>Ga0209367_1006149_pt1 | contig 16637 bp, 14 predicted proteins | sample WorMetLIZISLAND2_FD_187412 | JGI IMG/M metagenome (GOLD analysis project Ga0209367, IMG submission 187412) | Marine gutless worms symbiont microbial communities from Max Planck institute for Marine Microbiology, Germany - Olavius geniculatus... ... | reverse complement strand
CCGCTGCAAGATAATTATTCAGGGTCCTTTTTTCTTTCCCTTCGCGTTTCCTCCTTTTTCAGGCCTTCCACACTTACTTCCTGTCTTTTTTCTCCCTTTCTTTCTATTTCTTTCTTCTAACAGATGTCCTGAAATTGTCTTGAAATCAGCAGTTATCCTGAAATTTTACTCATTTGGTCAGAATGTCCTGATATGGACCTTTGTTATGCTGTCGTTACGGCATTGCATTCATTTTGTACTCTGCTTAGTTAGCAGGACTCAGTACTTTTGGCTTACTTACTTACTTACTACAGTTTTGCCTTAGTATGTTGATAACAGTGCCTTAGTAACATTTTTAGGACTGCAATAATGACTAACATTTATAAGGACAGAAAGATATGCATTTTCTGTGTCTTGAGCCTCATGAAACCTACAAAAATGTCCTGAAATTGTTCTGAAATTTTGTAAACACTGGGTCCTGAAATTTTACTTCTTGCTCCTGGGAGCCATGTCAGTGCAGCTAGGAGGCCTGGAGGAACGCTGTGAGCTCCCCAGCGGGGTCCGTGGCGGAACCCTGGCTGAAAACGTATTTTAGAGCATTTCAGCACCCCAGAAACTGCATTTGGGGATATCAAATTTTGTGTTGTTGTGCAAATAAATAAAACCATAAATTTACCCTCTAGACCTGTGTGCCCTCTGCATTGCAGGTCAGTAGTTACGCCACTGATTGTAACAACACGTTAAAAATTTGCTTTAATGTGATCAGTGTTGCACTTATGCCGAGTTTTTCTCTCATCTTTGTTTTTAATTTGAAAGCCTGGGATTAACTGACAAGAAAATGTCATTCAGGGTGACCTCTTGTCTTTAAAACAGTAAACGGAAATGTCGCCGAATTAACAGCTGTCAGGGAAATGTCTAGGATTTCATTAAGAATCAGGGACAAGTAGGAAAAATTTTGTTAGGGGAAACTTACCCCAAAAAACTTTTCTAAACATTGCATTAAAAGGATTTTAGTATCACTCACTACTGTATGCCAATTATTTATGCTGTTTATTGCTGAATTATGCTTACTTGTGCTTTAGTTTTTAAATATTTATATTAACCTAATCGAGTACTAGTTAAAATGGTTAGGAGTGCTGTGAATCGGCAGGGAAATGCCAGGGAATTTCATAGTGTTTGGAGAGTGGTTACCCTGCTTAATTATGCTTATTAATCGTGCCACTCATTCAAGTCATTTGACTTACAACATTTGTTAAATTGTATATCAGACCTGTGCACAACCTTAAGATGTGTGGGCTGGCTGGCATTGGGCCTAGAAAGTACTCTGTCACAAGGGTCCCAGTAAAAAGTCGACTGCAGGTTGGTCAATGCCAAATCAGTCCAAGCTACGATGCATTTTGTACTTGGAGAACATTTAATACTCGACTTGCCTAACAGCTACAATTAGTGTAAACTTTATACATTCTACAGGCTAATGCAATTACTGCTGCTTTTAATGATTAATGGTACGTACATTAGGCATCGACGAGTCCTATACCGGTAGCTGCAGTAAAATACCGGTACGGCAAAACAGGACTTGCTACAGCATTTCGTTCAGTACCTGATATATACGGTATAGCACATAAGCGCTATATAAATTATAACGAAACTTAAAAATCACTATTACAATATGAAATTAAAATACGATTTTGAAATCAGTTATCCATCCTTTCTGTATTACGATATTTGGTCAATGCGGTATCGGTTACGTATTGACATTGCGCTATTGGCCCATCTCTAGTGTTGATGTTGTGTATTTTTACTATTGGTCCACGTGACACGTATGTTGACAGTGGTGTTTGTTGACTTGATTGTGTTGTAAAATCACTTTTCGTCTGTGTACACTCGTAGTTTTTGATGCAAATCGTTTCGATAAGCAAAATGTCGTCGATGCTAAAGTCTGTGATAGTTTGTGTTATTATTCTGGCGTGCATATGCATACATGTCAGCGAGAGCAGTGTCACGAAGGGAGTGGTTCCGCTCAATTCGGACACGTTCGACAAAGTAAGAAATGCTGTCTGTCGCGAATTAAAATTTTGCTTGTACCTTAAAACTTCTAACAATAGCCCCTGGCGTTTATTTGTACACTTGACAAAAACACCCCGGCGTTTAATGGAGACCCGGCGCTTATTGGAGATCCGGCGTTTATTTTTACAATAATTCTAGCGGTAGATCGGCGATCTTGCTGTTAGCACTGGAAAATTGCTAGAGGTAGATCGGGTAGGCACATTATTAGGTACATGGTAGAACTTATGTTTCTGGTAGTCATAGGACCGTGCCACGACACTGTCACGTATTTTAATCAGGCTTACTCAGTATTATATTAGAGTCCATCTCAAGCCATATCTGTTTCTTTGTAACACGTGACTTAAAAATATATTGTTTTTGAATAAATTTGGTAATTCATAACAAAGTGACTGATATTTCAGTCCCAACCACAGTCCTGGTAATGTAGTGAAGAAATATGGCTGCATTCTTACATTAATAATGTGATAAATGTAATTAGATAAAGTGGCGATCTACCACTAGTAATTTTCTGTTCACTAGTGCGAGATCGCCGATCTACCCCTAGCACTGACCTTATTTTTATCTTGTACAAATGGCAAAATACAGGGAATTATGGAACTTTCGTTCTCACGTACTTTTGCACCCGAGAACGAAAGTTTCATAGATGGAACTTTCGTTTCCTGGAACTTTCGCTCCCGGAGAGTGAAAGTGATGTGGAACTTTCGCTCCCCGAAACTTTCGTTTCATGGAACTTTCGTTCCCACAGTCAACGTAACGTAGTTTCGCTCTCCAACACAAATTATGATTATTTAGTTGATTAACTAATGGAAATTAAGGTGTTATAGCTTGTTCGTATCTTTGTACAGCTTCATTAAAGTAAAAGATGGCAGGATCTAGCAAATTATTTTATTAATTCATTTATCTTAAATTTACTAAGTTCTCTAAATTCTTCCTCAAATTATATTTGTTTATAAATTCCTTCTTAAATTATATTTTGCATCAAGTTTTTACCATTATTTTAAATGCTAGTCTGTTCTCTAAATCTTAAACCCATCTTTCGGAAAACCTTTATAGGCTAGCTGTAGCACGTTCCCTAGTGACAGCTGGGCTTTCTTGTTTTGGACATTGAGCATTTACACCACATGTTGGCGTCCTTTGATTTCATCTGCTTCTATTAAGTGTGTTGGCCTATAATGTTAACTCTGAGTGTGGAGCGAAAGTTTCACCTCATTTTCGCTCAGGGTAGTGAAAGTTCCATGTATGGAACTTTCGCTCCCGGGAGCGAAAGTACGTGTTAATGAAAGTTCCTGTTACCAAATACAGGTACCCTTCAGTCAGGGAAATTACGTAATGCTTATAATTTCATGACCTCTCCCAAGAACTTAAAGTCTTGTAAATGGGCAACGGCATTCATTTTTGAGCGCCTATCGAATGTCCATTAAACTAACCACCCAGTATCATCCCCATGCATGAGGCCCACACTGTTCCTGTTTTAGTTCTAGTTCTAGTTCTTGCCAACTTAAAATACTGTCCAACACTAACAGCACCCAAAACTGCTTATCGTATCTCTCCATTTGTGACTTTCGTAGTGAAACGACCTCTTATGACTGGTTTCTGTAATTTGAAAGTCTCGACTTGTCTCGTTTTTTCTCGACGATAAGTTACCGGGGGTATCCGATTCTTCCAAGCTTTAACTTCGACCTCACGCACCTCACACATACTCGGTACAGTATAAGGTCTGGTATGTCAAAATGTCAGCTAAAAGCTAACCTGGTCTGTTATTTGTAGTACCAGTAATTCAGAAATGGATTTCATTTTTATCATTAGAAAACTATATTGCCTGGTAAACATGGACTGGTTTCTTTGCATTATTTGATATTATTGAAAATTATTGTATGTTGAACGCACTGTGCAGTCTCAGTATAGCAGATGTTTTTTTCTGTTTTTTAAACTGTACCGGACTTCTGTATGGCTTACGATTTCATAATAAATACACAAATAGGGGCCTATACATGGGCCTATGTACTGGTATATTGTGTCTGCCAGGCTGGTACCCCATGTCTATACGGGGCTGGCGTTTATTGGAGACCCGGCGATTATTAGAGACCCGGCGCTTATTTGTACGTTGACAAAAACACCATTATTGTGTTGTGATGAGTTGATAAATAGCTCAGGTGTCAATGCTATAGGAAGTGTTTGATCTTGTTTCGTGTTTATTTTGTTTGTGTATGCATTGTAGATTGTTCCAAAGTTCAAAGCAGTGTTGGTGAAGTTTGACAAGGAGTATGCATATGGCAACACAGAGGATGAGTTTAAGAAAGTTGCACTAGTTGCATCTTCTCAGCCTGAGCTCGTGGTGGCTGAGGTGCCGATACAAGGTTTCCGTGCATTGTGTATATACTTAATGTTATTACTGCTTTTAGTATCACTGTCGACTTGTTTTACTAGCATTTCATTCGTATATGTACAAAAAATCAGCACTACAGAATATTTCAGGGTTTATAATTGAACATGAATTTTCTTTTTATACTTTAACATTGTATTGACAAAACTGCTTATTGTATCTCTCTATTTGTGACTTTCAGTGTCTTTCTTGTTAGCCTCAGGTTATTCACGTTCTGTAGCAACCTGCTTTTTATTTTTTTGCAGATTTTTGCTGAAATGTCACTGTACTTTTGTATCTGTTTTCAATCAAATTAAGCAGGCCTAATTGTGGTCTTTTTTACTGTCTGAATGACTTTATTCTGTTATATGAACGTTCTCATCTGTCTTGTACCAAATAACCAGACTATGTTGTTTTTTGTGCATGCCTTTGATAAATGACATCTTTTAGTTGCAACCCATGAATTTATATATTTTTTTCTTATTCTTTTGAATTCGTGCAATAAGTTGACAAATAAAAAGCTACAACTGATAGCCATGAAAGATTAAAAATGTTAACGATGGTCATTTACAGTTTCTCTTGACTGTCATTTTTACGCGTGTTAGCAGCTACTGCTGTAGCGCGTCTTAGCCATCGCAATTCTGTCCGTCCATTTGTTTGTCCGTCACAGGAGTGGATCAGTCAAAAACGGTGCAAGCTAGGATTACCAAATCTTTATCATCGGCTGCCTGGAAGACTCTAGTTTCAGGATCTGTAAAGCTCTCCCATAAATTTGAAAGGGGTCACCTTCAGCGAGGGTGCTAAATGAAAGGGGGGTGAGAAAAATTTGCGATTTTTAGCCAACAAGTCGCTGTATCTCAGAAACGTTGCGAGATAGGGCTTAGGGTACTGTTAATCACTAATAGGAAGTCGTACACTGGCTTTTGATTGGCACCAAAATCAATGACTTTGGTTGACATTTATCGTCAAAATAGGGGTTTTATTGACTTTTTTGGCGATTTCGGGTTGAGACACACATTTCAAGAGCGAATTGCGTCGAAATCACTACAGATAGATCTGTACAACTTGCATATGAATTTTTTGACATTAAATGTAGATTTAAACGGTCCATGTATCGAACCCATAGTTCAAAGAGGACTGCGCATGATGGCATCAAAGATGGGTACCCCCTAAAAAGCTATTGTTTTACTGCTAGCGGCTGCATGAGACGGGTCACACTCTCTGGCGAGTGTAAATGAAATGCTATAGATACTAGCCTTCATAATCATTGTGTCCAATGTAAGTTGCTGGGATTGGTGAGCTTAGATTTTGTTCACAGCGAGCCTTCAAACATGCACTGTTGTTGTGCATTTTCCTTTGCGTTAGCTGAGCTTTCTTGTTCAAGTTGGTCATACAGACATCATTTTTACCATTTGTTGTACTGCTTAGGGCCGGTTTCTGGATCTTAACTGGCCGGTCAAGTTAGTGTTAACTGACAGATTTGCATAACTTGTGTTGCCCGATGCACTAACCAATGGTCAAAATGGCCAAAAATTTAACCCTCGATCGTAGTTGTCGTATTTAACGCAACTTTTGTACCATTTTGCAAGCAGTTAATTTAAGAATGTGATATTATAAAACGATTTTACCGTATAGCAATGTCTTCAAAACACTCGAGGAGATGTTTGCTGCTACAAATTTTACTACAAAACCCATTCATGAATGGACAAAATGGCCGTCTGCAATCGGTTGGCTGGCTCATGGGCTGGCTGACGTGCGCTTGCGCTTATTAATATTCATGACGCTCACCTGCACTAGGCGGAAGTGATAAATGTCATGTGCATCCTTGCTAAGCAACTATAGTTTACCGCTCAGTTAGCTGACAGCCAATCAAGGTTTTGTTCAGAAACGCGCACAGACTTAACTAGCAAGTTACAATTAACAGGTGGTTTACTAACTGATCAGTTAACTAAAAGATCCAGAAATCGGCCCTTAGTGTTCATGTCCTCTGGTTAATTTTAAGCGAAATTCAAACTTCCTTTTCAACATGCAAGATCAATGACAACACTTTTGTAAAGTTTAATAAGCTTTCCAAAAGTTTTACCTAAATGATGAAAGAAGTCAAAAATATTCGTCATTGGCTTTCTGTGCATGCCTGCTGTCTGAACATGTGTGCAATGTGATGTGTCCTGTAGAGTACGGAGACAAGGAAAACACTGATTTGGCTGCTCGGTTTGATATAAAGAAAGATGACTGGCCGGAATATCGACTGTTCTTGCAGGGGAAATCTGAACCGGTTGCATATACTGGCAATAAGGAACGAGCGGATGACATCACCAAGTTCATTGTCCAAGAGTCTGGTAAGTTATTTTTGATGAACAAAAACAGTTTTTAAAATTTTTTTGAGGTTGTAAATCAATGTTCGTAACTAGATGATAGAAATGGGACGGTTTTGGGGCTGTTATGACAGGGCGACAGTTGGCCCCTGCCCCATAAATTTTAGCCCGTTTGAAAACTTTTTCTCATCAAACCATTTTGGGAAAATTTCAAGGCAAAATTGAAATTGTGGAAATCCATACCGGTATCTTTTTTGCTGGAAATTTGCAAATGTCTGTTGGAATGTTGCAACTTCTTGTCTCGCCAGCCATTTCAGCCCATGATGACACCCTGGCAATAGGCGACAATTTGTACTTAAATAATGTTCATTTGCTTTTGTATGCCTTCTGTCATTTTGCATTGTTTTCCAGTATCATTTCTGCATTTTGCATAAATATGTGCTGTTATGCAGTTATTGTTTTGCTAGCGATTTTTCACATGTACTACGGTCTATGCTGGTTCCCAGTAAGAGAACCTATGGAAATTGTTGAAGTAGTACTTGTTAGCAACCAAATGACATTTCTGTTGCTGTACCAATGGTATCACCAAGCACTGAAGCACATACTTATTGTTTATATTAGTGTGTAGTGTTTGTGTACAATGTGTGCAGGATTGTGGCTTGGCTTGCCGGCGTGCATTGAGGAGTTTGATGAACTTGTGAAGCAGTTTTTCGAGGTTACTGGCGACGACCGCAAGCAGATCATGGAGAAAGCCGAGGCGATAAAAGAGGCGATTACCGATGATTCCGTGAAGAAGGATCGTGCTACAGTCTATGTGAAAGCTATGCAGAAAGTTATCGAAAATGGGGATGGTTACATAGACACGGAAATAGCTAGGGTTGAGAAACTAAGCGAGGGTAAGGTAAGCGAGAGGAAGAAAGCACAGTTGAAGGATAGGGCCAGCATTCTTACATCATTCCAACTGCAGATGTCAAAGAAGGAGGAATTATAGCCGCTGTTTGTACGTCTATGGTTACACATCTTACTGAGCATAAGCACCACTTACATGCCATGGTGCACGTTCACCGAGTGTGAAAGGGATCAGATACATTCGTTATCATTCCTAATTACTGACGTATTTCTCGTTTGCAATGTAGACTACGTTAACCGTCATACTCTGGCTCAGTGACTACTTGTTGAGTTTGGTGGTGGCATTTGTAAAAAATTTTTAAGTAGTTGTGTTTGAATGGCAGTTTGTTATACCTGTGTTTATCGTGGCTATACTGTTTGTGTTTGTTTTGCGTTGTGACGTGAGAAAAATGTTGTCGAAGCTGTCTCATTCATCACTAATACTCACTAAATAAATGCAGTGCCAATAATTGCCAGTTCATTGGAGTTTACGGTCGACTGCCATTTTTTTGATGAATTATCTGTATTGTGTCTTAATGCTACTGATGACAGAAAAAAGTGACCTATGAGTTAAGTGTCAGAATAAATGCCACATTTAATTTAATGTCATGAGTTTAATGCCATATTCACATAGCATAACTTAGTCAAATGCAAGAATTTGGTTGGTTAGGAAGTACTGTAATGTCCAGTATAATTTATACCTATAGGTTTAGTTTTTGATTAAAATTAAGTTTTGGTAAAATTCATGCATGCATTCTGTTATTTGTGAGTGCATTAATATGCTATAATTCCTAACACATCAAGTACAATTCTTAAATTAATAGCTACATTATAAGTGCTGAGCTTAAATAAAAGATGTATATGTTCTATATGACTGATAATGCAATATTTTATTAGACTTCAGGATCTAATAGAATAGGTCATACACAATAATCAAAAGAAATAAAACATCATGTGCTATGCATCTGATTAAGGGTTATAAATTAAAACATCGTTAATCATGTATCAGCTTGCCAGAGATGTAGACTAGTTTAGATTTTAAGATACATGTATCTGTGGCTGCCATCTCAAGTGAGGGACTAGTGCTGATGGTGCAATAATGGCTTTCTCCTTAGGAGAGAGCACAGGAAAATTTTGGAACATTTGGCTTTTGATAAGCTTATCGATGCACATGAAAGTTTGTCATGCATCGTCTAGGCCATTTCCATTATGTGCTTAAATCTGTTTATTGGCCTGAAATTTCCCACTACTTATGGGTTTTCATTACACTGCAGTCAAAGCCTAGCTGTGAAACTGTTCTATCCATATTCATCAGGGTTCCTACAGGTCAAGGAAAACTGGAGAAAAGTCAGGGAATTTGTGTGGTCAGGGAAAAATATTATTTTTGAGAAGTCAGTGAAAATGATCTTGGATCATGCAGACTGCAGATTTCATTTGTGTCTCCAAATATTAAAAAGCAGGCAAATTTGCGGCTTCCATTGAACGTACTAAAGCTAGAAGTGTTTCAGCTTCAGAGGGCTTTGTCCCACTGACCCCCCCGACCAGGGCTTCTCTCGTTTGTATATTGCTTCATTAATACTGTTTCATTACCTCATGATATAATGTACCATTTCTGACATTGGTTCGATAGGTTGTTGTTTCGATAAGGTCAGGGAAGTTGTCATTCTATGACTGGAAAAGTAAGGGAATTTTGCTACAGAAGACCTGTAGGAACCTTGATTCATGCATCACTGTAGCTTGCTAAGACGGTTAACACACAATGTACAATACTAGGCAAGCTTGAACTGTCATTGAGGTAGTATAGCACAGTGTATCACACAACGCCTGGCTACGATGTGCATGATAATGAGTTATTTTTAGAAAAATTGCAGTGTTATATTGCAAGCTCTCTGCAGGACAGTGAAAAAGGACGACACAGTTGTTCAAGTGCTATCAGTCTTTTACTATGTACAAAGTTCTGCTACACTGTACTGTAGCCTCCCACTTATTATGAAATTTGAAGCTTGTTGTCAAATGCCCGACTGCCCTGAAATAAGCAAGATTTGTTGTGGCTATCATTATGATATATCAAAATTGCAGAAAAATCCAATTTCAGCCAGTAAGGTTGATATGGTAGACTGTTATCCCAGTAGGCCTATAGATTTGTCATTTTCTCGCTGGCCATGAAGTTGTCATTGTCTCCACTTGAAGAACTAAATAAATGTTGTGAAAAATTATATAGAGTGGCGCAAAAAAATGTGGAACACGCATGCTTTATGTAGATTAAGCCAATGGACAGTTTTGTAAACATTTAGCTTTGACCATTGCAGTGAAGTGCAGTCACGTTGAACACTTGAACATAGTATTGCAACATGTCCACGATCGAGGCTAATCGTTTTAAGACTGTCTGACTGCTCAGTCCACGTGAAGCATGTATATAGACTAGGCACCTATGTCCCGCGTTTTCCGCGCCGTCCGGTAGAGTGGAAGCCTTGCAGAAGTCTAGCCGGTGTCATCACAGTGCATTGATTGTACGCGTCGCTCTGCAGTCACGGCGTGTCGACCGTAGAGCGGACTCGGTCCGGGGCGGATCGGCGAGTAGGCGGACCTTACGACCGGATGTCGTGGTTGAGAGTCGCGTTGCTGCTGATGCTGGGCGGCGGCAGAGGGCGCTAGCGACGTGCCGGACGACGAGTCGCAGACGAGTGGCGAGTAGTCGGGACGACGTCGGCGCTCGTCGCGGTCCGGTCGTCTGACTGCGGACAGCTGCGGCGTCGACGAGGTCGTGGAACCGCTGGCGCTGCCGTTGAGCAGCTGGAGGTACTTGATGGGGTGACCGGCACTGCTGGACGACGCGCCGCCGACCAAGGGTCGCAGGTAGTCGGAGGCACGATGTGATGAGGTGCGGTTATCGCCGCTGCTGCTCGTACTGCAGGATCGACTGTGTTCTACCGCTGACACCAATGACTGATTCTGTCTGTCGCCGGCCGCCGCAGGCAACGTCGCCACGCTGTCTGATGACGTCTGCAGAAACAAAAAACATTCACGTTAAGGCGCGTACAGAGCGACGTAACTGTAATGAACTGACATGGTTCAGTTTTTGACGAACTGACCAATAGATAAAAAGTAAAACATTACAGTAGGCACCGTCTAACGGCGTTAATGAGCTACATGACTATGCTCATGTACACATCAACCAATGACAAATGGGCTCGACCTTCTTGTAGATTAGTCAGTTCGTCAAAAACTAAGCCGTGTCAGTTCAGTTCAGCTACGTCGCTCTGTACGCGCTTTTAGGCACTGGCCGATGTTAAACAAATCAGTGTAGATCTCATGTAGTTACATTAGGCTATTGCACGACGATGTTCGACCGCGCTACGTGAAAGTCGTGAATGGGCCAGAGTTATCGAGTTTTGAGTGACTACAACATTTCTTACGTCCGTGCCTACATTACTGCAGACTAAAGATGGCATCACACTATTTTGCACTAAATAGCAGAAAAATGTTCTCATTGGGAAAAACAATAAATCTGCAATTCATGACCAACGCTTAAAGTTATCACCACCAGCTTTCACGCGTGAAGTTTTTACTTGTCAATACTCGTTACTCAATCTTGTTTAGGACCACAGGGATAGATTGTACAGGATCGTATTCAGTGCTTGCGACAGTAATATGTAACATACTCGTAATCACATTAGATATTTTACTGGAATTATCGAAACCTGTCAATGAATAAATCAAACAGACAAGTTACTTAATTACATGACGTGTGAGGCCTAATACCGCGGTCTTTTCAAAATAGTTTTTAAGGGTGCAAAATCACTTGTTAGTCTTGCAAAAAATTCCAAAATTTTGCAATAGTTGCAGATAATCAAAACAATTAAATGTCAGGTCTAACTGCTACACATTGCATTTTAAACACAGCATAAATAGCGTACCGGATGCGGTTGTTGGTGATTGAGCGATGCGCTGTTTTCACCGGCATCACTAGGCATCGGTCGCCTTGCAGCTGAATCTTGCTGATTACGTGACGCTGTCGATTGAGATAACGATCTCTGACGACCTGCACAAATTTATTGTAGGGCCTTAAGTCTATAGTTAACCTTAAAACTTCTTACAATACTAAAATGTCTGAGAGTTTCGTGCAAGCGAAATGACAAATTGTACAAAACGTGAAACAGCTGCACACAGTATACGTTCCAATGTACGTACACTGTCTTGTGAATCGTGATCAGGAACAGAACTAAACGTGCTACATAAGCATACGTACTTCATTCAGTTACTTGGCTGTACGTACGCTCCGTCCGCTGTAAATACCGCTGTAAGCCTGTGGAGGTTGCTTCAAGCTTCAGAATGGTCAGCGGCGTATTTACCCCCTTTGGCCCGACCATGAAAATTTTTTAGGCGACTTTATATGAAAAGGTGCATTTCTGCCATTTTCCAGCAAGAATTGCAAAATTCAACAATGTTCGATGGTCTTTTGTGTTTCCAAATTTCAGAAAAATGGGCGAACTTGCGGTTTCCATTGAACATTCAGAAGCAGAAAGTGTTTCAGCTCGCGCTCCGCGCGCTCGCCATGGCCCCCCTTTGCCAAATCCTAAATACGTCACTGAGAATGGTAACAAACATTTGCGGCTTCGAGCCTACGTCGCTAGCATGAGCAGAACTGAAATAATTTAATACATTAACAATGATGCTTAATTCGGCAAAAACTTCTATAAAAAGATGTGTAGGCCTACAACGCACGCAGTGTTAACAGTTTTCTAGGTTAAAAATAGTTTCAGCGTTTTGAATACGTTCACCAATGACGTTCCCGTAAAAACTCATACGCCCTGAGCGACGTTAGACCAATTTTTATCGCAATCTTGTGTATCGATGCTTTTTCAAACTCTCTTGTTTTTATATCGCTAATGTTAGGTGTAAAACAGAACAGTCTGACGGCGTGTGAGTTACGTCGTAGCGTACGTACCGCTGGCAGCAGTAGAACGTCGTCGACCGGAAAACACGTCAAGTGGATCGGCGGATCGGCGCGCGAATACGCTCAACTGCTGAACGAGGTATTTGAATGACGGCCGTGCGTGCGGTACATACAGCCAACATTTCAACATCAAGTGATACCTGCAAACGCCACACATCAATCACTGTGCAAACCATACAGCAGTACTTTCGCTTTCTTTCCACTAAATACCTTTGCAAATTGGCGTGGTTGTTTGAAAACGAATGTTGCAGAGTCGAACCTATAGGCTTAAAAACGCTAAATCTTCGTCTACAGCGAAGGCCTAAAAAGCAGCCGCGGCGCTGATATCCGTTTCCTACTTTCTTTAGACCTCAGCCAAACACCAGCTTAAACTGCGAGACTACTGCAAACATAAGGCTAGTGCATCGCGCGGTGTACCTGTTTACGCCCCAGCTTTTACTGGTACTCCAGGCCTAACCACTGTCTACTCATGATACACAAAAACAGTGAAATGAATGAATAAACGAATCGTAGCTGCAAGGACGTTCTATTAGGAATTGCGTAGCTGTAAGCACTACAGACGAAATCACATGCAGTGAGAAGCTCACATTTCATCGGGACAAATGTCGGGTCGATCTAATCGTCCACCGCTTCGGACGAACTGCAGCACTTCGGTGTTCGTGCGTGCTGGATACGGCTGCTGACCGAGCGTCAGCACTTCCCACATCAACACTCCGTACGCCCTGCACATCAGTTGACCACGTGATTCACGCAAGACTACGAGGGTTGATCAATAAGTAGTAAGAATCAATGTGTTAGACTTACATTTTTTACAATCTATATATCTGTAAAAAGTACATTTTCTTCAAACACATATGGGTTTGTTGCAGATGTGACGTCATTGTAATTTATGACGTCACAGCGAGTTAAACAGAAACGAGTTGGAGTGCTAACGCGAACAGCGTAGAATTAGGCTCGTTGTTGCATGACAGTTTTCTAGTCTGCAGCCGAATTTAGCAATGTGGTGCCCTGAAGCATATGATTTTCTGGAAGCCCTAACAAATATACGTTTACGATTTTCTCATTTGCACCTTCAAATGTACAATAGCCTTAGTCTGTGCTGGTCGTAAATAAGAGCGCTAGAGCTAACTGTGACGTCGCGTCAAAATTTAACGTTACCAGTTAAATTTTATCGAGAAGTTAACAGTTTATAACATCTGTTGTGTTGACGAAGAAAGTAGCAACATTCTTGACTTGTAGCCCGAAAGCCCTTAATGTGCGGGGACCCGAGAGCGAGCCCCGAGCGCCCTGCCATAAATCCAGTAGCAGTCCAGACCACAAAAAGAGTCAATGATTGCCCAACAAAATGTTGGTGACTCTGCCTTCATACAATAAGATCATTCTGCACACAATAACGATCAAACCCCCAGTAACTATCCTCGATTTCGATATCTGGAATTTTATCTCTGTGATGTCCGCTAGGTACGATTCAATGTTGTTTGCACCGATGCGGCAAATCGTTTTTATATGACGGTCTATGACGTCATAAATTACCACGACTGTCACATCCGCAACAAACCTATATGTGTTCGTGGAAAATGTACTTTTTACCGATATATAGACTGTGAAAAAAATTTAGGTTTAATACCTTGAATCTCATTACTTATTGATCCACCCTCGTATAGGCAAACTCAATCTTCCACTGAGTCTGATTATGCTTAGCAGAAAACTTGACAGAAAATAAGTTTGCTCAGTTGTCTGTTATAAGGTAGGCAAGTGGCAGTAAAATATATCTCCTTTCTAGATCGAGATGACAGTCAATATAATTAAAGTAGGCCTAAGCATGTAAATAAATAAGTACGGTAATCTGTTCGTTTACGAGCGCGTCATCAAAAATCTCTTAATAGTTTTTCGAAAAGAGCACACTACACTACGAATGGCATTCTGTCCTTTCTAAGGTTAATATTCAGAAAAAAATGTAGAGAGCAGGTTATTTTTGCAAGTGATGTGAATAAGAAAATACAAACAAAATAACACAAACTATCATGCTAAGTAAAACTAAAGTTCTGTGACAAGTAGTGGACAAATGCATCACTACGAGTGTATTGTCCTTATGTGAAAAATAAGATCGTTAAACAAATGAGCCTACAAAGCAATTACAAACAAAATAGAAGTCATCACACCAGACGTCAGAGAGCGTAGTGAAGACGCCATCGATGAGTGACTCTGGCGACATCCAGCGGACAGGCAGCAAACCCTCTCCTTCCTTCCTGTAGTAATCGTTCTTGTAAATGTCTCGCGCTAGTCCGAAGTCCCCAATCTTAACGATGTGTCCGCGGTCAGTCAGCGAAATCAGACAATTTCTTGCTGCTAAATCTCTGATATTATCACACATTAAACCACGTTATTTGATCTCGATTCTAGAACAATAACCAAACAGTAAGCAAACAGAAAAAATAAGTTCTTGCACGAAAATGGTACTAGTACCGGTAACAAAAAAAGTTTCGTCACAAATCTTTAGCTTTACGTTTAATTTTCACGATAGTCTATTAACAATTCATTGTATAGAAAGCATACTGATGACTCACCGTGTTAACTTTTACCTGTGAACAAAATGCAAGTCTTCAAGATATTTGCATCCTTTGCCAACGTCAAGACAAATGCCAACCATGTCAGGAAGAAACAATCGGTGCCCTGACGTCTAAAATGCACAAATGAAAGGTTACATAAATTCACAGAAATATAAGGATATCTGTTCATACTTGTATTTTGATGCTTTGAAAATACAAATTATTCAACTATTCATAGCACTTTGCGCTGAGCTATGCAAAAGACGCTGTTTATTTATTTTACACAAAAATTGTATGATAGCACACATACGTGTAGTAAAATAACATAAAACACTTAAAAGATTAAAAGAAAATAACAGTTATCCGGCAGAAAGAGTGACACAATCAATCAATCAATCAATCAATCAATCAATTAATCTTTATTTGTATCAGGTAAAAAATCCATATCATCTAAGCCTAAAAGAATAGTAAAAAGTAATCAAAGCAATCAAATTCACTAGCAGATAAGTCAGACAGTTATAAAAATATAATTTTTTTTCTGTCGGTTGGTCCGCGAGCGTCATGTGTATTGCATAATAATGTGACATAAGTTGACAAATTTGTAAAAAATTAGTTCGCCACTGACTACGGACGGCCGAGAGGCTCGGAGGTATGACAGAAGATCACCGCCTTCCATCAGTTCAAGAATGATGAACTGAGGGTCGTTGTCCAGGCAGACTCCGAGCAGCTGCAGTATCTGCTCATGCTTGAAGTTACTCATCAGCAACGCCTCTTGCAGAAATTCGTCTTTTTCGCCCTCGCTCGCATTCTTATGCAATGTCTGCATAAGCAACACGACAGACCCTTAACTTATTACATTTAATTACAATAAAAGACTACATTATGATAATAATAACAATTTGCAGCTGATAATATCAATAAGAATTCATAGGATCAGCATGACTGAGCACTTTTATTAAACAGATTTTTGTCATTTTAATCTGTTGACTAAAATGGTGACAATCAAAACAGTTAGCCATGGGTCACTTTTACTTGAGCTACGTGACCCATGGTCTTAATAACCCAATACGACGCGACCCGACCCGATTTGTCTCGACCCGTAGTTGCAGTTTAAATGAAGAAATTCTGTCGAGCGTCGCGCGAAGATGTGAAATCAACGTAAACTTATAGCAATCAAATTGACTAAAACTCAGTAGGTAAGCTTAAGTTTTGTTAACGCAACATGCTAGTTTGACAACCCAGACTGGCCTAGTCAACTGGACCCAACTGGACCCGAACCATTAAGTTTGGACCCAATCCAACTCAATCCAAACCAACTTGACTCCATCCACGCATATATCCAACTAATGTCCAAATCTGAACCAAAACCTATTTGGTTAACCTTCAGAGAAAGAAATGGATTGTGAAAGTCATCATCATCATCATCATCGACAACCGTGGGCTCAATGCCCGTTGGTGTCTGACGCCATTCTTACTATCGCTGCCCACCGCTGCCTATCTAGGGCAGCGTGGCTTAACTC
>Ga0209367_1006148_pt1 | contig 16638 bp, 10 predicted proteins | sample WorMetLIZISLAND2_FD_187412 | JGI IMG/M metagenome (GOLD analysis project Ga0209367, IMG submission 187412) | Marine gutless worms symbiont microbial communities from Max Planck institute for Marine Microbiology, Germany - Olavius geniculatus... ... | reverse complement strand
TAACAGCCACATTTTGTTGAAACATTTTGAACAAGTATTTCTTCAGCTACAACTGGTAAAAATTTCATGTAAATTGGTCACCACTTGACTGACCTATCAAAGAAAGAAAAAGGGTGCCCGTTTTTTTGAAACACAGTGTATACATGTATGTACTGTCAATTTCTGTTCAATCAACCAATCATTAAAACAGACCAGATACCACAAAACTTTTTAAAAAGCCACCCATTAATACAGCAATAAAGCAATGTAAATAATTATGCTACTGTTATAATGAGTGAGTGAATAAGTATGGTTTTACGTCCCACCCGACACAATATAGGTCATTTCGGGGACGGCCTTTCCAGGCAAAATGCACTTACACGTAATAACAGAACAAAAAGTTTAACATTCACAAAAAGTTTAACCTTTATGAAACACAAAACCTATAAACAACCTAAACCGGAAATTGTAAGAACTGCCAATTATAACTGTGCATATGTAACTAGCAGTAAAGGCAGTTCTAACAATTTTCCCTCATATTCTCCAGACAGTCATACTGCTGTACAATAAGTGCACTACTGTACTATAAGGAAAAGTACAAACCATCAAGCGTTGGAAGAATGGTCTTGTAGGTTTGCCAGAGCAGCGGCAGACAGTCCTGATGTATGTGAATATGAGGCAGATGAGGGATGAAATCATTACCAACCAGAAACCCCATCAGAACCCAGTCATCAATGACACGCTCCAGACTGTAGTCAAACGATAACTCTGACTGAAACACAAACCAACAACAAGCAGCACTATTACTGCATTCCACAATAACAGTTGCAGAAACAGCACTAGTAAGGCCGTGAAAAACAACATTAACAGAGTCATGAGATATTAAGGCCAACGATACTGATAAAACAGTAATAATAATACTGTCCCCGATGAGGCACCAGACCTCTAGTCACTCCGGCACTTTGTTTTTATTTTACTTTCTTCTGTTTTCAACCCCCGAGAACCTTTTCTACCGGGAGTTTAATGTTTTTCAAAAGTAATATTATTAATAATAATAAAACTACTACTCATAGCGATGTAATAAACAATACTACAACTTATCAGGATACCACAAAACTTTGGGTAAAAGCCAGATCCAACATAAATGCCAACACCGACTAATGGATATAGACTGGGGGTTAAAGTACTCATACAAGTTGAGTCTCAGTTACAACAAGGTCACGGAGATAGCTAAAGTAATGCATGTCTAGTTGCAGTAGTAGTAGTTTGTGCAAAATAAAAGGTCGTAGAGTCACTGTTGGACAGTGATGGCAACTCAACTAAAAACAGGATAATGACCACTGTGATATCTGTTACAGTTTGGCCACAACTTGCAATGTAACATCAGCTGAATGCCATCTGGACCTACACAGAATCACTTTTGGGACACGATTTTGAGGGGAGGCATAATCTCTGACAAACTAAATTTAGCACTCAGATGTCTGAGATGTGTAGCTGTGATATGCAAAAGAAAGCATGTTCATAACTTGCATTACACTGCAGTGGTCCGGACTGTAACAGACGGATAGACAGATGAATGGATGACAATGCCATGGCAACAGCTGCCGTATGTCAATGAATCAGAGTGCAAAAATTAACGACTTCTACACACTAGTTTTAAGCAAAATCCTGCATAAGGGCTGGGTGAGAATAGAAGCAGCAGGTCATAACAACTTGTACTGATAGAAGCTGGGGGCCGGTAAATAAGTTTGTATGGTGCACAATGCCAGTGGGAAAACCTGCAAAATTTCAAGATGGTGGGGTGGGGTTGTCTGAAGCTGTATAGTATGTGTGGTTTACCTGATTGCAGCAAAGCTTCAAAATGTGTGAAATACGTTAAAAATAGATCAAATGCCATGGCAAAGTGTTTAAAATCCCATTCAGCTGCTAACCTATCCAACAACAATTATCGCTGTAAATACTGGTACAATTCTGGAACACAAAATGTGGTCAATACCCTCAACTCTTCTCCAAACTCAAACTCCAAATATTCTCTCATCAACGACAAGTGAAGCAGATGAAAAGTCGTCTCTTCGGGTGCTGTGCTACGCTTCTGTGAGTTTTTGCCTGTGAACCGAACTTCTTCACGTAGCAGTGAGAAATGAGGCTCATGTGTTATCAAGCCAAGCATTATCTGAAGCAGCATATAATAACAGACAAAACTAGATAAAATATTATGAAACTGTCTGCCTACACTGGCACTATGCTAACCCTCAACCCTGACCTGAACCGGAAACCAGCACACCGGCTACTTACTTGCCTGGTGGGAGGGGCACGTTCACATAAGTTTTGTTTTTTTGCACCGCTCTGTTGGGAGTTAAGAGGCTGTTCAGGACAGATCAGAAATGACTGACTAATAAACACTAAACACACTGGTAAACAGTGGTAGTTTACACAAAATATACCAAACTGATCTTCATACATTTATGATTGTAAGAAGTATGTGACTGTGACAGCATAATGTCAAAAAGACTGCTAAAACAGTTCTTATTAAAGTTTAAATGATGACCGGACAGTACGTGGTCAACAGAAAACAAGTAATTTGAGCAAAGCTCATGAGACGTGCGACAGCCATGCAGTTCCTGTTTGCAGGTTGTCTTGGTCTATCCCCATCCATTTTGTCGCAATTCACTCTTAAAATGTGTGTCACAGCCGGAAATCGCAACAAAAATTCATTAAAACCCTATTTTGGGGGTTCAAGGTCATCGACGTTGACACCAATAAAAAGCCTGTCACTATTTCTTGTTATGATAAGCAGCATGTCTGTGCCTATCTGCAACCGTTTTCAAGCTACACGAGATAATTGCGGTAAAACAAGCACTTTTTAGAAGGGTAGCTGTTTTGACGCCTGCCTGCACCAGCCTCCTTGAACTTGGGGGTTGGGACTTGGACTGCTAAAATCTACGTTTAATTCTGAAAATTTAATATGCAGGTTAATTGTCTTGTCTATCTCCAGCCATTTCGTCGCAATGTGACAGACGGACAAACAGACGGACAGACGCCTTGACGATGGCTAAGACGCGCGAAGCATTATGCTGTCGCGCGTAAAAATGTTCACATACTACACTGAATGAAAAGCACCATCTCAAGATGTCTATAAAATATAAAATACTTCAACAATGAAACAGCAGTCAAATACTGCTTAACTGTTGTTAATACTAATTAAGAAATTAGTTATTATCTCAGTTGCAGCACTACTGACCAGATCAGCGTCAAGGCCATAAAGACAGTGCCGTGTGTTCTCATCATAACCTGGCTGAGATTTCTCCGACCGAATAAAATCCATTATCTTGTGTTCACCTTCACCAGGCGTCTACATTGCACCAACCACTCAAACAGTCAATGCGAGATGTATAAAAGTAGTAATACAAATTACTTGGGCCCACAGTTTTCCACGGAAAATTTTGCCAAATTCAGCGGGCCAGTTTGCAAAATTCTGCGGCTTACCGCAGCAAAATTGTCCAAATTCCATGGCTCAGCGCGGCCTTTCATTTGTAAGTAAAATAAGCTCTATCCAGTTCAAAAACTCTAGTTTCTGAAGGGCTGGCTGACAGTTACATCGAGCCGAGCTATGCTAACAATGTACAAACAATCTTTTTGGTTTTAAAAGTGCAATCTGTTAAGTTGCGCTGCGTTTATTAATGATTATGCGATAGCTATTAGTAGGACCCACAGCTTTTGGCAGTTCAGTTTAATTTTTTCCGTGATAAAAATACGTCAAGTCAAAAACCGTACTAATCGCCGATGAATTTTCAACTTCTGCAAAATTCCACGTAATTCCGTGGAAATATCAGAATTCCGTGGCAAAGGAAAAATTCTGCGGCTCGGCTCGAAATTTCGTGGCCCGCTACACTAGGTACACTAGAGACAAATCAGGCAGCATCCAGTCCAGGAAATAGTCAGTAGAAGAATTTCATGAACAGATGAGTCCTGCATCACTGACTAGAGGCAAACAATACACTCGTACACTACTTAACTACTTCACCCTGCCACAGCCAAGTAACAAACAGGCCAAAAAAAATCAGCAACAGAATAATATTTCTGGCACTAGTACTGCTTACTCATATGTACTGATCAAAGCAAATGTGAAATGCATTAGAAAACAGCATCAGCCTTTTACTGCCAGGTTAGGCACACATTTCTGAACTGCATGCAGTTGGCTTAACACGCAGCGTGCCAAAAATGAGTGCCGACATATGACATGATTGCCAGAACAATGCAAAAATAAATACGTAAATCATTTTACCACCATTACTTATGAATATGAACATATGGACTTTCTAATAATCAGTTCAAACACACAAGGCAGTGAGCAAGATAACTTAGAGAATAATCATATACATGTAACAAGAAATTTGAGCTAAAGCTCACAAGACGCGCGAAAGCCTATAGCAGTTCTTGTTCGCAAACTGTCAGTCTATCTCCAGCTGTTTTCACGAAAAACTGGCCAACAATGGTAAAATAACAACTTTTACGGGGGTACCGCTCTTTGATGCCCTCGTGCGCAGGTTTCCTTGAACGTAGAAAATCGAGACTTAGACCGTCGAAATCTACATTCAATGCTAAAAATTTCATACGCAGCTTGTCTATGTCTATCTTAGTTGGTTTCAGCGCAATTCATTTTTGAAAAGTGTCTCGCAGCTTAAAATTGCCAAAAAATCCATAAAACCCCTATTTAAGCATTCAAGGTCATCCAAGGTCATTGAAATTGGTGGCAATCAAGAGCCAGTGTATGACTTCCTATTAGTGATTAATAGTAACCTAGGCCCTATCTTGCACCGTTACTGAGATACAGCAACTTATTGGCCAAAAATTGCAAATTTTGCCCACCCCTCTCATTTAGCACCCTCGTTCGAGGTGACCCCCTTCGAATTTATGGAAAAGCTTTATGGTTCCTGAAACTGGAGTCTTCCGGGCAGCCGACAGTGAAAATTTGGTAATTCTAACTTGCACCGTTTTTGACCGATCCACCCGTGTGACAGACAGATGGATGGGCGGACAGAATTGCGATGGCTAAGACGCGCTGAAAGCAGCAGCTGCTTTCACGCATAAAAATGTGTTTACTATACAACTTACATAAACATGAATGATGTTTGATGTATGATGTATTAACATATTCACTACTAAACATGTATAACTGCAAATTAACAAGTAAATCACAGAACCTACCATAAACAGAATGTTGCATCCAACAACTACACAATAAACACCATTATGCACTCAACGATTGTCACCAAATTACCTCATGTCCTGACAGATATATTCGTGGGCCTTGCCACAGTCTGTCCGTGCTGACTTTCTTTGCAACAAAGTATTTCAATTGCTCGTGCAGTTTAACCATAAACTCTGTGCCTGAATTCATACATGACAACATTACAACAACAATGACACAAAGAAGGTATGATATTTTAGCTACTGAGTAAATGGTAAATGTAGACCTATATTGTCCAAAACAACTATTAACATGCATTAAACTAAGAAACACTAGAAATAATATGACAATTGGCTACAACCTTTCTAATATTAGTTTGTGTCATCAGCCACTAACATTATTTTCAGTTTTTGTTTAAATAGTCTAATTCTAGATAGCAAGTTGTTCCAGGTCAGGCTACGTGCCAAAAATAAAACTGATAGCAGTAATACATGCAAGACACATTATGTTAATCATCCATCACTCAATAAATACAAAGCTTTAAAGCATTAGCAAAATATTAAAAACTCGACATATTCTAGTAATATTGACATAAAGATTGAAGAGTGAAGGCTGTACTGTGAAGGCAGTACACAACAAATGTTTGTGTAAAATTAATTGTTTAAATTATTTAATAACGAACATTCTCTTCTAGGTACAAATAATAGTTTAGTCACATCAGAGCATATTAGACAACAGCTATTTTGTGCTGTTAACATTGTCAATACCTGGGGTGATACAATTCGAGTCAAAACGTTGTTCTGTAGGTAGAGTTTCTCCTTTAGAAACAGCCTGCCTTTCCCGGTCTTCAGCTTCACGAGCAGATCTGTCCAAATTTAACTATGCACTGTATTAACTACAAAAACCAGCTGCAAAACACTGCTACTAATCTCACACTTTATTTATCACTGCAAGTTGACCACAATGAGTTGTAAAGAACAATGTATTACTGTAAATATAAATATAATAGGCAAGAAGCATACCGGATATTAATATACTCAACAAAAAATGAAAATCCTGGAACACAAACAAAAAGTGATTAATTCACCATGATTTTGGCCTAAATAATAAAGCTGCAACAACACAAGTGTATATTTACATAAGTTTCAGCAACAACATTTGCTTTCTTATCTTCTTAAATGTATATTTTTAGCACTGACAGAAGTAATCATTTCTTCAGTATCCTGATTCATTGAAACTATAACGAAACTTTTAATGAAATTGTTAAACTGCACATAAAAATGACTAGTATATCCAGCACAAATGAACAACATAAACCGAGTCTAAAGATGTCTCCAAAGTCACTGTCTACCACACCGAACACAACTAGGCCTACACGATATAAAAAATGTCACCCAGCTTTGCAGATGAGACACATGATGCATTTGGTTTGACATTTGGGAATTTGGTCGCTATATAGAATAATCCACTGCAGCAGTCCTGAAACTTACTTAAGAAACCTATCACAAAAATTAACTCAGTAAGGTCGGTCAGGTGAACAAAAACTGAATAAAGCAAACTCTGAATAAATCTTTATGTGTAAAAAACTTCACTTCAAGCTACACACCTGAATCTGCGGCCACGTTGCTGGTTCATTTTGGCACGGGGAGCAACACCGTCAACTGCCATGAAGAAAACCTTTCGTGGCTTTATCATTCGAAACAAAACCTGCAACCAGCACAGAGAAATATTACTACAGCAATCTGTTCCATAGCCGACAGTTTATCTTCTTGGCCAAATTAACTAGAGCTCTCAAATTTCCACCAAAAATCATGCTGCCATTGTGTTTCAGCTTATGCCCTATCTCCTACCTAAAAAGAATTGTGCCCAATCTAGAATGCAGAAAAAATCTGGACTGCCACAAGAATCTAATTAATTCCAGGTCCTTCTGTTCATAACCTAACTAATTTCATATACAAAGCGACAGATACAAACAATACCACCAACTGTTCTTTAACAGAGTTAAAAATAAACCAACTAAGAGAAAAAGTGAGCAGACTTACTTCAATATAGTGGAAAATGTCGGCAAAGATCTTCTCTTCAGTAATTCTGAAATGTGGATTATCGTCTTCTGGATGTGAGCAGACGTGTATAATTCCATTCATATCCAGATACAGATTATCAAATTCAGGAAGCTGAAGTCACATAAGACACAAAATTCATATAATTTATGACAACAAAAGTTATCCATTACCCTTACGAAAATCAGTAATGTTGTATCGTATTTTATTACTGTTTAATATGCATCACAGTAGTGTTTTAGCTGTAATCTGTGAGTGGATTAAAAAAGCACCTGACTGATCGATTGATAAGGTTAGGTATCGGAATGGGCTTACTACTAGCCAATGTAATAAGCCGTGTTCTAACTATAGCTTAAAATCCATCTGGCAAAAAAGGTGGACTGTCACTGTTCATCCAGATGTTACATTTCTGACAGCATTCCAACGTATTCGATGACATAAAATCTGCTCGACATGCTCGTGGTCCTAAATCAATGACATTATGATGTCTATTAATGTCGGAATAAATAATATTAATTAACATTGTGCCACATTCGTTAAAACAACTGCCGTCTTGCTTGTCGCCTGCTCGCAGCAATAGCCAGCCAGTGATAGGCCACGCCACCTGACCATGTATAACATCAATGCAATCTGTGGGCTGCCCAAGGACTGGAGATGATGCCAAGGACACCAACATCAACCATGGCTACAGACCCTGGAAGCCAACCTAGAGCAGTCCAGCTGATTAACCACAGACTGAACTTCAACTGGCAAGAATACTTGCACAAGACAGAGGATGGTAAAGGCAGTTCGTCAGCTGCATTCCAGTCCAGGAATTCATGGAACTTCTGTACCCGAGAACTTTCATTCCCATAGGTGGAACTTTCATCCTCAGGAATTTTTGTTCCTTGAAATCTTCGTTCCCAGGAACTTTTGTCCCCTGGAACTTTCGTTCCCAAAAGGAAAATTAGCATAGAATTTTGTTCCCAGACACTGATAATTACTGAACCCCCTATCCTTATGTAGGGCTTATAGTTCAGCAAAAAAGCTCCAATTTTGTGTCACTTGCTAGATGTATGTAGCTACTTTTCAGCAAGATATAATAATAACAAGAAAGCCCAGCTGCTGCTAGAGAAAACATGCTACAGCTTACAAGAAAGCCCAGCTGCTGCTAGAGAAAACATGCTACAGCTTATACAGTTCTTGTTGCAGTACTGACCTTGAAGGTCCTCCAAGATCGATGATTTTCATCTCATCTGAAAGGACGAGATATGGCTAGTTTTCCGTTGAAAACGCACATTTTCCTACCCCCGTCCATTCAACCCCAAATTTGAAAATGTTTCCCTTGCACCGCATCCCCGAAATTTTGTACGCAGAGTAGCCAGAGAGCATTGACACAGAACTAATTATCCTTACAAAAAGTTTTTCTCTATGACCCAACGCTTATCCACAATACATCCGTTACGGACAGACAGACGAACATGTCAAACCGATGACAGACAGACAACAATATGGCACCATAGACGCCTACAGTAAGTAGGCCTAAATACATTTATAAAGCGCACAATGTTGTCTGTAAGTGCAAACAAAAATTGTGTACAATATAGGCCTAATAATCAGTGTTAGGAAACGAAAGTTCCATGCTAATTTTAATGTTGAAAACGAAAGTTCCATGCGGTACTCGAGTTCGGCAACCTAATCGAGCTAAATGGACTCCACTACACGACTGCAAATAACTCTAACCCTGCCAGTAGTGCGTATGAACGGACAACGCTGCACGAAAGCTGGGACCAATGTAAAAGCATCTGCGCGCCTCAAAACAGACCTGATATTCTTTCAGCACTTCACTAAGGCAAGGATAGCGCTCGCTGATCCACCGATAAAATTTCGGAACACCCATGGCGACTGGACAGAGAAAAATCACCCTTATTTTGTAACAAAACTTTCACAACAACAACAAACCCAAACCGGAAACACAATACTGGATATTGCTAAACTTTGAAAAGTTCGGAACGCAATATTGTAATTTGTGGCCTAGCCTTCGGCCGCTGATCGACTGTCTCACTGCACAGCATAATGCTATTGCTATGGTTTCTCTGAGCTAAGCTTTGGCCTGTGCTGTGTCGCTTTCAAAAAGAAGCGACAAAACATGTCTGACATGCGATATGTTTTAGGTCAGGCGACGGTTTTTGGTGAAATTTTGCTAAGTAGTTAAGCATGGCCATGGCATGGCCAAAGATAGCGCAGCAAAGCATCTATGCCGAGTTCCCAGCTTAGAATCGCATCGAGAACGATGTTTTTGGCTAAGCCAAAGAATAAAGTTGTTAAATTTTGACGACGATCATATTTTTTCATGACTTTTAGATCCTTAACCAGAATTTCTTACAGAACGGTTACAAAATTTGAGCTAATGCTCACGGGACGCGCGAAAGCCTATAGCAGTTTCTGTTTGCAAACTGTCAGTCTATTTCCAGCCATTTCGTTGCGACTTTTACGGGGGTACCGCTTTTGATGACCTCCTGCGCAGGTTTCCTTGAACCTAGAAAATCAAGACTTGGACGGTCGAAATCTATGTTCAATGTTGAAAATGTCCATGTCTGTCTCAATTGGTTTCGGCGCAAATCGCTCCTGAAATGTGTCTCGCAGCCGAAATTTTTTTTAAAAACTCATAGAAATGTAAACTCACATTCAGCACACAAGACACAACAAATCTTGATACGTGACAATACTATCATTAACTACAGCTGTCAAATTAATTAACGCACTGATTAACGCGTTAATAAATTACCCATGTTAAAAAATTAATGCACATACATAAATCTATGTCAATTTACTTAATTCCGTGAAGCAAAAGTTCCAATATTCCGTTAAACTGCGATTATTTAACAATCGAACGAAGTCAAGTAACTAAACTGTAGTTGCTGTTTCGTCAGTACTGTAAATAAATAATGGATTAAATATTTAATGTATAGATCTTTGGTTATATGTTGAAAAATGTGTTTCTAACTTTTTATATTCTACAGGCGAGGCTCCCAAATGTTGCAAGGCGCGGCGTGACTTATCCCCTTACTCTCCCTCTTGACGGGCCTGGGTGCGTTAATAACGCGTTAATTAACGTGTTTCAAAAATTAACGCAGTGCATTAATGCATTAAAAAAATTAACGTTTCGACAGCTCTAGCATTAATCCAACAGAATTATGAAGATTAACTTCGCATCCTCACTGCACTGTTAAAACAAATTTCCAAAATGCATAAACAAGTACGAAATTTTCAATTATATTTCACAACAGAATGAAAAAAAGTATCTGCAACTAGAACCAGTTATTCTTACACAACTGACTGCATGTGCACGTTTACAAAATTGAGTCTATTGATAAGAAGAAAAAAACATTTATCATAATTAACATCACAAAGCTACCATAATAAAATTTACTGCACTTCAGTTATATTTTTAACCAATGCTCACATGAACTAATGAAATGATGTGACACAATAGTACACATTTGCGCAAATACGTGACACAGTACTTCACAGAAAACAAGTATACAAAAGTGCATGCCAAATTGCACGATTAACATAATTGTTCACAATAATGCAATTCTTTAACTTTCAAGTCTCCCAAGTCAATCTGAAGTCAAACGCAAAAATATAAAACAAGAAAAACCACAAACAAATTACGTCACAAATTCACATTAAGTCTATAAACCCAGTAACATAACATACAAAAACAGCTAATAGGAGAGACCGGTAAGCCTTATTTTTTAAGTTACTCAATTTTTAGTCCGCCCAAAAACGATAGCTTGCGGAGTGGACTTAAGTCTTAGCCCAGATGTTTTTAAAAAAATTAAAAAATTTTTTTTTTATTTTTTATAATTTTTTTTGAACGCGAGATCTCCAAGATGCGTGGGCCGACCGGCGTGAAATTTTGCACGATGGTCAGTACTAGGCCCAATTTTATAATGCCGGTCCAAAATTTTGGGGGGCATACCCCAAAAAAATTTCAGGGGCCAAAAACATGCAAAATTTGGCCCGATTTCGTACAACTTCGAAGTTCGGCGGCGAATATCTCCGAAACGGAAGATATTCAAAATCGGATTGTTATTCTGTCTACCGCGATTCCTCCTGCGTTAGGCGAAACAAGTCCGGTGAAGTTTGGTCCAGTGACCTTGGAGATTTAGATGTGGAATCGTACCCACCTAAAGCGCATTTTTCGGAAGAACATATTTCGGCCCCTAGGGGGTGCTGCGCCCCCAAATTTTTACACACGCTAGAGAATGACCAAGTCTTACTAGCGCACCCCCCACCGGGGACGGGGGCCCCCTTACAATTTTTTTCAAAGGGAGGTCAAAAATTGGCTTAAAATGCAATAAAGGAGCGCTTATAACTTCGGAGTTAGGGGGTGTAGCCCAACGAAACTTTGGCACTTGATGCGGCTCTAGGTTGGGGTGTTAACACAAGTACAACTTTTGGGGGCACTGCCCCCCTTAAAATTTGGCAGGGCAAAAAACGTTTAAAAATCGGTGCGATTTACGACAACTTTCGAGTTTGAGCACAAATATCTCTGGAACGGATAAAGATAGCGACAAAATCTAAACGGCGTTGACAAGTAGGATCCTTTCGGCATTGAACAAAAAAATTTGTGAAATTCCGTCCACTAGGAACAAAGTTATAAGCGTTCATGTTGACCTACTCTAAGTCGACAATGCGCGTTCGGCGTATGCCGATGCATTTGAGTTCGGGCTGCGTGACTTTGGTGCCGAGAAAATTTTACCCCCCCTCAATTTCCCCCAATTGGACTTAGGGCGCCGGGCGGACTCACGTTGGGCTTTGCCCCAAATTTCTAGTTCTTTCAGTCTTGTAGTGTTTGTAAAGAGTAGTGACAGAATGATCTCTTACCAATAGTTTGATGCTTTTCAAGTGATGTGACATAATTTCATACATAATTTTTTAATCATTAATTTTGTTAACGACTACTTGCATTTTTAGTCGATGGTCAGTAATTTCTGGAGCTCATTAGTGTATGCTGTACCTGTACTGCTGTCGGTACGTTGCTAGCTAAGAAAGTTTCTGTTGTTGCAGGTGGTGAGGTGTTTGAGTTGGACAGTCGTGAGACATCGCCAAGGTCACCAACTCTGACCACTACCAGCGGTGTTGGAGGTAGCAGTCACGCTGACCGCAGTTCAACGTCCTCTGACTCGGCTTTCATTGGCACCGGCTCCAACACTGATCATTACACCGCCAATGACCGACATTCTGCAGACGAAGTCACCACTACGACTCGAATCTCACTGCCAAAAGGTTTAACTGCATCCACAACTTTCCTTTTGAATAGACTATTTGAAACAGTAAAGAATTGTAAACTCTTAGAAATCATCGAATTGCAACCTTTATTTTTGACTTTGGTGACATTTCGCTTTCTCAGAATGATTTTTGTTTGTCAGTCTGCCACTGTATATTGCCACAGTGAACAATTTTGTCATAAAGGTGAAGGTATTGAGTGACAACCACTTTTTTGGTTTGTTGACTTTTCAAGCATGCCATGGTCGGTAACTCCAGACTTTTGATTGGAAATTTGCTGCCGCAGTTTCAGAGATGTGAATATTCTAGCATTTTCTAAGCAGCAAAATAAAATAGTGCTGTGACATACAAATGTGTGCTAGTTTGTGCTATTTTCGTAGTTTGGCATAAGAGATGATCTTGTTGCACGTTTTGATAGGCTCATGATTAGACAAGCAAGGTATTAAGACTGTATTTGTGTTTTTATATGTATATTTTTTATATTTTTACAAATTTGTTTTGTATTTTAATTTGTCTGTGCAATCGACACAGTCATTTGGCTAGGTTTTGGATGGTCGCATGTGACAGTAAAATCTTTCTATACAGTTTGTAGCAGTTTGCTGTAATCTGTAGAGATTGAATGATTGTGTTTATTTCACAGAAGCAAAACTGACAAAGTCTGTATCTCAGCGTGTATCGTCGGGCCAGCAGTCGGCAGTCATCGTCGCTGAGTCGCCTGTTAGAACATTCCCCTATGGATTGTCACACACGTCACTGGAGTCATCACCAGGCGAGTTGTCACATGGTCATTCATAGGCTGTAGCTCTGTAGTGATTGCGTTGAATTAACAACAGCAGTGTGCATATGAACAAGTTTAAACAATTGTCACTGACTGGTCAAGAACTAGTTTGATGGTGATTTGCATCAACTGCACTAGAACGTGAAAAGTAAGGTGTGGACCATTCTTTTTTTGAGCATAGGCAGGATGCTCATCTTCTTTCGAGGCCGTTGAGCCCACAGGTGGATAGACCATTGAGTCTGTGACGCATGGCCAGTTTGACGCCAGACCTACGGTTACCTTCTCAGCTGCGAAGCTTCATCGCCCTTGGTGACTGAGGTACATGTGTGTAAACAACTTGCCCAGAGTTGTTACGTGAAAGCAGCCTGACTACCGTGAATCATGACTGATGATTGTAAGGCCGACACATTACCATTACGTCACCAGCGAAATGTCCACTATGCTTTGCTGAGGGCACCTCAGTCAACTGGGTGATGGATGTCACAGCCATGTGTAATGCCTTTCTGCCCTTTACTGGCACAGAAATCTATTGATACAGAAGTCTAAAGCTGAATGCCAAAGTCTGTACTCGGACCAAAGTTCAACTAAACTTCGGTTTAAGTATGTACTTAGACCATACATTTGGACTTATCTTTCTCCGAGTCTTTTCACGAGTGGGAACTTCTAACTTAGACTGAAATTTCTGCTCAGAGAAGGCCTTGGTGAAATCACTTTACCTTTTTGCTCAACTACCAGTACTCATATTTACTATGAGCTTGGTTACAGACACTATACTTAGTTCTGTTTTAGTTTAGGCATTATTACCATATAATGCTGGAATTTTAAGTGAAATATTTTTTTAAAATGTCAGTATGACATATATCTATTAATATTTAATAATATTTTAATAGGCGGAGCCAGTGCTGATGGGTCGTTGTCAACATTGGGTGTCGACCACAAAAATAAGGCAAGTCTTATACCATCGTCACATACAAGTACATTGATACATAACTGTATGTCATCTTTGTCATATGTTCACATGCCTTTAGTGTTTACATCCTTACTTATTAACGTAATCAGTTCAGTTCTGTTTGTTGTCGTTGGAAGGCCGGTCAGTTTCATTCTCATTTGGTCGTTATTCCTGTTTATCATAATAACACTGATGCTTAGAAATGTAACGGGAAGGACTAGCTGGCTCATATGACAATGATGACGACGACAATGAGGATAACATTTATCATCAGGCACGTGATTGCCAGTATGAACGAACAGACAAATCCATTAATGCACTGTAGACATTAAAATATGATGTATGAAATTATATGCAAGTTGTTCATTTATTATCTTGCTTGATTGCTTTTTTGGACTTGTTTTAAGTGGCACTGCACATACGTTCAATTCCAAGTGAGAACACGCCACTCAACTCCGTAAAATATATAGCTCAATGCAATTTTATGTCTGCATTTTTTCAGCATTAATAATAATAGTATTTTTATTTATTATTTATTTATTATATCTTCACACGGTAAGTCATTCACTGTAACCATGAAGAATTGCAAGTGGTCTAGCTCCTTGGTGACTTCCAGACCATGTTCCGTGGCTTGTGGCTGAAAAAGATTGTGCCTCGCCGTCTTGTACATTTTGTTTTCTCGAAAAGACTGGACCCGATATAAGCTGATGTCGTAGTGCTAAATTGCTTATGTGATTGATTGATGAGACTGATGCAGTTGTATTGCTGTGTTAAACAGTACTCTGGACGCCCATTTGCCGCTGCTGCTGCTGCTGCTCAAACGCCAGTCCCTGCCAAGCCAAGTCAGTCCAGCACAGGAAAGATCTCCAAGTTTGAATCACTCAAGGTATTTTACTATTGATCTGTGAATTTACATAATAGTCTTTTAATAGGCCTGATAATTATAATAATAATGATAATATAAACGGCGACATGTTACAACATTGTTTATGTATTACAAGATGGTGTGAGGATTTAGAATATGTACTGGCAATGACTGTAGCCTCCGCTATGGAAGAACTATCAAGTTCCGCGTAACAATAGGCCATGTTACCAGGAAGGCTGGCTTCCAATGCACAGTGACAATGTAGCGATGGCATTGCACCAAATTTCTTGTACATCATGTTAACCCAGTCAGTTAAAGCAGCGCTGGCTGTTAACAGAGCTGGCCATTCAGCCGACTCGTGCTGCATGCTAGCTTAATTGGTTTCAACTCTCACTGGCTCAAAGCTCCTAAGCAATGGACTTAGCTGTTTGTGCAAAATCTTCTTTTTTTGAGAATTTAAGCCAGTGCTGGTCTCGGGTGTTGTCTCTTTTATGCAGCATTAGACAGTAAGCGTACATGTGCATTTATCGTTCATTACAATTTACATTTGCCATGTGGTTCAGGAGCAGAAGAAGTACTATCGTTCAGAGAAGAAGCGTGCAGCGCAGGAACTGCTGAGTACTCTGAAAGACCCGTCGGTGATTATCATTGCCGAATGGCTGAAGGTTCGAGGATCGCTAAAAAGTTGGACCAAGTTCTGGTGTGTTCTGAAGCCGGGACTGCTGCTGCTGTATAAAAGTCACAAGATGAAGGTATCTGTTTGCTGAAAACGTTGCTGAGAGTTTGACACTAAAGTCTGCTTGATTATTAGTATTCATATGAGATGTTTTTTCCTCTGTTTTTGTTTGCTTTTAAGAATTCTTAGTCGATGCGTTACATAATGCATGTAGCCTTTGTTTAGTGGTCAGATATTTTTGTTTTGGTGACAAAAAGTGTATCCAGCCTGTAAAAGCCTGCAGCAGTTTCCACATGTTTTCTGTGGACTCGAGTAGAACCCAGAGAAAGTATCATAGGCCAGTGAAACAAAAATTGAAGATAGCAACAGAAGTAGTACACTGTGTCTCAAAAAAACATCCCCAACATTTTTGATTGTAACTTTAAGAAGGATTATCAGATTTTAATAATTTTTGGTTCAAATATTCCTCAGACAACTGGCCATTAAATAGCTATTTATTTTTTCACCTCACTTAATGTCTGTTTCTGCACTACCTAGGGAAAACAGAACCAACGAAATATTACTTTTTTATCCAATGCGGTATGATTACTTAATCAACATAACATATAAAAAACACATTTTGTTTACATTTCTGACTTTTTGGCTGACATTTCATCCAGTTCTTCATTTTTCTGCCTACAGTAAAATTGCTTGAAATGCCGGCCCATTATGCGAACATAAGCATGGAGATGCTTTTTACGCGCGAAAGCAGCCATGCTTTCAGCGCGTCTTAGCTATCGCAATTCTGTCCGTCCGTCTGTCTGTCCATCTGTCTGTCATACGGGTGGATCAGGCAAAAACGGTCCAAGCTAGGATCTCCAAAT
>Ga0209367_1006147_pt1 | contig 16639 bp, 9 predicted proteins | sample WorMetLIZISLAND2_FD_187412 | JGI IMG/M metagenome (GOLD analysis project Ga0209367, IMG submission 187412) | Marine gutless worms symbiont microbial communities from Max Planck institute for Marine Microbiology, Germany - Olavius geniculatus... ... | reverse complement strand
AACGTATTTTAGTAACCGTATATAAAATAAAGGTAAGCTTATAGGCCTACCGATTAAGGTAAACGGAACTGTGAATGACGTAGTTTCCATGTAGTTGTTCCCTTTGCACTAGATCGCTGAAATTGTGCATGCCTAAGTTTAAGTCACAGGGTTAATTATTTGTGCAAAAGTTTCTTTCCACAAGTTCTAACGGTTAGCCACAATCAGTGTTTGGATTGCAAAAAAATTAGCTGGGGGTCGAAGTTATCAACTGTCAGAACCCGACCAAAATCATGATATAAATCCTATATATATATAGCATATAGCTGACCTCTCAGAACATAGGCCTATTTGAGAGTGTGTTAGGGTGATTAAGAAAACAGTTGGGGTTAAACCCCTCCCCCAACCCTCCGGCAATTCAAGCACTAGTCTCTAGAGGCCTACACCCATTACAGACGCACAGACGGCCGGACGACAGACGGACGGACGACAACGATGCCAAAGGTGCCGTGCAGCATAGCTGTAGCGCGTCAAATCAGTCACATTACACACAGTTTTAACTGTCTGTGCGAATTTTTCTTAAGAAATGACAATAACAGAGACGTCCGCCGACGAAAAAAAAACACTATGAATAGCCTACGGTATACAGGGTGGGCTAAATTACACCATAACTTCACCAAATATTAACCGATTTTAAAAATTCTTTTACTGTCAAAATCAGAAAACAATTTGTAATAAAACTGCCATTGTAGATCCCACCACACCTCAAGTGTGTCGCTGCACTACCTCGTGAAATATCAGATGACGCACTTAAGCCGGCAACGCCACTGACCAGTTACGTGATCAACATTGATGAAGCCTGGCATGTGCCCCCCCCCAAACAAACCGGATTTAAATCCGGTCGATTATGTTGTTCGAGATTACCTTCAACAGATGTCTTATCAGTGTTGACGAATCAACCAGCTAAAGAAGGCCATTGTCGCTGAGGGGGAAAAGTGCCTCAGCGTTTGGTTGATCGCGCCATTGGTTAGTGGCGTCGCCGGTTGGATGCGTCGTCCAGCAGCAAGGCGGAGACATTTTGATGTGAAAACTGTGAGATGTGTGAGATGTGATTTTTTAGACAATAACTTAGACAACAAACACGTTGTTTCTGTTGTTAATTTCTTAAAATGCGTTGCAACAAAAGTAGTCTTATTTTTAATTGTTATCCTTAAGACACTGACATTTCACAAGGTAGTGTAGTGACACACTTTAGTTGTGGTGAGATCTGTAGTAATAGCTTTATTGCAAATTGTCTCCTGATTCTGACAGTAAAAGAATTTTGAAAATCGGTTAATATTTAGTGAAGTTGTAAGACGTACAAAAATGGTGCCATTTTTTGCCCCACCCTGTATGTACAGTGTTCACGTCTGAACGTCTCAAGTCGTTTGAAGTCGACTGAAGTCGACATGCCGTTGTCAAGTCAAGTCAAGTCGAGTCGGATGTGCTCAAGTCGACCGCCGTCGACTTGGGGTCATTTTAGCCTCAAGTCGGGTCAAGTTTCTGTACCTCTGCAGTGATGGTTCAACCCCAACTGTTTTCTTAACCCCCTAACACACTCTCAAATTAAGCCTATGTTCCGGGGGGTCAGCTATATGCTTTATAAATGGTCACGTGACACGGGGCATGCGCAGTCAACGTTTTGGCCTTGAAAAACATGCATATGCATAGAATTTTCACCTACAAACGGCCCTTAGTCGTCATCGTAGTATGGCAGTTTATTAAATATTCTTTGCTAGTCGTGACGTATTGCTGACGTCATAATGTGTCACGGATACCAGCTTGCAAGTCTCAACTGGTGCCGTCAGGTGCTACCCTGCTGCGATGGTGAAAAACCTGGTTCATTAATGACAAATTCTTGAAGTTTTACAGTTGCAGGCACGAAAAACGCGCAGAGCCATCGCATACGTGTCTGTGGGGATTGTTTGACTTTCACATGTTCGAGCAAGACAATGCACTAGCACACCGAGCTTGCGAGAAGGTTGAGTTTTTGGATCGCGAGATGCCTGATTTCACGTCCCCATGTTGCTCAATGCTGACGCGATGAACATTTTTCATCAGCAAACTAGATTAAGTTAACCATCGAAGCAGGGTACTAGCAACTGACAGCCCTAGTTGAGACTATAGCAAGCTCGTACCTGTTGCTGCGTTCCATTGGGATCGTGAACTCGTGATTCTGGCGACTACCTCCATTTTCGTGACAAACGAAATAAATTGGCGGAAAACGACGGAAACGAAGTAAACAAAGTCGTAAAATACAATAATTTGTAATAAACGGCTATTTTTTAATAATCAACATGCTGCATGATACATTATTATAAATATATGAGTTTTCTTTAATTTAAGCGTAAGATATAGGTCGCCGTACTATGAAGAGCGAATGACACTCGCAGTCGCAGCTGATGCCTGTAGGCAGTGTGGAAAGGTTCGTATTGTGCAAAACTTTCTCACCCATCATTATTAACTTTGGTGTTAAGTTAATTAGGATTGTGGTTCGGACTAAACTTAGGTTCCCTACTTTAAAATTAGTACGCGTATATATTCGAGTGGAAAAGCTATTAGGCTAGATCCAGTGTTTATTGGACTTAACGACTTTACTTCCCGCCAATTTAGGCCTACTTCCAATGTTTGGGACGCTGACGATGGTGGTCACCAGTTTCCGCTTCTCGTGAACACGAGTTCACGATTCCAATGGAACGCAGCATGTGACACATTACGACGTCAGCGTTACGTCACAACTATCAAAGAATATTTAGTTACGTGTCACATTTTGTTGAAATATTTTGAATTAGTATTTCTTCACCTACAAGTGGTAAAAATTTCATGTAAATTGATAATCATTTGAGTAAATTATGAAAGAAGGAAAAGGGGGTTGTTTTTTATGAAACACCGTGTATAACTACAGCGTTCACGCAAATTTATCACAACTTCTGAACGTCTCAAGTCGTTAGAAGTCGACTCAAGTCGACATGCCGCTGTCAAGTCAAATCAAGTCGAGTCGGATGTGCTCAAGTCGACCGCCGTCGGGTCACGTTTCTGTATCTCAGCGACTCGCAGGTCTAGACACTATTAACTGTGTCGGTTGGGGGGGGGTAATAATGTGTGATCCCATGTGGCAGGTGATGCACGTAGTCCTAGGGGCCTATAGCTCTGCGATAAATTTCGCATAAGAGTTCACGCGTATATATAGCCTAGGCCTATAGCCTTTAACCTATAACGGTCTAGAGTCTACAGGGTGCGCCAAAAAATTTTACCCCCTGAGGTTTTCTGATAATTTTTCTAAAACGGCTGAAAATTTTTAAACAAAATTTTATACGCCTATTATCCATTCAGATTTATGCTAACCTGCAAAATGTTATTCAGTTATCTCCAACTTTGACAAAGTTATGCCGTATTAAGCGCGACCACTCACCGAATTTTTACATTTCACAACACGTTCATCACGAGTTTTACTAACTGACGATAAACAACAGGTTTAAAACCGAAATAATTGACATTATATGAACCAGCACACAGTTCAGTTAACATATTTCAGTACGAAGTTCACATCGTATGCTCAAAATGTCGGCCACCGGCCGAAACGCATGAGTTCAGACGTTTGCGAAAGTCGCTGATAGCTTTATTGATCGTTGTCTGTGGCAAGTCGTCCCAATCTGCTGCAATGCACTTTTTAGCTCTGGAATGGTCTTTGGCTTTGGGTGAATGCGGCATATCACGTCGGAAGTCTGCTGCCAATGCTCGTTGACGCCTGCAAACGGTTGCTTCCATTTGGATTCGTGTTTCAGCAAGACGGCGCTCCTGCGCACATGGCCCGTCAGACGCAGGACTGGTTGACGGCAAACTGTACCGACTTCATCGCAAAGGACCAATGGCCACCAAATTCACCCGACCTCAACCTACTTGACTACCATGTGTGGGGCGCAATGCTTCAGGCATTTCACTGGTTCATAAAATGTCAATCATTTCTGTTTTAAACCTGTTGTTTATCGTCAGTTAGTAAAACTCGTGATGGACATGCTGTGAAATGTAAAAATTCGGTGGGTAGTCGCGCTTAATACGGCATAACTTTGTCAAAGTTGGAGATAATTGAATAAGGTTAGCGTAAGTCTGAATGGATAATAAACGTGTAAAATTTTGTTTAAAAATTCTTAGCCGTTTCGGAAAAATTATCAGAAAACCTTAGGGGGTAAAATTTTTTGGCGCACCCTGTAGTGCTAAGAAAACATTTTTTTTAGTTACATAATAGAGGAGAGCGAGGTTTTACTTCCAGAAAAAACGAGTTTGTTGTCAACAATAAATTCGTGCGAAATACTATAAATAGCTACGCTAACACGCGCAGACTAGCGACATAGACAGCTTATAGGGTGTTTACACGATCCAGCAAACGTCCAGCAAACGTCCAGCAATAGCACGTGTATTTGTAATACATTTGCTGGAAGTTTGCTGGACGTTTGCTGAATCGTGTAAACACCCCATTACACAACCGATATGTGCGCATTGCAGACGGGTCCGTTTGCGAACTTGGGTGTACAGAAATCTGGATTCGCAAATCGAATATTCGTTCTAGTGGTGACTGGTGATGGTCAGTCGACTGCTGCGTGCGCCACCTGGCGAGAGTTAATGGAATATCATGACCCACAGTAACCTTGACTTATGCAGGCTAATAACACGCTCCTTGATCGGCCCACGCTTTCAACCGGCTGCAAATGAATAGTAACTTTATTACTTATTTATTAGTTACTTAGCTTCGCACTGCCACAGTGTGCCTACTGCCTTTACTGCGAATTATATTGGACTCTTTGAAATTCATCACATCTGTGGCAAACAGTTCGTCGCAGCCGACGCAGCGACATCAGTTCTGCGAACAGAAATCATTCTGAAGAAGTCAACAACGTTTAAGGATTTGTCAAGAAATCCGCGAATATAAATTTCATTAAATTTTACGAACTCGGGCCATATAGCTTATTTGCTTGCCGCGTAGTTTCACGCTTATCGGCTAATTTCTCCCTCACTTTATAGGTGCTGCGAGAAGGGTATGTATGTGAATGCACCTTGTGGCCAACTGGAGATATACACCGTGTCTCAGAAAACCAAGCTACTTTTATTTTGTCAATAGCTCCGTAAAACGTGGATTGATTTTGATAATTTTTGGCATGCAATAAAAGCGTAAGTTTGGCCGTAATGCGTCAAGCAAATTTTGGAATAATTGGAGGGCAGCGCCACCATTTTGGCAAAACAGTAAGGAGTCAGCAATGGTGTAGTTGGATAGAGCGTTATCAGTTTCTACCGGTAATCTTATAGGCTGTCAACTATTAACCATATATATGTCCTTCTGTTTAGTCAACACTCTAGCATGCCGCTACAGCGCATAGCTCGGCGTCTGTGCGATTAGCGACTGCAGATTAGCTGACAGTGCGCCGATTATCGGCTGCTGAGACTGGATTAACTTGCAACCATGGCAACCGACAGAAATGATAAAGATGTATTTGTCTGCATAGCAAAAATGTAGCCATGTAATGCGATGCGGTATATTAGCTACGTATATATTCTTTTGTGCTTCTTTGTTGTCTTTGTCCGTTTTGTACTGTTGTGGATATTTTTCTTCTTCTTCTAAAGTCGATCTTTGTGCTATTATGTTTATTGATGCAATATATAGGTATAGGCTATTTGTATGCTGCATGTCCTCACTTTTTGACTGACAGCACAATTTGCCAGTCTGGGCTTATCTGCATTCGTGCCTCTGACTGTCCCCCATATGCATTGATTGTCACGTTCTTGCTACCTTGCGTCTGTCTGCATCGTGTCTGTCTGTCCGCTTGCTTGTCTCTGCGGCTCAGACACTGAGTTTCGCTGACTGAGGTCCGCCGTAGCATATAGGCTTGATCAAAATAAATATTTATAAACCTCTTTTGTGTACACGATTTTTATTAAAATGTGTTTTGAATTTTTCAACATATTTTTCCAGATTTTTTTTACTTTTAACCGAGTACGTTGTGAGAATGACGGTGATTTTGAATAACTGGGCATCTCAGCAGGCTATAGTATAGGCTAAGGCTATACACAGAAAACTAAAATGCTACTAATAATAATTGCGATGCCTGATGGAAAAATAAATACCAGTATTGAAAATTATTCACCATTAATGCAACTGATACATCTGTTACATCACAAATAAATACTACTTAACACAACCATCAAAATCTTGGCCAAGGGTCGGTTTTTCATTCTTAATCAATCAGTTATCCTGATCACTAACTGACCAGTTAACTCAATATGCATTTATGACTTTAAAAAACGTCATTTTGCCGCTATTGGCTTGCCTAGTGTGAAAACGGTTGGAGATAGACTAAAACGACCTGCGTATGGAATTTTCAGCGTCAAATGTAGATTTTAGCTGTCTAAGTGTTCCGACCCTTTAGATTCAAGGTGGCCTGCGCAAGCGAGCGTCAAAGAGCGGTGCCCCTCTAAAAAGTGGTTATGTTACCGATATTGGCTCGTCTAGCGTGAAAACAGTTGCATATAGGCATAAACATGCTGCTTATCATAACAAACACTGGTGGCGAGCTTTTTAGCGGTATTAACATCGATGATTTTGAATGACTTTGAACCCCCTAGGTAAGGTGTTTTAGTGTTTTTTTTAGATTTCCGGCTGCAGTGCGCACTTTAAAAAAGAATTGCGACGAAATGGCTGAATATAGACTTAAGACAATGTGCGAACTGCAACTGCTAAGCTGTCGCGCGTTTCATGAGCTTTGCTCAAATTACTTGTTTATGAGTTGTTGATGTAAAAGGAAATTTTCAGAAACGTGTTGAAAATCAATTCTTCTGTCAGCGTCAACTGATGAATTATCCAGAAGAAATCCAGAGAAATGAGTCTTGAATGTACAATAACGAAGCACAACAATAATTATGAAAAGTTGTATCCCGAAGCGGCTTAGTCAATACGGAAGGAAATATCGCTCATATGCTCCCGGTATCTTCTGCAGTTAATGATGGTCGTTATAGGGAAGCAACAGCGTCATCGGCAGCAGTAAATAGCTTCGTCCGTAGAAGAAACGGCTTTTCATATAGACCACTGCAACTCTCTGTCGTATAATTGCGCCGCCGATAACCCGGTTAAGTGCCGCCCTGTATGCGACATACAGGAGCACTGCGACCGTTGCGGTCGGTTTTATTGGCTCTGCATGTATAATGGACCACTGAACTAACGATGTATCCACATGCACTATATCGCAGTTCCGCAAGCTGTTGAGTTTGTGCAATTGCCAATAAACTTCACGGAACCTATACTAAAGACCGCAGACAGTGGCATAAGATGGAAAATAAGCTGAATCAACTTATAAATAACTACTAAGAAAAGAAGACGACACGTGACCTTTAAGATACAAGAACCTCTGTAAATTCAGCTTGCTTGAGTTAGGCCTGGTGCTTCGCTTTTCTGGCGTTCAACTTCAAAAACGCGTGTGAAAGATTTTGACACTAACTTTTTGGGCCATAAAACCATTTGATTATGCAACATTTTACAGTGATATTTAAAAAGCTGCTAGCAACATGTTGCAAAGCAGCAAATTCACTTCCTACAGGTGCAACAAAAACAAACAAAAATTAAAGTAAAACTAAATTGCATGCGATTAGCCAAAAACTTAGAACTGTGTTTTAGTTTTATGGCACATTATGCGCCGTCTGAATTATCACACTGTTTCATCACCTGCATTCCGTGTCAAACCCTCTTATAACTGTTTCGGTTTGGTCATTTTAGCTTTGCTGCTATTGCAGACACCTCAGTCTCTTAATTATAGGCATTGTTCTAGCTTATATTTTATTAGTTTTGTTTTTACTTTTAGGTTTATTTCACACGTGAGCATAAAGAATGACGAAAACAAGACCAGGCACGCGTAGTGACTTAGACGGTAGGTGTACCCAACTAGACCCATATTTCGCCAACATAACCCTGTCACAAATGATAAGCAAACGGCTTAAATGTTCTTTGTGCGAATGAACGACGCGTTGATTGGCTAACAGTTGCGCGCCATTGGGCCTGCGATTGGTTGGCGATGCCCAACAAGATGGCGTGAGTAGCAAGTAATTAGGTCCGTTCAATTTGCTGTTCATGTCAAAATCAGAGCTATACTAGTTCTTTCTAAAGCTGTGCCGAGTAATCGAGTTACTCCCATTCGAAATGAGATTTCAGTAATGTGTTTGGATTCGAGTGCTCGCGCAGAATACTTGAACATTTCTTATTTTTTAGCATTACGTCCCCTGCCATATTTAATTTTTAAAAACGCACTATAGGCCTAAATTTAAGTATAATTTATGTTATGTGAAATAAAACGCGCAGTACAATTATGATCTAATCATGGGCTTATTCAATAATTTGCACTGCTGCGTGCTAATTTAGTAAATTCTGTTTTTGCATACTTACGCCCAATTATTACGTTCAGTGTTATCACAATTACATAATCCTACACATTACTAACTACTACACATATACGCAATCGATAAAGATTAATAACAAATTAACTTCGTCATTAACTTAGCAAAGAGGCCTACTCGTAAAGTTACTCGTCGAGTAATAACTAAATTCGTCGGCTAGCACAGCCCTAGTGCTCTCTCTCTTACTGGGTACGTGCTGACGTGCGTGGAATTTGCTGCTGGACCTCGCAGTCGGTAGAAAGCAATCAGCAACTAATTGTCTGCGTACTGTACCCGCATCGGACTAATGGCACCGATACACGATAATATAAGCTTACTAATTCGGCAGTAGTAGAACGTTTTAGCGATGCGGACGTCTGGACGTCCACAGTTTTAATTAGAGCAGCTGTCAAGGAGTTAATTTTTTAATGCATGCGTAGGATGCGTTAAAGCGTTAATATCGCATCAATAATATTGCTGATACTGTAGGTAAACTACATCGAAAGGGTGAGCGAAATGAAGCCCAAGAAGTTGTGCCTGTGTCGCACGACCGTGACAGTTAGTGATGAAACGGCATAACGGTAGTGACAGAACGGCAACAAGACCATTTTTAATTACTTGCATATTACTCGAGCGTCAAATAAACGTAGTTCAATGGGATATTGGAACTCCTGCTTTACAAAATTGAGTAAATTTACGTATGTGCGTTAATTTTTAACGCGCGTTACTTTTTTAACACGCGTTGATCCTTTAACGCGTTAAATTAACGTGAACATTCGACAGCTTTAGTTTCAATTGATGTTTTGTTTACGCTAACTTTGAGATAGCGTAAAAATACAATTTTAGCCGTGATGTTCAACGCACGACAAGCCCTGGAACTATATTCGGCTGTCCGAGCCAGAGCGAGTTTCGCAGGTCGCCATTATTATGCAGCCGCACGGCACCTTGTCACGTAAGTAACAAAAATGGCAAAATGCACAATTTTCATTTATTGCAAGTTACACTTTTGGCGAATAAATATGCCTGCACATGTATTATATAAGTGTATATCGAGAATGATAATACCACAAACTTCCATAGCCAAATATTACGAATAAAGTGCTAAAATGGTTACTTAATTACTTCCTATACACCTTGCTGCATGCTATCTGTCCTTTAAAATGTTGCCCGTATAAACAGATCTGTGAAAGCACATAGAATGCACACAACACACCATTATTTCACCTATACAGTTTTGAAAGGTTAAGGACAAAAAATAATAAATGATTATTATAGCGCTGCTTTCATTGGTCACACTCGTGATTAGAAGCGCTTTACAATCTCAGAAGTGGCAGCTGATTGGCATGAGCATACTGATAGTGCAGCGCAGTGTGCGGCCATCCACTGTCGGCCCGCGGTGCTGCCAGCAGACATATACCACTTTCGTAGCCTGCTACTCCTTTCTCATTCCGTTGACGGTAGGAGGCTGAGTTTGTCTGAGGACACAGTGGATTAGCCACATGCTCAAGGTCTCGTGCAACTGACCCGTGGTGAGTGGGTGCGGTTGCGTCATAGCGTGCAGATAATATGCCTATAACATTGTGGTTCGCCGGTGTTTAATTCTCTTTATGACCTCGTCCATTCTGTTCTGTAGGCCTCTCTCTTTGCTTCATCCGGTTCGTATGGGCCTAAGTGAAATTCAATTAACTGCTCTATAGGGGAGTGCTCGAGCGTTTATTTCACTTAGGCCTAACTACGCTACGGCATGAACATCCAGCGAAATAAGCGAAATAGCTGTTTCCTGCATCGCTTTTTTATTGCTGCTGAAATGCGCCTCCAATAATCGTTAGTCTGTACTGCATGTATTTTATTTCCAACTAGCAACGATCAGTAATTTCAAACCGTACTTCTACAGAAACTGTAATGCTACAAATGATTTAATAAGCCTGCTACCTCCTGGTGGTAAAACTTCCTGGATGATGTCCGCTTGTTTGTTCCTATTTCTGTCTGACTTTCTGTATGTTCGTCTAAAAAGCTAAAAAAATTCTGAATGGTTTTTGACACTTTCGCTTCCGCCCAAAAATTATTTGCTTGTTGACTGTTAGCAAGATTACCCCCAAAACAGGTGGATTTAACTGCAATTTTGTGCAGGAAAGGTTAGACTTCGCTCAACTTAAAGGTGATTAGATGTTGCTTGTGATCCGGATCAGCATCTGGATCTGGGATAGGATTAAACGATTCTTTGCCATTACCACCTATAATAAACGTCTGCGGAATATAGCGCTGCAACTTGGCGAACAGACTAAAATTCGACATAGCATTAAGAGAGGTTTGCACTCGCCCATTGTCCTTTTATAGTTGTCCGTGAGTTGCACATGGCCCATTGTGAGAGTTACTAGATTTTGCTGGCAATTTGCAGATTTTTTTCCTGGATTCTGGATCATTATTTTGCAGGATTTTGCAGTAGTAAGAAGATAGCAGATACTACATCGTTATTTGTATTCGCCAGCTATAAGCACCATTCTCGGCAGCGGTTGGAGCTCTCCGATCACTCTTATGGCTAAATGTGTTGACGGCGGGAGCAGTTTCTCCTCTTGCCTTTCTATCTCGACGCTGAACGAGTTGTCACCACTCTGTACCATTTGACATTTTCGTCCTATGTATTGAATGGCTCACACATGACATTTCGATCTTAATATCCTATCAGTAAGTGAGTTAAGTAGGCGATTAAGTAAGTAAGATTACTCCTAATTTCCTATAGTGCGAACAAAGTTAAAATATCGCAACTTCACAAGGCGCTGCAGTATTACGTGTCGCAGTTTGATAGGCTCTAAGCTTAGGTCGCCTGTTGCATATTAGCATCAAAACTCAAAAGCTTACACAGAAAATGCACAATAATACAAAACACATCAAAAATCAAATCTACTTAACATGATAGCTGTCAGAATCGTGATTAAATGTACAATACATGTACTGAATCAAATTTAGACTGAAATATGTTCATGTGGTTTGCAACATACAGCCATTTCACGAACCCAAGGCAATTTTTATCATGGCTCTGTAGTCTGTGTATAGGTTAATGCAGTATAGGCTATAGTCTTTATATAAGCCTAAACTTTTGCGTCAACTATTGCAAAATGCCCATATCATTCTGTAAGCGGGAAGGCGATAGGTTAAATTGCATGCAGAATGTCATGGGTGACTCGGCGACAGATATTTTGAGGACGAATAGCAAGGCTCGTTGTTTTACGCGGCATCGGTGATGCGACGATTGCAACAGATTGCAACATCTGTCTGTCCGTCCGTCTGTTAAATTTGTTCATGCACCTTCTAAAGCCGTTGGTCGAAATGAGACGCAACTTGATAGGGACAGCCGTGTAGCCTTCCAAGTAACAGTGCATTAGACAGTGGATCCAGTTCCTTATTCCTGATGGGAATAATGGTTAAACCTATTATAAACAGTCCATAACACATCAGCAACGCCTTATCGAGCAGTACTATTGCCAATCCCGTATTGCTTCCTCTTTCAAGTGTTTATCACAATGCCCGATAGTGCTCGATCACTTTGCTGACCTTCCGGATTTAACGGAAACCGAACTGAATTTGAACGTCCGGAAAGAGGCTTTTTGCCTTAAAACACAACAAATCAGCGGCGTCAATCAATTTTTGAACAGAAGGAAAGAAGTCGTCCATAAATGACGTCACGCAATTTTAGAGGAAAAATTACCCCTCTCCCCCTTCGTCACGTTTCGTCACGCTGCACTGGACTTCCCCAATATGACGTCATAAACTTCTGACCCCCCTTGCAGTCTGTAATGTAGCCACAGATCTATATGAGTTTCAAACACAACACAATTTTTTGTACGTTTTAACACATTTGAAACATAAGCATAGTATATCAAAGTTCTAATATGTAGAATGTAGAAATGGTCTCTGTTGTGAACATTGTTTTACCAACTTGCGTGCAAAATCACGTCAAAACGGACTTTTCGCAGATGTGACGTGCGTGACGTCACGCAGTCTATAACCCCCCTCCCGTACGTCACACATCGTCACAATATCGTGAACCCTCCTCCCCTTCGGCGCGTGACGTCATTTATGGACGACCTCCAAATGGAAAAACAAAATTTTATCTGGAAGCACATTTACAAAAACTTACTGAGATGGCATTTTTTAGCTTATTAGGGGAGTCGACGCCAGATGCCAGATGGGCACTGAAGCAGAAGCGTATAATAATAAAATTAAAACCTAAATTCAACTTACTTTTATTTGTGGCGGATTCGTTGTATACAAGTTGTGTAACCGATCTACGTGCAAACAAGTGGAACAAAAACTAGTCCGCAAAATATTCGAAGTCTGCAACATATTCGCAACATCGTGATATATCAATCAATCAATCAATCAAGCCATCCGGGATTTATAAAGTAACCATATAATATACAAATAGTGACTGGCATCGAGGTCATTATTGAAAATTTTTGACCCAAAGTTTGTTTATATGTTGCCCAAGATTGAAGATCAAAGGCAACATGTTACGAACTGAAAGAAAAATTTTCAATAATGATCGAGACGCCTGTTTCTATTTGTTTTGTTATACCTCAACGCCTCTACGCAAAATTTGTGGTATTTTACATTGTTTGTTCGTGTAGTCTGAAAGTAAACATGGTTGCCTGCAGGTAACGTTTGATGTACCGTTTAGCCAGCCACAATGAATTCGACGTCGGCGTGGTCATAGATGTATTGAATGCTAATGAAGCGTGACCGGCGTCGGCGTGATGATGACGTCAATCAAATAGTGCCCTCTGTCAACAGTGCCTCCATGGAGGGCTTTATGTCACTGCGTTGTTGCTGAAGAGGTGACTGTGGCGTATTTGTAAATGCCACGTGACGTGATTTGGATCAATCGCGTGCAGGTATTTTGCGTTGAGGTATAACAATACGAATTATTTCCGGGTCTAACAAATTAACCGCAAACAAAACTGCAGAAATTTAACTTTAACACAACAAATGTGGGTAAAAATCAGAAACAAACAATAAATATTAGGGTACCATCTGTCGCCCTCTATAGCGACTGACAACTACGGAGAGAAATAAATCAAAGGACGAATTACTGGTCGACTGTCTGCTGTCGTACGGTAATAAATCATTTGGGTGGGCGCGTTCGACATTTCGCTCCGATCGACGGACGAATCACGTCCGGTGCATGCGGTAGGGGTTGATATCATCACGTTGTGATATGATCGGCTGGTCGGATAATCCACTGGACGTATTGCAGTGATTTGCCGCGCTTCCCCCAATACCGACACGTGCACGATTGCTGCCATTATGGAGACACCGCCGTCGCATAATAACAACCTGTTTATATTTCGATATCTGTTTTAGTGCATTATTTTAGGCTAAATATTAACGTATTATAGTAGAAATTACTGAGAGCCCAGCAGAGTCGCGTCTGATATAGGCCAATGATGATTTTACGCGCATTAGTATTTGCTGCATGTACAGTATTTCGACGATACAGAATACACGAACAAACGATGTAAAATTACTACGTCGCGTCTGCTAAGGCAGCAGGCAGACGGTGTTATTTTACTTGCGACCTTTGTTTCGCCTTTTTACTGCTCTATAAAGAACAACAACACTTACCTACTACTTTTGGTCGTCTGCTGCTGGGCACCGTCTGTAGTTGGCTGCTACGGGACAATAAACACTACTTGATGCTACAATAGGGAGCCAAATCTCTCTTCTTGTCAGAGCCACAGTCTCTTAGCTGTCAGTAGCAGTGCAATTGATTGTCCACGCACAGAGACTCGTTGTCTTCCAGACGTACTAAATTACGTGTCGACTGGGACGGCAAAGTCTACTCGGTGTTACAGACATGCAGACATTAGAAGCGCATTTAAATAGAAAGGTTTTCTCGTAAAAATACGACGCAAAACAAGAGCAAGAGGTTGAGGTTGAAACGTCAAAACCCGTTGAGGGTAAAAAGTCAAAATATACAGACAAACATAGCCGCGCATGCATTTTGTAGTCTCGTATTTTCTATTCTGCAGTCTACAAGTGTCACATTTTTCTGCAGTCTTGCATTTTTGCTTTCTCGCATGTTCAGCTGACTTCCCCTATCAAAAGCATCAAAAAGTTGAGTGGTGGCGCCGCCGTGTGGAATACGCTGTCATTATTTTACCACTGTTGTCAGTGGTACGGCAGCAGACACAAATGTGACAGGCGAGAAAAGCAGCAACATTCATTCGTCAGTCGTAATAACTTGTGATCGATAGGCCGGACGTGTTACGGACCTTCTCCCGCATGACGCCAGAGACGCCTGACAACAACGGATATGGGCGGACAGGAAGAAACAGATATAGGAACCAATATAGTAGTAGCTATGGGTGCAGTTTTATGGCCAACTGTATGATTGACGTTGTCCCATATAGGGGTCTACACCGTATAAACTTTAGTGCCAATGGGGACGCTGAAAATGCACGACATGAAGTGCAAGACATGAAATGTAGCACAAACCTGCAGGGGGTGGAAAATGCAGAAACGGAAAAGGGGACAAGAAAAACATGGAACGCCGTAGGTCAAATAACTTTTAAAATCGATTACAAGGTCTAACTGATGACCCTCGACAGCATCAGAGCTGGTCATTTAACAGTTTATTTAGTTTGTTTAGAGGTAGTAAAGTATCTGAAAAGTACGCCAGTCGGCTGCGACGTATCCGCAAAGATAGTCGATGCAGTTTTTCCTCGGGGTAACTTTTGCCTTGGTCAAAAACATAACGGAGTTTTATACAACACTGTTGTAGTCCACAACTTATGAGTTATCTCTAGGTAGTTAAATAACTACGTAGTTTTTTTCAATAAATAACGATTGCTTTTATGCCATGTGTGTCAGTTCGTTTTCCATAGGCCTACTGATAAGGTTTTGACCCTGAATGAACTTACAACGCTCCACAGGGCACAGACCCCACGGAAGAACGCCAAAGATTAGAAAAAAAGATGAAATAAAAAAAAACTTATATAAAGCTTTTGATGAGATAGGAAAAAGTCGCAAAAGATAGAAAGTATAGAAGTTTAAATACTTCACCAGTTGAGATTATCCAGTTTGTACCCGTGACACATTATGACGTCAGCATTACGTCAGGACTAGCAAAAAACATTTAATCAACTGCCATATTTTGTTGCAATATTTTGAATTAGTATTACTTCAGCTACAACTGGTACAAATTTTGTGTAAATTGATCATCATTTGAGTGAATTATGAAAAAAACACAAAGGAGTCTTTTTTATGAAACACCGTGTAGAAACCGACATGCCAATTCTGCTTGACGAAGTCCGTGATGCCATTCTATGGCTTCCTCAGGGTAAAGCAGCAGGGTACGACAAGCTACCAGCAGAACTGATAAAGCTAGACAGTGATGTCATGAACAACTGTTTTGCAGCTTGTGTAACAAGATTTTTTACACCAGCGTTTGGCCTGAAGACTGGAAAAGGTCAATCTTTGTTACCATTCTAAAAGTCACTTGAACACTGAAATGCGATAAGCATCGCACAATAGCACTGATCAGCCATGCTAGCAGAATCCTTCTGAGAATATTGTTGAATCATATGTAAAAGACGGCGCACGAGCGAATTGCCGATGTACAGGGTGGGCCATAAAAAACCGGACCTGTTTGAGCGTTGATAACTCAGCGATGGTTATCCGTAGAAAGGCGAGTCATATGTCAAAAGTTTTAGAATGTTGTAGACAAAAAAGGCCAAACTTGCATAGCAAATCATTTAAATATTCTTTACCTAATTTGCATAAATCTTCATTATCCCTGAAATTAGGCATTAGCATGCACTCGCATGTGCCCGAGTTCATTGAATTCAAAAACTTACTGCCAAAAAGTCCAGATTTAAATTCTGTGAATTATTTAGTGTTGGGGCATTGCAACAGATAGCATGGTTACAAAATTTCAGTAACTGACCAGCTAGAACGTGTGCTAATCGAATGCTGGGGTCAGCTGATTCTGAACACATTGACAACAGCGATCGATCAGCTGCCTAAAAGGACTGATGACGGTTATGAATACAAAAGCTGGGCAACTGCTTATGTCGAATTTCATCCAAACTCAACGTATGTGTTAATGATTGTTGATATTTCACTGTATGCTGAATGAAAATCATGTTAAATTCATGTGTTACTGCCAATTTAGCATGATTTTAGGGGTGGGGCAGATTTGTGTAAATCA
>Ga0209367_1006146_pt1 | contig 16642 bp, 12 predicted proteins | sample WorMetLIZISLAND2_FD_187412 | JGI IMG/M metagenome (GOLD analysis project Ga0209367, IMG submission 187412) | Marine gutless worms symbiont microbial communities from Max Planck institute for Marine Microbiology, Germany - Olavius geniculatus... ... | reverse complement strand
TTGCTAATCAACAGTTCGTTCAACTTCAAACGTTGGCGTTATAACATTTAATGATTTCGTAACTGACGTTGTTGGTTCGTTGGAGTACTGCAGTGCAGTTGCCTCTACTGTTGGTGCCACAGGAAACCTCAGCTGGTACTCTGTTCTTAAAATTTCTCGCAAAGTAACACATGCTATCAAGTGCTGATTCTCTAACGATTATTTTTGTCAAAATCTATTGCTATTGAACTAGGACTGTTGGAGTTATTGCAAAAGGTAGCAAGGGTCCAGTTTTTTGAGACACAGTGTATATCTACCAATTTAGTCAATATTCGTCTATTAGTGTGCTGCTGCAACCATGTGACATTTGATAACAGCTATGGTGACAACAAAGTAAATGATGAAGAACTGAGGATGGTAGATAACAAGATGTAATGGTGTTACATACAGTTAGAACTCCAGAGAGATCAGTCTTCATTCCCACCACAGTTGGATACATTATCTGCAGTACACAGATGATGATAATGCCTAAAGTTCAGCTAACGGTTTTCTCGCTTAAGTATCTAACACATTTGCTAAATAAAATTTCATAAAATCGACCCAACAGTTATAATAAGTAAAAAATAAGCTGATAAGATTGGACAAGGTAACAGTAACAAAGGCCAGATGTCTGGCACTAGCCGACAATGATCAATATCCAGTATCAGTTAGGCCACAAATTTTCATCAGATATTCTGAGCCTCTAAGTCTGTAATTTAATCTAATTTAATCTAACAATTTGATTACAGCACTAGCCATTGTCACACTCATTCTGAATCAGAAGCGCTGTGTTGGTGCAGACCTGTCCTAAGCCAATGTGCCAAACATGTCAAGACGAGCATATGATAGTCCTCCTGCCTGCTCTTTTACTGACTCAAAAATAACCAGACACTGCTTCATGTCAAATAGGCATTTCTTTGCCATTTACGGCTGACATAAAGTGCATTGTTATTCTGTTGAGTTCTGGACACTACACTATATGAAATAACTAAAGCAGTGATCAGTGGTGACAGCAACGATGAACTTAAGATATCGAGAACAGACTTCTGTGTCAATGCCTTCTCTCTCCAGTCCACATCATGTTCAAACTTCAAAGTAATAATGATATCAATAATACTACTATTTAAGATATATAAAAGTCAAAATGAGACTTTAACACACACCAAGTCAGTGTCGATACCTTCTCGTACACAAACGAGATCACGTTCGAAGTCAATCACATCATCAAGTTTACGTGGAATGAACGCTTGCATAAAAACCTGCACATTCCAGCAATGCAAAACACTAAAACAATCAAACTGAGTGACTGTGTGCATGTGTAAATACCACAATTTATAACGATCATGATTACAATAAATGTCTCAATCTCTCATTGCACATCTGCAGTTTACTAAGTGCATGCATACTCTGCCATAAACATATCTCCGATGAAGAAGTCAGACAGCAATTTTTCCCAAAATTACGCTAGTATGATTTTTAAGCTTTTCACCTTGATTTTCGTACAGACCTAGTTATTAAGCTAGATAGAAGTTGGAGCTATTTACCGCTTCCTCGGCCTGTAGTCTGTTAATATCGTCAGCAGATCGTTCTGAAGCCGTCTTCATCACGGCGCTGAGATATTCGTCGATGTTGGCATCAGTGATTGAGAGATCGGTGACAAAATCAAACAACTCTTTGCCAGTAAGCACCGCCAGGCCATGCCGACGACGAAAATAATTGTTCACATTGACACAGTCCTTCCGAAGGAATTCCAACGCATTGGGATGATCATACTCAACTGACTGCGAGACGTCAATCACGTACAGCTCACCGCTGTGATACCTGACAGTAAAGACACAATCAGCTGATTAGTGATGTGATCAGTCAGTCGATCGAGCAATAAACAAGTCACACACATGCATGAACACAAATTTTTCTTGTAGTTGAGTCCACTTAGACGAAGGCCAAAAGTCCAATGGCTTCGACTCTGAGTCCAAAGGTTCAAGTCTTTGCCAGTCCAATGATGCATGATAAATACTATCTGAGTTATCCAAATTCTACCAAGGAAAGCAGATGCCAAATGAGGACCTGGCAAAAGGATGCATACCACTATAACAGATACTGAAAAGCAAGAAGATGAAATCCATAAAACAACAGTTGGGTACACTAAGCACAAAACTAGAGAGCCCAAGCTGGAGAAAATCTCCCAAGAGTTAAAGGGTTAAGCAGTGAATAAATAACAAATTACTAATTGAAAAATCAAACAGATTATCTCACAGCAGGTTGAATTCACTAAGGTCAGCGTGAATGAGATGACAGTCGTGGTACATTTTCCTCATCATCTGAATACATTTCAGATACAGCTCCCGTGCCTTACTGCCATCCAATGATACATCCTTTAGCTTTGGTGCTGCCCTATCAAAAACACACACAAAAGCTCCTATCGTTACATATCCACACACAAGGCAGATGTATAAAGATCTGAGCAAGCATACAGCAATAGCTAAACAAAACAGGGATTAAACCATAATGCGAGAAAACAGTCTGGGTATGTTATTTTTACAATAATGTTGAATTTTTCATATTTAGTACAGTTAGATGACCAACCACCATACTTGATATCTGGTAAGACCATTACTCCTAATTTTCAAGGGACTCCTTTGCTCTTTAAATGTCCTTTGCTAGTGTCGATAGTGGTAGCAATCATAATATTTGTAGCATTGTTGATACTGCTGTGATTATATTGCTGTTTGTAAATCAACCCAGCAACAAAGAAGGAACAATAGTATGCATTAATTTATCCCATTATTAAAAATTTTCAAAAAGCATCTTAAAACACTATCATACTTTGTATGATGCTGTGCAGTCTGTTGGTCCACAGAGAGCGTGCTGTTGCATCAATGATAATATTGTTATTATTAATTTGTCAAATACAGTCTAATATATCAAAAATAAAACACAGACAACGATGCCCAAGGCCGGCTGACTTACTGGCCATGTTCACCAATGAAAGACATGACGACGATATGATCTTTGTGGTAGACCGGCTCTGGGCACAAGACACCAGCACGACATAAACGACGGAGGTTCCGAGTTTCCTTCTCAGCCCACGTACGCACCATCTTACGCGGATTATGTCGGCAATAGCCCTGCTGAAACCTATTCACAACAATTACACAATTGACAACACAATACCAGTACCACATTAACCTGACCTTGCTCAAAACTGGACATCAGAAAACATTCTGCCACATTAACTTGCACTGCAGTGAACACAACTGTATGATATAATTGACACAGTCATGCAGCAAAACACTCTGTAATAGGAACTGGTGAAAAAGGAAAACCTTGATCAGCTGGAAATAATACGAATCTGGTAGAAGAAACAGCTAAACTAATCAAAAGTGTTATCAAGAAAAATAGCTGGAAACTAGATGGTGGTTACTACTATTATGTCTCCACCAACATGTGACAACTACAAAGTAGACAAGTGCATTTCGACCCCACTGTGACAGTGTGTCCTTAACCTTTGACCTTTTAACCCCAAAATTTGTCGAGTTCATCCTTGCCTCAAAGTCCATTAGTGGTGAAAGTTTGGTCAAATTCCATCAACAAATATTCAACATAACTTACTAATGTTTGCTCGGGATGCACACACGCATGGATGCACAGACACATGAGCACTTTGAGAAAATAATGCCTCAGCCACTGCATTAGCAGAGGCAAAAAATGTTTAGAAGTGTTATCAAGGTAAGAGAGCTGGAAAATTAATTAAATAATATTTGGCAGAAACATGGATGAGAAAAACATCTCTCTACTTTCTCTGCTCCAGAGAAGTGTCTAGTTGGGTCAAACAACAACAACAACAACAACAATGCAAGTTCAAGAAATTTGAGCTAATGCTCAGTGCTCACAAAATGCGTGGAAGCCTATAGCAGTTCATGTTCGCAAATTGTTTTAGCCTATCTCTAGCCGTTTCATTGCAATTCACTCTTTAAGTGTGTGCCACAGCCAAAGACCTCATAAAGGGAATAAAATACCTTATTTTCAGAGTTCAGGGTCTTTCAAAGTCATCGATGTTGATACAACTAAAAAGCTTGTCACTAGTGCTTGTTGTGATAAGCAGCATGTATGTGCCTACCTGCAACCGTTTACACATTAGACTGGCCAACAGTAGTAAAATAACAACTTTTAGGGGGTACCGCTCTTTGATGCCTTCATGCAGGTTTCCCTGAACCTAGAAGGCTGAGACTCAGACCATTGAAATTTACGTTCAATGCTGAAAATTTCATATGCAGCTTGTCCTGGTCTACCTCTAGTGATTTGGGTGCAATTCACTCTTGAAATGCATCTCGCAGCCCAAAATCGCCAAGCATCTATAAAACCCCTATTTTGGTGCTCAATGTCAGCCAAGGTCATTGCTCTCGGTGCCAATAGAAAGGTACAGTATAACTTCCTATTAGCAATTAATAGTAACTTGGGCCCTATCTCGCACTGTTTCTGAGATACAGTGACATATTGGCTAAAAATTGCAAACTTTCAATCAACCCCCTCTCATTAGCACCCTTGCTCAGGGTGACCCCTTTTGAATTTATGGAAAATCTTTAGGATCCTGAAACTAAAGTCTTCCTGGCAGCAGACAGTGAAGATTTGGTGATCCTAGCTTGCACCATTTTTGACTGACCCCCGTGTGATAGACAGACAGACAGACAGACAGAATTGCGATGGCTAAGATACGCTATAGCCATACCTGCTTTTACGCGTAAAATCGTCCTTGACTGCTTTGAGGCTATTGCTTGGGAGACAGAAGGGCATCTGGCCAGCAAATGCAGAAAATGTACTGCCATAAGTCCCAAAAGTTTATTGTACTTTTTGCGACTGGTTCTAACATGAAGTATCTCCAGATAACATGTCGGTTAAATAAAAGCAAACCGCACATGCATACCGAAATTATTTCAACAATTCAATGCTTTGATGTTATGCAACAAAAATGTTCGGCCTATAACAAATCACTTTTCCAACAACTGTCAGAAAACTGGTCATTCAAACAAAAACTAATAAACATTAAAGAAACTAAAACCATTAAAAATCAGAAAAAAATACAGCAAAATCACAAATATAATGTGCATACCTAAACTCGCCAGTGACATACTTGTCCCTGTCCTTGAAAACCAGAATTGATGTCTTATATACCTGCCGCAAAACAGACATGGTCAGCAGCAAACTGATTCAAAAATGCAACAAGGAAAAATGCTAACTAAGCAGCAATGGCTTTTATCTGTTTATCCAAGTGAGACTTATTTAATAAAAATGACTTTAAAATTAAATTGTAATATAATAATGTGGTTGGTCCTGCTGCCTTCATTAAAAACTTGAGAGCCATCATTAATTCATTTACCTGTTGAGTATATGCACTGTATAGCAGTGATTATGTAGCTGTTATGAATATATCAAAATGGCATTAATGATCTTTGACAGAGGCTGCAATATGGATGGCACTCTATTCACACATCTAAATAAAAAATGACATAACACTTCAATTCAAAGTCTACATCGAGGCTAAAGTTAAAGTTCAGGTAAAAGATGCACCACAGACTAAAACAAAAAATATTTTCATTTAGCATAATTCCTTCAGCAACATTTAGACATACCCAGAGATAGCACTTGTCAGGCAAAACTGAAAAAACTTTCAGCATACTTATGACATTGTACAATGACAAGATTAATAATGCCACTGAGAAAACATACTGCCACTGCATGCTTTGAATTCTAATTCTAATTAAACGGAAATGGCATCTGTCCGTTTATCCAAATGACATGAATTTGATAAAAATGACTTTAAAATAAAATTATAAAATGATGATGTGGTTGGTTGAGCTGCCTTTGCTAAAATACTTGCATGTGTTATGGACCCACCCAGCCCGCCACACATGCATCAATCATTTTAACAGAGGACTATCAAAGTAGTATGAATTCTTGTTTCTGGAAAGACTCAGTGGTGCTGCTCAGCATACCTTGATTGCACACTCGGTTTCATCAGCTCTACACGCGTGATATACGTTGGCCTCTTTGCCGCTGCTGACGCAGCCGTTGACCTCAGCAATTAAATGTCTGTTGATCATCTTAAACAACATCATGCGAGTGCGGGGATCCATCGCTTGCTCGGCAGTAGCACGATCAGCCTTGTCTTTCGACTTCACCCTAACAGACACTTACAGCATAAGATCGACAGAAACATGACAAAAACAACATCAGCCCGGGACAGCAGCCTGATTTACACACTTCCTAGAAATTTACCTTACAAGGTTTACCTTAAATCTTCTTAAGTTCTTCCTAACTCAGAGACTTAGCTGTGCATTTATTAAGTAAAGTCTGTAATATTTTCATAATTAAGTTCTTTCTATGATTTTAAATTGTGCAATTTCTTAAGATTTTCATAAGTGTGATTTTTCCAAAGTTTGACAAGTTTACTTTTATACATTAGTTCACAGAGCTAAAACAATCCTGACAAAAGAATCAATACAGTATGCAGTTTGCGTGCAAGTACAAAGTAATGAATTAAGGATGTTAAATTCTTTTTTTTTCAAATTTGAATTTCAGAGAGTAATTGAACGCCGCGGCGGTATGCAAGGAGGAGAGGGGAGGAGTAAGCAAACAAGCAGCAGGCATCGCTTAAATTGACGGCCAGCAGAGAACAAAGAAATCCTCACACAGTGCACCGCTGAAGTAACAGCGCTCCACTTTCAAGGCAAAACCGTCTGTGTCTAATTAATGATGTTTGGATTCAAACATTGAAGGGCTGAAAAACGAATACGAATTCGAACTTGAAATTCGAAGTTCGCAAATCCAAACTTCGTTTAACAAACCTATAATGAATGTACAAGTAACAAAATAGCTCACATTAAGTATATACTAATGCTAAATGGAGAAAATTCTTAAAAGTAATATCAAATACCTCTGAAGTCAAGAACATGAAGGATCATGATTATGATTACATTATGATTACCATTATCATCATCATCATTATCATTACTAAGAGAACATCCAGAAGCAAATGTCAATACCTGTTATTGTCTCTTTTCTTTGCTGTGTCACTCAGTACTTGAGCTGCCAGTGACAGGTCACTGTACCGATCTACAAACAGCAACAATATACATACAACTGCAATCATAATATGTAACATTTGGTATACTCCATCAACTGCACTGTTCAGATATATATAAATAAACTTAATTACTATTTCAGTCTGATATTTATTACAAAATTTACATTAAGAATACAAAAAATACTGACCATAGTTCATCTTGGCAATTCAAAGTGTAAACTCAATGCCTGAAACATACCACCACATTATGTTACTGTAAGTCTAATAACATTATCACAAAAAGATGTTCATCTCATTAAATACACAAAGCTTCTGAGAAATGATTCAGACTTCCAATTTTTATCTCTGACGTCTAACCATGAAACAGCTGTCCTGTTTCTTGTAAATGTTATTTGCAAATTAAAGAACAATTCCTATTTTTATAAAAAAAAACAGAAGAGCAGAAAACATCCATAATTTTGTTGTGTGCAGTTAATATTGTAAACTTCCTACAATTCTTCCATGACAGTACATAAGCAACAATTCTACAACACTGGACACTGATGCACAAAATATCTGCAAACAGTAAAAAGCAAACATTAAAAAGGTAAACATGCAGTTTAGCGGCCTAAACAAAATACACAGTCAACTTACCGCCTATATACAGGCGAAGCTTAGGGTTAGGCTTAGGTTTAGAGTTAGGGTTAGGTTAGGGTTAGGGTTAGCGTTAGGATTAGTGTTAGGGTTAACTGACCGCATGCACGCTTTGGCCCGTATAGGCAGTAAGTTGACTGTGTATTTTATTTAGGCCGCTAAACTGCATGTTTACCCATTAAAAAATATTAAAATGCCCTACCACAAGCTGTACTGCTTATATGAGACGACAAAAACTATAAGCCTATGAGCAGGCCCCCATTATCGCCCGCTACAACAAACTAAACGTCATATTAAGGGGTTATAACCTTAAATTAAAAAATAAAACAACGTGACGCAATAAATACCAACATACGCACAATATATTTACAACTATAAGACCATAAACGTATGATTTCGCAACAAAAACTAACAATATTGTGCTTTTCCACAACAAACGCAAAAAATAAACAACCATACAAATAACACAAATTAATAACGCTTCTATGCAATAGTCAGCCCCGATGGCAGATACGGCCGACACGATATCATCCGAGTAGTCCGAGTTTCCGAGCCGGAGAGTGACTCGAGTCTCGAAGTCTCGATCAAGTCTCGTTTCTCAGATGATTTTCAGTTTTTTCGCCGATCGCACTTATGGTCGCTCTTATTGTATTAGATTGTGTTTGTCGTTTGTATGTTGTCCGTCTGTCTTTAACACATGTATTGTGGCTAAACGGTAGCCTACGTCGTAAGGGTAGGAAAACATTTTCAAATTTGGGATTGAATGGACGGGTGGGAAAATGTGCGTTTTTCAAAGGAGAACTGGCCTTATCTCGGAAACGGTGAGAGAGGGCCAAGGTTGTTAATAGGAAGTGGCTAGCCTAGGAAGTGGCATACGCCCTTTCAGACGAGGTAAAAATCGTTGACCTTGCATGATCTTGAAGGTCAGTACTGTAACAGGAACTGTATATTCTGTAGCGCGTTTTTCCTAGCGACAGCTGGGCTTTCTTGTTTCTCCTGCCTCGTATAGATTTATCGTGCAGAAAAAATATACTGAAAACCAGCATTCGGCCACTTTAATTCGAATGCATGAAAAACGACACGAAGAGCTAAAATGCTGTTCTAAATTTGCCCGACGAGCACGTGACAGAAATCTACGTCACACTACCAGCCGTACACAAAAAAATCCTTTAAAAAATTTTCGTAGCGCATTTCCGATCTGACAAAATGCTCAACAGGTAAATCATAACAATTTCGAATATTGCCGTGGTATGCTGGGAAGCGTAATGGAAATAACGGTGACGACGAAGATTGATTTTTCTGCGTCATGAAAAAACACGGACGTAGGCCTACGCGCGACGAAAGTGGCTGACCACAGGGTGGGTTAGGCTAGGTGTACGAGTGCTGGAGCTGTCGCGTGTGAAAAATTCATCGACACACATCCATCACATATAGATCACGTGCGCTTGCAGCTGCTTTGCCTCTCTCCTGTCGTCGTCACCCAGTCGCTCGGTAAATTAACTTATAGGGTGTTTACATGATGAAGCAAACATCAAGCAAACATCAAGCAAATGTATTGAAAATACACGTGCAAGTAATCATGTAAACACCCCATTACTTACGCTGTGCGTCAAAAAAGTGCCGAGTTTTGTCATATGATGTTTACTGATTTTGAAATTCATTTACTAATATACTGTCTAAGAAATTTGCAACATAGGCCCAGCAACTGCTAGAGATCTTACTACACCCTCTAAGACAGACACATCTTGCTACATTACTACGTAAAATATAGCCTACGTTGTGAATATGAGAAAAAATAGCGTGCGAAAAGCCTGGGTGCTAGCAGAAGTTGGTCATTTTGACATCTGAACACCAAATGTGATCTATAAATCGCAGTGGCTTAAAAATGTTCATTTAGTAGCATTTCTGTGCAAATAATCCGCGTTTACTAATAATTTTGCTTCATCGGCCTTTCGACATTTTATAGGCCTATTTTACGGGGTAGTCTGGCGACGTGTTTTACAGATGTGGTTGGATCTTTAAATCCATGCATGCGTTGATCGCGTCGCAAAATCGAATCTGTCGTGCAGTATTGATGGCGACGAATTTGGGGCACCGCTGGAGAGTGGCTTGGCTGTGTTTTGTATGCTGTGTTAGCTACTTCGTCACCCTGACGCTGTATGTCTGTGCACTGGGGGTCACTCCGCCGTCTGTTCTGAGACCTCACCAGACGGACGCGACCGTCACCAGCCGCGGTGGTGGGGTCACTGCGGCGCAGTGTTTGGTAATAATACTACTGCGAGTTCCTGCACTGCAGCTTGCAGCTCTCGTTGTCGTGGTCGACGCGTTGTGTATTACGCTCCGATACACACTCGTACACTCACACAAATTCGATTACTGCGCGATGTTTTGGCCGACCATGTGCGCCGATGTACCCTATCGCATCCTAGCGTTTATTTCACAGTTTAATATAGCAGCGTCACCATCGCGTGTATGGGACTGTATTCACTCTGGGATACTGTTTTTTCTCTGGCCTCCAGATGGAAGCGATACGGTCGGCCCACCCCAACGACAGTTGGGCTTTTTGTTTATCTTGAGCTGCTGACAGATCTAGATCTGCCGCCTATCGACGACCATTAGGCCTTTAAACAATATGCCGCAAATGCCGCAATATGCACTTTACAATATTGCGTGTCGTTTAGAAACTTCAAAAGTCTTTTTTGAATGTTTCAATAGCAATATGATTCATGCGTGCGCCGATGCCATCTTCGTATAATATAGAAGCATGCTATTATGGCAGCGACGTATAGCGAGTGTAGAACCTCGTAGACCTCATCGATCATACGGAGGAGCATTTTCCAGGCAACGTGCGTTAGTTATTCGCGCAATTGAGACAGAGTGCCTAATGCAGTGGGCGAGCACAGAGATGGTCGTTAACACAGGGCCACTGCACACAGCAAGAAAATAAAGCATGATGAAGATTTATCACATTGGAACTGCGACGTCGCCCCGTCTTTCTCATAAAAATACGACACGAAAATGTTAACAGATTAGCTCGTCCTGTAGATAGGGTAATCAGCTTTAGAATACTAAAAGTTAACATAATGTAACTGAATATGTATTTCGCAGGGTGATGTAACGACGCATTTGAGATGTGATGGGATGATCCCTCAGAGAGTGTCTACATGTGCAACTGTTGCATAACCGTTGCGCAACAGCTGTGCAACACAGTTGCACTTGTAGCTACCCCCTCAAGTTAGGCCTAAGTGTGAAATTACAGTAGAGTACATCGGCAGAAAAATGTGCAAAAAAGTCAATATTTGATGCAGTTATGACAAAAACTTAGGGGCTTACTTTTTACTGGGGGTATTTCGCATTATTATCATTATCACTGAGACTACAATAAAAGTGCCAAAAGTCGATGTGCGGAAATAGTGACACAACGCATTACAACACAGCTGTAAGAGTAAGAGAGAATAATAATTATTTCAATTAACAACAATTCAACAAGAATCAAGAAGTCAGTACTAAAACGTCCGCGTAGATTGAGTGCTGAACGATAACAGACTTCATGTCGCTAAATCTGACAGATTAACAGAGAATTAACAATCTGCAACGACGATCGTACGTATATCATACTCGTTCAGTAACACTATAAGCGGCCGGCAAAATGGGTGGAGCTATATACAACAAACAGGCCTAAATAAAACCGGGCAGAAGAAAACAGACGACAACAATGGCCTAAGATATTTCTAGTGACCTCTATAACTGCTAGTTTTGGCAACAAATTCAGAAAGCTGTGGATCGGCCCCTGTTGCCCCTGGGCCGTGAGTACCACGACCAAGCCCATTAATTACAGCTTCTGGCGAAGAAATAAATGTTTCTGCGTGGCGCGTCGCATTATAGGCATATTCTCAACTGGGCCGGAAACAAGTGGGGAGTTGAAAGACGCGCGAAAGCAGCATAACATAACGTAACATAATGCAATGTTCGTCAAGTGATAACGTCGTCACAACGGAGATGGCACGGCGCGCTCTCACCCGTCGGCATTCAGTCCCTTTTATTCGTCACATATAGTGGCTGCTCTACTGCACACCATATATAAACGCCGGCGGAAATGTAGGTGGTGGAGTTTCACCACTTCGGATAGAAACTGGCATAATTTAGGGCATATAGGCCTAAATAATTTATACCAGCTACATCTCTAACTGCTTCCAAATATTTTTCCGATTCCCAAGCATCTATACTGAAAAGAAAAGATCCCGGAACAGACACGGGAAAGAAAAAAGCGGGGAGGGGTCGAAGAAATAGCAAAAGAGAAGGAGAGATGGGAGAACATGCTGTAAGAGCTCAAGGAGGGGCAGAACCCCCCTCTCATCTCGGCGCCAGACCACAACCCCCTATGGTCGACGCGCCGCCGAGTCAAGTAATTTTCGCATGCTAGAGCGTTCGCCGCGCGCCGTCGCAATAAATTCTCGCATCGTAACAAGGACGGTGACGGCGCAGAAAATGATTGTGCGCCCACAGTCTGGCAATCGCGACGTCACCTTCGCCGAAACACACGGGTGATCAACTGAAAGAGTCGCCTGCGAACGAGAGCAAAGATTACTGACTAGTAATTGTTAATTTGTTGTAAAACGCACGTGTCGGAGCCTTATGCTACATGCTACGGATGGGAAAAGCGACCGAACTATTTTCAGTCACATTCGTTAGGCCTATGCTAGTTTGGCGTGGTGGTTAAAGCGCTGGTCTCGATCACGAAGTTGCTCAACGGCGAGCTCGGTTAGTACGTGGATGGTGCACCGTTCACACTTCCCATCTATACCAAACCGTCTCACCACACGGCGCAACGCGACTAGGTGGCGTCAGTTTTGCTGGATGGTGGTGGGTAGAGGTTTTAGTGTTGCTGGGGGCCGGCAGTGGGTGAAAAAGCGGCCGGCTAGCTAACAAACGACGTGCGATGGGGACAAATTGCGCGCTGGAACAAGGAATGTTTGTTACTGTGACAAATGCGGCGTCGTTGCTAGATTTATTGGCTTCGTATATGTCGTAGCGTCGCCGCTGGTACGTTAACCTGGAACCAAGACGTTAACAGGATTTGCACAATCATTCTGCAGTTGTATGCCTTCACCCTGCGTCTTCTTCGTGCGTCTTAGCGGGCATTAGAACCCTCTAGAGGTTTCTTCTTAACATAATGCGCTTTAAAAACTGACGTTTTACTTACTTGCTTAGTTACATCAGCCTCTCTCCTTGTCAAAATGTCCGCTTAACCAGAACGATAAGGGCGGCAACTGTATAATTAGCAGCTGCGGCTGTGATTGTCAAAAGATGGGAAGAGAAATTATTCGACAGCGGAATTCCATCGGTCCAGCCAACGCTAACTAACAACGTGGTAAGTAGGGGCTACGAACTGCATCACGGCAACGGTTCGCCATGCACCACCGTGACCATAGTCTGGAATGGGTAAATGAGTACGCAGTACGAACTTATACCATGCCAGACAGTGGTCTAACCTATTCAGAAGACTGCGATCAGATCGAACAGACTACACATCGTCGTTTGCTTTGTGACGCACGCACGACTGCAGCCGTACGTTATGAAAACAGTAGGCCATATATACTAGTGGCAGCTGATCGTGATTCATGGTCTAATCACAACGAGTGAGTTGTTTGTGACTTTTGCTGTTAGTTTTTGACAGGGGCGTCATTGTGGTGGCTGGGGGTTTACGGACGTCCCAAGGATTTATGATGTTAATTTTTTACCTGTAAATCGTACCCATGAGACAGTGTTACTGCTGCAAGAACAATGCTTTACGAATACTGAAACTCCCCAAAGATTACCAAGACCCCCTCCAAATGATTTATGAAATGACGCCACTGGTTTTCAAGAAGTTTGCAGTGAAGTTCGAACGGCGGCTAGCGATAGCGCGACTGCGGGACCGGCAACGCTGTTGATGAAGTGTTGACATCGGAACACGACCGATTCGACAAGCCTCCAGACGAAGGTCCGTGTCCACACGGTCGACCAGCACAGCTCAGCGGTGATGACGACTTGAGAGTGGACGTCGGCTGAACGTCGGCGGGCGACGGCGAACAACGACGAGGCGCCCGAAGCACAGCGGTCATCACTGGCATAGCCGAACACCTCGAGACGATAGCGCAGACGCAAACCGACGCCGTTGCTTCGACAGTTCGACAGAGCCATGTACACCTGAACATGCACAGTAGTAGTAAATTAAAGGCAGATTTCTGTGGCGCCATAAAACCCAAAATAAGAAGCATAAACTTGCGCTCGCTACGTTAAGGCGCCTACTAGTATATATGGCGCGTACACAGCGACGTATCTGAACTGAACTGACACGCTTTAGTTTTTTACGAACTTACCATACACTTTCAAATTGAAACACATAACACTTCTTAGCCTCAACTGAAAAATGTTCGCACCGACGAGCTAGGATAACGCTTGGCAACTCAAACGCAAACTATAGCAAATTCCATCTAACAACTTCTTACGATATCAATATTATTTGTTTTAAAAAGTTTCATAAAAACCGCTAATTAATAGCAAAATCCACTGAGTTAACGGCGGTCTTGTTGAATGGGCAGGCTTCTAGATGGTACACAGGCATACACTTGCTCGAAATGAGTTGAACTGACACCTTTTTGGGTGCGTCGTAGCGTCGTTCACCGCGGCAGGTCAAGTTGACGCCGTTGTCGACGCTGGACGTCAGCTGAGCCGTCAAGTCGTCGGACACAGATAGCGAGTTACTGGCAGCCTCGGCCTCGGAATGGTTGGGCGGCGTCTGGTTGAGCGAACATCCGGTCCACGTCGACCGAATGCCCATGTCGAGGATGTGATCGAGAACGCGCTCTGACGAAATGATTGCCTCCTTGTCCCAGCACGACTGCTCCCAATCCAGCAGATGCACGTCGTCTTCCGAGTACAACACGATCTTCTGAATCTACACGTTACACGACACATCTATACTCCTGCATATCATAAGTGTAGTTTTACACGGGGAAATAAACAGCGGCGTAGTTTAAAGGAAGGGGGGGATGAAAGGCTGTTGGCCCGTGACTTCAATTTTTCGCTTTTCCTTGAGTACGTTCTGCATAAACGACTGACGACAAACGTTTGGTCCCCGATTGGCCTTTACTGTGTAAGTTGCACGAAATTTGGTAAGTTGACTTGCAGGAAAATCATTCAAATTGTTGCCACCAGATGTCACATTTTAAGGCTAAAATGCTCCAAATTCGATTTTGGCTGGGGCTCTAGCCGCACAGCTCTCCCAGCGGGTCTGGGCCCCAGATCCCGCTGGGAAAGCTTTCAGCGCTCCCCAAACCTCCTAGCTGGGTTTGAGGGGTCCTACTTCTAAAGAGAGGAAAGGGGAAAAAGCTAAAAAGGAGAAAAACAAAGGGAAGCTAGGGGAAAAGCAGGAGTGGAGAAGGAAAAAAGAAGAGAGTAAGACCCCAATGATTTACTAAAATGACGCCACTGCAAATATATTTTGTGTTACGTTCTCCAAATGGCCACAGTATATAGTGGCTAAATAAATAAATGAATAAATAAATGAATAAAAACACCTATATTCTGGGTTGCAGCCAATAGCTGGATAAATATAAAACATTGGCCAGAAGTAAGAATAACGTACATGCAACTAAACATAAGTAAAATTCTGCAAACAATATAACGCTAAAAACGAAAGACAGTCGCTGTGGTCGCTGTAATCATTTTCTTTAGTTGTGTTTTTTCGATTCATGTTGCGGCTCGGTGGTCCAAAACAGTCAAGTTAAATCAGCCACATTCGGATTTCAAAATGGTAAATAATCAAATTAGCCTATCTCATCCAGGCACGCGCACATTTCAGATTGAATAGACAAATGGACGTTAAACCGGTCTCTCATGACACTAAAATTATTTCCACAATAATTAGGTAGTAGCTGTGTGTTTATTGCTTAAATAATTACAAAACATCATACAAAAAAACAACACCCAAACATTTTGTCGAATGCACCTACTAACAAATTGCAAGCATCGCGACAATGTGTCGCACGGCGCTTGCACAGGATTTCGCGGAGGAAAACCGGAAATCAGCACGACGAGAAATCAATGTCGAATTAAAATAATAATTCGGCGTCGTCGTCGGCGACTATCAGTGCACCTAGACGGACGCGCCTATCGTCAGCGATCGACAGCCAATAAAGCAGCATGCCGACCAGTGACAGTGGCGAAGCCAGAAATGTGAATTAAAGGGCTCCCCTCATTTGCCTTTCATTCCTTTCTTTTCCCTTTTCTCTGTGTTTTCTTTACGCTTTTCCCCTCTCTTTCTGCCACTATTATTTTATTGCACTGTTATTCAGTTATTCGGCTATTTTTTATAGCGGCAAGTGTGCGAAATAAACACATTGTCTCGTTTCTCTCTTTCCCTTTCCGTCTGCTCTCTTTTTCCCTTTCTTCCTTCCCATCCCTTTTTGTTCTTTTTTTCCTCATTCCTCCTCCTCCTTTCCGCTTTTCTTTCCTCCTTCTCTATTTTCTCACGTTAAAAGTAAAACCCTTAAAATGCAGCTAAGGGTTTGAAGAAGCGCTGTGAGCCAGAGCCGAAATCGAATTTGGTGCGATATAGTTTCAAAATGTGAGATGGATGGTGGCAACTATAAGGTGCAGTTTAAACGTGTGCCTAAGTCTTGTCTGGAGGATTAGGCCCCATGGGTCCCCATGCCCCCTCCCCCTTGTCCACGCCACTGGCGAGTGATTGACGCGTGCTGAGTTGTGATCGATAGCCTATACAGTACACTCGGCACCGGACCGGCACAGGCAGCAACATCATCGATCTGATGACGATCGGTCGACAGTGCAGCAGCAGCAGCAGCAGCAGCAGCACAGAGCCATTTGCAGCCTGCGTCAATCGACGCACGCTTCGCTCGCCAC
>Ga0209367_1006145_pt1 | contig 16645 bp, 8 predicted proteins | sample WorMetLIZISLAND2_FD_187412 | JGI IMG/M metagenome (GOLD analysis project Ga0209367, IMG submission 187412) | Marine gutless worms symbiont microbial communities from Max Planck institute for Marine Microbiology, Germany - Olavius geniculatus... ... | reverse complement strand
CGCCTGTAGGCGAGCGGAAGAACCAAAAAAAAAAAAAGTGTAGTAAATTTCGAACACGGAGGGGTGTATATTTCATCTATATGGGGAGCAAAAACCCCTGGGCGGATTGAGCCCAAATTTTGTTTGGTGGTAGGCGTCCATGACGTAATCACACCATTAAAATTTGGTGACGATCGGTTCAGGGCTTTTTGGTTGGCTGAGGGTCAAAGTTTGCATTTTCCCACATACTTTGAAGGTCGTCCTTACAACACTCACACTACCGTGTGAGTGTGATACATTGTAACTTTTTTTTAAATTCTAATTTTTAAAAGATATTTTTGTATTTTTTTGCGTCAGCACATACAGATTATTTTTTTCTTATCTTAATAAGCAACAGCCAACCAAATTTCAAACACATCGGTTACAGAAAACTGCTAAAACATAGTTAAAATTCAGAGCATCAAGTAATTATTTGTAATTAATTATTAACAAAAAGATGAAGCTTTCTAGCATCATAATGACAATAAGCACAACAATAACCCCAAGAGCAGCTTCTATAACGGACCACTGTAACAACCACTAACTCTCGTGATAGAAAATAGCACCATTATGCCACGGTCTTAGTCATCCAGATTCATTATTGCAGCGTCAATGGTTTTAACTCACCGTTGGTCTACATATGGGCAAAGAAAGTAAAATGAAGCCCGTGTCAATACTATTAAAGCAACCAGTAGCTCTCTACCAAATGCACCTACAGCTTAGACACGGTGACTTTTTGCCGGCCACTTGAGACCAATAAATGCCAAGGCCAAGGCCTAACATCCCTGGCGTATACAGAGCCTGGCTGGGATCATTAAATGATTCGTTTACGTGCAACAGCCGCCCGCAGGCAGCAGCATTGTGGCTTCTATAACTCTACGGCGCTTGACACTGCAGCCAAGAAGCGGCTTCACGGTCACTGTATAGGCCTACTGGAATTGTAATCTGACGCTTGACTGTGTACAACAACGATTATGCAAGCACGCTGCTGCCGTTAGACAACTCTTGTTGCCGTACAGCATTTCTGTTGTCTTTCGTGTGATTCTACTTTTCAAAAAGAAGTAATTGTATTTTTAGTGTATACTTTTTGCAGTACTGTTTTAATTACATACGGTTTGTTGTGTTATGACAAAATGTACGTATAAGCACTGCTTATTTCATCTGATAAAATGATTAAACCTGCCACGTCACCTGCTATAATACCTCGGGATATTTGACGTTTCCGTGTAGCCTACATTTCTACAGGTGCTGTGATTATTCAATGCGAAGGCACATATTTTCAGTAGTAACTGTCTAAAAGGGAAAGATAGCCAACCCCTTCTTATGTGAAATAGAATTTGGTGAAAGCGTTTTTTCAAGTTCACCGGGGTCCATAGAAATAATATCGACTAAGAACAAATTTTGTGAATTTTAGACGTTACAGAACACAATCGATGGAAGTATTAATGCAAAACTGCTAGGTTAATTAATCGCCAAAGGTAATGTGAGAAAATTTTGAGGCAACTTTTTGCCGTTCTGCAAGAAAATGGCCTATCAACGACGCAAAATATAGCTTATTACAGGTTTCACTAACATCACGAAATTACAAGCTCTATACATCATTGAGTTTCTGGTAGCATTACGAAGCTTTTACAACGGCCAAACCAAACGATGCTCTACTGTCTGTACTTACTTACAAATTAGCTTGTATCACGTGCAAGATGCTCGCAGTCGGGCAACCGGCTTATTTGCAGATGTTCGGCTCTGCAAGTAGTACGTTCCTCAGTTGCACTCAGCGTTCAACTGACTAAATTGCGATGCGCTCGGTAAATAAACTAGACGAAATGATGACTGTAACGAAATGTCAATGTCACGCAGAATGCAGTCTGCACAAAGTCTCGCAATTTCGTCCATGTCAATGCAGACGCTGCCTGCAATTTCCTGTTTCCAGGGTAATGTGCGGTTATATCAACGGTTTAACGGGCTTTGTGACTGTACTGCTGTGTTGCCGTAACTGCATGTCGATGTCGATTTTGTATAGGACTGAAGTCGTTTCGGGATACTGCTATGGCAAGCGCCGCTTTGATAAGAGATTTAAATTACAGGCGACGTTGACGTTCCCAATTTAGCACCTCCGTTGATGCGCAATACGACGGGTTTTACATTAACACCGTGAACAGAAGCTCACGAAAGCACTATGAAAATGTGACATAATACAACTGAAGCCGTAGGCCATAACGCGTGCTTGTTGCATTAATAGCTGTGAAAAGCATGTCATGTTCATAGCCTGGGCGGCTTTAGCCACTGGACTGTGATTATTTCACCGTTGCGCACTGACGCTATGACAGCACTCTTAGTTGCTCACACTTTGCTGAGTCTGTCTGTCTGTTTGTCGGTTTGTCCTCTGCCGTGTGCCGTTTGCGTTTCGGCACGACGGTGTGCCCTATTGGATGAATGGAACTCGTGCTTGCAGTTTTTTTCGTCGCGCGATCGCTGCCGCTCGTCGCTTCGATCAACCCGTGCGGACCAAAAACGACATAATCATCTCTGGCACTTGGCCTTGGCACTTGGCGTTGACCTTGGATGACCTTGAACGCACTATGGTGTGCCAATCGTGCGGTATTGTGGCTACACGGTAAGTCGTAATAACCATCACGACATGCGTAGAGCGCGACAGTCTCCTAAGCTAATAGCTTGTTTTCAACAGTTACTAGTAATTTTTGGAGAAAAATAAACCGCTTCATAAATTTCACTTTAGCAATAAAATTTGATAGACATCTTGTAGAACTTTTTTACTTGATGTGGTTTATGATAAAATGTGAATAAACACTAAAAATATTCAGCGAGTAATAAAAACAGTGTGTTGTTTTGGGAAGTATTGCAACTTTGTTGTCATTTTTTTGTTCGCTGAAATCGGTGCATCACAGTGACAACAGTGAATATGCTCAGCTTGGCGATGTCTATTGGGCACTTTACGCTAGGTTGTAGCTAGATATGTCCTATCTACTGTAACTTTATTTGAAATCAATATGTTGGTAACAGATTCGTTAGCTTTCTGTAATTAAACGTTGTTCAATTCTATCAGTTAAATTACAAAATTGAATACTCAATAAAATCATGTATTGTTTACTCACGCGAATGTGGTTTTGAAATATATTGTCATCAATACAATTATACAATTACCGTTCATAGAAAAAATGCAAAATATTTAAACGTATAAAATGGCGATGAATTAGTTGGCAGTAATCGATGTAACTGGCAAAAAATAAAAACTAAATCCGCAGCGAGAAGAAAAGTATACTCGATGTAGGCCTACAGTTAGACGGCGAAACGGACACATGGCAGCAGATGTTTCACGCCAAGAGATCGAGAGTTTACAGTTCACCAAAGTTTGCACTATCTGGCGAGTTTTTTTCTAGTGATATACGTGCAACATCGCGACAGTAACTGTCGGGTCGAGCCAGTCATTTCTCACCGTTGCTCTGAGAGCAAACTGGCAGCATCGCGCCGGAAAAGTCGGCGTTTACGGCGTCGGTGCGTCTGGCGTGGAGTCTTTCTGTTCGAAACGACGTCGGTTTGCTTCCATCAGCGCGTCAAAGTAGGTGGGTGCGGCCAAGGAAGACGTCTTAACTTCAGACGACTGCGTGGCAGCGTCTGACGGACAATTGCACAGCTGCATGGCGTCGGCGAGTGCGTTCACGTCATTCCATTCTGGCAGCGATTTCTCCATGTTCTCGCACCACGACTTAGCATTCATTTCGTCACTGAATGTCCAGCTTCTGCCGATCACCACCTGCAGTTAAACACTGGCATCTGAAAACGATAAGCTCACTAATCGTCGTATTTGTCTTTTATTTATACAAAATAAAGCAACGTACTAAATGCAAACAGCAGATGAAAAATGAGTCATGCACGTGATGCAAAGCTTTTGCAATTTTGCATGCATTATGTAGGCCTACACATAAGGGTTTGAAAATTATATAAAACATAACACACTCTCATCGATATTATTTTTTAGTTATTCGCTGCAATCAGCCTAAAAATAATATATTTGTCGTTAATGTCCAAAAAATTTTAATATTTTTAAATATCAGCCCACATTTTCTGATTTTTCATGTACTGTTTTGTTAGTTAAAACCGTTTGTAAATTATCACTACATTGTTTATTTTATTGCTTTCGTGCAACAGTAAAAGAAACGCTATAACGGTACCGAAATTGTACGATAATAGCATAATTACAAGAACAACACTGGAAAGTTAAAGTCAAAAGTCAAAACAAGCAAAAAAAATTTTCCACGCCATAGGCTTATTTCTCATTATATCATAGGTAATTGGTTAGCTTATCTCTTCTGCTCGCTACAAGACAGATAATAAACTCGTCAGTGATCGTCTGTGTCTAATTCTGGTTTGTGACATATACCTCACTCTGACATCGGCGTCGCTTTGGTGCAGTTGGTTCCTCGTTACGTTGCATGTTGTGGATCCGATCGTGCGTGCCAGCAAGCTGCATGGCTGCTGACCGTCTCTTCCTTCCGCGGCGAGAAGCTGCAGACGTTTGCTTGTTGTTGTTAACGGTGTCATCATCATTCGTCGTTTTCAGCGGTTCTGATTGCATGTCTTGTTGTCCAGCGACAGATGGATCAGGGCCCACAGATGCTAGCGGCCCACGCTTTGCACCCGGTAACGCGCTCGACTCAAAGTCAGACGTGATGATGATGAATCAATTTGGTCGACCGCAACGTGAATGAAACGCGGTTTCCAAGACAACGCATCAGTGACGTCATAAAATTACATCGATGATAATAATTCCCGCAGTATATAGCGTATAATTATGGTGATGGCCAAAAACAATATCCACCCACGATCCGTATAGCAGAAAAATACTTATTTACGCGTATAAACGTCAGTTTTCTCTTAATATTTAGCATTGTTTCAAGCAATCGCTTAAAATGCAAATCGGTTTTTAAATGTATGGTTACGACAGACCTAAAGTTTTAGAAAACTGCCTGTACGTTTTAAAGTAGGATTAATTTAGTAACGTCTGTGCCATACTAAAAAGTACTTGTAGACTGACTAATCTTGATTGGCCGTAACGTCTGTAAACCTAAACCTCATGAAACGAATGCACTGTGAAACCGAAGAACTAGTTTTCTAGCCTTTCTTTACTGACGAAACAACAACAAATAGCAAACGATTACAACAGCAGTCTTCAACAGCAATTGTTATTCAAAGTTCAGCGTTTTGGATTTTTTTATCGTATTTAAATATCATTAAGTTATTTAAACAAAACTATTACAACGAATCTCCGTATCATAAAAAACACTTTGTACAGTGTAAATATGACTTGCAGATAACGCACCAGTGCTATCGTCACTGCAACACACTGATGAAGCTTCTGAAGTACATTTAGTTCTCAAAAACATTCCGCAAAGTGACATAAGATACGTTTAAGCAGCATTTAAATGCTACTGTTTTTTGTTTAATACATGCTTCCACCATTGCCTTGAGCAACTCATTGCCTGGATAGCAGACCTCGTAACAGTAAGATTTCAAACAAATAGTCATTGGAGTTAGGTCATAACTGTGTCAACTGTATAAACCTAGTCTTGTGGTCTTGGAACAGTGTCAGGTTTCGCCCCCGGTATCCAGGCATTTCGCAGTAACACACGTCAGAGGCCCAGAACAGGAAAGTATCAGTTTTATCCTAGCGCTAAGACGACACATATCATTAGTTTCCAAGTTTTCAGTTTCGTGTAACATAGAGTAACACTGACGCTAATTTAGGAAATCGTAGGTTTATATACAGAGTTACAGTCGCTGTGCATTTGGCCCAGTAAACGAAGTTGAACAGAAAACACACCGCTATCATAAGAATGTGTAATGAAAAAAGTAACACTATTTTATAAGTGTACGGCACTTTAAGCATAGCGTCGCTCTGATTTACTGGATGCAACTAGTACTAGTATACGTGATTTGATAAGAAAACGTCATTTCATCCTATAACTCATATTCCGCCATGTTCACGTCCCATCCGAGGTCTGCTGCAAGTCTGTTATTTTCAGTCAGTCAGTCATTGAACCATGCACTCGGTATAATGTCATCGTTAGCTGTGGTTGTGGATCGCAGTGGCCTATTTGTTACAAACCACAATAAGCCTAGTTTGACGTATGCTGCTGTAGTCCGACAAGAACGTTAGCAGTGGACATGTCACGGCTTGATAGCGTCATTTCACAAAGACTGATCACTGACGTGGGTGCTTGTCGACTACACGGCATGCGGCTCAGCGCTCTGGACCTGTCTGCAGTGTTCTACCCAGATGCTGGTCGACAGCACGCGGCTCATCGTCTCCATCGACTGAGCGTCGCTCAAGTCTGCATCGCGTGGCTCGACGTCGACACCTGGTTCCACGGGACTGGGCGGCGAGTCATTGGGCAACGCTCTGGCGGGCTGCAGCTGAGACAGCATGATGGGCTGCTGGACACCGACGTGCAGGACATTGCCGCACATCGTACTTAGGTGACTTTAAAACTCCTGATTTATCTCTCTTTTCTTTCTTCTTTCCTTCTTTCCCTCCCTCACACCCTCGTTCCCTGGCTCCGTTGCAGACATGAAGGACGTTGCCGCACATGGCCAGTCCACGGGCGACCACTGACGACGTGGCCGCACGGCTGCGACGCTGAAATGCCTCGGCAAGAGTTCGACGGAAGTTGTCAGTGAGGAACGCGTACAGCACCGGGTTGATCGCACTGTTTGCGTAGCTCAGTAGTGTCACTACCTGATACAGCGCTATCGCCCATCCCGGCAGTGGACCGCGCACGAACGTACCGATCATCTATATCGTCGCGTAACAGCAAAACAGACGACTTCCAATCAGATCACATCACGAATGTTACTGTTCACCCGTAGCACAAAGATGTCACACACTATACAAAAGTACAGACAAATAGTAATAGACTGAAAAAGAAATAAAACAAAGATTAGATTACAACAGATATAAACAAGAAAAGTTTTGCTAACGCATAGTGAAACGCGCAACAGCGGTGCACCGTCGTCCGCTAGTGATCCGTAGACTTCATCCGTAGATTTCATCCGTACGGCTTTTGGCTACAGTTTCAAAGAAAGCCCAGTAAAACAAAATCAGTCGCCAGAGGCCGCCAGACGACCAACGGCTAAATATCTATAGTGTTTTACTCGTACTCACCAAAGGGCGCCACCTATCTCGCTCTGTTAACGCTATCGGCTGCAAAATTGCAAATTTTCCCTACACTCTCTCATCTAGCGCCCTCGTTCGTGATGACCCCTTTCGAATTTATGGAGAAGCTTTACGGTTCCTGAAACTAGAGTCTTCTTGGCAGCCGATGGTGAAGATCTGGTGATTCTAGCTTGCACCGTTTTTGACTGATCCACCTGTGTGACAGGCAGACTGACAGACGGACGGACAGAATTGCGATGGCTAAGACGCGCTACATCAGTAGATTGCGCATAAAAACTGTAAAACTTAAAATATTTTCGATTTTTGTTTAATTGATTCATTTCCGGAATTATTCAAGATTAGTGAGTAAGTGAGTAATAAAATGTAAATTTATATAGCGCATATTGTTACATTGACCTCTAATTGATTAGCCATCTGATTCGCTCTTTACCAGTTCTGATGCTACAGTGCATGGAAACTTTTTGTGCTTCTGCGCTATATATTACATTTTTTGTACACTGCATTGTGTATTATTAAGCGCAATCTCTCTAACAGCGCAAGCGGTTTCACCTATTCCTACACATTTCTCCGTAGCGTGGTATTTCCGTCTCTGTCTGTCTGTTACATTCGTGCCCCTGCTGAAATCGTTTGACGTATTTTGATGCCATTTGGCACGTGCATTTCTGGGTTCCGATAACACATTGTGTTAAATGGGCGAGGGTTCCTGATCCCCATGGGAAGGGAAGATTTAGGGTTAAACCGCAGCCGAAAAATATTACTTAAGATTCACTAGGCGTCAGCATTCATCAACGATTTTGCTTCTTACCAAATTACTTTGGTTTTTGTTGTATACTAATATACTGCTCTGGTACACTAGATGCAGCGGTGCGGGTGTACAGCGGTTAAGACCTGGAAGACCCAGTAGGGCAGCCAGCAGACGACGTAGACTGTGATGACGGCGAGCACCATGCGAGTCACTCGGCGTCGCGAATGTCTTCGGTTTGCTGACACCGCGGAGCTGCTACTCACCGGTCCAGCCGTGCGTATTTGTACCACGACCAGCGAGTAGAAGATACTGATGAGCGTGACCGGAACTGCGAACGCCAGCGTGAACGCATACCAGACGAACGTCCTGTCATCGGTGATGAGGCCTACCTTAGGCCACACGATCGTACAAGATGTTCTGCCGCCGTAATCAACCTGACACCAGTTCAACACCAGCCTTGAGCGACTATTATAACAAGAAATTTGAGCTAATACTCATGAGACGCGCGATAGCCTCTAGCAGTTCCTGTTTGCAAAGTGTCAGTCTATCTCCAGCCATTTCGTCGCAGTTCATTCTTGAAGTGTGCGCTGTAGCCGAAGATCGCAAAAATCAATAAAAACCCATTATTTTAAAAGTTCAGGGTTTTTCAAAGTCATCGATGTTGATTAGATTAAAAAGCTCATCACTAGTGCTTAAATTTATTATATCCATATTATGTCCATCAGATTGAACGAATGTAAAAAGATTAGAATGCTTAGTAGCCTATCACATTAATTAGAAATCGTTTTTCGAGTCGACGTTCACATTTACCACACGTTAAAACCATACCAGCGTTAACCAAGTCAACATTTAAATAGGCCTACTGTATTCTATGCTTTAATGTGTCGGTCACGACATGCACAATGCATTAACAGTGTGGAGAGGTTGTCTCTCTTTTGTATTTATTGGCCAAATTAAACGAGTTTATGCATGGACGTACAGTTGCTGAGCTACATCTTACACCGCACACTAAAGCTGATATACTCGTGTCTTACCTGGATCTATACTTGCGTTGCACAAAAAATTAGTTATATCACGGTGCCTGATTTTATTCAGTTGGGTTTCTATTGTTTTGCGGTAGTGTAGGCCTAATGTAGGCCCTAAATCCAGTCTGTATCCCAAATCTGTTATCTCTAATCAGTATTCTAAAATATAAGCCATGCCTACGACGAAATGCAGATATTCTGTGATAGTGACCAACGCTTTATCATACGTACTATCTTCTGGATGAATGGCGAAAAACTCGCATTAGTCCTACTAATAACTGGCATTGATGGGCTGTGCGCAATTAACAGACAGTATTAACAGACCGTCTTGGCGTAGACGTAGACCGGAGCGACAACGATCAGGGATAGAAGCCAGATGCAGGTGGACGCAGTCAGTGCCAGCCTGGGAGTACGGTAAGGTGTGGACGACAGGGCGTGACAGACGGCCGCGTAACGGTCGGCACTGAGCACTGTGACCGTGAACACTGCGGTGAACCAGTTGAGACCCGTCGTAGCGTAGTACAGCTGACAGACCGTCTGACTGAATACCCACTCCTGTTAGTACATGTGACACATTTTATTCACAAGGGGGCAGCGGCGTCGGGGGTTAAAAAGTAAGCGGGACAGAAAGTTGCAATTATCCGACAGAGAAGTTGGCGGGTGCTCAAAATTCCAGTTTGCCGTCATTTTTTAACAATAAAGGTTTTAGCCCCAACTTTTGCATTTTTGAATAAAATTTTTACTTAAAAAGATTTTGAATTTTTTCGACAATTTTGCTACAGTTCAAAATTCAGCTAAAGGCAATGGGCAATTTGCCACGACGCCACTGACAACGTGGTACCGACAAAACCGATTCGCAACAATGTGTTGTTTTTTTCTGTGCCATTTTCCATAAGCCTACTTCACTGTGTGTTATTGTATACGCTTCGAGCACGTATTATGCAAGTGTAACGAGGCATAGCAAACTCTAGACTATGATGAAACTAGCTTATTTTATGACTAATCGACGGTGTGTTCTGCGTAAACGTGCTTGTGTAAACAGACTCGAGACGCTTTTCAATTGTCGCGCAGTAAGATTATGCGCTGTTATAAAACTGCAGACGCTGTGGTGAGAGAAGTAGAAGTAGATCACAAAATAAATAAAAAAATTTTATTTGCCGAAAGGAGATAATATCGCAACAGACTTAGGTACATGAGCTACACAAAAAGGCTTAGAGGACACTGACACCTGCTCATAAAAACCAAAATAAAAGCACAAGAGCACATAAAACAAAAATAGCTATTTATTTTTATTTCGTCTGTAGCCTACATATCAACAACTCGACCAGCATATTAATGTATTAAACTTATTTATATCACGACATTGTATCATTACACTGCAATCTCCCCCACCCCAAAAAAGTTACACCTTACGGACTTCATTGCACCCAGTCCTTCTGAGGACTATTTTCGCCAGTGGATGCATTCTATTGCAGAAAATGAGTTTTGGTTGTGGGATTTGTCGGACTTTCAAGCTGGTTTATAGCAAATCCGTGAGCATCGTAACGTAGAATTAGGCTACACGACATCGTGCGTTAAAAAAGTAAGCTGGGCATGAAGTTGCAGTTTCTCAACACACGTTGCAAATTTCCAACAAAAATAAACTTTAGGTGTTCAAAATTTTAATTTTGCTTATAAATATTCCCGAAATGGAGGTTTTTAGCTTAAATTTTGCAATTTTAGACGAAAGTTTTTTTGACCAAAAATGTTTTACAATTTTTGACAACGAAAAATTTAAAGAAAGCAAGTGCCTCATTGCTTCCCGCCAGTCACGACGCCACTAAAATTACGAACATCTGTATCATTTTATAGAATGTTTTTTGATCCATTAACCGCCACAACAGATCCACAAATCACGAACGTTATTGTGGTATTAAAACTTTTCGCTAAAAATACATTCCAATGGTGAACACAGGGTAAACAGAAAAAGTGATTATCGTTTTTGTCCCAGAACGAACTCGATTTTACTACTAGGGCCAGGAACGACTGTGTAAAATAGCTGGACAGACGCAAGTGAACTTCTGATCTGCCCATGCTGGGCTATCGCAATGGGACAGATAATTACATAATGATGCCGTCTAACCTCGCGTAAGACGGTAATGATGAGAAGCGGAAGTCCTGCGAGGAAGCAGAAGTCGGAAAGGGCGAGGTTGGCGATGTAGATGTTGGTGACGGACGATCGCATGACGTTGCTGAGACTGATAACGAAGAAGACGACCGTGTTGCCAACCGACCCGACAACACAGATGACAGCGTACAGAGTCACAGTCATCAGCAACAGCAGCCGATGATCACCCGCATCATCTCCTTCATCACCCATCAACGACCCATCACCACAACCCACGCTAGCGTTCTCCACCGATGACGTCAGGTTGCCGCAGACCAGCATGGCGACCGTAACGTCATCGGCCATCACGTGATCCCCACGCAAGTCACGTGGTTTGCGTTACGTCGCGTTGACGTCTGCCGACATTGTACACATCAGCGTGTTACTTTCTAGGCAAAATGTGCCTTTACTAACAATCGCCACTTAAAGCCGTTGCGGGACGAAAACCGACTGGCATCAACAGACAAACTGTTACCATCAATAACAATATGCAGCACAGCACGAACAGATGAGATAAAAATTAATGCAAAGGAAAAAATGGTTACAAGAATAAACGTGCAAATAAACGGACACGACACATAAAACGCAGTGGCTACTGTTGCATCCACACTGGAAAAAAACACAAAGTAATCAAGTAAGAACGTAAAACGTACAATAAATGCAACGCGTCAACGCCATAACCTCTAATGCAACCCATATACAAGTGCTCGAAAAACGGTAAGTTTTTAGTAGGCCTACCTGCTTAAAAATGCCGCTGTCGCACGTCGAGCACAAATGTTCACAAGAAGCTGAAGTTTCAGGCTAGCTGTTCGAAGGACCGACGGCTGAATGTGTGCTGAGTTCGTAGTACGATCAGCTGATGACGACTGACAGAACGTAGACGCTGACGCCTGGAAACGTTACACTCAGGGGCGTCTCAGTGCGCGGCAGCGTACTGAATGATACTGTACTCCCGAGTCGTGTGATGCAAACACAGTTACGTCGAGCGTCCACTGCACTCTCTCCGGCACGTCAAACCAGTGATGAGCGATTGATCGTCAGGTAGTACATTGTAACAAGCCGTAATCAAGCTTTCTGTTTTGCTAGCGATCTGAGCAGCGGTTTCCAGTAGGGCCTAGCATATCGGTGACAAATTTCTGGCAAGCAAGGCGTTACGATAGTTACTCTACGTGAGACGCAATGAACATGAAGGCGTCGTCGAGCGTCTTTTGGATCGCGTGTCAAGCGAACGTTGGATTCGTCAGAGGTAGAAACATTTTGACAACGTGTTTGTTGAACTTTGTTAAGGCTTCCCACAAAACAGCCTTGGTCCAGTTCAAAGGAGCTCCGTCTTGGACCTGTCAGAACACATGATCCAGTGGAAAATGTCCGTAAAGCATTGGTCAAGTTGTCAGACAGGCTGAGACATCAGACGAAATGTCCACACGCATAGGCTACAATGCATGTAGGCCCTAGAACTCACTGCATGTCGCCGGTAAATGCTTACAGCATGTTTTCGAGCAGCACCGTTCAGCTAAAACAACCGACTACGTTCTCCATCGGCTGCGTACCAAGTTCGCTGAGCACGGTTTCGCGTGGGTCTGGCCGCGTGGAACCGCTTGCCCGAGTCAATCCGCAGAACATCATCCCACACAGTCATCAAACAACAACCGAAAGGATTTTTATTTTCTGAAGCTTTTAACATTGTTTGTGATCGGCTGTTACTTAATTGTTACTTTGTATTCTGTACCTACGTTGTAATGCATCCATATATTTTATAATGTAATAAGGCACCACAAAGTTTAGATATGATATGATGACATATGATGTGATACAGTGTCCAATATGTACGGTATGAATAGAATCGAATCAAACACGGATACTGGAGGGACGGAACACAGAAAGCAAACTAAACATGACGTAGTATATAATGTTCTGCACAATCAGACTGACCACTGCAGAACGACACAACGGAGACTGAATTCAGAAAATTGACGCCAATGATGCAGCATCAACAATTCACGGTATCGATTGTTGCATTTTGCTCCAGCTCCTCTTGTATTCGTTGCAGGCCGTCGCGAGCCGTTGTGCACATCATGGCAGGTCAGTGTCGCTGTCGCGATCGACATGCAGTCGACGTCGCTCGCTTGTTCGTTTAACAAGATTTAACAAATTACGTTAGCAGGAACTGAAAAAAACGATTGTCGTGTTCGGTCTACCGAAACCACCAAATGGAAGCCGCTAACTTTTTGGCCGCAACTACATAATACCGAGCGATTTTCAAATTTCGTTCACTGGCATATTCAACAAAAAACTAACAATATTTTTTTAAATTACAAATTCGATCATACCCTATATGCGCCGATGTGAAAATAACTTTTATGTAAAATTACAGTGGCTGCTTGCCATGCACCGGGACACCGGCAACTTTAGCTGTTGACAGTATTGCCACAGAACAGACGGCAGCTTTCAGACAGTAACATTTAACAAAACAGTGTAACAACGCGTTTAAAGTGTAGCACGATATTTACTGATAGCTTCATTGCAAATTTCCTGGAAAGTGCAAAAGTAAGAGTTTTAAAAATCAGTCAAGATATGACAAAGTTATGACAAAAAGCGTAGTAAATTTTTGTTTAGTTTTTTCTAGTCGACGAAAGCGAACTAGTATATTATTGATTAGATGGTAACACACGTGTTGTGATCTTATTAGATAAGTTATCAGATGAAATATTCATCCATGCAATACCGACTCGTCACAGCATTATGACGTACGGTCACATCTGTTGATGCTTTATATTAATGTGTCGTCAGTCATTGTTCGCACCTGCCCGTAGTCATGACAACAGCACGCACAAGACGAAAGCTGACTGAGTCGACCGAATATGTGTAAGTAAATAATGTTGCCCTGATTTCGTAACCATACAATACCGCATACTGTTTTGGCAACTTATTCCACGGCTGTGATGGATTTCCAATCTTTCTAGTGCCACCAGCAGTGGACAGCACGTAGTAACAATAAACATCTATTTATTATTAAAGTCAATTCCTCTGGTGCTATCAGCGATTGCCAACTCTTAGACCAAGCCATTGCCCCACTTTGACTGTGATTACGCTTATATAAGCTGTTTTCAACGTAGGCTATGTGAAACAAAATTATCTAGACGGCAGACACGATATTCGATTTTCCTTGCTACATACGCCCATACATTGTGATCCATTAGTCTTTCCTTTTTACGGTATGGCTTACAACATCTACAGAGTTGCTACCATTGTGTTGTACACGTATTTTTACGAACGACAGCACAAAGTGCTAAGCGCGTCGTATATGTCGTAGAGACGTCTCTGTGTGTGTATCTGTCTGTTACACTCTGCGATTGTATCAAAACGGTGCAAACTAGTATCACGAAAACTTTATTGTGGGCTGTCACAGAAACTTTAGTTTTGTGGAAAAAAATTTGTGCAAGCAGCGTCCAAGCAGTAACCAAGCAACCAGGCAGTATAATTTGGTACCGGCTTCACCGCTGGGACGTAAACAGGCACACCGCGCGATACACTGGCCCCGTATCCGTGGTCTCGCAGTGTAAAAACTGGTGTCTGGCTGAGGGCCTTAGGAAACGGAGATCAGCGCCGCCCTATGGGCCGTAAGGCTCGGGAAGGACTTTACATTACGTTACGTTAAGCAGCGTCCAGAATTTCATCGAAGGTCAATCGTTCGTTGTCTGACGCACCGCGGACGTCTGAAACTGCATGGAGAACTTTCAGTCGCCATCCGCGCCATTTAACAGGTAGACATGCTCCGACAGCAGATAACATCTTGATGATTACATGAAATCCGATTCATAGTAGATATATAGACATAATTTTTGTTTTTTTTTCTGCGATACTAAGTTCGTAATAATAGTGAACATGCAACAGTTGAAATCATAAATTATTAAAGCGTAAGACAACAATCACACTTGTTTTTACCCAGAACACCTTTGGTCACTTTTTCGTCGAGGGATGTCAAAAATTTAATGGGCTGCAGAACTCTCCACACGGAAATTAAATAATTTCCTGGATAGCAGCTTGGTCGTTGCTAGGTTTGGCGAAAATAACAAGTAAGAAAAAATACTAACAACAATTAAATACACCACACGCCTAATTGGACTGATTCATCAACGACGCCATTGCACGGTTTGTGGGATATGGCGTTCCTTCACGCTCCCGCTTCTAGGCTACATCCAGGCCTTTAACATTGCTGCACGCCACCGCCGCTTGACTGTGTTATATTACATTTTGCGTAAAAAACTAGAAACACAGCAGCTATGTAAGCTACGTTACACGGCAGTCCACAAGTATCAGCCAACAATTTGTTCCATGACATCACAAGTTCATAATTTCGTCAATAGATTTCAAGTTTTAATGACCAGTCTACAGGCCTTTCTGGCCTATCATGGACAGCACTACTACTACTACTACTACTTTCACTTGTACACTTAGCAGCAATTTCAAAGTAATTATCAATAGATTTTGCGACTTTAAACGCGTTGCTATACTACACCTATTTAATACAATATTTAATAAAATATTTTACAAGATGATGTGTTTGAGTTGTAATGAAAGCTTGGGTGATTATTTTACTGCAAATTAACTAAAAGTGCCCGAACAAGATCAGTCAACGTTGGATAAAAATGTCAATGTGTGCCAGAGATGATGTGTTTTTTTTCGTTCGACCACAAAGCATGTTCATTAACGCATATGCAAACCTAAGTAAACACTATAAAATAACTTGCATATTAACATTGTATACTTTATCAGATATCAATCTATTAAATGCCGAAAACGTCGATTAAAACCTATCAAAACAGAATTATTTATAAACATAAATAGCATGCAGCTATTTGCTAGAAATACAGGCCTAGAGCACAAGAATTGAATTGAAAAAAATTAATTACCAATAGTGTTTACAGCAGTACTTCACAGCAACGCAGTTGTTTTGTACACTGTGTTTAAAGACAAAGTAAATCATTTCCATTTTCATCCTCATTTATTTGTTCATAATAAAGCAAGACACACATTACAGTGCAATATGTAACAGCAAAACCGGACACACAAAACACATTAGTGCACTAACAATGGCCCACAGATAAGGACACAGCAAGGATAACAAATAATGCAAATCAAGCTACCAAGCTAATTAAACTGAATAAACATAAATTAAATGGGCCTAGACATTGTACAGTAAAATGTCAAATCTGAACGAATTTGAATAACATTTCGTGCACTATTTTCCGGACACAGTGTAGATATCTTATTTTATGATCAGTGTACACTGTGTCCCAAAAAAACATCCCCGACATTTTTGACTGTAACTTGAACATCAATTATCAGATTTTGATAATTTTTGGTTCCAATAATCCTGACACAACTTGCTATCCAATAATCATTTAGGTTCCCACCTCACCCAATGTGTGCTTCTGCACTACCTAGGGAAAGCAGATCAAGCGAAATATGTGTTGAAATAAACAGAAAACCTGAAAAAAACATCCCCGACATTATCG
>Ga0209367_1006144_pt1 | contig 16646 bp, 10 predicted proteins | sample WorMetLIZISLAND2_FD_187412 | JGI IMG/M metagenome (GOLD analysis project Ga0209367, IMG submission 187412) | Marine gutless worms symbiont microbial communities from Max Planck institute for Marine Microbiology, Germany - Olavius geniculatus... ... | reverse complement strand
TGGTGCGATCAGACACACTTCGCAGTTGTCATCATTCGTCTGTGGCGTGTCGACGACCTGACTGTCTGCCTGGCTGTTGGACGGACTGTCAGTTGCAGCCACATCAGCGTCGTCGACTTTTTATGGACAATTTTTCTCCTGCAGGAGTACGTTCCACGTGGAGTCGACATTCCATTCACTAATTATCGAAAACGACTTGACTTGTCCTTCAAAGCAGCTGTACAGACCGTTAATGCTCACCTAAACCAAAATCACACTTTTCCCAAATTTTTATTTCCCCCATTTTCATGTGTCGTATTTTCACGTCTCGCTTTTTTCTTACCTGTATTTTCATGCCATGCAGTATTGTGCCGCATTTTCATGTCTCGTATTTTCACGACTTGCATTTTTAATGGTGCCGAATTTTCATTTCTCGCATTTTCAGTCGCCCCAATGGAAGAGGGTAGAAAAATGTGCGTCTTTAACGAAAAACTAGTCATATCTCGGAAACGGTGAGAGATAGGGCCAAGGTAACTATTAATCACTAATAAGAAGTGGCAAACGCTCTGTCAGTTGAGATGAAAATCATTGACTTTAAATGACCTTAAAGGTCGTTACGCGCTATTGTGGGTAAACTGTGCGAGATAAAGCCTAGGTTACTATTGATTAATGATTATTAACAAAAAGTCGCATAAGCCCTTTCAGATGAGATGAAAATCATCGACCTTGGATTACCTTGAAAGTCAGTACTGCGACAAAAACTGTATAGGCTGTAGTGCGTCTTTGTAGCGACAGCTGGGCTTTCTTGTTTCTTGTTTCGGTGGAGAAGCTGTAAAATTGAAAGTCTGCAGCAAAATCCACAAATCCACTTTGTGCAGCCGGCTTTGTGAGTTGAAAAATTAGGGGGCGCAAGAAGTCTCGATTTTTCGACAGACAGCTGAAGATATCCAACAAAGGAGATTAAGAATGATCAAAATTTTATTGTTTTGCTCTTATTTTTTCGCATTTGGCCAAAATATGAAATTTTCAGTCTGAAATGTTTTATTTTTTAAGAACAAAATTTCCAAAACCGGTTAAAATTTAGGAAAACTGCTCCCCGTGTTGAATTTCCTTTTTTCTACCACTAGGTGGCACTGCTGTTGTATTGTGTAGGCTATAGGCCTAATGTGACACATACGACAGTGTAGATCTATGTTCCAACAATGTTGCATCTTTACATGTGGAGATACTGAATAGCTTGTTGACCAACAATTTCACAATAAATCGAAGTCGCGAATTTCGGACGAGTTGACATTGTACGATGTACATGTAGTATTAATTCGCTTTGTGACCATTGTGATCGCTGTTATCGACGCACATCGGATTCTGCACTGCCTATACAATATAGATTGTAGTATTTGTACATGAGCTTGTAGGCCTAGTCTGCCTGCTTTCAGTACTATAGATACCGCTCTGCTTGTACCGCGTACTCACTTAACCACTCCAGCAGTGCGATATCGTACTTAAACCACGCTCAGACTGCATATAGACAACAGTATACACCGTGAGTAGAACATTGTCATTAGAATTTGTATTTGTGTGGTGTTAGAGTTGATCTAACAGCAAGCCCGTGGAGAGCGGGGAAAGGGGGTTTTTCCCGGACCCAGCGACGTTTGGGGACCCGTTTGACGTTAAAAAATATAAAGTACATCAAAATGCGCCATTTTAACAAGCAAAATTCAAAAATTTTGTCTTTGGACGAGTCCTGACAAAATGTTTTTTCGTGCCCCGCTGTGACTCTCGTTGTCCCTGTTTAGGCCTAACACTTTGCACTTTGTAGGCAGTGGCGGTTCTAGCTCGCAACATCTGGCGTCCGGTCCCATGGTGAGCGCGGTAGCGCGAGCGTATAACGAAGGTCTGGGGGCAGAGCCCCCAGTGGGGTCTAGGGGCAGAGCCCCTGGTCAGGGGGTCAGAGGGCGAAGGCCCACTGAAACTGAAGCACTTTTGGTTCTTGGACGTTCAATGGAAGCCGCAAATTTGCCCACTTTTCTACAATTTGGAAACGCAAAGAAATTAGATATTTGTGTTATCTTTGCAAAAAATCATGGGTGGGCACGAAACTGGGGGCCTGGAGCAAAACTGGGGCTGCCCCAGGCCCGGGCCTAAAACCGCCACTAGGCTTAATTGACTATAGGGGCTACAGTTTGTATAGTTTATACTGCATCATCGTCATCACTGTCAGGATTTTGCTTTACTTTGTTAAAGATAACAACAACCATTAGTTGAATTCTCCAGTTCTCGTGGTTTTACTCGATCACAAAAATTAATCGATTTTTGAAGTTGTTAATAATTGGTGTACGGACCCACTCTTTGCTTGCGGCAGCAAGCAAACAATGTCACATAGCCTATCGTCAACGAGTGCCCGCTGACCAAGCTTTCTGGTGGACTCCAAGCGCTACACTCTGCAGAGGAAGATTCTGTCATCTGGTTTCGCAAGATCAGCATACGCTAGAAGAAGATCGGTGTACGGTGATTAGGCAGCGCAGTTGTGTAAATATAGGTCAGTTACCTGAGTTGACCTGATCACGTGACGTCTCTCGCCAGCTGCTACTGGCCATCGACTCAATGCAGGTAAACAGGTAATGTGTTGTGTTTACAATGTGAGGTGAATACACGAATAATGGCAGGGAAAGACGTATTGTTCGGGATTTTTGTGTATATTGTGTCATCTTTGTCGACAGCATTGGGTCAAGAAAGTGAGTATTCAGTTATACTATTGTATCGTTATTCCGTTAGGCTATAGCTGAAGCGTGTTCTAGTCAGGTGACATTAACTACTAAAGTTTGGATTAGTGGTGCTTAGAAACAGCGGGCCCAAGACATCACCTACAGCAGGACTATGCATTGCGACATTCATTTCTTTGACGTTGACAAAATTGGTTGTGTGGACAGGCTTGTGCAAAAGTATTGCTGCAGGAAACCTCATGCAAAGTATTTCCAGGAAGCACGATGATACGTTCAAATCGCCGATCTCAGAATTTTGGACGAAAAATGATACCTTCAGATCGGCGATCTGAAAAGTGTAAAGTGAAAAGTGTTCAAAAATTGATACGTTCAGATCAGCGATCCGAACGGTAAAAGGTAAAAAGCGGATGTGCGGATCTGTGGATGTGGCAACGGGTAAAAGATGGATGTCGATGCGGAGGACATCCGCATTTTACCCATTGTACTCAGCCATGCCTTTGGACCAATAAGCTGTGTATAACCGTGCATTAATTTGGGGCCTTTGCATGCCAGACATTTGGGCGCCATGCTTTGTGACTGGCACATTATTAAAGTTATTGTACTTTGCATATCGTTCGAGTAAAAATTGTAAGTTGGCAAGATAAGAACGTTGCAAATCTGGGTTTACAATAGTAACTTATTGCGGCACTTAGTAGTCATCGTTGTCGTCGTCCATTGTTGTTCGTCGTCACGTGACGTCACTGTAGGTCTACGTTCGTTGTCGTCATGCATTGACGCGCGTCGTCATCGTCCCGTGTCACGAAGTCACAAAGCATGGCGCCCAAACGTCCGGCGCCCAAAGGCCGCAAATTAATGCACGGTTATACACCGCTTATTGGTCCAGAGGCATGGCTCAGTACGATGGGTAAAATGCGGATGTCCCTTGCATCGACATTTGTCTTTAACCCGTTGCCACATGCGCAGATCGCACATCCGCTTTTTACCTTTTACCGTTCGGGCTACACTGAATACTGTGAGGCATGTTGCCACGATGGCATGTGTCTGCCGTGGTAAGAGCGCCTATCGGAGGTGCTCGATCGTATCGCTGCATGCCGTCAAGGCAGCTGGTTTACTGACGACCTCAATCCCTATACATATCACCGGTTACGTGCAGTCGGCCAAGTTTGCAGACTCAGACCAGTTGACTCAAATACATAACTAATGTAATGTTACACCCTTAATATGGGTGTCCATCTATCATCATGTAACTTTATCAAATACACTAGGCATAACCCTAAACCTAACCCCAAAACCATAAACCATAAACCCTAACACTAACCATGTAGCCCTAACCCTAATAAAATAATAATAATTAATCCTACAACATTACGTATAGTGACTAGTGACCCCTTGCAAATCTGTTTCCACATGCACAGTGACACATTCAGATCGGCGATTGTTCAATCTTGGACAAAAAATTGGTACCTTCAGATCAGCAATCTGAAAGGTGTGTTGATAAATTCAGATCGTCGATCTGAACGTATAATTATCGTTCCATGAAACTGCATGTTTGGACTTCTAGTCACAGACTTGAATAGTCTTGCGTTAAGACCTCAAAACGATGTCAGTGCCATTATAGTTTTGGAGAATTGCTAGTCTAACCTGGAGTTAGTCTGCTAAAATTTTGCCAATTAAAAAGCTGGCATGGTTGAGGTGTGAGTTACAATTTAGATGACGTGATTTTGTGGAAGTGTTAGCATGCAAAGCTCTTCTGGACTATCACACAGTGGCGGATTCAAAGGGATGGGAGGGTGGTAACCCTTTTCCCCTTTTATTAACTAAATGCATTTTTAAACAAGTGCAAATTTTGCATGAAAATGCATTACTTTTGCATAAAATTTTAGAGGAGGGGGCACAGTCCCCTCATCAGACTTTACCTCGTACCTTTCTGTCCCCTATTTCAAATTTCTGTATCTGCTATTGCTATCACATGCATCACGTACTTTCTGTCTATCTTTCGACGCCAGCTCAGACATTTATATTTTTTATTAGTAAGGCCAATAGCCGCATGATATGTCAGCAATAGGCTACATATTTTTTATTTGTCTAATAATTTTTCGCTGTGGTTTGCAGGTTATGATCCGTATGACACGCCGTTCTATGCTCGCAACGTTGGGCTTGCGATCCTGATCTGTTTCTTCGCGCTGGGTGTAGTCATCTTCGTCGTGAATGCCATCGGCTTCCTGACTCGGATCGGCTCTCCCACGACCCAATACAGAGCAACGCAATCGCAGCAGATATGAGTCGACTGAACGCAATGACTCTTGAGTTAAATTTAGCCCACGTGTCGGCACTGTTTAATTGTCCACATCGTGTCAGAATAGAGTCTCAAAAACTCTGACATTTGACTTGGTCTGGTTGTTTATTCAGTAAAATCAGCATACCATATTTTAAATAATCTGGGACATTAGCTTCACAGTTACTGCCGCTGCTTATTGCATGAACTTCATAGTATTTTGTGCAAATGAGCATACTATTCTTAAATCATGTTATTTCTATTTACTGTCCCACGTACATTAAATTCTGGTAATTCCACTGTGTGTGCATATATGGGAAACAGTTCAGAACGTTAGAGAACAAACTTTCATTGCTCTGTTGTTAGAGCAGCTATACAGCAGTCTGATAATGCCCTGATAAGTGGCTGATAATACATACAGCGTGGACCAAAAAAACTGGACCTGTTTGAGCATTGATAACTCAGCGATGGTTACCCGTAGCAAGGCATGTGATATGTCAAAAGTTTTGGAATGTTGTAGACAAAAAGGGCTGAACTTGCACAGCAAGTCATTTAAATATTCTTTGCCTAATTTGCATAAATCTTCATTACCCCTGAAACTAGGCATTTGCCTGCACTCCCATGCGCCCGAGTTTATTAAACTCAAAAATTCACTGTCAAAAAGTCCACATTTTAATTCTGTGAATTATTCAGTGTGATGGTATTGCAGCAGATAGCACGGTCACAAAATTTAAGTAACTGACCAGCTGAAACGTGTGCTAATCGAATGCTGGGCTTAGCTGATCCTGAAAACATTGACTCCAGCGATCGATCAGCTGACTAAAACCACTGATGACGGTTATGAATGCAAAAGCTGGGCAACTGCCTATGTCGAATTTTATCTAAACTCAAAAAACGTATGTGTTAATAATTGTTGATATTTCACTGTATGCTATATGAAAATTAACTTAAATTCATGCCTTACTGCCAATTTAGCATGATTTTAGAAGTGGGTCAGATTTGTGTAAATCAGGCGAAAAATATTTTAATACTGAAACATGCAAGGTGTACGCTTTTTCTGTACACCATTTTGAAACTGTTGGCATATCAAGTGCCTTTCCATCAGTAGACGTCGCTAAGTTATAACAGCTCAAATATCCCAATCTATGTGTTACAGTCAAATTTGGCAGAATTTCTGGGGTGACGAATATTTGTGCAAATTAGGCAAAGAATATTTAAATGCTTCATTACGCAAATTTGTCATTTTTTCTTTACAGCATTCTGAAACTTTTGACGTATTACACGTTTTTTTAGCACTAACCACCGCAGAGTTGTCAACGCTCAAACAGGTCCGGTTTTTTTGATCCACCCTGTATTATCATCAGTTGATGATTGAATATCTGCCAATCAAAGTAACCGATATTTAGCTGTCCGAAAAGCCCCATACTGTAGTTTGGTGCCTTAAACAGTTAGTAGGCCTACATTTTACTTAGATGTTTTTGACATCATTACTAATGATTTAGAAAAAATAATATTAATTTCATTACACATATCGAACAAAATAACAAACATGTGTATTGTTAAAAGATTTGGGCCTACAAAACCAAACAAAAGCTTTGTAGATAGTCTGTAATTTATGTGAACTTGGGCATAAAACAGTACGTGTAAAATAATTAGCTTTGCAGAAAATATGTTGCGTAATACGTAATTTGTTGTCCTAGACGTAAACTGCATGTAATCTATATTGTGTATATATTTTACTCGTCTGTGACTGAAATATGTCGATAGATAGAGTAGACTTTTGAAACGATCTGTTGCTGAACTGATGCAGAACGTTAGAGTGGTTGACAGAATTTGATTCTACGTAAACAACATTGCTGCCGTTTATGGGAAATACTTTTATTGTCAATAATTTACTTACTTAAGCTGATCACTTGAGCTGATCGGTTAACGTTTAGCATGAAATGTTGGCCTATTTGCAGCAACAGCTTTTGCACTTTTCAATCCAGCGTAAAAATTAGTTATTAGCTATAACTGTGGATGCTGTTATATTTCAACTGTTAGTTTTTTACCGGTCATTTTTTCTTTATGCACTCAGTAATGTTAATGTTTTTATTCTGACCGAGTTCCGTTTATCGATGGGTATTTACGTGTAAAACTAAACTAAACCTCGTGTATGATTGCGTTTTAGGCGCTTCTGGTCGTGCCTGCATCTGCCTAAAACAAAAAGTTGCACGGGAGTTTTGTTGCTGTTTTTGTTTTACACATATGCATCCCGTACTCGGGGCTTTCTGAATACATTTTGGAAAGTTTGGGGTGGGTCAAAAATTAAAGGGCAAAATGCTGTTTCTGCAGTCCTGTGGGTAGCATCAAAATGCCTTGCAAACTGTAATGGTGATCGTCTCTGAATTAAAGCCAATAAATGGACGCAGTTCCTGTATAATTTATCATGTAGCATTTGTGCACAGAAAACAGCCGTTAAATTAACAACTAGAAAGCAGTCATAGCCCGCAGGTACCTTCGCCAAGACAATGTTATTCGCCAGGTGGCGTCACCATATTCACTTTGCCAGCGGTTCCCTTATGCCCCCTTTAACGCAATGGTAACGAAAATTTCAAAGTGATCCAGGATTCCTGCCGGATCACTCCCAAAATTGAACCACTTGTAGTTTATGCCATGCCCGACATACCCTCAAAATTTCAGAAAGATCCGTCCAGTTATTTTGGTCACAGACAGACAAACAAACAAACAAAAAACGGCAAAAACATTTCCTTTTTGGCGGAGGTAACGAGTTAAGTGCAGCAAATCAGAAATGAGAAAGAACGCGAGATGTGAAGACGACTGTAAATACGACGTCTAGAAACACGGATTGTACGGACGACATGCAGATGAAAATAACACACGGTTCGCACCTTCAATGGCGTAGCCAAAATTTTTTTTACAACGAGTGAATGGGCTGTGGTATATGCATGTGGTAGGGATTAAATCCCCCCTCAGTATGACGCACAAATTTTACAGTAGAAGTTGCAGCTGAATGTGACATTAAAGTTACACAAAAGTATGGCAAGGCGTAGGTCTACAGAAAGGGATTTAAGAGCGAAACCTAAGTAAAAAATAAAATTGTAACTTAGAATAAAATTTGCTGTTTTGTCTGTTTTTCTTTGCTCTTTTTTTCGGCGAATAACGGTAGGTTTGAAACAAACGCTTTGAATTAAATAAATATGTGTAGCTTTCTACGTCGGCTATGCCATCGCACACGACCATGTAATAACAATACAACGACACATCTATTCTGCAGATCCGGTTCTCGGTGGTCTAAACAAGTAATTTGAGCAAAGCTCACGAGACGCGCGAAAGCCTATAGCAGTTCCTGTTCGCAGGTAATCTTAGTCTATCTCCAAACATTTCGTCGTAATTCACTCTTTTGCAGCCAAAAATCGCCAAAAAAGCACGTTAAATCAATATTTTTAGAGTTCAAGGTCATTCAAGGTCATCGATGTTGATAAATTTTAAAAGCCTGTCACCAGTGCCTGTTATGATAAGCAGCACGTCTGTGCCTATCTGCAACCAGGTTCACGCTACACGCGATAATAGCGGTAAAATAACCACTTTTTAGGAAGGTAGCTGTCTTTGACGCCCGCCTGCGCCGGCCTCCTTGAACATGGGGGGTCGTGACTTGGACTGATAAAAGCTACGTTGAATGCTGAAAATTTCATCTGCAGGTTGTCTTGGCCTATCTCCAGCCAATTCGTCGCAATTCAGTGTTGAAATGTGCGCTGCATCCAAAAATTGCGAAAAATTCACTAAAAAACCTCTTTTTGAGGGGTTCAAGGTCGTTCAAGGTCATCGATGTTGGTAAATCCAAAAAGCCTGTCACCAGTGCTTGTTATGATAAGCAGCATGTATGTACCTATCTGCAACCGTTTTCACATTATTTGAGCCAATAACGGCAAAATGACGTCTTTTTAAGGGGGGGGTACCCCTCTTCGATGCCCTCGTTCGAGGGGAACCCCTGCACCCAGTGGCACGAAATTTTGTCACGATAAACTAGAGACCTTGGGGCAGCTAACAGTGAAAATTTCGTGATCCTACTTGCACCGTTTTGATACAGATTACGAGTGTGACAGACAGACAGACAGACAGACGCCCGGACGATGGCAAAGACGCGCGAAGCATTCTGCTTTCGCGCGTAAAAATAAGCCAATAAATTACGCAACCTCATCATCAAAATACTCCAATTCCGACACACTGGCCCATTCGACAATAAGTGTTCGATAATTTAATGATATCGAAACTAAGTGCTGGTTCGTACAATCGAAAGTTCACATTAGCATTTTCACAACGCAGTGGCTTACTTTTTGACCACCGTATATATTAGCGCAACACTCAGATAGACCAGTCTAAACGAAGGAGAAAAAGATTGCAACTGCAACAATTAAGCATCGAATTTGCTGACGAATGCACAAATACATCGACATCGAATAAAATAGTTGCAGGTAGTAAAATAAATATTTTGGTATTATTTGTTTTGGTTATAATTTAACTACGAGTATCATTTTAGTTTTTTAATGACAATTTTGTTTTCGTTTTCATCAGCAGAGAGCCAGTAATTACGTTAAGACGCGTACAGAGCGATGCGACTCAACTCAACTCAACTCAACTGACATGGTTTAGATTTTTTACGAACTGACCAATGGGCATTGGGCAAGCAGTAATGCTCTACAGTACGGACCGTCTACCAATGACCAATGGGCTCACCCTGCTTGCACATATTGGTCCGTTCGTCAAAACCTAATCCGCGTCAGTTCAGTTCAGTTCAGTTACGCGCATTTACAGTTAGCTGTCGACATCACAGTGTTGTTTATTATGCTCAATAATCAAGCGGTGGATAGGAAAACATGAAGCCACTTTGGACAAAGAGACCGCTTTAGACACGCATTTTTGGCTATTCACAGTAAAATCGTAAAAGTTTCTTTTCGTTTCTGTCTCAGTTTCGTTCTACTTCAATTTCCGTTGTCGGTTTCGTTTATGAAAAAAGAACAACGCTCGTATTATACCACAAACCACAACGAACAGCAAAATCGAACGAGAGCATAAAATCGACATTCGTAACGTCTACGGTGTGTAGTTATATACTGGGAAAAGATACAACAGATAGGACTCGGTTCATACAACAGTCTGCGAAAGAAGTGCCTAGCTTAACCGCTAGATCTGATTGGTGCTTCTGGAAAAGCTGTGCGGGCTCTAAGATTTTTTTCTGTACGGGCCCAAAGCATGTGGCCAATGCGTTGCCGTTCATTATAGGCATTATTCACGCCGTGGTGACGTGGAAATTCGCGTTTCGCTGTATCTCGATTTTTACGTACGTGTCAGGAAGGAAAACGCTTGCTTCAAAACAATGCTGAGGCAAAAGACTGCCTCCCGCTGCGTACTACAATAACACTGTAGTCGGTAAGAATGAAGATTGAAATAGAATTGACTGCTAAGTTAACAGGTCAACTCAGCCTGGCCATCCTTTCGTGGGCAGGCGCAGTGAATGCGGTGCCGGTGAAAGCCAGGACGTAAACAGGCACACCGATCGTCGCGATGCACTAGACCCGTATCCGTCGCCTCGCAGTGTGAACCGATGTCTCGCTGAGAGCTAAGAAAACGGAGATCGGCGCCGCCATATCGGCCGTATCCCAACGGTTCAGATAGGACTTTACTTAAGGTGGCTTACATGTGAAGTAACGCTTTACAAGCAGGTAGACTAACCCAACGACGACACTGAGTCACGCTTAGAACTTATTAGGCCTATGCATAAACTAAATTGTTGTTTACTCAGGTATGAATAATTTGTTTTTGGTAGACGGCCATGTCCACTTAGCTCTATAGCTTTGTGGCGAGTCGCCGGTTCGAATTTCGTTCGCTTTTATTTTTGCAATACTTCGAATCCACGATAAATACTGTATACGTGTATTATGCAGCCATCCTAATGAATCGTATTGTAAATCTTGCCCGTCTGTCTGTCTGTCTGTCTGTCTGTCCCGAACTACGTAGCGTGATATATGCACTCTGCAGGTTTGATGATTCGTAGCACGGGAAAAATCGCAACATCGCGTATCTTCACTACAACGACAACGAGACACATACTCCATCCAACAAAACTTTCACGACGTACTGCGTCCGTTGCGTTCGCTGCGTGTTTTGCGTTTGTTGTGTGTCTAAAACTGGATGCATAAAATCATGCTCCGGAGACGGTGGGGCAGCGTCGGCGTCTTTCGGCAGAACGAGACAACGGCGGGACAACTGACAACAAAGCTGAAGGGACAACGAACGAACAACATGCACAACACGACCACATAAAGCGAAGGACAAGACGACGACACGACAACGACACACGCACACGATGATAGTTCTAGGCCCGTCTGCGTCCGTTCTGGCGTCGGCTCTGGGACTTAGACTTACAGACGAACGGCGACTTGGCCGCATCGCAGGGCCGGTTCACCCACTCGCCGATGCTGTTGACCTGGACGCAGTGGCGCCCTCTGGTGAATCCATGGCGAGATGACGTGGTTCTGCGCGGGAAATTGCGTCTCCAGTTGAAGTACGTCACCGCAGCCGACTCGTCGTCATCATAGCGCCAGTCGTCCGACGATTTCTTATCGTTCAGACCTACAATAAATACAGGCTATTCGTTATTCACCATCACTGAGAAGACAACAACTATACGAATAAAAAAAAAACAAAAAAAAACGAAATACACGATAATAAAACGATAATAAAAAATGAATGTTGCTGAAGATAAATGTCAGAATCTTGACGAGATGTGCAATAATCATCTTGCAAAAATAATCTACACTATGTCTTGAATAAAGCTTCGCAGTACGAATTGTGGCTGTAAAATGTTAGCTAACGCAGCAGGCAGGCTATAGGACGGCACGGCAATTAGATAGACACATGTACCTCGTTCCGCAGAATGTATTTCTAGCTATGATTGTTATCGTAAATTCTATATGTGACGTGAAAAGCACAGACTTAAGGGCTCCACATCGAAGACAGATTTTATCACATCTCTACACTCGGTTCATAGAAAACTAGCAATCAATCAAATCGAAAATCCAAAAATCTTATAGCAAGTCCAATCGCGACGCAAACCGACCGATCCAGAACTTGGTGTGTTTGGCGAAGCCCCGCAGCCAATCGAGCTGATCACGTGACGTGACGTCAGCAAGGTGCGCGTTGTCATGACGACATGACGCTGACGCAGCGTTCCACGTCAGACGTTGCTCGTACAGCCGGTAGCACGCGCCTTCGTACACAGACCAACCTGCAGATACACGCCGCCGATACACCTAAACTCGTATTCTAGCTACCACGAGCAGAACATCAACCACAATGAACTAAGAATAAACCAGAATAAACCAGAATAAATAAGAAGAATATTCGTGTTTATTTGCCATATAAAAATGGCACACCATAATTGACAATAGTAGGCCTGCATTAAATGCGGACTGCCAAAACAGCAAAAAAACTTGTCAACGCTGGCCACCCACGTGACTCAACTAAAACACGACGCTGACTAAACAAATTATAAAAATAAAATTATATAGAGATATAGAGAATGAGCTTGAAAACAGACCTCCAAGCATTGATGCGGTTGTCTCCGATCGCCGCAAAACTCACTCAGATATATGACCTCGTAACGACGTTGACTTTTGGCAAAACAACGAAAAGTATTAATAACAAATAACAGGAGCAAAAATTGATTTGCCATTTATCCGTTGAAGATAAAATCTGCAGACAGAAAGAGAAAGCAGATGTTTGACCTTGACGGCATGTTTTTCTGCTACCCCTGCCAGCAGGCTGCTGTCTGGATGACGTCATTGCGGCGACGTCATCATCATCATCATCGTGTCGTCCATCAGTTTCAGAGGCAACATCAGGCGGCTCAGTCTCAGTATCCGGCGGCGCAGCGGCAGAATCTCTGAGCAGGGCGGTGTAATGCAGTCCGTGGCTTCCCGTGGAGCCCCACTCGGTCCACTCGCGCCCCGTACAGCGGTACATCCGTGACGACAGCAGGTCGAAATACAGAAGACCGCTCATCTCAGGCGTGCATTCCTGCGGCACCAACTGTGCAACAGCAACACAAAACTTAGACAGACTCCCAATCGCCGAATTTACCCGCCAAGCCGAATTTTTGCAGCATAAGCCAAAAGCCGGATTGCAAAAATTTCGGTTATCCGGAAAGCAGCCACAAAATTTCATAAGCCAGTCATAAATGAGATGTAGCATGAGACAAGGGCAAAATGGCAAAATCCTATCTTTTTTCGATGACATTCAAGAAAACGATAAAAAAAAACATTTTACATGAAACATTTTGTCTACTGCTTAAAAATCGTTTTAACATTTTGTTGATAAATAGCATACGCATTTGTTAGCTATATTTCATTTTGTAATGAAATAAACATTCAAGTAACATTTTAAAGAAATTTATAGTTAAGCCGTGTTGCTAGAAAACTGTATATGCGATGTTTTGCCACTCTTCCAATCGTCAGCGTAATGCTAACAAATCGTGGATTCAATTTCAGGTTGGGTCGCTATCAAGTTAGCGGTTGCTACTTAATAAATTACTACCTGATGGTTGACGACTACGAACAGGTAAACCATCTCGGTATATAACTAACACCTACACCAAGGTTAACTCAGCTCATTATCCCTCTGAGGTAGGTAAATATAGTACCAGCCAGTCTGGCTGGGATTAAGTCAGGGTGCGTTCACTTGTGTCGGATGACTAGTATTTACAATGTGTGAGCCCATATGGCAAGTGACGCTCCGTAGCTCTGAAATGGGTTTACCACGAAGAATTACGCACACAGCTCAACTCTTTAAAATTGGCTATCATTAGGTTGGCGAAATAACATAACGCCAAAACGAATTTTTCTATAAAAAGCTAAAAAAAGAAACGTTTATAAATGTTTGAATTTTGCTTCTTCGGCGGGAATACAGTACTAATACTAAAATCTGCGTACTGGGTTCGAAGCTGTAACGGTCGTTGTTGCCGGTGTAGTTGTTGTTGCCGGTGCAGTCGTAGTTGTAGTCGTAGTTTCCAGCGTGCGTCCGCGTTCGCCTCTGTTTCTACGGCTGTTTCCAGATCGTCGTCCGAAAGATCTTCGACCGCCGCCGCCATTCTTGTTCCTGTTCTTGTTCTTGTTGTTCTTGTTCTTTCGACGCTTCCGGTACTTTCTCATCGGGTGCTCGGCGTCGAACAATGAAGCTGGCACGTTGCTGTCGTCGCCCTGTTGTCGTATATTTTAAGTCACTGGCGTCGCGGGAAAAAAGGAAGAAAGCAATTTGTCCTCTAAATTTAAGCTTGTTAAAGACTTTTCTTGTCATAACATTCTCATGCAAAAGTACCGAACGTTAGGCTTAAAAAATTGCCCATTTTGGGAAAGCTTAAAGGCAAATTTAAAGTTAGAAGCACAGATGTTAAAACGTTGCAGTGTCTGTCGAAAAATGTTACTTTCTGATTCTAAACTTTTAAATCTACGACCTAGGATTTATACTGGAAAAGCGACAAAAACTGCCTATTTAATCGAGCACGTAAGCCAGAAGAACTAAAACCGTATTCAACGGAACGGAAATGCCATGTCGAAATAAAACAAGAAGCCCAGCTATCGCTAGAAAATGCCGACCGTACCGCCTATGTTGGAAGCCCAGCCTCCGATTTCCAGTCACAAAGAAAAAGCGATTTGTCAGAGGTGAGACAATTCCACGCACGCTATGTTAACGGAACGCTGTCTAGTGTAACATACATCGCACGTGGTCATTTCGCCATCGATATAAATAGCGACTGTTCTATGCACGTGGTCATCTGGCCAGGTGATATAAACAGCTACAGAGTATATCAACAAGAAAAAAATCGGACGCAGGTTTTGCAAATATTTCTCACAAAAAACGCCTTCCTCGGAAAGACACGCTACAGCCTATGCAGTTTCTGTTGCAGTACTGGCCTTCAAGGTCATTCAAGGTGAATGATTTTTATGTCATTTGAAAGCCAATATGCGACTTCCTATTAGTGATCAATAGTAACTTAAACCCTATCTCGCACCGTTTAGCCACAATAGCGAATAACGGCCTTCAAGATCATCCAAGGTCAGTGATTTTCATTTAATCTGTCAGGATGTATACCACTTCCTATTGGTAATTAATAGTAACCTAAGCCGTATTTCTCACCGTTTCCAAGCTATGGTCACTTATAGCATGAAACTTATCACTGGAAACTGCGGCCGAAACGCTGCAGATAGAGACATGGCTACTATTGACAGCTTATAGGACGTTACCATCGCCCTATCCGCTTGTACCATCGCAGACTCCCTACAAATTAGAGTTTAGCCACAATACCACACGACTGGCATTGCATAGTGCGCTATGACCCTTCAAGGTCATCCGAGGTCAATGATTTATATATCATTTGAAAGCCAGTATACGACTTCCTATTAGTGATCCGTCGCAACCTAGTCCCTATCTTGCACCGTTTAGCCACAGTACATCCGTGACAGACGGACAGACAGACGCACGGACGACAACTCATGCCAATAGCTCGACCGTTTCTTAAGTACGGTCGGCTAAAAAATCAACGAACAGCTTGGATACAAATGAGGTAAAAACTTCACATAAAACACTAAGAACGAAAACTGAAACTTTAAAAAACCGAGGAGAAAAGAACGCTATTTAATAATATATTTTTAGCGATTAATCACGTTAATTTTCACAGCTCTGGAACGTTCCAAACAAAGTTACCTGTCCGGTGTCCCATCCAGTCCATAGCGCTTCTCCGGTCGAGGGTTGAGCGCCTGCCGCCATGTCTGCGAGTGGCCTGCTAGGACGACCCCCAGTAGTGCGGTAGCGGCGCTGTGATAACCCCTGTGAACGCGCATCATAGTTGTCATCGTCACCATCATCATCATTAGTGACGTCATCAGTCACGTGATCTTTATTATGTCGCGACGACTGCTGCACTCCAAACGTCTCAAACGCATCGTACAGCTGCAGCACCGAACACAAGATAGTAAGGGCGCGTTCAGAACGACGTAACTGAACTGTATTGACACATTTTATTTTTTGACGAACTGACCAATGGGCAAGCAGGGCGAGCTCATTGGTCACTGATTATCGTTTACGTAATGGGGTGTTTACACGATCCAGCATACGTCGAGCAAACTTGCAGCTGGACGTCTGCTGGACGTTTGCTGGATCGTGTAAACACCCTATAAGCGTAATCAGACTAATCATGTAGGTCGCCGACGCCGTTAGACGGTGCCTACAGTAACGCAAAATTGATTTCTCATTGCTCAGTTCGTCAAAAACTAAACCATGTCAGTTCAGTTCAATTCAGTTACGTCGCTTTGTATGCGTTTTAAACAACCTTTAATCAGTCTGACAAACGCATCTGCACAAGCACAGCAATCAATTACAGGGTGTTCCCAAAAAACGGATACTCAATTTTATTTTTGGGATAACTTCGGTAATCCAGCACTGATCGATTTTAACCATTCTTTTACTGTTACAAGCAGAAATTTATGGCACGTAAACGTGAAGTTCTTCAACCCACCGCACCTTTATTGTGTAACCACATTACCTAGCAAAACAAACACTGTCAAAGCTACAGTGGTCTCGGAGAACAGGCAACACATAAAGATATCAATTTC
>Ga0209367_1006143_pt1 | contig 16647 bp, 10 predicted proteins | sample WorMetLIZISLAND2_FD_187412 | JGI IMG/M metagenome (GOLD analysis project Ga0209367, IMG submission 187412) | Marine gutless worms symbiont microbial communities from Max Planck institute for Marine Microbiology, Germany - Olavius geniculatus... ... | reverse complement strand
GCCGTGCTTTTAGTTCAGCCGTACCAGCTATCTGGAACAGTCTTCCTACTTCAGTCATTGAAGCAAACAGTTTGCCTGCATTCCGTCGACGACTAAAGACACATCTGTTTACTGTTGCTTTTGAAAACAGTGGTTAACTGTAACGTAGCCAGCGCCTCTGTATTGGCGCTTTGTAAGTTCGTTTTTAACTTTAACTTTAACTTTAAAGTCAGTGTTTAAAAACAGCAATTAAATATTTTTTTGTTTTTGCCGTTGGCAAGTGCACTATTGAAAAACAGTATTATCTTAAATGTACCTTGGTCCATAAAAACTTGCCACTATTATTTTTTCAATAGCTCCGTGAAACATTAGCCGATTTCAATAATTTTTGGCGCGCGACATTAAGAAGAAACTTGTTGCAAAGTTCTGCAGTTTTGGCCACCTCACCTAAATGTTGTCGCTACACTACCGTGTGAAATGCAGAAGCTGCAGTTTGGCCATTGACAACAATGAATTCCTACCGGGTAGCGTATGTGTCGGCTGAGAAATTATTAACTGAATAGCGACAAATGCAATTCGCAATTATTGTCACTCAAAAAATCACACGTGTGACATCACATCATCTTCATTTCAGCATGTGCTCAAAATGTCCGCCTGCAGGACAAACGCAAGCTGTAGACGTTGACACCACTTGCCAACAGCGCGTTCAGTAACTGCATGACTCAAGCGGCCCAGTCGCTGTTGATGTATTATTTCAGTTTGTCGACATACAGTTTTAAAATAAAGACGAAGTAACAAATTGTCAATAATTTCGTTGTCTCAGTAATTTTTTTGAGCTGATGAATGCACTGCCCAGTATGAATTCATTGTTGTCAATGGTCAAACTACGACTTTTGCATTTCAAAAGGTAGTGTAGCAACAATTTTAAAGCGAGGTAGCCAAAACCATAGACATTTGCGTGAAGTTTCTTTTGAATGTAGCGTACCAAAAATTACTAAAATCGGTTAATGTTTCACGGAGCTATTGGAAAATAAAAGTGGCACGTTTTAATGGACCGCGGTGTCCAGAGTAATGTTTTTGCATAGTTCAATTGCCAGCGGCAATAAAAAAGAATATTCAACCGCTGTATTTAAATACTAACTTCAGTCACGTAAAAAATTTTTTTGGAACATTTTGCTAAAAACCACATGACTCGATGACGTACGGTGTCAAAATTATGGTGTCATTAACTTTGCGCCGTTTTTTGGACCACCCTGCATAACACATTAGAAAAGTTTACCTGCTGTAAAAGCGCTACAGATTTTTTACACATATACAAATATGTATGTTTTGCATATGTACATCACAAACTCGCTAGCGAATGCTGTTGACGCAGGGATAGTGAACAAAACAACGAGTGTTGAGATGATACGGATTCGTCGATGTGGAGTGCCAGACATAGACTCGGCTGACAGCACCGGCGCACACAGACGAAAACGCTTCGCTACACAAGGTGCAAGTATCAGTGTCGCAGTCTAGCACTCGTTGCACACACAAGCACACTGCCTGAAAGCAAACAGAAAGGAAACTGTTAGGCCTATTTCTAAAGCCCAAAAGAGAGTTTTATCAGAGACAAGAATCGAAGCGCCGAAGGCGCCAAAGGGGATGGAGTGTGGGGAGGGTGTGTCGCCCTCCCCTTAGGGGAAAGGGTCCACTCTGGGGAGGGGTCAGTGCCCCTTTCCCCAATTTTTTTTTAAAGATTTTGGGGTCAAAATGGCGTATTTTCGTGGACTCGGTGCTAAATTTCGTTTTTTTTCTATGACCAAAGCAGTATAGAAATACACCAGGAATACAAGGACTGCCATGAAGATTGACTTGCATGCGGTAAAGAGCATTGACAAACATCGGAGTTCGTTTAACGCTCGCGTCGTCGACCGTCGTATGTGTTTTATAGGCCTAGTCTATCTATAACCTGCAATTTTGTTTATTTATTTATTCTCTCATTCATTTCTGTTGTCGTCAGCGACAGTTCATTTTAAGCTATTAGCTTGTCAATCAATTAATCAATCAATATTATAGTGCCCTATACAAACGCCGTCACATGACAGGCCGCATTTCACCAGACATCAGTACAGCACATGTCTTGACGCGCTTTCGTTATCCTCATCATCCCTTTGTCCATTTTGCCCAATATTCACGCCGTAAACCGATAATGTACGCAACTTGACATATCAGCGGCTTTTGACATTTCCGAAATTATACTTCATGCCAACATAAACTACGCCTAACCTGAAAATTGACCTCACGATTGTTTGGCTGTGCGGTTTTTGTGACAGGCGGTACATGGGATAAACTACATCTGACTTACAGAATTATTGGATATACGCCAGATCTACCGCGTGAAAAAGTGCGCGAAGTTATTCAGAAAGCTTTCCAGGTAAATCAACGACATTATTGTACAGGGTCGCGCACACAAGCGCAGCATGCATGGACGTGGCTTATGGGGTGTCCAGCAAACTTCCAGCAAATGTATTCAAAATACACGTGCTAAAGCTGGACGTTTGCTGTTGCGTGTAAACACCCTATTAGTAGCCTAAAGGCGGGTACAGATATACAAAAAAAACCAGCGGTCGCTAGGGAAGGCCGACAGTTTATGAGATACGGCGACTACTAGATTAAAACTTTGCATTAAAAATTGCGGCCGAACCGGCGCACATGGATATATGGTTACTATTGACGTCCTATAAAAACTCGTCATCGCCCTGTTCAAAGTACCATCGCCGACTTTCTCTGAGTTACCGTTTAGCCACAATACCACACAGTAGGCATAACAGAGTGCATAATGATTTTGAAGGGTCATCTAAGATTAATAATTTTTGTGTCCTGTAAAAAAGTTTATGCGACTTTTTACTAGTGCTTAATAGCAATCTTAGCCCTATTTCTTGCCGTTTCTAAGATACCACGTACCGTTTAAGTACAACAGCGCGTATTGTTTTTTGAGTTCGTTTAAAGTCAATAATTTTTATTTCACCCAATAGGGTCTATGCGACATTTTATTGGTGATTAATAGCAACCTGGACGCTATCTTTCACCATTTCCGTGATACGGCCAGTTTCGGTTTTAAAAATGCACATTTTTTCTACCCTTCTGTTCAGCCCTAAATTTGAAAATATTTTGTTCAAACTCCATCGCCAAATTTTTTCATGCAAAGAGCCTTGACGCAGTAATAGTTATTCCTGTTAAAGTTTTTTTTCCGGTGAAACCAGGCATAGTACATCCGTTACGCACGACAGACAGACAAACACTACACTGAACTGGAATAAAATAAACTGAACTAAAAGCCGCGTGTTGTAACTTTTATTTTAGTTGACTAAATATTTTGTTTATTTTGTTCATTCCTGTCGATCTCTGCGCGCGTTAAAAGGACAAAAGACTTAAGTCACGGCTTATAGATGGCTAAAAAAATCAGCGCTTAATGCTGAAAATCTCATATGCAGGTCGTTCTTGTCTATATCCATTGTCTATGTCTATTTCCCTCCACTTCGGCGCAGTTCACTCTTGAAATGTGTGTCGCAATCCCAAATTGCGAAACATTCACTAAAATAAAACTTTCTACTTTGGGGGTTTAAGGTCGTCCATGGTTAGGCCTATTGATGTTGAATGTTGATATCCCTCTCCTTCTCAGATTATGCAGAGACCATTTTAAAATTATTATGCGCGAGTGGACTGTACGATTAAAAAGCACTAAGAGCGCACAGGCTTACCCTAGCGTCGTCGTTGCATGATGTATTCAACGCAGCTGTACTGGCCAAAATACTGTATTGTAGTCCAGCGTAGGACTTTGTAGGAGTCCAGCTTGTAGGTACTGGCTGGTAGCCAGCCAATGAGATTAGGGGGGCAGCACTGCAGCGACGCATGTAGCGTCGCGGCAGCAGTGCTGGGAGTCAGTCTTCAGTCTGCATTAGTCGTCAGTTAGTTGCGGTCTGTCGAGTATAGTCAACATGTAGTGGTGTTCGTGACGACGATGGTCGTTTGACCATCGTCGCGTTGTTGTCGTCGGGGCCCCGGACATTGCGAGTTGTTGTATTATGTGCTATATGTTATTAAAAGAATGAAAAGTTAAATTTACTCGCGTTGGCCCCATGTAACTAGAAAGATCCCCGTTACCTCAAGCTAAGTGAGTTGCTATGATCAGTACAAATGAGTAGTCAATAATAACAGTAAGTTAAGTTCAAAAATAAAGAATAACAATAGCGTTAATTAGAGAGACAGACTGGTCACGGACTGATGGAATTGCCTGTGGGAGGACGAGAAGATGAGAATGAGAAACAGAAAATGAGAAGTAAGAGAAGAAGCAGACAGAGCACTAATTCCCCCGTAAAACCAATAAAACGTATAAAATAACTAATATATCATATAAACTCTAACTCTATTTTCGATAACTCACACACTAAAAACCCATTTTTATTTCTAATAACTATACGTGGTGGAGATAGCTTAGCCGACAAATTAATTAGCTAATTATTATTAAAAACAAAAAAAATCTTTAAAAACATTAAAAATTTGCATGCAAGCTTGCTTACTAAGGCTTAACGTTTAACGCTTGTAAGATCGTTAAGCCTTAAACTTTAACTATCGGTCCGCTACGTTAACTACGACCACACGCATTGCGGCCCGCGACATTGGGCCAGCTACAGAGGCGGGCGTGAACCATTCATTCGCCTGCCGGCTACTACTCAGTCGACGTCAACATACAGACTCGACGGACGTGCGGAGAACGGCAAGAGACAACGCGCAACTGAAGCAGCTTAACAGACGCCGGACGAAGACCGGAAATCGTCGTTAAAGGTATATTTTTCAATCGTTACCAGTAATTTTAGAATGTATGCATTCTGTGCATGCCACTGCGAGTGGATTGGCAAGCGCCGGAGCGTGCAAACCGGTTTCAACTAAAGAAATTGTGGGAGAAAAACGTAAATTAAGAAGCGACACAACTCGGGAAAAATTTTTTCATATTCCTAGCCGAAAATCGTTGGAAGCCGATAGCGAAAGCGATTAAGAAGTTTTCGACGATACATTACATTATAAATTTCACGATAGAGCCGAAATTTTAAAGGATCAACGTTATTCGAAAATAGCTATCTGCGGAAATCCACATAAAAAACCGACCGTAGAAAGACCACATTCGGATAGTCAAATACAAACAACAAAATATAGAACTCACATTTCCACCCCAGAATCGGATTCGGAGGAGGAAGTACATTTTAGCGACTTAGAGGGAAATCAAATTGCAGCGACCGACGCTGATTTGCATGAATTAGAATACTTAGAAGCTGAAATCGATCTAGCACGCTTAAATCTTTACGGCATGAATGTTAATCCACAACCACCGCCGATTGTTATACCGCCGCCGGCACAGGGCCAAGATCCAGCACAGGACCAAGGCCCACCTCCACCCGGAAATATAAACATTCAACCTTTGGCACAACCGCCCATCGCTCAGGCAGGTGCAAATATACCGAATCAGATACCAGCGCCCGACGCCCAACAGGCTTTGGCGCAGGATCAAGCGCAAATAGGGGCAGGAAATAACCCTTTAGTGGTCGGTGCAGGAGCAGTAGCTAATCAAATGTTTTTCCCGGCCATTAACATGTTCTCAGAAGAACGTATGTTGTGCCCCGCACCATTTTCAGGACGCGCCGACGAGGACGCAACAGAGTTCTGGCGTCGATTCCAGAACTACTTAGAATTCAAACCCATCGTAGGAGACGCGGATAAATTGCGCTTGATAAAGGCAATGTGCATTGATCAGGCCGCAGACTGGGCCGAAAAGTTAGACGCAGCGGAAAGGTCAAGTTTGAAAGCAGATGGGTCAAACCGGACCTGTTGAAATTCAGGTCAGCCAGAGAGATGTTCACTAAAAGACAGATGGCAGATGAAAGCGTTGATAGTTATGCTAATCGTATTCGAAAACTGGCTAATCGTATCGATGCCAGCGACGAAACCTTCCGTTACGCTCTTGTAAGCGGTTTGCGTCCTAAAATAGCATCTTTTGTTTTATCAAAAAAACCAGAATCCATGAATAAAGCATTAGACGCTGCTAGAATAGCAGAAATGAGCCTTGGTGAGGCTTTTGAGGCTGAAAACGCCGAACTAACGGGACAGCTTACCGAAATTCGGCGTGAACTGAAAAAAATGGCAGATAGATACGACTCCATCACCCCTAGCGCGCCGATTCAGACAGAACGCGCAAGATCACCGGCTAGACGTATTACCTTTAAGGGGGAAAGGGAGGAAACGAGAAAATCTCGACCGTCATCCCCCGCTTACGGGCAGTACCAAGACAGGCCATATGCTTATCAGGCGTCACCGAATAGGCCCAGGATGGATAGAGGACGTGGTAGAGCTCGGATGAATGGATATAGGCCTTTTGGTCGTGGAGCCCGCAATCCGCCACGATTTGCGCCATTGACCGTTGACAACCAATGGCGTAATAACAATCTGACCAATCAGCAGTATAGTCCCCAGTACACATCACCAACTGGACAACCTGGAAATGCTCGTAGAAACTGTCCAAAATGTGGCCTGCAGCAGCATGCTAATATTTTGTTATGTCCCGCGAATAACCGCATGTGCTTGAGTTGTGGTCGCTACGGACACTTTTCTAGAGTTTGTGCCCAGGCGAGAATCCAGCAAGCCTGACACTCCCGTGCGTTTGAACCGGCAGGACGCTACGGTAATATGTGCATGTCATCCGTCAACGAGTCATATCAATATGTTGTCTTTAAAATAAAGGGGCGAATCGTCCAATCATTGGTCGATTCAGGCAGTCCCAGAAGTTTAATGTCCACAAGACTAGCGCAGCAGTTAAACTTAAAAATTTACCCTCTTGAGGATAGGGGTTCCTTGGTATCAGCTTCTGGACAACCCCTTAAATTGGTAAGAAAAGCTTTCGTTCCATGTAATATTAACGGGCTATGCATTAATCATACCTTTACGATCGTAGAGCATATTTTTCCGAACCTATTAATGGGAACGGACTTTTTGTCTAATAATCAAGCTGTTATTAATTTTCGAGATAACATTTTGGAAATTTTAGACGGTTTAATTTCGATCCCGTTGCAAAAATTTCAGTCAGTGGATAATTGCGCCGTGATAAATAATTATACAGTCATACCTAAATACAGCGAAGGCATAGTCCCGGTAAGAATTCCCAGAATGTACCCCGCAGAAGAAGTGTTACTAGAACCCTTTAGAAATAACACATCACCTGTGTTAGTAGCAGGCAGTCTGTCTATAGTTAGAAATGGAATAGCTTATATTCGAGTTCTAAATTTCCAACCAAACTCTGTAATTTAAAAAAAACTTGAAAATTGCTAATATAGCTTTCCAGCTGCAGTAAGTTCTGTGACTGCAGTAAAAGAGCCCAATAAGGTGGAAAATGAGCAAAAAAATGAGGTCAGACAGGAAGTCCTGGACGATTTCATGAAACAATATAAAATTACAATTAATGAAAAACTCAATGCAACCGAAAAATTGAAATTTCAACAGTTACTATATAATTGTAGAGACATTTTCGCACGCGACATTTCTGAAATGAAAAGTTATGAAGGATTTCAACTAGAATTGAACTCGAAAAACCCCTATGTCAAAAGTTATACGAGGCAGTATAAGTTAAACGAAAAAGACAGTGATGAAGCCCATAATCAGATAATTAACTTACATAAACAAGGCCTAATTGAGAAAACAATAGACTGTAGCTTCAACAGCCCATTGTTTTTAGTAAGAAAGAAAAACGGGGAAAGCAGAATGGTAGTCGATCTCCGAAAAATAAATGCCATCCTGAAACCGTTGATTGTCGCCTTGCCAAAAATAGACGAACTTATAAGTCAATTAGCGGCTAATGAGCCTAATTACATATCATGTACTGATTTTTTCAAGGGTTATTGGAGTATCAAATTACACCCAAAAACAAGGCATTACACGTCCTTTACGGACCATAAAACCGGTATAAGCTACCAGTATTCGGTGTTGCCGATGGGGTTAAATGTTTCGGCAGCAGGCTTTGTCTTAGCATTAGGGCGTGTATTCCAAGATAAAGAGTATTACCATTTCCTTTACACGTACGTAGACGACGCCTGCATCGTCTCAAAAACAGTAGAAGACCATTTAAAACATTTACAAATTATTTTTCAAACTGTACGAGCTAACAGTCTCCGCTTAAATCCGACCAAAACCAACATAGCGTTTCATGAAATCGAATTTTTGGGTTTTACCGTAAGTGATGAAGGGATCAGCATAAGCCCGACGAAGACAGATGCTATTAAACGCATAGCGGCGCCATCAAGCCGCAAATCTTTGCAGAAAATATTGGGGTTAGTGCAGTATTTCCGGAAATACATTCCCTGTTTCAGTAGAAAGGTCGCTAATATGCGAAGTCTTTTAAAACAGAACCAAAAATTTATTTGGACGCCCGAATGTCAAACTGAACTCGACAATTTGAAACAATTACTATTACAGGCTCCAATACTACAACCAATTAGAAATGACCGCCCAATGTATCTTTATATAGACGCCGCAATAACTGGAGTGGGCGGAGCAGTCTTACAATTTGGCAACGATGGACGGCCGCATATTTGTTCATACATATCCTATGCGACGTCGGATACTCAAAAGCGTTGGAGCCCTTACCAATTAGAACTTTTAGCGCTCGGTCTATGTTTAAAACAATACGAAACCATTTTTCTACAATCAGATTTGACCGTCTTTACCGATAATGCTGTTGTGGCTTCCATTCAAACTTATAAGCCTGTAAATAATAGGGAAAAAAGATTAATGGCATTCATTAGCCAATTTAATATGAATATACGCTACTTGCCCGGCCGTAAAAATAACGTCGCAGATTGTTTGTCAAGAATTTGTGAAGACGTAAAAACTGAAGACCTTATAAAATTCACCCCACCTAAAAGGCTATATGACGAAGAATTTATCTTGCCGATAGTCGAAACGGAAAATAAAACCTGGACCGTCTATAGTTTACAGGACGCACCAGAAATAACAGAGCCTAGACCTACAACGGTACGCCGAAGTACTCGCATAGCCGAGCGAAGGGCAAGGAAAGAATTGGGTCAGTCAGCCTTAGACCAGCCAGCTATAGAACAGCCAGCCATAAATCAGCTAGGTGACACACAAGACGAACAGCCCACAGAAACGTCGGCAGCCGATCTCGTTACCGACCCCGACGAAGAAACCGTCCCCAAAAATCCTGAAAATAAAACTACTAACGAAATTTTGGAATAACTACGAGATATAGATTTTACTAATGACCAATTGAACATTCAAGATGCAGCAGAAAAAATTCACAACATGGTTCAAATGCCTGAAATCGAAGAGATGGATTATATGGAGGACGACTTTTTCAAACCTATTTATCAATATTTGAAATATGATAAACTAACGGAAAATAAAGAAACGGATAAAAAAACTCTACTGTTATCTGAAAATTATTTCTTAGAGAATAATTTACTGTACAAATTATCACTTCCTAGAACGCGAAAAGAGCAGAGGGTCCGAAATGAAAATTACCAGCTTTGTATTCCTCAAAAACATAAAGACAATTTATTACTCGATTGGCACAACCTCTGTGGCCATTTTGGAAGTAATAAGCTACTTCCGACAATCGTGTCCAGATTTTACTGGAAAACGATTGTTCAAGACGCTAAAAATATCTACCAAGTTTGTGAGATTTGTCAAAAGTCAAAGATCAATCATAAACAGTCAAAAATGCCATTATTTCCCTTAGTCATACCTAAATTCCCATTTCAAGTGATATCTTTCGATCATAAGACTCTAACTAGGAAAACTATTCAGGGAAATACTCATATTTTGGCCATTATATGCCATTTTTCCGGTTGGGTCATTTTTAAAGCGGTAAAAGATGAAACCGCTATTACAACCGCAACCGTTTTGATAGAGCAAGTTATTTCTAACTGTGGTGTACCGTCTGTTATAATTAGCGACCGAGCTCCAGGGTACACCAGCGTTTTATTCAGCACTATCAACAAAATTCTAGGCATAAAACATCGCTTTACAGCTACTCAAAGTAAGCGCTCTAACGGCGCGGCCGAACGATGCATTCGTTCGTTAAATAACGGCCTAAGCGTGTATAGCACCGAGGAAATAGACGACACTAGGTTAGAGGTTATATTGCCGATCATAGAAATTTCTATGAGAGCTGCTGTGAATCGTGACACAGGACTCTCTCCATATGAAATTTTATATGCTAGAAAAATGCCACTCCCCACCTCGTTACAGAAGTAACTCCGAATTTTTACAGTGCTGACAGCAAGAACTACGTAAAGTGGTTGAAAAATGCTATCACCTTAACTGACGATGGCGTTAGACGCAGTAAAGCAGAACATAAGCAATTAATAAAAGAAAACTACGATAAGAATTATAAAACCAAGAAGGCCGACTACTCGGTAGGAGATTTCGTTCTCCGGAGAGATAACAAAATCGAAATGAACTCCGATAGGATACTTACGAGAAAGCCGTACTTAAACGATAAATTTGTGATAACTGAAATAATCGAAAACGATCATATAGGCCCGGCATATAAACTACTGAACACTAGAACCGGAAGAGCTGTGAAAAATCTCGTCAATTTTGACAGGATAAAAAGGTTTATTACGTCAGATGCAAGTGTATAGAATCGTGGAGTGAAAAATGTCACGCTGAGCTGTTGCATGATAATTAAATCGCATTAACGCGATCTTATTGTTTGAAGTGAAGAACAGGATCTTTAGCGTCAGACCGAAACGAGGATTTTACGTAGGGCTCCACACACACATCTACATTATTACGAAGATGGATCGTCCGTGACCCTGCATTTATCTTAATGATAAATAAAAAACAGCAGAATCGGTCATAACGGTACAATAATGTGGACGATACAAAATTAACTATATTATTTTTGTTAGTGCTTGTTCTACAGAGCTAACGAGGAAGCAGAACAATGGATAAAAAGACTGCTCTGACGTGGATAACGGTCATCATGCTCTTGACAGCAACCTCTGACGCAAGGGACGAGGACGAATACAAGCTGAGAACCAATCTAGGATTCACTATGAGAGTAAGTGATAAAGTGCAATTGTATAACGGTTATATTCGCCTAATTTATAACTTGCATCTGCCTGATTTCATATTTCACAGTGAAGAAGCATTGAAAGGCGAAATGAATACCTTAAGGTCGACGAATCACCTTACTGGCGAGTCCACTAAGAGATATGTAGCTAAGATTGCAATTAAGCTACATAAAATGAAAAGAAATATCGTTATGGTTCTGCAAGAACGAAAATCGGAAATAAAAGAAATACTTTTCGAAATAAATGCCGAGAACAGAAAGCGCCGTGGTCTTGGAAGCTGGATAGGTGGAGGCTTGTCGCACGTATTTGGATTAGCGACCACTGAAAATCTAGATATATATCAAAAACTTCTTAACGCAGGTGTTAAAAGGGACAAAAGAGGCTACTTCTGCTTGGCGCAAGGGACAAAACCTGATGACCAAAATAACCACTTTGACGGGCAAACGCCTAGATCATTTCGCAAAACTAATAGAACTGACGAGACAATCTTTGAGAGCTGAAAACGCGAAGTTTCAAATACTAGAGAGAGAAGCTCATACGACGTTGAAAGTCATCGCAGTAACAATCCAAGAAATTCACATGTCTATAATCCACTTGTATGAGATTAACAGTATTTATACAGCGTTGCATGAATTATCTAAAGGAAAGCTGTCACATCATCTAGTCAATGGCACATCACTTACGGCAGGTCTTAGAGACATGTCGGAAAGTTTACAGCGTTCATCACCTGAATTTGATCTGATTTACAAAGATGCCAATTATTATTACACACAGGCAAAGGTAGGCGGAGCGATTCACAAAAACGCAACGCCCATATTTTGCTGATTATTATTCAGGCCCCCGTAGCTTTAAAAACAGCTATCGTTCCGTTAACAGTTTGGGAATTCACCTATTTTCCTCTACGCTCGCCAGACAACCAAGAATTTTATTCCATCCTGTATAACGCACCAAAATACATCGCCTACTCGAAGGAAAACCCATTTTACTTTACAGCAAACGATGCAAACGACTTACCCTTTCGAATGGGCGAGCATATGGAAAAACGCACTTTGTCAGGATGTCCGATAACAATCTTCGTCTGCACACTAAAAATAAATTAACCTGTGCCATCGCCTTAATGGTTGGCAGCTTACTTGATGTGAAATCATTGTGTGAATTGCACCTTCTGTACAGACCCCTCACACCTGCAGTCTGCAGGATTTCCGATGGTAAGCTATTGGTAAGCAATATCAGCACAGTAAAAATTACCCGTAAGGGAGACAATTTTTTCCGCCCCGATGTAAAGCCAATCCATAAAACCCTTCAAAACAATAGCCTCCACTGGATACTCACACTGCCATGTGAGTCCCAAGCCATAATTGACGACATAGTATATTTCACAGGAAAGCATTGTAATCAGCAAATAGCAGAATACGATATCAATATATCGTATCCCATAAACATTATGGTTTTGAAACATTACTTCTCAGATCATACCTTGCTAAGTGATTTGAACTCTGCGTTAGGGCTAAACGAAAGCTTGTTTGCAGAGCTACTGCCGTTATTAGTACAAGACGATCAATATGACCGTATTTTGGCTAAGGAAAAGGAAACACGATTCAATTTTAATGCGGCACTTAATTCGAGCATTCAGCAGGAAAAAATTTACAGTGATCTTTCGGATGTTTTATTCGAAAAAATAGTAACTATTGGATCATCAATTCGTAGCTTTAACCCTTTCAGACCAGAGACCTGGTGTTTGACCTTATCCATGGCCGCCACAGCAATAAATACCGGCATGATTATTTGGCTAGTAATGCGCATGAAAACATTGCAATTAACGTTAATTTCCATAAGAGCAGCTAGGGCGGATTTAGTATTTACATACCCTACAACCACACCAAATTTGAAACCCCAATTGGAAGCGGAAAGGATTTGGAACACCATTCAAGGGGCATTAATGGAAATATCGAGTGTTGAGACGTTATTGGCCCTCATTTTACTCGTCCTTGGCGCTGTGCTGATATTACTAATTAACAAGACAGCTTCAAAGAAGCCGAAATATCAGGCCTACATACGCTTAGACTTACAAAATGCTAATTACTGTCTGCAGAAAACAATTTGTCATTTACCATACAGCTTGAAACATTACAAGGTCGATATTTATTACGATGGTTTTCGCGTTGAGAAATTTCTAATCTTTGCAGTTATAAAACTAGCCGAGAGCATTAAGGTGAGCCAAAAAATAACAGAACTTAGAGTGTCTGTAGCAGAAACGATTTATTTGCTGCCTAATCAAGTCGAAAACATGGCCAACTTGCTAGCCAATAGTCATGTGGCTAATCTATCGATTTTTGACTATAAACATCGCCTGATCGAACTAATTCGTCTGACGGATGGAACATCGATTGCCGGTAGAGAGAGATTGAATACCATGTCGCATTCAAATCTAAGCGACACAACCGCAAGCACGGTTAAACTTTATCCTGAGCTGAAGGAGTAGTCTGGCCAGATCTTGAAATATGGGGGGAAATAGTAAGAGCATTTTTATATACACGCTTTAACCAAATCCCTGCTGTATATTGGACGCTTAAATCCTTAGAGTGCGATATGCTCCGTGGGATATAATGGGTAACTGGCCAGACGTTATACATACGATGTTTGTTTATATTACCTCGTGCAGTATCTAACTTGTATTGTGTAATTGTCACATGCTTTTTGAGTGGCGGAGTGACGGAGATCGAATGGCTAGATGGCCCTGAACGACGCGGACGCGGACGCACGCAGTATAGAAGAGCCAGGCGGCGGAGCACGATTTCGCGGCTTCGCCCAGACCACAAAACGAGCAGACACAACTCAAACCGGCCGACAAGCCAGCGCCGGAAATGTCCTCTCGCGGATCGCCTTGGTCTCTGGCGACCGTTCGTCTGCTGAAAGTGGTCATGCAACCCATAAACAATCTCGACCTCCGGTCAGTTGGGCATTGCGTCTTAACCTTACACCTCACTGGCTCTGCAAGTCGTTAACGCGCGTCCACATTGCCTAGCCTCCGTCACTTCCAGCACATGTAATTATTATTGTTCATATAATTTTAACAAGTAGACGTGATTGTATATCATATTTTCATTGCATTACTCGCTTATTGTATCTTTTAACGTATTGTGAGAACGGCAAATGTTTGATTTCACTGTATCACCGTTCCTTACGATGTATTTGCTGTATAGTTTTAAGGACCAAGGCTTAGTCTTGTTAAAAAATTAAATTTCATTTTAGCTCGAAATGGCTCACGAAATTTATAAGACATATTCTTTAGAAAACTTTCAATAGGCAACAAAATTTGCTCTTTCACTTGCAAGACTAAAACTTGGATAGCGTCAGGCAGTAGATTTTTCTGTTAGCAATGTGCGTACTTTCCCATCGACGTCTAATGTGGTAGTACCGAGACGTTGTCTGTATAGCGTGAGACACGCCCCTGGGGGGGAAACAGATAGCTTTTCAGTCCAAGCTCATCGTCGTGTCTGGTACTAAAATTACCAGTAGATGAACCGACGCTCAACCTTTAGCAGACCCAAAATCCATCAAACTAACGGTGGAGCACTGGATCCTTACATCTTATATACAACACACCCTTAGACGAACGTCATAGCACATTAACTTTGCTAGCAAACCCATCTAAACGAAACGGCACAGGATGCCTGATACAATGTAAGAAATTGAAATTGGGTGTGCATTTTGCGTTTAGCACGCGTTCTCACCAGTATATAAGCGCAACCGACCCTAGACGGACGAGATTGCTAGCTAGATAACTCTATAGTAATGTTTAGTACAGCTATAATTGAAAATTCCTTTCTAGCCATCTAATTTCGCCAGACAGTTTCGATTATGGTATTGCACCAGAGATTGGGAAACAGCGATCTGGCTCGGTCAGGTACTGAGTAATTAAGCAGTATACCAGCCTTAAATGTCAAAAGAGAATCTAAAGTAATTAAAGTAAATTAAAGTAGAACAAAGTAAAATATATACATAAATTATTAAGCATTATATTAATTAATTCCTTCCTCCTATTGCATCTCGCCGGCCGTGGTGAGAGACCTCGGCTCGCGAGACGCCGTTGTCCGTCTAAGGTACCTCAGGTGAGGGGGTGCCCCGTGACGGGACCCTACACCTTCACTATTGGGGAACATGCCCCAATGCTAACGGACCCCTAATGGTGAACTCCTTTCTGCATGACGCCCTGCCCGACGGCTTATGAGCACATTTGGGGGTTGGAGCGGGGGTCAGCAGAGGTAGAAGCGAAATAAATAAATTAACGTAGCGTATATTTTTTTATAAAAACGGGGTTTTTAACCTTTGTTACAGTTCATCGCGCTAAGATGAACCCAGCTGAAAGATGACAAAATTCGGCTATTCATAAAGTCCAACGCAAGTAAAGTAGCCCATTTCCATCCATTCGATGCCATAAAAGCATCGACAATCAGACTGTTAAGTATGGCGTCTCTTGAAATGGTCAAATCACAACCGAACTTTCGCTCGGTTTCTATGCATGAAGGCAAGCAAATACTAGGTATTTAATAAATTGCCTTTATGCATAGAAGCATCATCATTATATTATTAAAATCGATCTACTCCTAACAACTATCGATGACTCAACTGACTACTGCCTCCTGACTGATTAATTGGGAGGGCAGACACCGCATCGTCGCTATACGCGCCGCTGCAGTGCTGCTCGCGTCATACACACTTACTATTTCACGTAATCTAATTACACTGATGACAGTAACAAACACGATGATGGCCCAACGACCAGCCACAAATGCGTTGCTGCAGTTCTACCCACGCGTATAAGTAAAATAAAAATTAAATATTTACTAAATAATTAACGTTATAATTATAAAATTTCAGAACGTATAATGCAACTACAGCAGTAGTCCAGGTCATCACTTTCTTCTTTTGCTTGTGGGTTCATAAGCGCAACGTATTTTCCCTTAGTCGCCATCTCGCAATAGGCTGTTATATCCTGTTGCCGAAATTGAATACGCCTTAGAACGATATACAACGATTACCCGGCGTAGTCACGCGCACTCGCCTGACAGCGTGCGTGGACCGCATGCCCATATGTCCTAGGGGGGACACTCAACGAATTAACAAGTTTACAAAATGTCCAAACTGTTCTCTGTGTCGTAGATAACGGCACGTTAGACAAATCGAATGTTTAACGTCCCACTACTTATACTATTCTGCTCCTTCATTGCATTCGTGTACTCACGATTGTATAGTCACGTAGAAACGACTACCATATATTTGTACAGCTAGTCAGTTATGTTGTGTATCTTCGTCGGACTTTCTTGTGGATTTGAAAAACTATACATTTTTGAAAACTAGACGGTATAAGCAATCAGAAAACTAATGTTTCCATTTGCACAGGTATCCACATAGCGGCCATCTTGGATTTTTCAAAATGGCTGCCGGAAAATGTATATTTGTCAATTTCTCAGCTTCCAAATGTCACTGAGCGTTGATGTTAACGCCTAAGACTACATTTTCAGGGACGAGGAGTCCAATTGTA
>Ga0209367_1006141_pt1 | contig 16652 bp, 14 predicted proteins | sample WorMetLIZISLAND2_FD_187412 | JGI IMG/M metagenome (GOLD analysis project Ga0209367, IMG submission 187412) | Marine gutless worms symbiont microbial communities from Max Planck institute for Marine Microbiology, Germany - Olavius geniculatus... ... | reverse complement strand
ACCTTGACCTTTTGCGGTTACGTGACGTCATCAATTACGTGACCATTCGACTCCCGTGGGTCGACTTTCTGTAAGTAATCCATAGTGACCATGCGTCTATCTGGCACCGTTTTGGAAATAAAGCGCCTCAAATATAATGGGGTCAAAACCTTGACCTTTTGGGGTCACGTGACGTGACGTCATCGGTCACGTGATCATTTGACTCCCGGGGGTCGACTTCCTATGGGTGGTCAATAGTGACCATGGAGATATGGCCGTTTGAAGTTCTTTCAGAAAGGCTCTCCAGGAACAGTGGTCGGTCGTCGGTCGGTCCTCAATATTACACTGATCTCATATACTCCTCTTCGCTACGTTATGAACGTAGCGCGCGAGAAGTAAAAAAATGTTTGCTATAATATAATGGCAGATGAACAAGCAAAAAAATTAAAAATAACTAAATCTACATTTATCTATTGGGTAACAATTACAGCTATCATGACGGGCTAAAAGATGTGCCAATTAAAAAATTGAAAGACATGCATTATTTGATTGGCAAAGCAAGATTATAGATTTTGCCTTAGACATAATGTTGTTTCTATACCAAACTCACTTCAGTCACTTCATCGACATAGTCGTATGAACTCAGATTAACTATGTCCTAACTACATAATAGTGAAAATAATGTTGTGAAATATTTTAGCTTTAAACTTAAACTAAAGAATAACACCGGATATGGTATGAAAACTCATTTCCGTACTTTGATGTTTTGCTGTTTGTTTAATATATCTTTTTCTTTAATTGTATATTGTGCGTCTGTCCGTCTGTCTGGCTGTTTTTTTCTTGCTAGGCCTATATGTGTCTATGTTGTCTCTGCACTTTGCAAATAAAGAAAGAGAGATTAACGCATATTATTACCGAGGTCGTCTGCTGCCCTTCGCGAGACTCGGTTTTCGTTGCAGATGGTGACGGTCGGAAACCTCAACTCCTGCTTGTGTTCGACGCGAATGTTGACGTCGACAGGATAGTTGAAGTAGTGACGGATGCGGTCCTGTATCTGGAACGTGGTGAAGGCTGCTCCGGCGATCAGCAGCAGAACCCAGATGGACCGTCGAAACACTGACGCCGACACGTTGGCGGCGTAGCGAAGTCCGACGACCGACGCTTCTGAACAGAACGTCCGTAGTTCAACCCACACCGGTATCTTGCCCCACACCATGACTTTACCTCCACATCGGTACTCTACCCCACACTAGTACTTTACACCACATTTGTACGTTACTCCACAACGGTACTTTTCGCACACCCGTACTTTTTCCCACACCGGTACTTTGCCGGTCTTGCTAGCCTCAAAGGCATTCACGACAGCCTCCGCGGCAACAGAGTGGTTCTGACTGTTCAAGACATCAGCGCCGATGACGCATGTGGGACTCCGCAAGGCGTTCTGTATCATGAACTCGATTTCGCGCTCGCGCAAACTGAGCGGCACTGTAGCGCCGGCGCCAATGTTTATTATCATTCGTGACATCTTCCTGATCACGTACGACGCACATCAAAACTAATCCGAAGAAGTAAAAAAGGTATTAACTCTTAACTTCTCATGGTAGGCCCTACATGGAAGTATTTAGGCAAAATGTATAAACAGCTACTTACGTAAAAGTACTTACCCAGTTTTTTCCCGCGTATTTACGCACATGTGTCGCATCTGCCATTACCCCGAATTTCTGCAGAGATAGCCAAAATAAAAGAATATCCCGTTTTACCAAATTTGCCCTTAAACATTAAGATATCCACCAAAGCTTTAAGACAGAAAGTTAGAATAAATAAATACCCGGCGAAATACACGAGATGTACTAACCTCGAGGTTTTTTACTGCAATCCAATCACGTATGACCTCACAGATTCATCGACGACGTCGTCGCTACATTCATTTGAGTTGAAAATGTCTATTCGACCTGAGTTTTTGGAGCGCCGCAACAGCAGAATGCACGAAACGCAAGCGCAGTTTCATACGTTTCGATCAGCGATGACTATATCAATACACCATTCGCTGGTCGGATGTTTTACGCGCAAATGGACAGTGTGGGAGTTGTAAAACAGATATCGATTTCAGTTCGTCGGCGGTTTGTCGCGCGATGGGATAATGATAATTGGTTTGCACTTTCGGTCAGTCGATGCTGTTGTCGCTGTGAAACTTTGAGGTGCCGTATCTTCATAACGGTGCAAGATAGACGCATGGTAACAATAGGCCATTTATAGTAAACCCCAGGTGACGAATTAAATAGTCACGTGACTGACGATGTTAATTTTTTAGTTATATTAATAGCTAAAAATGACAATAACATTACTGCTGTACAATTTGAAATTAGAGTTTTTAATTTTTACCACTAGTCTACAGAGCTCACTAATTTTATTTATACGGACAAATAGTGTAAGGTATCGAGGTGCCTTGGACAGACTCCGTGTTCGTTTAATCATTATCTTGTACACATTTACATTGTTCACCTGTGTCGAGTGGCAGGTAACATCTCATATGGCAGATAACGCTACGTAGCTCTGTGAAGGGTTTCCTGTTGAGAGCTATACACCACCTTTACCTTCTTTACCTACTAAAGCGATAAGTATAGCCTAAATACTACGAAATGCGAATATTTGTATTGTTTCTTAGTCGTTTTCGCAGTTCAAAATTACGAAAACCAGTTAATATTCAAGACTTGCTATCAGAAGTAAACCAGCCTATCGCTTTTAATTGTTCATCCTGTAGAAAGTTGCGCATTGTTATAACTGCGCCGCGATAACAATCCCAGCGCCACAAATTAATTTCGTGGAAAATCAATGATTGTTGTTAATGACAGCATAAGTGACCTTGGGCAAATGCATTAAGTGCATCATTCACTAATGGAAGCTGCTAATGTCTCTGTACATGATGATATATTATTTTTTATAGTTTGTCCACCGCGTGAAACAATCTATGATGAAACGTTGCACACGATATTATTAACCAACATAAAAATTAACACGATTAGTTTAATATGACAATAAGCGAGTTGTTATTTCAGGATAAGGGTAAGTCGTATGAAATGACTGATGGTACTGTTGTTTAAAAAACTAAAGTTTTTATAGAATGTCTGTCTATATAAGCCGTTTCAGTAGCTCAAGGTCCAAACGGTGTTGGGTAGAACATTTTGAAAAGCAAGCCTAGGCCTATTTGATGTACAAGTAGGCTAAAAGTATCAATTAATACGAGTATAAATGCGTACTTAAAAATTTAAAACATTTTTTCATTAAATTATTTTGTATGCTAAAGTTTTAGGCATTTTAGTATTTCCTGATTTCACATACAGGGCGATTTCGGCGTTATGTGTACACAAATAAGCCGTGCAGCATTATGTCTATACGCCATGCACGCAAAGCGTTTGATAAGGTATTACCGTTTAGTAGGCCAGTCTTCTGTCTATAAAGTCTTCTGTAACAATATGTTAAGTTATTTTTTGTAAAACTGCTCATTTATTGGTAGAAATGTATTGTGCAGTGTTGTGAAGCGCTCGACAAAATGGTTTGATTTAATTAATTATTTTTAGGCTTATGTTGACGACCTCAATTGCGATTAATGAGTGTCTCGTATTATATTTGTGTCAAAACTATATTCATCAGTTGTTTAATGTTGACATTTCTTTGTTTTCATGTGCTTTTACATATTAATAAATGTACAAAATATCAGTTGTAATCGGCGATACACAATAAATGACTCTTCGAAAAAGCAAAAATCATAAAAAGGTGTTATTACTTACCATCACATCGCCTAACTGTCAATGTACTGTTGAACAATATCACTTTGGTCCATAAACACCAAAGACTACGCGGCTAATGTTTACCCACCCTAAGTCGGCACTGCGCGTTTTGCGTTTGCTAATGCATTGAAGTTTGGGCCACGTGACTTTGGTACCGGGAGAATTTCCGGCCTTTAAATTTTTCCCCAATCGCACTTACCTCGACAGGCGGACTCACATTGGGCTTTGACCTAAATTTTTAGTTTTTTTCGGCACGGAATCTCTGAGTTTCGCCGGCCAATCGGCGGGAAATTTTGCACCGTGGTTTGTACTAGATTGGATTTTAAAAATTGAGTTCAAAATTTTGAGAGGTTTCGTCAAAAAATTTTAAAGGCCAAAACATGCAAACTTTGGCCCGATTTTGGACGACTTAAACTTTAACGGCGAATATTTCCAGAACAGATGAAGAGATTCAAAATCGGATAAATATTCCATCAACCGCGTTCCTCTTCAGTTCGGCGAAACATTACCAGTGAACTTTAGTTTCACTAATTACGGAGATCTAAGAGTGAAATCATACTCACCCAGATCGACTTTTTTGAAAGACCATATTTCAGCCCCTAGGGGGTGCTGCACCCCAAATTTTTACACCCGCTATAGAATGACCAAGTATTACTAGCGCATTCCACAAGGGACTAAGGCCTTTTTACAATGTTTTTCAAAGGGGGGTCATAAATTGGCTTAAAATTCAGCGTATTAGCGGCAAGGGAGTAGCCTTATGAAACTTTTTAGTTTCCTATGTTTTATGAGTATGACTTATGAGTAGTTTTATGACTTTTCCACCTGACGTGCAGCTAGTTGGGGGTGATAACCCGGTTACAACTTTTGGGGGCACCGCCCCCTCAAAATTTGGGAGGGCAAAAAACGCGCACAATTTTGTACGTTTTACGACAGCTTTGACTTTGACTGCAAATGGACCAGATAAAGACATCGACAAGTAATTAAACAGCATTATCAACCGCAATCCTTCCGCCTTAAACAAAAATTGGTAAACTTTGGTCACTAACACCAGATATCACGCGGCTAATGTTTATCTACCATAAGTCGGCAGTGCGCGTTTTGCCTATGCTAATGCATTTGACTTGGGTCGTGTGACTTTGCTACCAGGGGGAATTTCAGCCCCCCCTTTTGAATTTTTTTTCAGTTGGACTTGAAAAAGCTGGGCGGACTCACGTTGGGCTTTGCACCAAATTTTTAGTTAAAATTTAGGTTTAGGGCCTAGTCATCTGAAGTGGATCCGAAATTTTGCGTACCAGTAAACCCAATCGGGTTATTACTTTCTGGCCTAAAGCAGATCTTATTAGACTAAGTGTTATCGGTTAATTTAGTTACATGATGTCTGTAGTTGGCAGCTATAGAAAAATGCTTATTGTTTGGTTTACCTAGTAAATATTGCGTCTAGTTACGCGCAACAGCAGCTAGGCCTACTCTTGTAGCGCGTCTTGGCCATCGCAATTCTGTTTGTCCGTCCGTCCGTCACACGGGTGGATCAGTCAAAAACGGTGCAAGCTAAGATCACCAAATCTTCACCATTGGCTGCCTGGTAGACTGTAGTGTAAGGATCCGTCAATCTTCTCCATAAATTCGAAAAAGGTCACTTCGAGCGAGGACGCTAAATGAGAGTGGATGAAGAAAATTTGCGATTTTAAGCCAATACAGCTGAGCGAGACCGGTCCTGCCGTCTGGCGCCCTCTGGCGAGTGTAAAAGAAACATCGTTGATAAGATGGGTGAGCTTAGTTTTTGTTCGCACCGAACTTTCAAACACGTTTTTTTGATTTTTTTCTTTTTAAAAGGGTACATTCTGGCACATAATTATACAGAAATTTTCCGGACGTTCAATGAATTATTTTTGATATCTTGTCTGAGCGCTACAAAAAAGTATCGAAACCGAACTGTAGTTTGCATGTTTATAGTAAGTCTGTTTATGCTCTTTAACACACTATACAACAAAGACGTACAATTTGTGGATTAAGCAGTGACTATTGCAATGTGCACATGACAGAGTCAAATGCAGACGCTCAGTAACAGCCTCATCATTATCTTAATGATGGAAGACAGATAAAAAAAGAAGAGATGATCATTGATCAAATCTGACACTGAGGATCACAGATGTATTTGTCATTTCGACTGGCTATGCGTTCTAGATAAGGCTCGGGAACGCCTAAATGCGTTCTAAATCTGTCACAGGACGCAGAACGCGTCCACGTGATCTAAATAGAACACATACAGAACACATACAGAACACTATACAGGCGTTCTCACAAGAGAATGCCTAACCGTTCTAATCAGAACGCGTGCGTTCCACTGCTGACAGGTTAACGTGTGCCAAATCTGTTACATTTATGCGTTCTAAAATGCGTTCGCAAGTAGAACACATGGGATGAGAGTGATTAGACATCAACAATGTCCAATCACTTTATTATCCGGCCATTTATCTGTGCATTCTACACGCGTTCATAACTCAAGCAATAAGGCATAAAAATCCGAGATTGATGTAAATGTTTTTCATGGCACAGTAGCTGCTACAGCATCTTTCAGTTTTAACGTGTCTAATGTCGGGGTTAGGGTTGTGCTGTGCAGTTGGACAGTTTCTATGCATAGGCCTATGAGTGCGAGCTTATAGCTGAATATTGTGTCGGCACAGGGTCATATTTTCGCTTTCAAACATCAAATGGAAAAGGCTTTAGACTATGTTAGTGATAACCAACTAAAGTCAGCTTGTAAGGACGCCATACCCCATCTAAGGTTACCCAAATGATCTCTGTAACGGTGCAAGTTGAACACATGGTTACAATAGATCAAGAACAGGAAACCGCATATGCCGAGTCCAATGTTTATGTGAGCGATGACGTCACGTGACCCCGAAAGCTCAAGGTCTGCGACATTACAAAATGTCAAAAAGGTTCATCATCTAACGTCCGAGAACTCCGTAGACGCACGATCTTTAATCCACGTGGTAGCCAGGATGATGAAAAAGTCGGTGATTTCGCAGAATGTCAACATCGTTGAGCCCAGTATCAGGCCGAGCGCTCCACCGATATCACACAACAGAGCCAAGGACGTGTATGCCGCTTTATCCTCAATGTACGTGTACTTCAGCTCCGAGAAAAACACCTTGCCAAGAACACAAAGTAACTGCTTATTACTAGTCAGATATTAGTTATGCTTTTATGATTTTACAAACTACAGAAATTAAAAACACTGAGCAGATTGTGGTAATTAGTGTTAAAGTAGCTTATTTTGAAATCGTACTCGAAGGACAAACAAGCCAATAAACATACACTGTAAACCAATATTATTACCGTACTTCGATAATTTTTGGTACAAATATTTCTGACACAACTTGCTATCAAATGGCCGTTTAGTGTCTCACTTCACCCAAAGTAAGCTTCTGCACTACCTAGGGAAAGCAGATCAAGCGAAATATGTGTTGAAATAAACGAAAAACCTGAAAAAAACATTCCGAACATTATCGATCGTAACTTGAAGAAAGATCAGCAGATTTTAATAATGTTGGCAGGAATATTTTTGACGGTGTACGAACACTTAATCACCCGACAGTTAATCACGCGGCATATAATCACGTGATTATTTGTCGCGTGATTATATGTCGCGTGATTAACTGTCGGGTGATTAAGTATCACCAAACCATTTTTGAAACAACTGGCTATTAAATAAGTGCTTTAGTTTCCATTTCACCCAACGTCTGCTTTTGCAGTACCTGGGAAAGCAGACCAAACATGTATTATGATACGTGTTAAAATAAATGAAAAAGCGTTGATAAGTTTCATCTATCCTAATTTGTGGGCCAGTTTGTTAAGCAAGGTTTGACTGTCATGCAGCAGTATGTCTACCAGACGAAGTTTAGGAATGTTTGTGAAGTCAAGAAGCGACTGGTACAGCCTGGATTGGTCCGCAGCAGAACTTGATCGATACTGCTGTCAATAAATAGAGAAAGCGTCTCCTTGCCTGTGTTCACATAGTGGGCCAACACTTCAAGCAATGTTACTGCAGGCAGTTGAAAAATGAACAACTAGATGGAATGTCGGGCAAAGTGTCCGAAATGTAAACATAATACCTATGTTTTTACGCGTTATGTTAATTAAGCAATCATATCGCATTGGATAAAAAAGTGATATTTCGCTGGTTGTGCTTTCCCCAGGTAGTGCAGAAACAAATGTTTGGTAAGGTAAAAAACTAATTAGTCATTTGATTGCAAGTTGTGTCAAAAATATTCGTACCAAAATTATCAAAATCTAATAATTGCTTTTCAAGTTACAGTCGAAAATGTCACAGTGTATATGCAACTTATCTACTACAAAATGTCACGCAAACTAATCGAGTCAAATAAGGAAAAGTTAGGCCTAACCATCACGAACATTAAAACTGTTTTTGTCTGAACATTTTCTATGGTTCACTACGGTTTGAATAAAATTAAGCTGGCTTATGATGCGAAGTATAATCATCATCACCATCATCATCATTATCGGTGGTACTAAACTCTTTGTCTTTGTCCAAATCATAATCAAAGTTGGAGCTCTTTTTTGTAGCAAGAACAAACTGGTTGATTTTCCCGTACTTTGTCCAGTCGTGATTCAAATGTCTGGATACTGTGGATAATATAACAAATTCAGGTAATGAGTTTCACGGTTTGACCACTTTGACTAAAAAACAATTTTTTTTATTTTCCGTTTTGAAGTGTTGTGCAACTAATTTCAGAAACTGACTGTGTCGTGAGCCAACTGTGGAATGCCTTCTGAGATATCTATATGATAAATGCCATGTAGAATTTTATAAACTTCAATCATGTCTCCACGATGACGTCGATATCTTGATGTTGGCAAATTCAGTCTTCTAAGTCGCAGTTCGTATGATACGTCACGTAGAAATTTAATTAGCTACTTACTTAGTGACTTAGTAACCTTGGCATTGCCCTAGGTTTCAAAGATTACTGTCCTTGGCATTGAAAATGCTGACTTCAAACCCATCCTTGGTTTATGTGCGTGTAAGATAAAAAGTATGTGATATTCACATAAAATATATCCTGGAATTATCTTTGCATTTTATCGTTTATTCACACATGGGTTTTTAAAAATAATCTACAGGAGAACGTAAGTAAACCTCAAGAATGCAATGATCGTATTTTATCGCATCGGTCGATTGATTCAGTTGGAAGAAGTCCTTGGCGAACTGAATGAAGAAGTCGGAAAACTCTGCCTGGCTAACGGTGTAGTCATAGGTCAGTCGACAACACTGACGTGGACAATTACACTTCGTCTGCTCGTCGTTTCTCACGTACTCGATCTGCGTCGGTTTCAAACATTCGTAAAATTTTTTCGGATTGCAAACAGGTGCGTTTCCTGGCCACACAACATTTCACGAAATCAGATTAGTGCTGTAGCGTGCAGATATTTTAACAATATATGTAAAAAAACTTACCAGTTTATAACTGCGTGTGAGGACGATGTGGTGATATCAGTCCTTTAAAACAGCAAAAATCATTTGGGTAACTTTACATGGGGCTATGCATATGGCGTCCTTACAAGCTGACTTTAGTTGGTAATCACTAACATAGTCTAAAGCCTTCTTCATTTAAACTTGTTTTGAATTTCATTTATCTTTCATAACTCATTTACTATTGCACATATTTGCACGAAATTTGGCACGCGTAGTTTATTACCCTGGAGATCCTACATCCAGGTATGCCAAAATATTAAACAAAAATTAAATCCAAGATGACGGCGGCCGCCATGTTGGATTTTTGCACAAACAACAATATCTCGGTCGCCGATTGACGTAGATGAATAAAATTTTGCTGCCACCAGAAATAAACCATTTGACCAAAATGGGCAAAAATAATAAGTTCAAGATGGCGGCGGCTGCCATTTTGAATTTCATCTGTCGGTTATAACTCGTTTACTATTGCACATATTTCCACGAAATTTGGCACGTGTATTACGTTGGAGGTCCTACATACAGAAATGCCAAAATATTGCACAAAAATTAAATTCAAGATGGCGGCGGCCGCTATTTTGGATTTTTGCACAAACAGCAATAACTCAGCCGCCGATTGAGGTAGATGAATGAAATTTTGCAGTGATCTAGACGGCTGCACCGGAAATAGACCATTTGACCAAAATCTACAAAAATGATAAATTCAAAATGGCGGCGGCTGAGTTATTGATGTTTGTGCAAAAATCCACGATGGCGGCTGCCGCCATCTTGAACTATAATTTTGTAATGCTGGACCACCCGCGAAGTCTATTTGTGCACCTGAAATTTTTTTTCAAATTTCGTGTTGATCGAGTGCGTACTTTTCTAAATATCGCGATTCGAAAATTTCGCAAATTTGGCTTAAAATGCCTATTCAGGCCCCTTAAAATCATGTTATTGGGGAGTTTTAACCCCTAAACATTATTTTTTATCATCGAGACCCCCAAAAGGCCCTACTTTACGCGGAAACACGCGTTTTGAGTCATAAACGGTCGTGATCGGTCTTATGGTGTGACCTGTAGGCGTGAGCACGAATACTGTTAGGTACATGGTATTTACTTACTTACTGAGTCAGCTTTTACTTTTTTGTTGGTACATCATTGCAAAATAAGTTTCGGTAAGAAATTGTTGACAAACATTTATCGTTTAAAGTAGTAAATTCATCGACAGCGACCCCAACGTTTCACACGAGTATAATACAAGGGGGCAGCAGTGCGTTGGACGATTCAGTTTTTCTAAAGTTTAACGACGACAAGTCGCCACAACATGTCATCGCCATCGCCTGACGCTGCTGTTGCTACCGCTGATGATCTGGATGTTTGTCCACACTCCACAGGACTCGATGAGTCAGGCTATTGGTGCCACATCGACAACACGTCGCCTGCGGCTGGGAGCCAAGCGGGCTGCACTGGAAGCTGAAGCGGAATTCGTCGACCAACTGAAACAGATGGAAATTAAAGAAGTCAGATCTCGACACCAAAGGGAAGTACTCGAGAAAAAAAGCACGCTTAGCCAGTTTACGTGCAGAGGAAGAGATCCTAGCAAAGGCGGATCTCATTGATGAACTTAATAATGATCAAGACGTGGACCAGCCACCTGGCTTAGTTGAAACAAATGCACCTGCTCCAGACACAGAAGTAACACTGAATCCACATGCCGCTGAATTTAGAAGTAGGCGAAATAATGATTATGATGCTTTGCATCAGCTGGTACAGCAAGGTCAGGATCAGCAGCGTCAGCTGCTGGATGCTATCCAGTTGCCGGCGGCACAGTTACAGACACTCGATGGTGACCCATTGAAATATTACCTATTTATGCGGCTATTCGAAGCGAATGTGGAACGCAGCACAGTTGACAGTGGTTCACGGCTAACTCGGTTAATTCAATATTGTACCGGCAAAGCCAAAAATGTTATTTCAGGTTGCTTGGCCATGGACCCTAAGCAGGGTTATGCCCAGGCTAAGGCACTGCTAAAGAGCAGATTTGGTAATAATTACACAATATCTGAGGCATGGATAGACAAGGTCACGTTGGGCCCATGTCTTAAAGCTACAGATAGAGAAGATCTTCAGAATATGTCGGATGATCTGGCCAACTGTCAATACACGCTAAATGCCATGAACTGCATGGCTGAAGTTAACAATCAAAAAAATTGGTGAAAATAATTGCCAGACTGCCCCCTTACCTGCAGCATAGGTGGAGGAGGGATGTAGCGGACATGCGCAGACAGAAGGCTGTCAACCCAAAATTTGAGGACATTGTCAAATTTGTAACAGAAGCGGCTCAAGAAGCCAATGATCCAACTTACGGTAATGTAACGGTGGAACCACCAGTTAAACTGAAAGCCGATGACAACAAGCTAAACAGAGGACATACCCAGAACAGGGTAGTGATGAGTGCTGTAACTCAGTCTGAAAACCTGTCACAGAATGCAGAACAGTGTCTGTTGTGCTCACAGCAGCACTCATTGTTTGGTTGTCAGGCATTCAAGGATGCTAGTGTTGATGAGCGGTTGGCAGTGGTGAAACAAAACCACTTATGTTTTAACTGCCTGAAAGGTGGGCACCGTGCAAATGCATGTAATCTTAACAGAGTGTGTACTGTACCTGGCTGCGGCAGGAAGCCCACGAAGTTTCTCCATCGTGTTTCATCGTCTCCTGCAACAAATCTATTGCCGAACGCGAGTGAAGACCAGTCTGGTCAGGCGAGTCGCAGTGGATACGTGGAGATGAGTGAAGCCACTGGGTGTAGTGCAACAGGGACCGGCAAAAGGTGCGTTGCATTGCCTATTGTGCCAGTCCTGGTAAGAAACCGAGAAACCTACAGTGAGGTATGCACTTATGCATTGTTAGATAGTGGCTCTACAAATTTGTTTTGTTTATATGAGCTTGTCAGACAGCTTGGTTTGAAGGGCGTAGAAGTGTCGCTGTCTTTAACATCACTGCCACGTCGTTAGTTGTCGTCATAATCACTTTTTGGTTAACATAACTGCTGTTTGTAGATAAGGAGTAAAACAAGTTTAACCTCGCCCACAATTTTCATATTGTTGTGGTCACCTGACACCGTCGTTTACGTAATCGCTGACATTTTATTGTAGATGTACTTTTACCGGGCATATGGATGTCTTTACAGCTGCAGTTGTTGATGACGAAGTTTGCCTCACACTCAGCCAGACAAACTGACTGCGTGTAGTTATCCGATGGCTCACAGTCACCGTACGGACTTGGCAATTCTATCGCCTGCAATAGTACATGTGAAACCTACAGATTGCAGAATAGCAATATTGTTCTCATGAGTCTTTGCCAGTTGCTGCTTATCTCTCTATCCGGCAGGTCCAGTACTTCCTGCGTTATTTTTGAATGTTCAGATTTGGCGTTAGTTTTTAGTGTTTTGTTTATTTGCTCAAAGAATACACGTAGTAATTTGCATTCAAAGACGGAAATTGACAGTAAGTCAAAAATTGTCGACATTTTTTGATTTTTCACGCAGTCGTAAATCGAGTTAAGGCAAGTTATTCCAAAAAAATAAACAAAATTATTCATACCCAATTGAACCAATTAGTTTTATTTAATATATCGTCAGTAAGCCTACTGGTGAACAGTTGTTCTTGCAACATAGACAGTTTTGTTTAAATTTAATCAACACGATAGTTTTATCAGCGAAAGCTGGGACGTGAACAGGCACACCGCGTGATGCAATAACCTCGTATTTTTGCTCTGACAGTCTAAACTGATGTCTGGCTAAGAGCTGTAAAAACTGACATCAGCGCCGCCTTATGGGCCTTGTGGCTCGGAAAGCATTTTCGTTTACTTTTCGGTGATTTTACACATTAATAAATACCACGAATGCGCAATTTTTTAGCCATTCAACTGTCACTTTAAGCTTTAAGCTGATGATTTGATATAAGTACGCCAACGGTTTACGACATTATAACAATAATATGGTATCTAAATTAATACTTCCAGAGTATTGAGAAAATAAGCTAATTCGAAAAATGCAACAGTGTAAACTATAATGATTATATCGAAGTTTTTCAGTTTTACTTTACTTTAACCCCAACGTGGTTGTAACTGTGTGCGTATTGAAAACTATTGCTTACGTATGTTGCCGATACTGCGACTTGAGTAACAAAACCTGGCGAAACTTTGAAGCCGCGTTGAAGCATCAGAGGTCGATCCTTGGCTTCGTGCAACAATACCTGTGTAAACATACTCGTACATTATAATTAATCCAGATGACTTCAGGCAATTTGTGTCGTTATGAACAGGCTTCACGATAGTAAATATTTGTGTGCGTTGTTTAAAAAGTACAGGTTTAACAGCGTCCTCCTCATTTGAATGCCGTTTGATTTTAATGTGAGCACTGGAAAGCTATAAACACAGTTAGTTATAAACCATGTTTAAAGTTGCGATGTTACAAAAAGAACGTACAAATGATGCTCACTGATCGTACATTTATTGGAACAGCCACGGAAAAAATGATAAATAACGATGGTAGATAAGGCCTTACCCGAAAACCTGCAGAAGACGACATGGTGTACAGATAGTCGACTTGGTTTACAAACAGATTCAGATTCATGCCGTTTCTCGGTCCAGGTTGACGACTCAAGTAATTCATTCTCTCTATAAAATGTCATAGGAATTAGGCCTAATTTTTAGCCTACTGTACTTAAATAACTGTCGTCGTCTGTCCGTCTGTCTGTCATGAATGTTTTGTGGCGAAAACGGTGCTTAGATTGCTATTGATCACTAATAGAAAGTCGCATATTGGTTTTCAAATAAAATCAAAATCATTGATTTTGGATGACCTTGAAGGGTTATAACACACTATTGTATGCCAATCATGCGGTATTGTGGCTAAACGGTACGTCGTGGGGGCTCGGCGATAGTAGCATCGAACAGGGCGCTGTCGACTTTCTATAGGCTGTCAATAGTAACCATGTTTCTATCTGCAGCCGTTTTGCTGCAGTTTTCAGAGAAACGTTTCTAGCTATAAATGTACAAAACATCAGTTTATACACTTGTTAACGGCGACATGCAATGAGTGACACATCGAAAACAGCAAAAATCATAAAAAGGTGATATCACTCACCATCACATCGCCTAACTGTCAATGTGCTGTTGAATAATATCACCTTTTTTATGATTTTTGCTGTTTTTGATGTGTCACTCATTGCATGTCACCGTTAACAAGTGTATAAACTGATGTTTTGTACATTTATATTTGCTGTTTTATTACAATAACAAAGTTTTTATGTTGATGGTCAATTATAAACCATCTGCTTTCCACGGCCATGAAGACACTAAACCTTAAATATTTTGGGGTCACGATTTTGATCTTTAGGAATCACGTGACGTCATCGGAACGTGACCATCGGACTCGGTGACGTCACTTTCCTATTGGTGGTCAATGATGACTATGCGTCTATCTTGCACGGATACGGAGTTACGAGGCTTCAGAAATTTTGGGTCACGAGTTTGACCTTTTGGGGTCACGTGACGTCATCGGTCCTGTGATCATTGGACTCAGCATATGTGGTTTCCTATTGGTGGTCCATTGTAACCATGCATCTATCTTGCACCGTTACATAGATATGCGGCCCCAAAGATATTGGGGTCACGATTTTGATCTTTTGGGGTCACCACGTGACCATCGGACTCGGCATGAGCACTTTTCTGTTGGTGGTCAATGATGACCATGCTTCTATCTTGCACGGATACGAAGATATGGCGCTTCAAATATTTTGGTGTCATGAGTTTGACCTTTTGAGGTCACGTGACGTCATCGGTCACGTGACCACTGGACTCGGCATATGCGGTTTTCTATTGGTGGTCCATTGTAACCAATTCGTCTATTTTGCGCCGTTAGGGAGATATTGGGCCCAAAGATATTATTTATTACGGCTTATCGTTTAGCTACGATACATTTCGTTACAGACGACAGACGGCAGTTACCGAAATGACGTGTGTTTAGGTGGATCTCTAATCACTCTCTCACTTTTTAGGGCTAGGCGGTTAATGTTGGTCGTATTGTCTTTTGTCGTAGGTTATCGCGTTTGCGGTTATTAAACTTTATCTTAAATAATTGAGATAAGTCTAGCAAATGAGACGATCGTTTAAACTCAAAGTCAAACTGTCAACACACGTAAATTATTGTGCAGAGTTAGATGTGCATGAGTGAATTTTGTTGAACTGTTCTTGGGTAATTTTTCTGTCGTCATGTTCACATGTTACGAGGGGCGTTCAAAAAGTTTTACACGTCAATATGTTAGACTAAAAAACTTTTCAATATCTATACACCAATAAAACCCAACGCACATTTCTCCGAAACTCATATCAGCTTAAAGCGGATATGACGTTATTGTAACTTATGACGTCATAAGGTGTTTAATATTGGTCTCTCTAGCCAGGCTTCTACGACAGACTTGCGTCATTTATTATTTAGATAGCGGATACCACAGAAATTTTTTTTTCAAATTTAGAAAAAAAATAATAGTTAAGTATTGTAAGTCAAGTCTCTGCTGTATGTAGGGTTGTCTTATTATACGAAGCCAAAGTCGCGAAGAGCTTGCTGGGTAGTTTTAACTTTGGGATTGGGCTGCAGTGCCGGGCACTGCCGGATTTAAAAGAGATTTTCGGGGCTCGCTCCCAGACTCCACACATCAGGGCTTCTAGGAGCGTACGTTGTAAAAATTGTTTAACCTTTCACAAACACAACGGATATCACTAACTGTTAACTTTTCAATAAAATTTTTCGGACAACGTCAAAATCCTGACGTGACATCGTAATTAACAGAAGCGTTCTTATTAATGGCGAGCGCAGATTTCGGGCTACTGTGTATTCATATTGCAAATAAAAAATTCATTAACGTATTTGTCAGAGCTTCCACAAAAGCACATCCCGGCGTCTCACATTCGTAAATGTGGCCGCAGACTGGAGAATTGTCGTGCGTATATTTGTGCTGATTGCGTTAGCACTCCAAATCGTATCACAGGCTGAACGGTAGTTCAAGCCCTGTGTTAACGGCGACTTCTCTTTCTTATGGGAAAGCCAAAAATTCCACCCCCCACAGAATCAAAACCCCTGATCTGATTGAGATAAAATTTGGCACGGTTGATTACGTCGGCGAGATGACCCCTCGTGCAAAATTTCATGTAAATCCCTCCAAGGGGGCTTCCCGGCAAATGGATGAAATATACGCAAAAATTTGCTATCCATATACCTTTTTTTAGTCAACTCATCTACAGGTCAGACCCTTCGGCGGATTTTTGCGTGCAATGGCTCAAACGACGCGCTCTCGCGCAAGGATGTGCCTTTTGGGGGTTAAAAAATTTGAAATTAATATTTAACGT
>Ga0209367_1006140_pt1 | contig 16652 bp, 7 predicted proteins | sample WorMetLIZISLAND2_FD_187412 | JGI IMG/M metagenome (GOLD analysis project Ga0209367, IMG submission 187412) | Marine gutless worms symbiont microbial communities from Max Planck institute for Marine Microbiology, Germany - Olavius geniculatus... ... | reverse complement strand
GAACATTTCATATAGGGTGTAAAATCAGTATTCTTCAGTGATCTCTTGAATGAGGATAGAGAAGAAAAGCTGACTGTGGGTGGTAAACAGTTCCAGACATCAATGACTCTTTCAACAAAAAAGTTTTGACGAACTGAATTTGTACATCTAGGTTTATATAGTTTGTATGAATGCCCTCTCGTCTAAGGGGAGGGGCTAAACGTAAAAAAAATCATCGAAATTGACACAGACCAGACCAAACACAATCTTATAGCACAAAATAAGATCCAGATACAGACGGCGCTATTTCTGTAGCCGGGCCGCTCCAATAGTAGCAGCTGCGCGAGACTGGTTATGCCTTCCAGCAAATGTAAATGAATGACTGAAAATCACCGTGTCGAATGTCAATTGCTGCGATCGGTGAGATTAGATTTTGTTCGCAGTGGGCAGTCATACATGCACCGCTGTCGCGCGTTTCCTTTGCGTTAGCTAGGCTTTCTTGTTTCAGGACGTTCGCTGCGTTTATTTTGCTATGAGTGGATGCCCATTTTCAAGTGTCTGTAGTTTGATTACGTGAAGCGCACGATATTACCGTAGTCATTTTCTGTATTATCGACGTGCACGTTTTACACTATTATGTCGCCTCTTTGTTCACTGCCATTCATTATCTGATCTGCTCAATTTTGTCTTCCTTCTTCCCGGTAGGCTCATTTTTCTGTCATTGATCTCTATGATCGTAAAAATTAATGATAATTACATATCCCGTTTGTCCCGTCATGTTTTAGTGCGACCCAGATTCACTGATGACAAAGCTGGTCTCTTCTGATTGCAGTCATTAATGATCAAACGAACTTGTGTATCGTCGTTTTGTATGGCAACGGGTCTGCGCTTTGCATGTAGGCTACCAGTGCCCTACTCAGAGAAGAAATGATCATCATTCACGAACCGTCGGAACTAGGCTATCAGTGGTTGTGATTTGATCATATATTTGTCATTTATCACAAACAATTTTGTATTTTGTGCTTAGAGCTTACTGCGTTTACTAAGCGCACAGGCAATCAGTTAAACTCGCAGATTCACTAAGAACGAGCTATTCGAAACATCAATTCTTCTCGGAACAAAGTTCGCGTAGAACGTTACATGTATACATCCAGCAAAGACTTACAGATAGATGTGATATTGCGTGAAAGTACTGCTGGATTTGATTATAGCTCTTAGGGATATTGCATAATTCAGATTTTATGCTCACAGTCATGCGCTTCTGCGGCTTTTTGTACTTATAAATTAGCATATGCTATATAATTACAAATAAATATACACAGATAATTACATAATCCAAGAGGCACTTTTTAAGTAAACTTGGCTTAATTACTTTCAGTGTTTTTGGCATCACTGGCGGTGGCGGTCTACAACGCAACTGAGTTTTAAAATCGGTGCTGAATTACCGAAGTTATCCCAAAAATAAAATTGGGTATCCGTTTTTTTGGAACACCCTGTATGTTCATTGTTGGCATTATTGTGTGGCTCGTGTTACATTGCAACTGGAATGAGTTTTATCCAAGGCCGCAGATCGTAGCTGTGGACGGAAAGACATTAACGCAACAGCTGGGATAAGAGTACGTATAACGACTAGCGACTAGTAATTGAAGTCGAGAAGTAATCATTTGTTCGTTTCGCTTGGACGACGCTATCGACGTCTGTTAGCGTCTCAGCGTTTGTACGAATGTCCGTTAGAATTTATCGGCCCTTCTCCGCTCTTCCTATAAATGCATGCCGCCGTGTCCGTGCGTCCGTGTCTGCACGGTCCCGCGTGCAGATAAAGGTTAAAGCGTCCAGACTATTGATTTCAGCTTTAGTGCGTCTATTGTATCCACGCGGCGAGTGGCTGGCCGGACGGACGAACAGCAAACAAATCATAAAGCACTATCAGTGCGTTGATGGCCCGCTCTCGCCGACGAAAGACTAAACTCCACTATCTTTAACTTATCGTGGATCTGTTGCATAACACGCTGTTCAACAAATACACGACAGTCGAAAGTCTGCAGCAACAATGAAATGTTACAGCATAAGTTCCACCATAGTTACATGTTGTTCAACGAGTCCACCATAAATCGTTGGAAGTGGAGCTTGAGCAGAGATCGAGTGTCAGTTGCAGCCTGTGGAATCTTAAAGCTTGTACTAACGACTGGATCCAGGCTTGCCAGTCTCCCGCTTCTCCACTATAAGTCTTCTTAATTGGACGTACAACTTGCCGTTTGTCGCAAGACTTTTGACTGGGACGTTCAGTCGTTGTAAAATTTGATCATCCGACGCATGTCTAAAGACATGCGATTTAATATGTCGCTTACGTGAGTTATCTGCCACCATTTTGTTTAAAAAGTAAAAGATTTTTTGCTGTACATGTATTTATTTTTTTTGAATGAGACTCAAACTGTACTAAATTCAACTAGAGAAAGCACTCGAAGAGCGCAGGTACCTCCGCCAAGGCAAAGCTATTCGCCAGGCGAGGTCACCATCTTCGCTTTGCCAGCGGTTCGCTTATGCTCCCTTTAACGCAATGGTAACGAAAACTTCAAAGTAATCCAGAATCCAGGATTCCTGCCGGATCACCCCCAAAATTTAATCACTTGTAGCTTATGCCATGCCCGACATATCCTCAAAATTTCAGAAAGATCCGTACATAACTTTTTGAGTTATCTTGTACACACACAAACAAACAGACAGACAGACAGACAAAAACCGGCAAAAACATTACCTCCTTGGCGGAGGTAATTATCGTACACTTGACACATGCTAAAACGATGCGTCGGTACATGGCATTTCATACATTAGATCAGTACGCACCAACTCTACTGTACTTATTCGAAGACAACAAGCTGTGCGGCATGATCTTAGAAAACAAGAAATTCCGTCAAAAAAACTGTAGGTCTGTCGGAAGAAACTCGAAGAACAGTGAAAGACGGAAAATACGGAAGATACGGAAAATACGAACAGAGAGATTAATTATCGTGCCTGTTAGCTCCATTCTGAAATCGTTCTTCCGCCCTTCTTTGGAAGTCCTTTAATCCATAAATCAATCAATCAATAAAACGCAATTGCATAACGCCACATGTCGCTGCCTTTTTCCTGTGACTATATATACCCGAATGGCACCGTGCAGCCTTGAAAACGTGCTGATGTGTCATTAAAAAACTCCTCACTTAGTCACGAACGAATCAGAACGCATGTTCTGTGCCTATAGAGTTTTGCAGGTCTGCAGTCTGCACAATTAAACTTTGCCTGCTACGCAACCAAAAATATATGGCTTTGCTTAGTCAGTTTTTAAATGTTGCCGAAGTAGTTTGTTTTAGTTTTTTTTACTCTTTGTGTTTGTGTCTGTGTTTTGTGTGTTCATGGGCCTCGAGCCTGCTATTGAAGACAAATAAATAAATAAATAAATAAAATAACGCACCGTTACGCACGAGACAACTGGATTTAACACTTGGAGACTGTTTTCAACTGTACTTCACAGGCTGGCGCGAAAGTAAGGGCCTAACCATGAAAACGCCTCAGCTTTTTAACCGCTAAGGTTCTGAGCTGTGCCCGACGAGTTATTTATTTCTATAAAATTAAAACATTGAAAGTCGGCCAACTGTACGGTTGTCTCGGCTCATCCATTGTCACGACGACAGCCAATAGCTTAATTACATTTTCAAGTCACCGGTAGTCTTGTAGGCCTACGTTTTGAATTCAAAACATAAGGATCACTTCACAAACACTTTGAAACTGAAAGATAAACCAGCACAGTCTCCTCTACTGTCAAGTTTAAACCTTTCGAAGCTCAAGCCAACCATTTGTTGCTTTGCTATTTTTTGCAGTTTTTGTTTTTGATTTAACTGTCGTAAACATATTGTAGGCTATAAAGGTGTAGGACATTTCCCCCTGGACATGTTCTCCCCCGGACGTTTCCCTCTTTCTATACTGTTACATGAAAATCGAGCGCTAGATATTGGCATAATTTTCAGTGTCAGCATGGTGAAAGAATGCAGTAAACATTTAATACTCTTGTGTTATCATTAATACACTGTAAGTATCAACAGACCTAAATAATACGTCAAACAAAGCGCAAGTGTCAGGAATGCTCAAGTCTCAACTTTTTAAGAAACAGCCGCAAACGGTGACGTCAAAATGCCACTTAGAAAGCACAGTGTGTTTGCCACAGCAAAGAGAGTGTCTGCAACTTATCGGATTTTTCTTTCATTAGCTATGTAAAAATATGTCTGTAAACTACTTTTACTCTCCTGGTTCAATAGATATCGAGTCGAGTTCAGTCGTTTTCTGGACGCGTAGGCCTACATCCCTAATTGCTGTTAATTGTCCCGTCTAAGCCTGCTAAGACTCATTGCGTTTGAAAAGTACTCGACGGCGAGACTTGCTTTTGGAGTTGCAAGGAATTTCTGCTCAGGCTTGGCGCTGACTCTGACAATATGTTGTTACTGGCCTAGGGGGAAACGTCCTAGGCACTCGAAAAGCAGAGGAGGAAACGTTCGGACGGGGAAAATGTCCGAAGGGGAAAACGTCCGCGGTTGACAGGCCCAGGGGAGAAAACGTCCGTCTCCCAGCTATAATGTCCTCACCATGTCGCCACTGTTCGTCCGTCTGTCCGTCTGTGTGTGTCGCACTGTTTCTGCCAGCCTCGGACAAATTCGACAACCAATCACGTGGTTGTCACTGGGGTCAGGGGTCAGCGGCCGGTCGGTCGGGGTCAAAAGGTCAGCACTCGTAACGCTGAACCGGTGAGGCTGCAGAGTGCGGCCGAGCGACTGAGTAATAGCTCATCGGCACATGCTCGAGCGAACGACGGCGTTACTACGACCATCTCAGCAAATTGTTGTCTCTACCTATCTTACGTCCACATTCAGAGTAGGCTTTACAGTAGCTAGCAGTGGCGTAGCCAGAATCTAGTTGTAGTAAGGGCACTTGAAGTGTGGGGTATGGGGAGGCGTGTCCCCTCCCCACGAGAAAGGGGTTTAGGAAGGGGGCCGTGCCCCCTTCTCAGAAAATTTTGGGATTTTTGTGTGAAAATAACGTCTTTTGGTGCATTTTCTACTATTTTTAGTAACTGTCTAGACTCCTAGGGGGCACGTGCCCCCAGTGTCCCCCTATGGCCACGCAAGTGGTAGACAGTAGACTAATTATCATAAAAACAATAAATATATTTTCATCCAGTGTCTCTGTTATATTTCGCTTATAACATAAGTCTTAAATTAATTATTTTTCTAGCAGTTTGATCTAGATTCTAGAACAAGGATTAACGCGCAAACCAAGCATGAGTAGAACGGTATGTTCTGTAACTGTGAGTAATTACAAAGTATCATTGACCATCTCTAGCATGTTTCAAAAACATTTCACCAAGATCGCACACGGCTTGAAGATCACAGAAAATGGTTGCATGCGCAATTAACCGTGTGCCGAAAGTTTTAGAGCCGTCGACCTTTTTCGGCTAAAGCCGTGAACAGAAAACGTTTTAAAACAGTATGTAAATGTTTTGGGAGTCGTTACATAACTTCATAAAATAAAACAAAAATGCAAAATATTTTTGCAAACGTTTCTACTTGTTTTACATAAACCCACAGCCGCTAGGCCTAATTAGGCGACTATATTGTCTGTTATAACTGCTGATATGACGGCCAAGGAACTCCACCGCCACAGATAAAAACAGTTTCAAGAAAATTTATATCAAGAAACTTTTCAGTAATAATACTGACGAAAGTTTGCGAACGTTTCATAAAGTTAACACAACCTACACAGTGTAGTTATCACGTTATATTTTTTCACATCTTAAACGTGTATTCACAATAAAGTATTAAACTTTTATTAAATCTACCAGAAACGGTGATTGTAAAAAATTTTGAAATTTCATAAAAATGTTTGCAATGAAACACAGGCCGAATTTTCAACTATCCATTTTTATTCAGATTCCGATTGCAGCAGCTGTCCATAATGTCTGTGGATGGCATCGGACATTTTGCTGTGCAACACGCGACGCATAAAAATGAGGAGCTCAGACATTCATCAATCTACGTACAACAACTCATTTGTTCACAATACTCGGCCTCTCATAATCAGCTTCCAGTCTTTTAAGCTTTATATTGTTCTTCGCAATCGCTCACAGTCGACTCATTGCGGTTCAAATAAGATCTCATTCGTCAATCTCTTACCACGTGTAATTCACCAGATATACCACGTATTTCCCGACTCACTAAGAATAGAAGGCTAAGTTAAATGGGGAACAGTGATAACAGTGGCTCAAAATTTCCATTTTGCCCCAAAAAAATTTTTAAAAAATGGGGATTTTTAGCCATAAATTTTGTATTTTTGGAAAAAAAATTGTTCTTACAAAAAATTCCAACAAAATTTAGAAAAAAACGCAATTGCTCTTGATTTTTGCCACGACGCCAGTGACATCGACGGACGGTTGAACAGACAGACAACCTGAACGCATAACGCGTAACGTGTCGTCTTTTCCGATGTACTGATAGTACCTATTGGAAGTGGATGCACAGAGAGCACAGGGGCCACCAATGCCACTGAACACAGCGCTGGTCTATCTACTCTTCTGCGCTACCAGTATCTGTCTGAACGACAGTTGTTGATGTCTTTACGAGAAGTATTAGAAGAGATAGCGGGTTTGCGTGGCAGTCGGAACAGCAGAAGGATATCAATGTAATCGACGGAATGGGAGTTTTCTCGAGCCGCTGTCTCAGCGGATTAAGATCTAAGGAGTAACGACAGCTGGCGCGAGTCGTTAACTTAATGTCAGCTCAGCCAAGTCACGCTCAAATAATAACACTAACAGAAAAGTTCCAAAAACATTTAAAACAATGAGCATTTTGTAAATTGAAGTGGATAACTGTACTCACTTAGACAGATTGTGATGAAACCATTTCGTACACTAGTGGGGAAGTAGGCTAGCCTGGTATGCATTTAAAGTAACCTATCGAAATAGTACTGCTAATTCAATGTTCAACATTATGACATTCACAAAAATTAGGCAATGACTGCGACGTTGTTAACGGCCGATGCATTTTAGCGGTACTTGTGATACGAGCAAAGCAGTCGACATTTTCTACAGATTAGGGCCTAAATATTTTGGACAGTAGCCTGATGTTAAGCTCAGGCTGTTTCTAAAAGGGAATTTACGACAGCTGACTTAGTTTATTGTTCACGCGCCATTTCAGCATGTTGATTTTCTCAACAATGCGGCAGTTTTGGCGAAAATTTAAACAGACGATACGTACCAGAGACTGTAGGATACTAGCTGATGACAATGATGACGAACATGTACAGTCAGGCAAATATATCGTAGTAAAATCTGCAGCCACTAGGGCTATATTGAACAGAAGCTGGAGACGAAACAGGAACGAAACACTCGAGATAGATCGATAAGAAACTTGCCCACATGCGGCGCACTCACTCAGCTAGTAGCTATTAGCAGCAGGTATAAGACGCGACAATAGCAATGCAATCAGCAGCAGCGGCAGCAGTATCCGACGACTCTGCTGCTGCGGCTGCTGCAGACATGTTGCTTGCTACCTACGCAATCGTTAGAACTGCATCTCTCGTCTGAGTCATGACCACTAATTTGTTGTTACGTACGCCGTATTATGTGCACATCTGTCATCTGGATATTGATCGTTTTGCACCGTCGGCGTGAACTGTTCATTAGGTGAAAAGGAGCGTACAGAACGACGGAAATAAACTGAACTAAACTAAACTGGCATGGTTTAGTTTTTGATGAACTGACTAATGGGCAAGCAGTAATGCATCACAGTAAGCACCGTCTAACGGCGTCAGTGGCCTACGTAACTACGTACACGTGACCTATGGGTCGTCAGAAACTAAGCCGTGTCAGTTCAGTTCAGTTACGTCGCACTGTAGGCTACGCGCCTTAAAACGTGCTTCCATTTAACGTCCGTCCCTAAAAATCTGTCTCTAAAATTTTTTACTGGATTTCTGAAGAAATGTTGATTATCATTTCTGTTTGTTTTGGAAGTTTTACTGAACAAATAAAACTGTTTGCATCTACACTCTGTCTCAAAAAAACATCCCCGACATTTTCGACTGTAACTTAAATTTTGATAATTTTCGGTACGAATATTCCTGACACAGCTTGCGATCAAATGACCGTTTAGTATCCCAACTTTCCCAATGTATGCTTTTGCACTACCTAGGGAAGCAGATCAGGCGAAATATGTGTTGAAATAAACAAAAAAACCTGAAAAAACATCCTCGACATTATCGATCGTAACTTGAATAAAGATTAGCAGATTTTTAATAATATTTGGCAGAAGTATTTTTGACACGACTGGCTATCAAACAAGTGTTTTAGTTTTTACTTCACCAAACGTCTGCTTTTGCACTACCTGGAGAGGCTGGGGAAAGCAGATTAAGCATAATAAGTGTTAACATAAATAAAAAAACGTCAATAAATTCTATCTATCCTAATTTGTGGGCCCCAGCAGCAGGTCTGTTACAAGGTTTGACTGTCTTGCAGCAGCGTGTCTATCAGACGTAGTTAAGAAATGTTTTGTGAAGTTAAGAAGCGATTTGTACAGCCTGGATTGGTCTGGAGCAGAACATTATCGATACTGCTGTCAATGAATGGAGAAAGCGTCTCCTTGCCTGTGTTCGCATAGTGGGCCAACACTTCAAACATTTTTACTGCAGGCAGTTAAAAATAGACAACTAAATGAAATGTCAGCCACAGTGTCAGAAATGTGAACAAAATGTGTTTTTACGCGTTATGTTAATTAAGAAATCATATCGCATTAAACAAAAAAGTGATATTTCGCTGGTTGTTTTCCCCAAGTAGTGCAGAAACAAACGTTGGGTGGGGTGAAAAACTGAATAGTCATTTGATGGAAAGTTGTGTCAGGAATATTCGTACCAAAAATTGTCAAAATCTAATAATTCATTTTCAAGTTACAGTCAAAAATGTCGGGGATGTTTTTGAGACACAGTGTAGTCTGTTAACGTTATGCTGCAGTACTTTAATTTTCATGGATACCCTTCAGTCACTTCACTTTGTCACTTTGTTTTTTGTGAGTTGTTGCATGCTATTGCATGCAATGTAAAACATAAATAAACAAGAAATATTATTAGATTGTGACCAATCTAATGTACTAATGTACTCCTCGAGCGCAATATTTTTTCCTGTATTCTTCTAAGTGCTTTTTCGTTCCTTTCAACTTGACAATGTATTAGAGACCCGGCGTCAATTTGAGACCGGACTAATATTATACTAATAGTGACTGGCGTCGAATTCGTTATTGAAAATTGTCTCCCCGTGACCTTTTGAGGTCACATGACGTCATCGGTCACGTGACCATTCGACTCCGGGCGGTCGACTTCCTATGGGTGGTCCATAGTGACCATGCGTCTATCTGGCACCGTTATGGAGATATGGCCGTTTGAAGTTCTTCCAGGAAGGCTCTTCCAAGAACAGAGGTCGGTCGTCGGTCGGTCCTTAATATTACATTGATCTCATATACTACTCTTCCCTACGTTAGAAAGGTAGCGCGCGAGGAGTAAAAATAAAATTATTCCCCGTTCCTTTTTTTGATGGACTGCAACTGGAACGACAAAATTTTTCAGGACTCCTAAATTTTATAAATATCACACTAAACTAACCGAAAAAATATCTGTAAGATGCAATAAATGCAGTAAACGGCTTGTTTAAAATATTTTAAAATAGACAACAACGTAAACAATAAATCAATCACATCATGCGAAAGAAAGCTCCCAAAAAGCTCGCGTAACAGACAATATTCGACTGCAATTTGGAGTGCTACAAAACTCAGTGAATCATCGTCCCTGCCTTACGAAGTTTAAGGTTCTGTTGGACAGAGCGTGAAACGAAGACATTTACGAAGAAGGAAGCAATTAGCAAGCAATTTACGATCATCGGCACTGACTCACGATATTGTCCTTGGCTCGTTGAGCAGGCCTACTGCTATCGCCATCGAACGCATACCAACGCGTTGCTTTGCTGTTGACCGCAGCGTTCTTATTGAGCAGCGGACACAGCTAGGATGCAAAGCCACCGCAAAGAAGCACCAACGACTAGAGATAAGGATCAATGGACAGAGAAAACTTCCTGGTATAATCTTGCAAAAATTGTGACGAGTTTTTTTTAAAATTTATCAAAACAACTGCTCTAAAAGTTCACCACAAAAGTTTGATGTTATTGTGTGCATGTTTTAAAACGTTAGAAAAATCAACGTACCCTAATTATTAACCCGAAAACGTAAACGTGCTCGTAGCTGAATGAAACTATCGCAGAAATCGGTGAAATAAAATCGTTAATAAAAATTTTGCTAAAAAATTACGAAATTTTAAGTCTGCCAATTACGACAGAGCATAGAGTATGCATAACCTATATGTAAACCATACTAATACGATTAACGCAGCTTAGCAAATCAATCCCCTTCACTAATCCAAGTCCACTACGAAACGATATGACGATAATTTTAAGTCGCATATTGGCTTGCAAGTGAAATAAAAATCAACGACCTTGGATAATTTTAAAGGTCACTGACAACCAGTACGGTCGGCTAACCTAGCGACAGCTAAGCTTCTCCTCTTGTATGGTAAGCCTACTGTAATTTTTATGCGCGATAGCAGAATGCTTCGCGAGTCAGCCATGGCCTGGGCGTCTGTGTGTCCGTCCGTCCGTCCCACTCTGCAGCCCTATCGAAACGATGCAAGCTACCATCACGAACTTTTCACTGTGGGCTGCCATGGGAATCTAGTTTATCGTGACAAAAGTTCGTGCTCGTGGGTGCGGGGGTTAAAGAGTGGTACGTACCCCTTCTAAAAGACGTTATCTCGCCTTTATTGGCTCATATAGTGTAAAAACGGTTGCAGATAGGCACAGACATGCTACTTATCATAACAAGCAATAGTGACAAGCTTTTTATTGGTGTCAACGTCAATGACCTTGAATAACCTTGAACCTTAAAAATGGCGGTTTTTAGTAAATTCTTTTGCGATTTCTGGCTGCGGCACACATTTTAAGAGTGAATTGCGCCGAAATGGCTGGAGATAGACCTGGACAACCAGCGTATGACATTTTTAGCATAGAATGTACATTTATAAGAATTTAAGTTTCCATCTCTTAAATTCAAGCAGTCTTCTGTACGGAGGCCTCAAATTCAAGTACTCTTTCAAGACGCATTAATATCTTATTGCTGTAGGCCTACACTGATTGCCAAAGTGGCAGGACCGCTGCTATCGCGCGTAACGTGAGCTTTGCTCAAATTACTTGCTACGTTACGCAACTCAACTTCCAGAATGTTAGCTATCACTGTATTTCTGGAGTACCGGTAATGTGGAGCTTCCTATAGACCTTACCTCGTTCATTTCGCGGAGCTTCAGTTGTACGGTGGCCTTCCTTTTTCTTTTCTTTTGCTACTGGATTGCGTCGTTTCTGTTTGCCCTCGTTTATATCCATCCCTTTCCCTTTCTTCTATCTCCATAGAGTCTGCGGTAGTTCACGTATTACGTAACTGCGGCCTTAGGAGGCTCCAGCAGTCCAAAAAAATCACCACCGAGAATCGACAAAAATGTTCGTTTGTAAACAGTAACAATAACAAAATTTCAATAACAAAATTACGAGCACTTTAATAATCTTGTATACTTTAAAAATAGGGGATTAAAATTTACTCCGGAGTCAGAGACATAATGAGCGTTTCGGTGTAGGCTACGCACTACCGCCGTATATACTGTGAATAGAGTAGGTCATGTCGCAGTTTTATGCTTTTCTATCATTGGTCGGGTCTGGTCCGGTAAAAAACGTGATCCATCGGAACATCGTGCTGCAAAAACTCAGTGGTAGCCTATCTCAGTGGTAACCTATAGGCTATAGCAAGGGTCTGAACTGTGGAAAAATAGCTGGAACAAGGCCATTGTTACAAGGGTCGAATTTTTTGGCACTTACAGACTCCGTTCTAAATCGGAAAGTAAATCCTAGACTATGTGCTAGGGTCTGACAATGAAAACTGGAGTCAGAAAAAAACAGCAAATGAGTTCTAAGTCCAACCTTCACCCAAGGCGATTCAAACACTGGGTGCAGGCCTAAACCGAACTGACACGGTTTGGTTTTTGACGAATTGACCAATGGGCGAGCAAGGTGAACCCAATGGTCATTAATTGGCGCGTACGTGCCCGCAGTCACGTAGACACCGACGCTGTTAGACGGTGCCTACTGTAATGCATTACTGCTTGCCCATTGGCCAGTTCGTCAAGAACTAAACCGTGTCAGTTCAGTTCAGTTACGTCACTATATATGCGTCTTTAGGTTCATTGGGTTTGGAGTGTAGTTCTACCGTCGACCAATGAGTCGATAGGCTTCCACTGGATTGGCGTACTATCCAGCTGGTCTGGAGAAGCCAAGGATGACGAGAAAGAGCATGCAGACGTCGATGTACAATGTCAGAGCGCCGTAGATGTACTCCTCAGCAGACAGCTGAACAGTCCGGCCACCGATTATCATCTGCGTGTCGAACACCAGCCACTACACGCAAACGGCAAATACAAGTATCTCAACACTGCAATCCAGCAGACCGGCGGAGTTCTAAGTGTGAGCAACGCTACAGTAATTAGCCGCTACGCTATCTTGTGCAATGGAGAAGATGTAGTTTGGCCGCTTACAACAATGAATTGATATTGGGTAGCGAATGAGTCGGCTCAGAAAATTCTTGTGAGACCACAAAATCACTGAAAATTTGTAAAGTATTTAACACAAAACTTTAATTAGTCATGCATCAACGGCGAGCGAGCCGCTCTGAGTCACGTGGTTACTAAATGTGCTGATGGCGAGTCACGTCAACGTCTACGCGCTTGCGTTCGTGCGGGAGGCGGACATGTTTAGCACATGCGGTGACAAAGACGATGTGATGTGCTCGCGTGACTTTCTAACAGACAGTCGTCTTTGTCGCTTTTCAGTTAATTATTTTTGAGTCAAAAGTCAAACTGTGACTTCTAAAATTCACAAGGTAGTGTAGCGACAGTATTAAGGTAAGGTGCGTTGGCAAGAGTACAGTGATTCATGTCAATTTTCTTCGCGAGTGTGCATGCCAAAACTTATTGATAGACCTATTGACCAATGTTTCACAAAACTATTTTTTTTAAAAATTGACTAGTTTTCTTAGACACGATGTAAACCGAACGATATACTCGTAAGTAGGCCTAATAGCTGCAGAGCAATCCTATTTGCTTTTTCAGACAGTCTTCCGGTAAGACGTGAGGCGTGAGCTAACTTACCGTTTACCCATAACGCATGCGTTACAAACAACAGACGGAAAACACAATAGTGTGCCATAATAAGCGCGACTGTTAATACTGTTGCTAAAATTACTTAATTAACGCCGTTAATTGGCAATTCTACGCGTCACGAAATTTTCGTCAAAAGTGCAAAGTTCGAGGCTGTGTTTTTCTTCTCTCTGTTTTATTGTCTACCATATATAGTACCATTATCGGTGAATAAAAGATTACCAAAAACATTTCGGTAGAAGACGAAAGTAAATTTAAAATTCTGAGCACCGTATCTTTTTTGTCGGAAACTTGCAGCTGTCTGACGGGAAATTTCAAATTCCAATTTCCAGGTTCCCCAACTTCTTTAATCCATGACGCCGCTGGGCGTATAGCAAACTGAACACGGTTGCTCCTCCCAACTGCTGCCAAATACATTTAGACAGCTTTTTCGGCTCTATAAAAACGAATATAACCAGAAAGTATACAGAAATAAGCTGGCGTAAACAACAGAAGATGTCATAAATCATACTGACCAATGAAAAAAAAAGTGCAGCGATAGCGCCCCAGACGCAGTGCAATATCTGAACACACCACGACCATGACCATGCACGATAATCATGATAATTGGATTTCCAATAAAAATGGAATGGAAACCCTATAAAAATCCCATGAAAATCGCAATAAGTCACAAATTTAAAAATGAAAATAAGGAATTGATTGATTGCATTGGAATGTGATGGCGTGGGAATATAAAGAGTCATTCTCTACATCGGATCATCAGACCACCAAGATTCACAACAATACAATAATATTAGTACAGAGTTGCGTAAACTAGTGGGAATTCTTACCTTAAACCTCAGAAAAGTTTCTTAAAACATTACAGCAAGTAAGTCCGTAAGTAAGCAGTTTTTTTACACAAACGGTGGGCCCAAAAAACTGGCACCATTTTTTGTATGCACAACTTTACCAAATATTAACCAATTCCCAAAAAATTCTTTCACTGTCAAAATCAAACAAAAATTGTAATAATACTATTACTATAGATTTCACCACACATCAAGTGTGTCGATACAATACCTTGTGTCTTATAAAAAACACCACGACGATGCGTTCTGCCCTTAAGGCAAGACCTGATTTTGTGCCTAGTAATATCATCTCTGACTTTACTGGCAATTGATCTGTGGTTAGTATTTTAAAGAAGTTTTATTTGTTTATAAAGAATTTTGTGACTATGAGAGTGGGCAAACTGTCGCAGCGTTTTGGCGACCGCGCCACTGGTCAGTGGCGTCGCTGGACTGAATGCGTCGTAAAGCCCAAATTCCATTACGCCGACTTTGCGACAAAGTCCGGGACAAGTTCGCGACAACGTCTACAGCCTATACAGTTTCTGTTGCAGTACTGACTTTAAAGGTCATCCAAAGTCAATTTTTTAATATCACAATTAATATATTGTTGGCCCCATCTTTTACCGTTTTCAAGATATAGTCAGTTTTCAGTTGGAAATGCACATTTTACTACCCACCTTCATTCAAGCGCAAATTTGAAAATGTTAACCTTGTACTGCATCGTCAAAATTATGTGCGAAAAGCCTCGACACAGGGCTAATTATTCGTGTAATAAGTTTTCCCCTAAAACCTATCTTTTAGCCAGGGTACATCCGTGACATACAGACAGACAGACAGACACGACAACACGTGCCATAGACGCGCTATACAGCATAGCTGTAGCGCGTCAATAATAGCAATGCTCAGTTGTACTTACGTAGTTGAATCCTGCAACAAAGTAGACGATCATGCAAGCAAATCCAAACATCATAAAACACATCGTGAATGCGAAGAGCAGACCCGAGCACATCGTGAAGTCAATCTAAGACACACAAGCCTACACGTCGACGCCAAGTGCCGACATAATGTGCGGTCGTCAGTCCAGTTAGACAAACCGCACAAACGCTTCATTTTCTTGTGGTTGTTGACCTTGATCTCAGATGTTTTAAACTAAAAACAGCGTACGGGTCAGGCGGACGGACAGAGAGACAACAAAATAGTAAATAGGACAATACATGCGGTCCATAGGACGGCGCATAATCACATTTCTTGAAGCAGGACCCTGTGTTGACCAATACCCCGGTCTCATATCGAAAGCTATACAACAGTACAAGCCCTCAATTCTGGTCGAACAGGCATCCAGATCGTCTTATCCTAGGAGTAATTTCAATGCTTTCATGGCTGTGGCCTGCATAATCAACATGACTAATCGTCATCGTTATATACAGTCAACGTCCATTGGCGTAGCCAGGAATTTTTCTTCGGGTACTCATAAAGCCCGGAGGACAAAAATTCGAGGCCAAACGCCCAGAGAGAGGGATTCTTAGCAGGGAGATAACAAGGCGGCGGGGTCCGTGACAAAGCCCCGGCAACCAACGAATTTTTACGCATTTTTAGCTTTCAAAGCACATCTCATGGCAACAATTATAGTCATGTACAAAGCATAGTGGCTATGCCTGTACGCGCGCTATGCTTACTAGCGGTAAGTTCTATGCTTACAGTATCGTTAAGGCTTAGGGTCCTAAAAGCGTTCTGCAAATCTTGCCATCTTGGGGCCCCTAGGGTTTCTAGTGATTTTTTTTTGCGATTTTAGGCTACGGTGCTCAGTTCAAAAGTGAATTGCACCGAAATGGCTGAAGATAGACCAAAACAACTTGAATACTAGGTATAAAATTTTCAGCATCAAACATACATTTTAGCAGTTTATGTTTTGACCCCTTACGTTCAAAAAGTCCTCCATACGGAGACCTAACAGTCGGGTATTTCGTCAAAATGCGTAATTTCGATTAATGTCCACTAATTTAGCGTAAAAACGGTCGCAATTAGACACAAACTTGTTGCTCATCGTAACAAGCACTACTGAGTGACGAGGTTTCTGGGCTACATACTAAATACATCGATAACATTGAACGATTTTAGGCTACGACAAATATGTCAACAGTGGATTGCGCTGAAATTACTAGAGATAGACCAGGACAGCCTGCATATAAATTTTTTAGCATAAAAAGTATATTTTAACTGTCTGAGTTTCGACCTCCGAGGTTCTGATAGTCCTCCGTACGAAGACGTCACAATTTTGGTACACTTTTTAGAACAACGCAATGTTTTTTATTGCACACTAATTGTACACTAATTCCTCAGATGATAACACCGATGCTTTCGCGCGTCAAGTAAACTTTTGCTCAAATTACTTGTATTTTATTTTACCGCACATGGACGAGTGCCAAGTTTCATAGGCGGATCCAGGAGTTAAAGTTGGGTGGCCAAAATCGAGCGCCAAAGGCGCGAGCCGAGTCGAGGCACCAAAGGCGCCAATGGGGGTGGGGTGTGGGG
>Ga0209367_1006139_pt1 | contig 16653 bp, 11 predicted proteins | sample WorMetLIZISLAND2_FD_187412 | JGI IMG/M metagenome (GOLD analysis project Ga0209367, IMG submission 187412) | Marine gutless worms symbiont microbial communities from Max Planck institute for Marine Microbiology, Germany - Olavius geniculatus... ... | reverse complement strand
AAAATGGTGACAGAATTCCACCCTGTTTTGTTCCATTGCCGATGCTAAACGAGGATGACACAGCATTATTCCACCGTATACAAACACGCTGATGGCTATACCAATATGCTAACAGTGAAACTATCTAGGCTGAAAGTTCAATATCTAACAGTTGTTTAAATAGTTTCCAATAATTCACTCTGTCAAATGCTTTACTGAAATCAGCAAAACACACAAAGGCATGGCTGCCCCTACCAGTGTAATACTCTACAACTTGTTTCATGTCTTACGCGACGGAGATACGACCAGACAGACTCGAACGACCGACCTTAATACATTCGTGCGGCAGGTGTTGTGAAGCCTCAAGAGTTGGACGGACGGACGCGCGGACGCTCAGGTGACTTTATGCGACAAAAACCAAAATTGGTTTGCACGTTTCCCAAGGCAAGATTAAATAATTAACGTCGGAAATCAGGGTTACGGTTAGGGTCAGGGTTGCACGATGCCAATGCAGTGGACAAGTACGTATAGCTAGCATTACGTCTGCACTGGGCTAAAATCTTTGCTTTTGTTTCTCAGTGCAATGTCAAACTAAATGGCCCGTAGCTTACAAGTAACGTTTTTTTCGTCAAACAATACCTCAAGAACTACAACAAATCTGAAGTTGAAACTACGCAAATAGATGAAGGTGAAAGGCTGATGTACATGCGCAACTTTTTGCCTTTAGCCGAACTTGCATTGAGTAACGAAGAAACTTTGCTTTGAATTAATTCTGCTGCTAAACAGTACAAAGATTAACATTTGTTCGAGAATTCGTCCCCGAGAAATACGAATTTTTAATGAAGAGTTAGAGAGCACTTGCAAGCAAGCTGCAGTCCCGGGCATAAACCGAAAATTCTATAAAAAAAAAGTTGGTAAACTGCCATTACTTTTCGCCAGGTTCACAGTAACATTTCCAGCCTCAGAGCATCGCCTCTTTGTAGCCGGAGCCGAATAGCACCGCTTGGTGTCAGAGGCATGTTGTGTCACCACCATCATCATCATCATCATCATAATTGTCATTATCGTCACTGTTTAATGTATTTAAGAGATCAATCAATTAAATTTCAGACATAAGTTTATTACAAAATCATCAGCGACAATAAGAGGTGTTCTGTTCCGCAACAACTTGTTTCATGTCTTACGCGACGGAGATACGACCGGACAGACTCGAACGACCGACCTTAATACACTCGTGCGGCAGGTGATTAGTGGTCTTATTAAAGATCTCTTTGGCAAGGCAGAATACTGTGTCAAACTACCATTGATAAATAGCAGTTCACGAGAACGTACGTAAATGTTTAATCAACTTAACGTCTTGCTACATGCCATTCGGTGTAACGAGATATAAAGTTCACCTGTCATAACTGCTCGATTTAATCCAAGTCACGATTCACGATACTTAGCCATTATCCACCCGGTCAAATTACCCCCGTATAAATTTTTCTTAAAATATGCGTATTTGCTGTGGGTTATAAACCCACGAGACAAAATTTACCGTATTATAAATGCACGTTTAGAAACGCTCAAACAGGACGATAAAGCGAGGTCGTTTGACTGTACAATTTTAGCTTTGAACTTTGAAGTCGATTTTTAAAACAAAACTATCAGATATGCAATCTATAACATTGCGGTTGAAAATTAAAAATACTGGTAACAATGAGCTTTGGTACTAAAGAAGAATTCTGTTTTAGCGGCGAACAATGCGAACATATTGTGGGAAAATTGTATAGGAAGATTATATGCGGGGGCGGGGGTTGTGCCCTGTAGAGCATGTTTTTCCAGTCGAGTACAGCGGACAGTGAGCCAACTTTTTCAATCATTCAGTGATATCGCATTAATTTTTAATAATTGCTGATATTGATTGCTAGTTTACGGCGATGGACGATAGGCAAGACGTAGATAGGTAAATCAATACAAGATAAAAACTGTAAGACATAATGTAAGTATAAGGCCATCGGTACACGTAAAATAGAGAGATGTCGCAAAATTATTACTTGCAAATCTAGGATAAACTTTTTAGCATCTAAAACACTAGTTGAAGATACGACGACATGGTTACATGCAAAGTATCAAAAATGTGATAATGACCTGTAGCCACGTAAGCTACTATATCGCTACACAATGTTTAAGATGCTAAATGGGTTTTGCAACATACCTAAGCCTAATTGCAAGCGTTTTATTTCACTGTAAAGTCGACCAGCTTAGAAGCTCAAAGCGTGTAGGGTTGGGCAGTTTAGACGAACTGCCGCGTAGCATGTCGGCACAGGGTCTGCATATCTTACTAGCTTTAATTGCGGTATACATTTAATGTTTTAGGACTTAAGACCGATAGCTAAATTAATTTAAACGATGTCCCCACACTAGGTCGATAGCAATGCAGAAACATGTGCGCCGGCGCACGGCGGCTGTTGGCGATATAGAATGAAGTATGACCAGCAGCAATCGATGACCTGTTGATACGCTCGGACGTAGGCTTTGGTCGTCGCTTGATTACACCGGAAAACTCCGGCCGGCTGCCGATAACTGCGCTAGTATCCACTCCCAGAGATATGGGACGAGGATGAAACGATAGCGCTCCGCTCGAGTGTCTACTAGCCCGGTAGGACTGACTTCTTCGCCATTTTTCATTTTCAGTTCCCGTTTTATTGGCGAGCCGTGCGCATGTGCATAGCGCGTTTATGGCACAGCTAATGCTCATACGTTCGTCTGTCTGTCTGTCGGTTGGCCACGCTGCAAGCTATGAGCGACCCTTATTGTCACACAGCGTGTCCGTGATATCTGTGTGTCTGCATTTGTTGTTCGATGGCAGCTGTGGGCTGTCTCGCCGTAAAACTCACCAAAGGTCAAAGGTCAGAAACTGTCGCTTTGCATTGCAGCTGGCGAGCCAGCTCGCCTACCGGCTATCTGTCAGTCTCTGACATTGATGTATCATGTGTGTCTTCGTCGTATGGGTTGTGGTGGTCAGAAAACGAAGATTTTTCACTGTTTTTAGACGCTGAATCTCCGAAAGTTTTATAGACAACGTTCAAGGATACGCATCATACGTATGTGTAAGTTATTCGTTTTTTTACATACATTGTATAGCACTGAATGGCCTATTTTGTGCTGATGTGCAGTTAAGAAACTACTCACTCACTCTACATACATTGTGTCTGGAAAAAAGTAACCCCTAAACATCGTACAATAAAAATGTTAACTCTGAACGAATATAAACAAAGTTTTACATGCTTATTCCCTAATAAATTGCTAAAGCGATTACCGAACTTCGATGAAAAAAATATTATTTTTTTTATCAAAGTTATTAATTGCTATCATTCTATATTCCGACGATATTTTGTTACTAGCGCCATCTGTTGATTCGCTGCAAAAGCTACTGCGTATTGTTGAACTCGAGTTATTTGAACTAGACATGTCGTTGAATACCAAGAAGTCTGTGTGTATCCGGTTTGGCCCGAGGTATCAGTCTCCTTGTTGCTCGCTAAAAAGCATAAAGAATGATGACATTTTTGGGTGGCCTCATGCCGCTATCTTGGTGTGTGGTTAAAGGCCAGCAGACAGTTTAAGATCGATCTTACTAACTTAAAAAAGTCTTTCTTTCGTGCTGTTAATGCATTATTCAGTAAAGTTTTACGCATTGCCAGTGAAGAGACTATGTTGCACTTAATATCGACGAAATGTGTGCCGATCTTGTTTGCTGTATGGACTGGACGCCTGCTTACTTGATGTGGCTGACAAGCGATCGTACACGTCTGTTGATGTTGTTCAACACATGGTCTACCGACATTGTAAACGAATGCCGTGTCATGTTTAATATTTAATCTGTGTCTAGTTTAATTGTGTGTCGTAAACAAAAATTTTTGACAAAATTTATGGATATTCATAACTCTGTATGTACACTGTGTCTCAAAAAACATCCCCGACATTTTTGACAGTAACTTAAAAACCAATTACCAAATTTTGATAATTATTGGTACGAATATTTTTGGCACAACTTGCCATTAAATAACTATTCAGTTTTCTACCTCACCCAGCGTTTGTTTGTGCATTACCTGGGAAAAACACAACCTGCGAAATATCACTTTTTATCCAATGCGATATGATTGCTTAATTAACATAACGCGTAAAACATATTTTGTTCACATTTCTGACACTGTGGCTGATATTTCATTTAGTTGTCTATTTTTCAACTCCATGGAGTAAAATTTCTTGAAGTGTTGGCCTACTAAGCGAACACGTGCAAGGAGACACTTTCTCCACTCATTGACAGCAGTATCGATAATGTTCTGCTCCAGACCAATCCAGGCTGTACCAGTCACTTCTTGATTTCGCAAACACTGCTGCATGACAGTCAAACCTTGTAATAGACCGGCTGGTGGAGCCCACAGATTGGGATAGATGCAATTTATCGACGTTTTTTTATTCATTTCAACACGTATTATGCTTAGTCTGTTTTCCCCAGGTAATGCAAAAGCGGACGTTTGGTAAGCTGAAAACTAAAACATTTATTTAATAGCCAGTCGTGTTAGAAATATTTCTGCCAAAAATTATTAAAATCTGCCAATCTTTCTTCAAGTTATGATCGATTATGTCGGGGTTTATGTGTAACGCCATATTGATAACGGAGATATTTTGTTATCGATATTCAACAATTTATAACTTCGCTAAGAAATAATATTTTCGACAAAATACGGTGACCGCTTTAGTAATTTATTGAGGATTAAATGTAGGGGCCTGCAAAATTTTATTGAGATTTGTTTAGATTTGACATTTTGTTGTACGATGTCTAGGGGTTACGCTTTCCGAACACTGTGTATATGCACGTATTTTAACGTATTCTATTTCAGCGTAAGCTTATACGTGGCCTCGAACACTATTAATAGGTAAGACAAGCGCTATGTATACGGTAATAGGCCTATACAATCTCTCAGTCTCTTGTTCCTAACGCCAAAGTAATTGAACATAAAGACAAGTACTTAAGTAAGTAATGTAGCGTGTTAACTGTACATAACATCTAACGCTCTTGGACTGCTAGCAGGATGAATGAATGAGCGTTTTAGTCGAGCATACGGTACTAACGGTCGCGTTTATGGTTTGAATGTGTCGTCCGTCCGTCCGTCAGCCTTCTGTCGTCTGTCTGTAACGTTTTGTTCTCACGCACTGATTACGTCATCACTTTCTGATGCGTGCATACGAGAACCCGCCGAAAGTTCTCCGGCGCGCGTGCGTGATCGATCAGCCCTGCGCGACATTGCCCGGCATGGTGGGAGGTCACACGGGTCACGCAGAGGTCACGTGGAGGTCATGCCACTAATGGGGCCACTTATCGGCCGCTGAACGAATGCCGCGATTCGATTTTGCCATCAGTCAATTTCCAGAGACATTTGGTCGTTGACTCCCAGGAAAATCCAAGACTAATAGGGCCTATTGTTTGTTTCTTCATGCACCGTGTAACTTATTATATGGTTTGTGCTCTTTTTTATTATGTATAAGTTTTTTTGTTAATGAATTAGCATGTGTCGTTTATTTTTTTATCCCCGTCGGATGCATTTTTGTACGTACATTTCAATGTATTGTTGTTCGTTGTGCACGTGAGATTGTCATAGGCTACGTGATGAAACGCCTTCAATCTAACTGCGGTGAGAATTGCCGTCTTTTGCTCTAATACTTGGAAACTGTTTGGCAGACGAGCCGAATTTAACAGTTAATGTTCGCCGCCAGGAAAAAAGTCGGATAAACGAAAAGACGGGATTAAATAGAAAAAGTGGGAAGAGGGTATGAAAAAGGATGCAGGGGATGAGAAAAGAAAAGGAAGCTCGCCCCACAGTAGTTGTGGAACGTGGTGGCCGCCAATGGTCAAAGATCAGTAGTGAAATCAGCCGCAGCGAATAAATGAAGAGAGAAGAAGGGCATCACGAGTAGCTCAGTGCTAAGCCGATGAATGTCGTCAATGCTGTCTGACAAACGACAGCGCTCACTCAATTACCGGCTTTCGTGATTTCGGCTTTTTTTATTCATCACAGGGGTCCAATTTCTTCATTTACCGGCTTTCATGCTGGCAACACTATAAGAAATGAGCGCATTGTCCGCACTCCTCGCAGTCTAAACTCTAAAGCAATAAACAGGCGCTATCGACTGATGGACCAAAACGATGTGTAGTTTAGTCTTACACAACAAGAAGCGCAAAATCCACTGCTTCGATTTGTCGTTAGACAATTATGCTGCACAGCAAGCTGTACTACAAATTCACAGCATCTTGACATGCCCGAATGATGTAAGCCTACCTCTTGCTGTACGACTTCTTGTCTTGCTGCAAGTCTACGACAAATCGAAGCAGTGTAGTTTAAGTACACACAGAGCATGCTTGGCTGCACAATTACTGTGATCGCTTGCCGTTGCGCATTAAATTCGGCTCGGAACGGACTTTACTTTACTTTACGTTTACGTTCACGTTGCGATTAGCTTGATGTTTTACGAGCAATCAGAATGTAGCAGTGTACAACACACAAGACGTAAAACTAATAATCCCTTTCTACATACCGGAGCGTTTGAGCCAGAACTGATCCCGATTTTATGTAGTCAGCTCGCAGGTGACCGACATAAACCGCGCGGTATATGGGCAGCCCTCGTACTTTCTGCACCGAAAGATCGTGCATTCTCGGTTACTGCTACCGTACACCGAACAGATTACGATAAAATGTGCTGTAAACGTTCCCCAGAGCAGGAGTAACCGGTTCGCTAATTTTCACCTCGAAAGGTGAAAGGTCTCCCTCTAAGTATATTGGATTTGAACGTTTTTGCCATGGCAGAGCATCCAAAGGTAAAGTAGTCATGAAAGCAGTGATCAAATTTGTTTAAATTTGTCGCGGTCAACCAGTGTTTTTGTAATAAAAATACATCAGGACTATACTCTGTAATCATTTCCTCAACTGCAGCTTGACTTTGTGTAAAGCCGTGCATATTGAAAGTCACAATCTATAAGGAACGACAAGCAACATTAGAATCAACATCCAGAGCCATCAACAGAAGTAGTTATAATGGCAGATTTGTCAACCATAGAAATGAGAGTGTCATCATTGCACTCCATTTCATTTGCAACTTTTATTTCAATACAATTACCGGCCGACAGTGGCTCTCGATTAACTGATGTGAGGGCAGCGTTACTGACTGCTGGTAGATCAGAAACAGATAAACCATCAGCAGCTTGAACGTTGTCGTCAGCAGCTGCAGGGTCTGCGTCAGACACCGTCTGATTGTCGCTTGCCTCTAAGCGCGCAGCAGAAGCGACAGACGCAGTGGCAGCTGCAGCAGCTGCAACTGCACGTCGATCGTCGCTGACTTCTACTCCGGCGTTTCCTTTGAAGTACCATTCTGAAACGGTGACATGCGCTGGCCACTTGCCGGCATCTAGCAGAGCGCTGCGATCGCGTTCTAAAATACATAGACGAAATGCCTTACGAGCAGGCAGCGAAGTGCCAGATAAACGTCTACGAGGTTGGACTTCGTAACACGACAGTACGCGCATCCCCCATATCTTCAGCCAGTTCCCGTACATCGTCGACAGAATGCTGCACGTCGATATTGTCGACGTAAAAAATGGCTCTGATGTCGCGTTGATTACCAATATATATTGTTTAGCAGTTTGTACTTTGTGATGACTTGTGACAGCAGCTTTTCCTACAACCAGTGGACCGCGTACCGCTCGTTGCAGCAGCCGATCTAGAACCAGTGAAACCGACTGCACTCACTGTCTGACGCTGTTGGACATCGGCTGCAGACTGCCGATGACGTTTACGAGAGCGTACGATCGTGATCGTTCCATCGCCATCATCATGCCCGTACACTTCAGATGCTGAAGCGGCGGAGCTAACATTACGGTGACTCTGCGGCGTAGATGTAACTGCTGCCCAATCAACACCATCGTGAATCAGCTGTTGCATGTCCTTCATAATGGCGGCCATCATCGATCCTATATGGTCGATACGCTTGTCAAAATTTTCGAATTTCTTCATGATGACGCTCATGTCTCCGTCGTATAATCGCAAACTCGGCAAATCATCCGGATTGTTGCAGACGTACTTAAAAAGTTTGTCAGTTGCTTTCTGTTTGTCCGTAAAAGTCAATAGCAACAGAATGTCGTTTACTTTCTTTTCTAACCGGCCATCACCGTCGCGGCGTGACGGGACGTACGGTCGTTTCGTCGGTAAATCCAACTTGTCCAGGTCCAACACCAACTGTTCTTTGGCCACAGACAGTATAGCGACATCGTCGAAGTCCAATAACACGCTTTTCAATGTCTTAACGCTGATCTTACCGTATTTACTTACGATAAAACACAGCGCGCTATTAACCACAACCGATAACGACGCCATCTTGAACCCTCTTTTTGTCCGAACCGGTTTACATCAGGAATATTATGACCAGGGGTGATTTTGCCGTTTCCCAAAGTTTCTGTAGGAGCATTAGACGAAGCCGGACAGAATGCCGACGGTGCTGATTGGATGCATTGTGCCTTCTTGTATACACGGATAAGAACTTCACTCGGCGAAGCAAACATCAACGTCCCAACACAGTACAGTACTACATTATAGCAAGAGCATCTACTGTCGCAGTGCGCAGGGCATAACGCAGTCCCAGATAATTTCGCTCACAGCAAACGTATTCGTAGGCTTATAGGTATAAGGTCGCTTTTTTCACAATCCAAAAAAACCGTAAACTTTTGATGTTTTTTCACTTTTTGTGACAACACGTTTGTTGGCAATTTTTAGCAGTTCTGGAATGAGCGGCGCTACATTTCTGTACGATTGTATCGGGGCGGTCTTACTTATTACATAGTAATTAATGAACTTATTTGTTTACTTGAATATTCAAAAGTAGTATACAAAAACATGCTTCAGCATATACGGTGCGAGCAAGGTTGATCGATCGCGCATGCGTGAGAGAAAACTTCCGGTTGCTTTCGGCATAACAGCGGGCAGCGACATAAACTGGTGACGTCATCAATGTGTGCGGCGTGCGCTGTTTGTCATAAGACCACTGAAAAAAGAGGTGTGGTGATGCTGTTAATCTTTACTTAGAATTCTTATTTTGTTTCTAGTTAAGTTTATTATTTTTATGTCGGTTTTGTGACTACATATACCTAAGCATTGTGTGCATTTTTGCGATCTATGTACAGTAGTTAATAAAATGAATATAACCAGTTTAGCTTCGTCAGAACTTGTGCTCGAAGTGTGCCCCACGTGCACGGACACAAGCGCTCAGATGGCGGCGCCACTGGCTGATCGCGGCATCAATGATCGACTGGTTGAACTGCGCCCACTCGTTGACGAGACGCGTTTTGAGTTCATCGATGTTCATCTGACATTTTTGAACACAGGTGTTATAGGAACTTATAATTTTGCTAAATAAAGCACCTTTTGTTTATTGTGCGCTAATTGAGTTTTTAAAAGTTTATTGCAGATAACATTCGGCGTAATGTAGCAATTTGGAACATTTGCGTTCAACACGGTAAGGTGATGACGCAAATTAGGTGAGGTGGAAAATGAGTGCACCTCGCATATATTTGGATTGTTTGCCATCTTTCTGCCAAAAATTATTAAAATCGGTGGAAATTTGACGCAGTTCTGACAAAAACTAATCTGCTTAGTTTTTTTTTGGGACACGGTGTAGATTGTCTGGGTCCATCTCTAGCTATTTCGTCGCCATTCACACTTGAAGTGTGCGTTGTAGCAAAAATTGCGAACAAAATCGGCAAAAATTCTCTTTTTGAAGGTTTAAGGTCGTTCAAGGTCATCGATGTTGACAAATCTAAACAGCTTGTTACCAGTGCTTGTTATGATATGCAGCAAGTCTGTACCTATCTGCAACTGTTTTAGGGGTACCCTCTTTTGACGCCCTCGTTTGAGGGTAACCCTCTCACCCAAAAGCATAAAATTTTGTCGTTACAAATTAGGGGCCTTGGGACAGCTGCAACTGAGATTTCGTGATCCTAGCTTGCATCGTTTTAATAGGCTCCAGTGTGTGACGGACGGACAGACAGACTTACAGACACCCAGGCCATGGCTAAGACGTGTGAAGCATTCTGCTATCGCGCGTATAAAAAACGTCGTTGTTTGTCGAATGCAACTTTGGTTTCGGTATCGTCGTCGATTATCGCGCCATACTCTTACTAGTCCGGGCACTGACCAATTCGATCTATCACGGGATAAGTCAGATCGAAAGTCATACAACCCAAACTTCACTTACTTAATCTGTTGTTGATTTGTTGCACAACCTGCTGTACAGAGATGTGCGAATCCCGAAATTTTGAGTCCACGTCAGTCCGCAGATTTTGACCAAAGATCCGCGTCCTCGTCCACACTGAATACGCCTAGTAGGCCTACATGAGGTAGACTACTAGGCTTATGGCAGCAGTAAAGGGCTTGGTAATGCTTTTTGCTGAACAAGAAAGAAATTAAACATACTTTCCAATGTCTATTAGCAGTTATTGTAAAAATACACTGGTCACGGAACAGGATCCGCGTCAGTCCGAGTGGCAAAAAATCCTGCGATCTGCGTCCGCGGATATCTCTGATGCTGTATAATGAGTTCGTAGGTAGATTCACGACAACTGATGTCGATATCAAATCGAACTTACAACGAATCGACAACATCTCGACATGTCAAGATGTTGTATAGGCCTAGCTTGTTGCATGACTTGTCATCCAACAGGTCCACAGCAAGTCAAAGAAGTAGAGTTCGAGTTTGAACGGCGACGGGGCGCTTTTCGTGTTTTTTTGTCATTTTTGTTGCTTTGCTGTCACGTCGCCGCAGATTGAAATTGACGCGAGCTTGAAGGAATTCCCGAATTCCCGTATGACGTCATTCGCGTTCGTGTGACGGTGACTACCATGGGAATGCCATTTGCCAGACCGGAGAGTGAAGTGACGCTATTTATCGCACGACCTTGTTCCATGCTAGACTGACAGACAACTTTATTGCTGATGATGTTCGTGTCAAACAAGACATGAACTGAACAGTTTTAGGCGGCATCGTTAAACTTGGACAGATTAAAGACATGTTTTTTGTGTGCAAACGTTCGCTTTGTAGGCCTATACAGCGACAACTATGCGATAATAAGTTACTGCGGAATTGCAATAGGCAGCTTAAAACAAAAAAGCCCAGCTCTCGCTGGGCTTTCGCGCTGCAGCCACATGTCTGTGATTACTTACTGTCCGCCGCAGCGACACCTGGCGAACAATCGTTCCAAAGAAGTTGCCGAAACGTCAACAAATTTCTAATTAAAGGTTGTTTTTGAATTTACGTAACTTATTACAGCCTATACAGTTCCTGCTGCAATACTGACCTTCAATGTCATCCGAGGTCGATAGTTTTTGTCTGATCTGAAAAGGCGTATGCGATTTTTCATTAGTGATCAATAGTAACCTTTGTTCTATCTTTCACTATTTCCTAGATATGGCCAGTTTTCCGTTGAAAAACGCACATTTTCTACTCCCTTCATTAAACCCCAATTTTGAAAATGTTGAAATTTTGCATGGCTAGGTTTATGACGCATAGCTAATTATTCGTGCAAAAAGTTTTCTTCTAAGCCTTAACGCTTAGCCACAATACATTCGTCATTGATGACAGACGGACGACAGGCAGACGACAATCGTGACATAGACGCCTACAGTATAGCTGTAGCGCGTAAAAATTACAGAAAATAGGCCTATCTTATCTAAGCTGTAACCAATTATTATGCCATGCTTTCATTAATCACTGACCAATCATCAAGGTAGGCCTACAACTTTAGCAATAACAACGCCATAAGAAACAAGAAACTAATATTTCTACAGCGCATGCACGGTGGATAATAAGACACCATAAGCATTCTGAGAAAATGTCAAAAATAAGCGAAGGTAAATTTTTGCCATAGTTTCAACAAGTCGTGGCGAGAGGCAGATAGTGCCTTAAACTTTTACCAAGAACTAGAAGCATCTACAAATAGTATGATTTTGAAAAATCGTGTCACAGTGGCCGTCTAACTGTACGCAGTCGGCAAATTGACTAACGATGTATCGTAGAATGGTGTCTCTAGTTCTCGTTCTCGTGTTGCACAGTACGGGAAAAGTCCACCGATAACATCGCTCTGTCTTCAGTAATCTGTTCATTTAGCAGGTTTACGACCGTCTCTTCTGATTGTTCGCCAAACGCTCATATCTTCAGCTGCTTTCTGCAGATCAGTATAAATCTTATTTTCCATCGAGTCGCCCACCAGCTGTATTTGTCTTTGTCTTCTTCCCCCTTGTATTTCCTTAGCATTCTTTTCTCTTACATATCACGCAACATTCTTTTGTGCCTTAACATTAATTGTTTACGATTTTATATTGTGTTCTTTACTCCTTATCGTCAGGTTTTTGCGCCATATGTAAAATTTCTTTACTGGTATTCTTGTCCATAAAGCTGATTTTGTTCTTTCTCGCCTGCAGACCCTTGTTGCCATGGCAACGAAAATTGACTACAACTCGGCCCCCGTGAAAGATAATTGCGCCCTGTTTGCACCTACCCCCCTTATACGCAGCTGCTAAGCTATATAGCGTGGCAATTGAACAGATACTTCGTTTCACAGAACGTATTTCTAGTTTGTGATGAACTCTGGACAGTTAGTTGGCCGTTCCGGGCGCTGCGCGCTGTGTGCGCTGACGCGCCGTCCTGCTGAAAGATAAACCCGGTGGGTAGCCGGCGATTGCTTTGAAGAACGATAGTTTAATGATAATTTATAAACAAAATAAATTATTGTTTGCCGAAACGTCACTGCGACATCGGCAGAACGTTGTAAACGGTTTAAAAAAAATAAATAGCATTTTAACTTGAACATTTTTAATGCCGAAAAATCGGTAGGCGGTCAAGTTACAAATCTATAACTTCGTTGTTTTTTTTAACAAAATCACATTTTACTTGGCAGTTAGATGTAGAAGGTTTCGCTAAATAAAGCTGTAAAATTACGTATCATAATATCTAACGGTTGCTGAGAAAACAGCGAAAAACATTGGGGACTACTTTTTTGCCGAACCCCTGTAGGTCAAGCCGTTACCGTACCGTCTTATTAGCAAATTGCGATATACTGTCGATACCGGTAATGTCCGGTATACTGTGCATCACTAGTCCACACGTTGTTGCCCGGTGACAGCTGTAATAGCGCGAGTTATTGGCCGGCCAGTTCAGTCAGTGATATAGATTGATGGAGATGAGTGTTCCTCTTTGACAATGCATTGAATGCAGTTGTCGCGACGCGTCATTATTGCTTAGCAACCGTCTCCGGATCCAGCTACGTGTCAAAGCGTAACACAAAACTCTGAAAAATGAAATGCAGCCACCGATTTATTTAATTTTACGTGTATAAAAAATTTTTTTTAAAAATACCGTAGTTGCTTTTATCTTTGAGTTTTTAATCACGTGTGAGTACACAATATGCGAAATATTTCACGAATGCGGCAATTTTGCTGATGTGATCTTTGATTATAGGCCTAGTTGATTTCTTTTTTTCTGGGAGTTGAAATCTGGTGGATTTTTATTTTTATCTGTCCCATTGCTATAGCATAGCATGGGACAGATTATAAAATCACTTGCGTCTGTCTGTCATTCTGTCAGTCTGTCTGTAAACACTTTTACGGCCGCAATTTTGATTCGATTTCGGTGAAATTTTTCACAGTGATTCGGGGCCCGAAAAGTAAGATCGAGTTTGTTTGGGATAAAAATCTGATAACTACTACCCCTATTTTACCCCAATTTTTAAAAATTTGCATTACGGCCTATGGGGACATTAAAGCGGTATAACTCGGTCCCCGCATAAAGATAATTGCGCGCTGTTTGCACCAACCCCCCATTATCGGGCCCGGGCTATCCGACGGTGTCGTTAAAATTTTTTCCCGGCCGACCTCTGTTGCCATGGCAACGATTTTTGGGACAAAATTGCCCATAACTCGGCCCCCGTAAAAGATGATTGCTAGCTGTTTTCACCTACATTTTATTTTCGTGCCTGCGCTATCCGATGGTGTCATTTAAATTTCTCGCCTGCTGACCCCTGTTGCCATGGTAACGAATTTTGAGACAAAATTGAAGATTTGTTGATCCTAGCTTGCACCGTTTTTGACTGATCCACCCGTGTGTCAAACAGACCGACAGACAGAATTGCGATGGCTAAGACGCGCTAAAAGCAGTAGATGCTTTCGCGCGTAAAACTAAAACATTGTTATTGGACCGTCTATTCGGTCCTAGGATTGAATCCTTGAGCTATGTATCCCTATCGTGATCTACATTGGCGCCAAAGTTCACGCACTTGGTTCTTAGATCATGAATCATGATTTTCTTCTGCAAAATTTTCTTAATTTTGTTTATTAATTTTTACTAATATCGCTGTCAGACAGACAGTGACATGTAAGAACATCACCGGCGTCAAAGGCTATTTTTGGCAACATCGAAGATGCCCGTTGATGACGTAATGAATGGTCTGACGCTATGACAGCAGCAACTAATCACATGTCGTGTTCGGTCTATGGTCGTGTTATTGACGCCTTCCCGACGTCCATCTCGCTTTGTACACCAGGCAGCTGATTGCTGACTCGCTTAACACCGACACAGACCTAACTCGGCACCGTCTACTTCGGCCTTAGCTCGACGACAGTGGAGAGTAGGCCTAGGCCTACTGAATAGGTCTATAGCTGAAAATGGCAGCTCCTGTATTTTCCTGTATATTGCACTCGCTTGTTACTGCACGATGCACGTATTCTGCTACCACGTGTTGTCTATCCTTACGTACGTCTCTGTCTGTAACGTCGATTACCGCTGTAGACCTATACATTACTTTCTGCTTACTTACTTAGCGAGTTAGTTGCGTGAAGCAGCATACATCTGGTCAAACAGACGGACAGACAGACAGACGGACAAATTACGGAGACAATGTCACGCTTCACACCACGTGCATCGAGTGTTAAAAAGTCACATCACCGCGCAATCTTACTGCAATGCCACTTTTGCTCACTTAGCCTACGAAACATGATTTGTCGAATAAAAACCCTGCAGACGGTAGCCTAGCACTTTCTGTATTTCCTTCTGGACTGTAAGAGAGAGCCGGTGCTGATATGCAGTCTGGCTGCAGTTTTACTGTCCCTTACCAGTTGTGAAAGAGCATGGTATCGGCGTAGGCTACCATGACTTAGCGTACCGTGTCCACGACTCCGCTGTCTAGCCGACTCCGATCACGCCGAGTGTTCTGTCCCTTACCAGTAATATCACCGAGTCGACGACTTATCGCAATGGATCACAGTGACAGTTGGTGAAATGTTTCGCAAACCGATTTTATAGTCTATTCGTGGCTTTACACGGCGTCCACAGCGCAATAACAGAGCGACTATCTATCACGTTGCGCTGTTGTTGGTAAGCCTACGAAGTATAATGCCGAAATCCTGACGGCGTATGCTTGAGACTGTGAGATACAAAGTACTGTATGTTATGACCATGCAGCGATGTTAACAATGAAGCCTCGGGCTATGCAAGCAGAGGCTAAAGCATCGCTTTCTGTCTGGAGCGGCAGTTTATCAACTGAAACCATTCCTGGACAATCATTATGAAACATTTTGATTACGTACACGGATAAAAAGTGGTGCAAAATAAAAAAAGTAGAACATTTCGCTTTTTTCGATGACTACTGGCTGATCTGAAGATATTTCAGAGTGAAACGAATAGAGCGAGCAGCACCGAAGGCGCCAGGACTCAGGCACCACAAGCGTCGCCGAAGGGGAGTTGTCGAAAAGAGACATCTATTCGTCATTGGGACGTGTTTTAAGCTGTTGCGTTTCATCGATCTACGAGAAATGCGAATTACAGGCTGTACACGTGAAACCTCTTTATCTGATTTCTTGGTGCCTGATTGATTTGGTGGCTGCAAACCATTTTTTTTCAGCATCGCTAATGTTTTAGGCCATTTGTAGGGTAACTTATTAGTCCGCCCGAAAGCGATAGATTGCGGAGCGGACTTAAGTTTTACCTCTGATGTTTTTTTTTACTTTTTATTTTTTTTTCCACTCGCGAAATCTCCGAGATGCGTGGGCCGACCGGCGTGAAATTTTGCACGGTGGTCAGTACTAGGCCCTATTTTATAACGCTGGTCCAAAATTTTGGCGGGCGCACCCCAAAAAAATTTTAGGTGCAAAAAACATGCAAAATTTGGCCCGATTTCGGACGACTTCGAAGTTCGGCGACTAATATCTCCGAAACGGATGAAGATATTCAAATTCGGATAGTCATTCCATGTATGGCGATTCCTCATGCGTTAGGCGAAACAAGTACGGTGAAGTTTGGTCCAGTGACCTTGGAGATTTAGATGTGAAATTGTACCCCTTTAAAGCGCAATTTTCGGAAGACCATATTTCGGCCCTTAGTGGGTGCTGCGCCCCCAAATTTTTACACATGCGAGAGAATGACCAAGTCTTACTAGAGCACCCTCACCTGGGGCGGGGCCCCCTTTACAACTTTTTTCATAGGGGAGTCAAAAATTGGCTTAAAATGGAATAAAGGAACGCTTATAACTTCGGAGTTAGGGGGTGTAGCCCGACAAAACTTTGGCACTTGACGTGTCTCTATATTGGGGTGTTAACG
>Ga0209367_1006138_pt1 | contig 16653 bp, 13 predicted proteins | sample WorMetLIZISLAND2_FD_187412 | JGI IMG/M metagenome (GOLD analysis project Ga0209367, IMG submission 187412) | Marine gutless worms symbiont microbial communities from Max Planck institute for Marine Microbiology, Germany - Olavius geniculatus... ... | reverse complement strand
GGGTAGGATTGGGACGGCGAGTGTTGCGTGGGTGGCCGGTGTCAAGGCACTCAGGAATGATCAAATGTCACTAAATAGAAGCAGCATTCTATCATTCTTTCTCACAGTAGACAATGTTTATTGCAAAGCTTGCTGCGCGCTTTCCTGCTGCTTAATGTAATTTGTTCTTTTGAGCCAACAGTCATTGGTGACTAGTTGACTATCAAACGCAAATGGCAAAAGGCTCTTTATTGGGTCTATTCAGATTCTCAGAATTCTCGACGGGCGAGAAATATAATTCTGGAGCTCGAGAATTTTTTTCGAGTCTCGAGCGAGGCGAGTCTCGTTAACATCCCTAAATATTTAGTGTATGGTGTACGATATGACATTTCTAATGTACGATGTTTTGGGGGTTACTTTTTTCCTGACATTGTAGTTGTGGTGATCCCTATGGCTGTCTCTAACCTACAAACGAATTGTATATTGAAATTCTGTAGCGTGAAAAAGCAATTTGTGAGGGTCGAGTAGAACTATGTGAATGAACGTTTGGGTCTGTATGGCTGCAGGGCGTGATGGTAGGGATGGGTCAGAAAGACAGCTACGTCGGCGACGAGGCACAGAGCAAGCGAGGTATCTTGACCTTGAAATACCCCATCGAGCACGGCATCGTCACCAACTGGGACGACATGGAGAAGATCTGGCACCACACGTTCTACAACGAGCTGCGTGTTGCCCCCGAGGAGCACCCGGTCCTGCTGACAGAGGCACCCCTCAACCCCAAGGCCAACAGAGAGAAGATGACACAGGTAGTTTACATAACAGCTTGAAAAGTCAGATTTGGTTTTGCTTCTAAAAAATGAAAATTGTGCTATTTAGCCGACAGAAGCTGAAAAACTGCAGGGGTATATGGCAAGTTGCGCGGTAGCGCCCACCTATAAATGGATCTGGTCTGGAGCTCTCAGTGGGGTGCAGGGACAGAAGCTGCAAGCGTTTTGGCAATCATGTGCAAAATTTTCTCTTGAATATACAGTGTGTTTTGAATATTTTTTTATCATGTTAACATCTTGTTTTAATAGAGGAATGTGGTTTCATTAACTGAAACGGAGGGAGCTGCAATTGAAGGAGCTGTGCATTATATGAAAAGAAATGCAACTGTTTGTCTCTGTCGTTGCAGATAATGTTCGAGACGTTCAACTCGCCGGCGATGTACGTGGCTATCCAGGCCGTACTGTCGCTGTACGCCAGCGGTCGTACCACAGGTATTGTGCTGGACTCCGGCGACGGCGTCTCGCACACTGTGCCCATCTACGAGGGCTACGCGCTGCCGCACGCCATCCTGCGTCTCGACCTGGCCGGCAGAGATCTGACCGACTACCTGATGAAGGTATGCCATTGACGCATCGTTGTCGTAAACGTTCTCATCGCGGTTTACAGTGTATTAAATACTTCAGACCGTGTTGAAACGTACTTAATTTCATGACTGATTGACGGTGCTGTCTGCTTGGCATTTGCGTGTTACAGACGCCGGACGAGTTTCAACCGTCACACTTAATTTTGCAGTAAGATTATGGGTGGTTGTAAAGTTGTATATACAATAGTGAGATATAGGATGAAGGACATCATGAAATAAGCCAGTGAAACTGACGCGTTTTAAACGCTTCTACTTTTAGAACGTTTCTTAAAATATAATTTGTATTAAACGTTAAGGTCGGCTGCCACAGGAATTCAAACAGCTTCTGTAGCAACTATTAGCTTTATGCCAGCGCTTAATTAACATTGCTGTTGGAATAGCGAGGACAAACATTTTTAAAATAGGAATCTTATCAGTTTTCAGCAGAAGAGCAGATTTGCATCCTTACCATTTGTAAATAAATGCGGGTGATTTTGGTGGCAGATATTGACGGAGCGCGGCTACAGTTTCACGACGACGGCCGAGCGTGAGATCGTTCGTGACATCAAGGAGAAGCTGTGCTACGTGGCGCTCGACTTCGAGCAGGAGATGGCCACTGCGGCCGCCAGTTCTTCATTGGAAAAGAGCTACGAACTGCCAGATGGGCAGGTCAGCCAATTTCCAACTCGATTACTGTATAATTTGTTGATTACACCTAATTATTACTTGCAGCCTAGTGTACTTACAATGTAGAATGCACTATGGCTAAAAGTTTGAAATAAGGCGTTTTTGTAACGTTTTTAAACTTTGAGGTTGCGGTGCATAAAAGTAACTTTATTTGTTGAATTTGTTTGTGGTGGTTGGCTGTTGGCTGTGAGTATGCCGAATGACTTATACTTACCCGTGTTTTTATTGGTGTTAATTTTTCGTTGCCCAGTGCCATCCTGTCATTCCTGTGTGGTAGTTTTGTTATACGATTGCATCTTGGCCTTCGTACAGACTTCCAGGGCCGAACTTGGATACAGTGGCACTTTTTATGTCTTCTTTAACACAATCCATCCATCTTTTCATTGGTTTTGATCCTGGTCTGTTGCCACTTGGCTTCCACTGATAAACGGTCGTAATAAAACGATAGTATCCTGTGTCTAGGTCATAACGATCGGCAACGAGCGGTTCCGCTGCCCAGAGGCGATGTTCCAGCCTTCGTTCCTCGGCATGGAGTCGTGTGGTCTCCACGAAACCACCTACAACTCCATCATGAAGTGCGACGTCGATATCCGTAAAGACCTGTACGCCAACACAGTCCTGTCCGGAGGATCGACCATGTTCCCCGGCATTGCCGATCGCATGCAGAAGGAGATCACATCCCTCGCCCCGGCCACAATGAAGATCAAGATCATCGCTCCGCCGGAGAGGAAGTACTCAGTCTGGATCGGCGGATCGATCCTGGCCTCCCTGTCCACATTCCAGCAGATGTGGATCAGCAAGCAAGAATACGACGAGTCCGGACCCTCAATCGTCCACCGAAAGTGCTTCTAAATGAGAGCACCTCAAAAATTTAACATTGAACTGATGTTAGTCTATCATTGCTGATAGCGTTATCGTTATGTTGCTGCTTTTTTGGTTTTGTTCAGAAATATGTTTAAGTATGAATTTTTTTCTCTTCTTGCACATGATTATTATACTACTTGCACACGCTGCCAATAGTACTAAAACTGTTTTGGCTCGTTGATGAATTCTGATGTATGTAACGTGTGTACACAGAGGCCAGGCTGTTAGTCGTTTCTGTAGACTTTGGCTAATAAAATCGCTTAATTTTGTATTAGTTTCTTGAAAAATGATGTACGGTACTCTGGTGGTGAATAAGCAATAGGCATCACTGCCGGAGGCATCATGGGTTTCAAAAAGTACGCAAGGCAGGAAGTGCTATTTTTTCAACTGACACAGAAAATTTTTGTCCCTGGTGCTCCTAAATTTCTCAAGATTGGTATTTCAGCCTAGTATAAGTTTTTGGATGAAAATCCCCTTTCTACAGCACTACGGTTTGCTAACACACCAGCAGTTAAAAGGTACAAGCATTAAAACCAGCAGTGGTGTGCGTTCATAATTAACATACTTCAAATTTACTACAAATACAAAACTACAAATTTATGGTGAACGTAAATAACACAAGCTGAATCTAGAGGCAAACGTTGCTATCGTGCAGTCAAACGTTCTGAACAGTACTAAATAAAGCTTCAGATTTACTAAAGAGCGTATCGGATTAATGAATATAAAGCCCATATAAACAATGCATTAATGCAACACAGGGTGGGCAAAACGTGCAACTTTTGTCCATATCTTAGCCAATTATTGACAGATTTTCTAAATTCTTTCACTGGCGCACTGCAGACAAAATTGCGATAATGTGATATTGTAAATTTCACCATACCATAAATGCGTCTCTACACTACCTTGTGAAATATCGATGAAATATGCATACATAACGATACAAACATTTTGGTAAAATTGAAAAAAAACACCAGACCAACATTGCAGTGAATGTTCTGTCGCTGAGTGTATGACACTAGGCTGTGTGGGTATAACACAGTCTAGTGTCGTACAAATCGTTCATCGCAATGCTGGTCTGAAGCGTTTTTTTCAATTTCAATAACATGTTTGTTATTATTGTTAACTTATGTATGAATATTTCATCGATACCCGTAATGTAGAGACGCATTTACGGTATGGTTTGATCTACAATAATCACATTATCGCAAATTGTCTGCAGAGTGTACAGTAGCAATGCAACAGAGCAGTAATTCGGCAGATGTAACAGGCAGGTTACAATTACAACTAAGAGTAGACCTGCCTCACGCAGTGGCGGATCTAGACCAGCCAGGGGCGGATATGCCCTTCGTTTATCCCCCTCTTTTCTTTCCCCCTTCCTCCTCTTTCCCCTTGTCCTTTTCCACTCCCCTTTCCCTTAGAATTAAAGTAGGACCCCTTTAATACAATAGAGAGTCTGGGGTATCAGCGCTCTAAGTTCGCCGAGCGGGGTTTGGGGCGGAGCCCCAGCGCCCAACTGAAATGGAGTTTGGTGCATTTTAGCTTTAGAATATAACATCTGGTGGCAATAATTTTTACCAATTTCCACATAGGCCTACACGAACTTACTAATTAACAGGTCGGCAGAGCATATAAAGTGTTTAAGCCTGTACTTAAAAACAGGGGGTCAAAGGGGGGGGGGAAGCGGCCGCACGTCCGCTTCCGCCACTGAGCTCACGCACCTACGCTTCTAATGATAAATCTAGGCCTAAATGATAGAGAACGTGTCACGTCACACAAGGGCCTCGGAAATCTGGTCGGCGCGTACCGCACATCTTCCACTAGTTACGACCCTATTATTTAATTAGGCTAGCCGACCGTACTTGTGTAACGGTCGAGCTTATGGTACGGTTGTAGTCCGTCAGTCACGCCCTTTCAGATGAGATGAAAATCACTGACGTTGGATGACCTTGAAAGTCATTAATTGACAACCAGTACGGTCGGCTATCTTAACGACAGCTGGGAGTCCACGCAATACAACGCACGCACATAATGGCATCTAATCTTAGAGGTTAAAGTTGAATGTTAAGTTCTAAATACATCGAGTTGTGTACTACAGTAGCCACTAGCCATCCGCTTACCGCCGAGATGAAGTTTGCATTACTTACTCACAAACTTTCGTTTCCGATGTTAGCTCGTTTTACACATATCCGGTATTGTGGATGCCATGGCAAATAACGTAAACAACTTATTGTGATTTACGCTAGAATAATATTGTTTCACGCTGGGTAGTGGAATAATTTGTCAGTTGCCTGTTCATATATTAATTGAAGCATTTTCGTCATCATGGATCCTATGTTTTTGGCTATGAGTCTATGTCGGAGACGAAAGTTTGAGCAATGCATTGAAATTTGCTCTGAAATTCTTTCAAAGAATCCTTATGACCAGGTCAGTATTGATTTCAAGGAGGGTTTCTGTACCAAGACTGTCATATTGAGCCATACTTAGCTTATTTGTCGTTTTAGCGAACGAAATGCTTTACATATGCAAGTATACTTTACGGAGTTACAAAATAAGCACTTTGTGCACAGCCCATAGGTCAACAAGGAATCAGGTGCTTTTCTTCTCTGTCGAAATTTCTAACTTTCATGACTTGAATGGGTAATTTTGCAGCTTAGTAGCGCAAACTAATAAGCTATAGCTGATTAACAAATAAAAGTCTATAATGACCATAATCAACACATATAGTGATTAATTGGGCAAACAAATTTTATTATAATAACAATGATTCTTTAGTGATTAGATGCTTTGCTTATTATTTTCATTAATTTTGGACACATTTGTTAGATTAAGTTTAGTGACGGTGCCAAGGAGGGGTCCAGGGGGGCCATTCCCCCCATTTGAGGCTTGGCTTTCCCCTTTGCCCCCCCATTTGAGTTTCACAGACATAAGGCAAAATGCAGTCTATGGATAAATAAACTGCAGTAAATAAATTAATACGGTAATATTTAGAGCTGTCGCAGTTGACGCGTTAATTAACGCGTTAATGTGTTAATAAATTAATGCGAGTTAAAAAAATTAACGCACATGCATAAATTTATCATTTTATTTCATTTAGTTACTAAATTCTGTGCAGCAAAAGTTCGGATATTCCATTAAACTGCAACAAGCATCACGGTAGGCTATTGTGACGCAGGCACTACATTGTGGGCTTCATTCCAGTCACCCTCTCCATGTAGTCCACTGTCCATCTACAACGTCAGCAATATTGATAGTTACTTTATTAAAGTTTGTTACATTTTAAAATCTTTATTTATTCACCAATCACAAGTGAACAGACAGACAGACAGACATACAAACATATGCATGAAACTGACAAAAGACAGTAAGCAAGCAATTCACGTAAGTGTAACACAATAGAGTCTATCACAAAATGATGGACTCTATGATGGACAAGAGATGATATACAAAATAAAAATACTGTAATAGTTAAATAGTAAATAGTCTAAATACGTTTAAAAAATAAAAATTATATGTGTTTTTTAAACCTATTTTCATTTTTCTAACTTTCTATATTCTACGGGCGGGTCCCATAAACGTCTCGGGCCCGAGGTAATTTACCTCCTACGCTCCATCTCGACGGGACTGGGTGCATTAATTTATGCGTTAGTTAATGCATTAAAAAAATTAATGCCTTGACAGCTTTAGTAATAATACGGCTGAATTATTACTAATTACAGACTTTCATTATTTGTTTGCCGCAAAGTAGAATAAACAATAATTTACAAAACTGAGTGTATCAAATTTTCAGGCTCTGGATAGCAGTAGGCCTAGAAGATGTTACAGCACTACAACAGCTGGCAGTCGTTATCTGCTACCAGTTTTTTTGCCTCAGTCAAACTAGTAGTAATTATTAGCCACCAGTTCTGCAGGCCTTAAGTTTGTGCAACAGTTGTTCACCACATGCCAAATTTAAACTTAACTGTACAACTTCATGACAGAACGGTGGATTGTCAAATGTGACTGCGCTGCCAATTAAAAACAGGATATAATTTGGCGTGGATACTATTCTGGATGAAATTGAATACACATATAAGAATCACAATTATTGTTCTTTATGTATGTATAAGCATACTTGCTATGAAAGCTATCTTATGAAAGTTATGATTTTTTGTTAAACCGCATTAAACATTAAATGATCTGGGTTTTGCATCTGAAACGTAATGTTTTAAAAATATTTTTACTTACAGATCTCATTTTGGTGATGCTGGCAGTTTGGCTGGTGGATTTCATAAATCCAGTTACGCGTTATAGGATAGATCCAGCACTTTATAAGAAGCCTATACATCAGACATTTTTACGCGCAAAAGCAGTTACTGCTTTCAGTGCGTTTTAGCCATCGCAATTCTGTCTGTCTGTCTGTCACACGGGTGCATCAGTCAAAAGCAGTGCAAGCTAGAATCACCAAATCTTTACCATCAGCTGCCTGGAAGACTCTAGGCTCGGACCTGACGGGAGAGTTTATCGAGTGCTATGTTATAACTAGAGAAAAAAGTTTGTAGTGGAATGGGTTAAGTGACGACAGGAAAAAATGCAATTTGCCTTCATATGCTTTTGGGCTGTTTTGTTACCATATAAAGTAACAGGGTGACCACTCACCTGGAAAAAATCTGGAAAAGTCAGGGGATTTTAGAATGGTCAGGAAAAAGTTAGGGAAATGTCAGAGGAAACTGTTTTAGGTCTACCCCATTAGGCAAAATTGGTGGTACCAATTTTTTTCTGCTTGCTTCGTTCGCATATTATTTGTATCCCTCACTTTGAATTCGTGGCACCACCTTTGGTTGAAATCAGTTGCTTGATCTAGCTGGCGTTTACCTTCCAGTCTCTCTGATGTATCATTCAGTCTTTGCCTGCCCTACTGGAAAAGTCGCTCTGGAAAGTGGTCACCCGAGAAGTACGTATTGGATGATAGCCTGAATGCAATAAGGATAAAGGGGAGGGGGAAGATTGGAGTACGAAATGAAAAAAAATGTGGCCCCCTTACACATGTCTTGCCCCGCCCTTGGCCTTTCCAGTCATAAAAAGCTGGCACCACCACTGATTCAGTTGGCAGGAAAGAAAGTCAGAATGTCTAGCAGGTAATTATGAGTATCTGGTTTGGCTGCAGGCAGCGTGGATGTTAAAGATGCGTGCATTGACAGAGCAGCTCTACGTTGATGAGGTAGATATTGATGAGGAAGGAATAGCAGAGACACTGATGGACAGTAATGCCATTGCCAACGTTCCTAGACCTGGAACGTCTCTGAAACAGCCGCCAAGCACAGGAGCTGGCGCCATTAGCCGTGGAGTCAGGTGTCGTAACAAACATGAAGTATTTTCCTTTTATGATAACATGCATTACAGTTACATTTGGCGTTCAGTAAGTAATGAGAATTGATGTATTAGAGCAATAAATTGCGTTCTGTATATCAGTAAAAGCACATTCTCAATAAACTTACACTGAGCTCATTGCAGGTGTGATATTGTTATAATTTTTGACAACATGGAGTGATAATTAAGAATGATTTACAGCATTAACACAAAAGCCTAGAGTTATTCATTGTCACAGATGAAGGACCCCACCAGATGAGATTTCAGATTCGCAACAGATAATAGTCACTGGAGATCAACATATTAAATATTATTGTTCTACTAATCACTGTGATACTTTGTCTGTGTTAGACCTACGTCACAGTCTGGTCGTCCACTGAGTGGGTTTGCCCGGCCTGACAGTGCATCAGCTCGGCCGGGTACAATGGAGCAAGCTCTGAGAACCCCGCGCACGGCACACACTGCACGGCCGGTCACTGCAACCTCAGGAAGATACGTTCGACTTGGAACTGTAAGTGGCTTTTGTTTAGAAGTTAGATCTGCTATTTTGATGGTCCGCTATTTCAAAGATCAACTACACTGTGTCTCAAAAAACGTTTCACATTGTAATTGTCTATATCAATGACAAATATTAACCGATTTTCAAAATTTGTTTCTCTGTATGATACTACACTGTATTAAATCTGTCTTTGTGGACATATGATGTGTTGAACGGTGGGTTTATTTCTGGCTTTCCTGGCTTAGTAGGCCCACTACTTTATCCACAGTGGGCACATTTTCTTCAGTACCTGCATGCTTCAGTCTGTCGTTTTGACGCCTTTGGTCAACTTCCTGTTCTCAAAATTTTTTAGTAGCATGTCCAGTCCTTTCCTCTTGCTTTCTTTTTGCTGTTTATCTTGAAAAAATTCCGCCAGAATTTTCCACGAACTGTTTTTTTTGAACTCATATAAATTTTTAGTCAAAGCCTTGTTCTGATTGCAAAATGCATGTAACGTTACCAGTGTATCGTCACTGCATTAAAATCATTATTTGCAATAATATCCTATGCTTTTGTTTAGAAACACAAGAAATGTATCAAAAACTAAACTTCATTTAGTTTTAATATAAAAATTTGTGGAAAATTGTTTTAGAAGATAATTTTTGCAAATATATTACTAGGATTTTAGTGATTTTTGACAACTTAAGTTTCATATGGTAGTGTAGCGATGCAGTCAATGTGTGGTGGGGTGTTTAGTAACCACCCTACTGCTACTTGTCCACAGAGTGTGCCAGTGAAAAAAATTTGAAAATCGGTCAAAATTTGATGAAGGTATGGACAATCACAAAGTGGGACGTTTTTTTGACACAGTGTATTGACTAACATTAACTCTAACCTTAACCCTAACATTCGTAATATTAGTGGACCTTTAGAATGGTCAGCTGGTACCTTGTCCGTTGCTGGATTTACCGTGGGACAGGTGGTGCACCTATGCCAGGGCCTCTGACCTTAGGTCAGATCAAATACTTATAATTTTGCAGAAATAATATTTATAGATGTGATACATACCAAGAATTAATACACTTCATTCACATTGGTTTTTGTTGTTAAAATAGATTTTGTACATTTTTGCATTTTTTGGACATTATTTGTAATTGAGTACTTGCATTTGTATTCTTTGTAATATTGCTGTAGAGTTTAAAGGTGAAAATTAATTTTTTGGAGTTTCAGTATTTGAAAAAGACTCCATTTTCTTTTAAATCTTAATCCACCACTGCTTTTTGTCACTTTCGCTTGCGACATTCTCGTATTTTAGTTTCATTTAAACTGTTTCAGTTATTTTTCATTTGTGTGCTAGTGTAGACTGGCAGCTTGACAGCAAATTTTTGGTGCAAACTTTTTATAGGCATATTTGTGAGAAATTCTGATTCACTGTCAGCATGCAGTAACTGTTGTTTCTGATTTTTGTTACATTTTTTGTATTTTTAAATTTTTTTTCATACTTGGTGTATGATTTTATATTAAACTAGAAAGCAGTCAGAGCCTGCACACCTCCGTCAAGGCAATGTTGTTTGATAGGTGGCAGCACCATCTTTGGTTTTGTAGTGGTTTCCCTTATGCCCAATTGAAAGCAATGGTAACGAAAATTTCAAAGTGATCCAGAATCCAGGATTTCTTGCCGATCACCCCCAAAATTGAATCACTGGTAGTTTTTGCCATGCCCGACATACCCTCAAAATTTCAGAAAGATCCTTTCATAACTTTTTGAGTTATCTTGCTAACAGACAGACAGACAAACAAACAAACAAAGTCTGGCAAAAACATTACCTCCTTGGCGGAGGTAATAAACAAATACATTACGAAGTAGTTTTGGCAACCTTGCAAGGCTTGGACTACTACTACTACTACTACTACTACTAGTTCAGTTCAGTTATGCATTGTTAGGCGTCTATGCTGTCAACACCTGATGGCCCATTCATCAACTTAGCAAGGCTGGACATGTCAAAATATGCAGCTAAACCCACGCTAGCAAAGGCGCTGTTTGAATACATCTTTCATCATGAAAATGACATCAGAAATGTAAGCCTGGATCATTTCTGATGCTGAATAAATATACAGTTTAATAGTTACAGCTAGACCTGTATTGAATATTTGATTTATATTTGTATTTTGTCAAATTTTTGCTCTGATTATTACATTCGGGTAAACATTTATATTGTTCAAATACTAATATTGCATAATTGCACTTCTGCTATTAGCATGGTCGGGCAACAGGAATGGATGCTACAACAATTAACAGTTTAGTTTTAGGAACTTAGTCTAAGTTGGAGTAATTCTAGGAGAACTAACTGGGAATACAAGAATCAGCAGTAGCAGTACTGATGAAAAAGAGAAGGAGAGTTTATTGAGTGACAGCACATCAAAAAAACTAAGAAAATCGTTTGTGCAACTATTGTAATTAGAGTTGTAACAAAAATAATTACTTTGTAGCTTTCGGAATGTTCTAAAAGCCTTTCATCCACTGACGGAATTTGAATTATGAAAATAGGTTAATACTTGATGAAGTTGTGAATGAATGAAAATTAATGGCTTACATTATTCTATGGACCATTGTGTTTACAGTGTAATGTGTATAGTTTTTAACACGGTCTACAGTGTATTATTTCAGTGTGTAATGGGGCATAATACACTGTACATGGTGTTACATCAGAAAACACTTTCTTTCTTTCGTAATTGACTCAAATGATGATCAACTTACATGAAATTTTTACCAGTTGTAGCTAAAAAAAATAGTAAGTCAAAATATTTTAACGAAATATGGCAGTTGATAAAATGTACCTTGCTAGTCGTGACATAATGCTGACGTCATAATGTGTCATGGATACAAGCTTGCTAGTCTCAACTGGTACTGTCAGTTGCTACCCTGCTTCGATGGTGAACTTAATCTGGTTTGCTGAAGAAAAATTTTCATCTTGTCAGCACTAAATGACATAGGGGCATGAAATCAGGCGTCTTGCGATCCAAAAACGCAACCTTCTTGCAAGCTCAGTGTGCTATTGCACTGTCTTGCTTGAGCATTTGAAAGTCCACCTCAGTCCCACAGTCCACAGACACATAAATGTAATTGCTTTGCACATTCTTTGTGGCTGCAACTGTAAAACTTCAAGAATTTGTCATGAATGAACCAGATTTTTCACCATTGGAGAAGGGTAGCAACTGACAGCACCAGTTGAGACTAGCAAGCTTATACCAGTGACACATTATGACGTCACCGTTATGTCATGACTGGCAAAGAATATTTTATCAACTGCCATATTTTGTTATAATATTTTGAATTAGTATTTTTTCACTTACAACTGGTAAAAAATTCCATGTAAATTGATCATTTGAGTAAATTATGAAAGAAAGGAAAAGGGGTTGCTTTTATGAAACACCATGTAGACCGTGTTGAAATGTACTTATTTCATGACTGTGATCGACGGTGAGTTTTGCATGAGAATGGGTGCTGTACACAGACCGAAGCCACGTTTTGGTCTTCACACTTGAGTGGAGTGAGATTATGGGCAGTTATAACACTCTAGACACTGTGGTGAGATATAGGCGGGACAAAACTGGGTCATGAAAGAAATTGAACGAGTTGTTGCAACTGTGATGTCAGGCGTTAGAGTTGGCATCTCTGGCGACTCAAGCTGTGCAGTACAAAGACTGGTGGTGGAAACTGCAGCTTGGAAAATGCTACTACAGGTCAGCGTCCTCAGGATTCTACTACACTGCACTACTACTACAAGTTGCTAACCTACTGCGTCCTCAAGTTAATGCAGTTTCCTAACCTTAGCGGGTAGGATGGACACCTAATGTGGCTGATTGTTGCAGTGGTATGTCTGCTGGCTGCACCATGGGTCTAGTTGTTTGCTGGCATGTGCAATGGAGTTGCTTGCTCAAGTTCTTCTAGCTTGGCTTGTAAGTTTTTTTGGGCTCGCTGGCCTGCTCCAGTCACAAAGTATGGCTGACACTTTGAAACATAATCACTGTTAGAATTATACTCCACAATCTATCATTTTCCGAAGGTACTACTGTCAGCTTGATAGGGCTGACCGAGTGACCATATCCTCAAGTTTAGCAGTTAGCGCATAAGAAAACAAACAGGAAAAATTATTAATGTTATCAGTGATACGTCTCAGTAGTCATAACAGAAACACCATTCAGTTTTTGAAGATGTGTCAAGGACTGCTGGCTACTTGTTGTTTTTTTTCAGCGCTCGTAAGATGTTTGTTTTTATTAGCAGTTATTTAATAACACTAGCCACCATTGCTGCTGCTGCTACGACTAATACTACTATCGCTACTGCTACAGTAACAACTACTACTACAACAACTACTCTGGCTGTTGGAACTACTAATACTACTACTATTGCTGCAACAACTACTGTTGTGTATGTAGGCTTGGAATGTACCGAGATGCGGAGAGACAGTTCAAATCAGCTATAGCGGACCAGCCTATGGTGGATTCGTACTTGTATCTTGCCAAGGTTTACATCCGCATGGATCAGCCACTGGCTGCTATTGACGTCTATAAGCAGGGACTGGTGAAGTTCCCACAGGAAGTCAGCCTGCTACTGGGCCAGGCACGAGTACATGAGGTACCACCACCATTACTACTACTACTACTACTACTACTACTACTACCACTCTACTACTGTATGGTTAAGATGTTATTTTTTATTCTTTTTGATGCAAACATTGCTATTGGTGAGGGATTACGATGTCAACTCTGCTGTGCTGGAAGCGTCACTTTGATGCATGTTATACAAGTCTGAGCTAAATCGCTAAAGTTTATATGTAACATTAATCTCCTGTTTATGATGTCGTAAAAATTTCTATTTTTTGAGTTAATTTAACTGTTAAGCTTAAACGTGAAAATATTTAAGATGCAAGTTTGTTATCAGATTATGCTCGGGAACGGGATATTGGCAAACTGTGGGTTACTGGCATACTGGTCAATGAGTCATATTTTGCGGCTCACGCTGGCTAGCCGAGCCACAAAAGCTCGAGCAGGTGGCTATCAGATTTAATTAGGATAAAGGCATATGGTGATGCAGTTGCTACTACTACTATTGTTGCTGCTACTACTGTACAGGGTTTGAATGATATGAAGACAGCAGTGACTGAATACAAGAACGTACTGCATCAGGACAACATGTGTATTGAAGCAATTGCCTGCATAGCTACACACCATTTCTACACCGACCAGCCCGAGATTGCACTCAACTACTACAGGTTCTACTAGTTGCAGCAGTAGTAGTTGTAGTTGCTGTTGTTGTAGTTGTAGTTAGTTGGTGGCTTGGCCTAGCAGCAACATTGTAGGTCGCATCAAATTAGTCAAATTAGTTTGACTAATTAAATTACTTTTTCTAACAAATAAAGCACTTTAGCATGCAGCCAGCCATACCAACGTATTCAGCTAGCACTGCGGCATCATATGTCTGAATATTGTTTTTGGTGCTATTCCTCCTTTAAAGTTGAGCCAGGTTTGTATGGAGATCATTGACCATTTGCAAGGTCTTCACATTTGACCAAGCCACCTAGACCAACTCAACCTTATGTTTACCTTTTGTTGTTCTTATTTTATTTTTGTATCTTTACTTATGATTTTTCCTTTTTTCAAAACCAGACAGCGAACAAAGACCAAAATTTAGGGCGAAGGATGTCCCTTACCTGCAAAGAATTGAGGCCAAATTTCAGCGAGATCCGTTGAGGGGTTATGGAGGGAGGGGTATTTTACCACATTTATAATTAATTGATGGCTTGACAAATCATAAGCCATAGACCAAGACTTTGTGGCATTTTCTAAATTTGCACTATACGTGCTGCCTAGTTTAATGTGATTGCATTTGGGCCATGTGCATTAGTACGAGAGGAATGTCCACCCCTTTAATTTCCCCCCCCCCACTTGTCTTATGGTGCAGGTGGCATCACATTGGCCCTGTCCCAAATTTCTAGTTGTTTTTGTTGTAGTTCTAGTAGTATTAGTAGTTGTTGTTGTTGTCTGGTGCTAGGCGCCTGCTACAGATGGGCGTAAGCAATGCAGAGCTGTACAATAACCTGGGCCTATGCTGCTTCTACGCCCAGCAGTATGACATGACGTTCAATTGCTTCATGAGAGCACTTGCTATTGCAACCGACGACAACGTCGCAGATGTCTGGTACAACATTGGACACGTGGCCCTGGTCAGTTGTAGTAGTAGTAGCAGTAGTAGTAATAATAGATCGACAATTGACCTAAAGTGATTAAAATGAACTGACATAGTATTGTTGTTTAAAAACAAATCACACTTGCTAGGAAAGATGAGATCCGTGGGTCCAGCCTCAATCGAATACATGCAGTTGCTTCTGACTTACAAATAGAAGGTGATGTATGATTCAGCAGGTGGCAGCGTTGATCAGCGATTCTGCTTCACATTCTGCTTTTTACGAAATTATTTGTGCTTTTGTTGCTGTAGTTGTTGTTGGTGTAGTTTCTGTAGTCATTACCGGGAGTCTTAGCATGCTGACTCAGTCAATTAAAAATGCAGCTGGCTATTAATAGATCTGACCATTCGATCAACTTGGGCTGTATGGTTTAACCCTTACCAGCTCAAAGCGCTGAAAAGGGGGATCAGCTCTCATGCAGTGAACCTAGTTGTCTCTGCGATATTTTTTTCTTCTTCACATTTTTGTTGTAGTTGTTGTTGTTAATTGCTGTTGTTGTTGATGATGTCTGCCTGTCTCTTGTGCTTGCTTAGGGTATTGGTGATGCGGGGATGGCGTACCAGTGTTTCCGCATGGCACTAGCATCAAACAACGATCATTCCGAGGCATACAACAATCTCGGCGTTCTAGAGGCAAGGAAAGGACGGATTGAAATGGTAAGACGAACATTTGTTTTTTATCTTGGACTAAAGTCTCATTCATAAATTTTGTTTTATGTATGAGTCAAGTTTGGACTTAAATCTCAGACTTTTTGGTTTGTTGCCATTACTCAAAGTAATTGGAAATAAACTAGAAATAAATAGACACCTGAATTATACCACTTTTAAGTTGCTTATTTAATCAGTACTTTTTTGCATACTGGTATATGCTTTGGTACACACAACTGTGTTATATTATTAGTTAGATCATTATGGCGTTAATTTTTCATTCTTACTGCTTTGACTTTTGCTATCAATGCTACCAATAGCAAGTCAACTTTATTGCTATGACCAGAATTAATCGCTGTTTGGTCAAAGACCAAGTTATACTTTAGCACTTAAAACCAAATTGTATTTTTTAATTTTGGATGAAAATTTTTATCACAGAGTTTAAGTTTGGTCAGAAGTTTGTTCTTAGACCAAATCATCATCATTTGGTTAAGTCTGGTCTTACTTTTGTTTAAGATGACCAAACTTCGGTTTTGACTCGATTTCTGTCTTAGGAAAACTTGTCCTTGGTTATTATGTGCATGCTATGTAGGCAAGGTCGTTTTTCTCACTACTACTACTACTAATAGTGAATGCCATGTGACGTGGTGCATCGTGTAGGCCAGGTCGTTCTTTCAAGCGTCGTTCAACATTACATCTCATCTATTCGAGTCACACTACAACTACTCTCTGCTAGCGGACAAGGTTTGCTCAAATTTACAGCATTGAAACTATACGCCATATTATCTGCCTATTATGGGGCCTATTGACCCACAGTTAGGCCTACTTAGGATGTGCCTCCACCTGCAGGAAAACTGAAAAACATTTAAGCTATATCGCATGCTCAAAAATATATTTGTTCTATGCTTGACAGCAGAACTGATTGTCTGAAATGAGCTTACGTCAGTCGTCAGTTAGTTTGCGACTATTTTTCAACAAATCTGACTATTTCTTGAATGAATGAATGTCTTCAGT
>Ga0209367_1006137_pt1 | contig 16656 bp, 8 predicted proteins | sample WorMetLIZISLAND2_FD_187412 | JGI IMG/M metagenome (GOLD analysis project Ga0209367, IMG submission 187412) | Marine gutless worms symbiont microbial communities from Max Planck institute for Marine Microbiology, Germany - Olavius geniculatus... ... | reverse complement strand
GTCACCCTGAACGAGGTTGCTAATTGAGAGGGGGTGGGCAAAATTTGCGATTTTTGGCCAATAAGTCGCTGTATCTCAGAAACGGTGCTAGTAAAGACATAGGTTACTATTAAACACTAATAGGAAATCATATACTGGCTTTCGATTGGCGCCGAATTCAATGACCTTGGATGACCTTGAATGCCAAAATAGGGATTTTTTTATGGATTTTTCGGGCGATTTCGGGCTGCGACACAAAATCATTCACAAGGCAGTGCCACGGTACTGGCGTTGGTGGCGTGGCCTAGTTGGTAACGCGTTTCTGCTGAAACGAAGTTACTCTACGCCGGGCCCGGTTAATACTGCGATTGGCGACTGCCTGCGGGCAGAAACTGCTACAGGCTTTTGCGCGTCCGTGAGCTGAGCATTAACTCAAATTTCTTGTTAACTTGACCAAACGTCAATTTCCTTTACTTACTCATTGTTGATTTTACCACAGCGTTACGCAAAAAACCTATGACGTCAAAATTTCTTTGAGCTGGATACGTGTTCTAAAACGAGAGGTCATTTCTTGAAGTTGAAGAAGAGCCGCTTTAACAGTAACCTTCATAGACACTTTTTCACCGAACGGATAATCAACATATGGAATAATCTAGATGAACTGACTATCTCGGCTTCTTCCCTCAAGAGTTTTAAGAACAGTCTCAACAAATGGAAAATGACAAGGCAGATGGGTCACGTCTGGACTGATGTCTAATGACCCCAGGGGCCAATCCAGTACATTGGTGAGGCCCCGTCCGGTAAGCTATCCGGTAAGCTATATGACGTCTAATCTACACAGCTTTCTCCATGTAGATCAAGGTTAGTGCTTTCCTATATATTTGCCTAAATTCTTCCTAAGAAGTTTCCAAAAAAGTTTCGAAAATTTTGCCCCAGCTCTCTGGTTAATTCTAACCTAACAGCGAGCGAGCGACCGAGAGTCCCCACTCCCCAGAGTTGACTGTTGATTACTGTTTAATTTTGAGGACCTTTAGCAAGGCGGCTTCAGGAAATAAAAATGGCGAGCTATAAGAATAATATAAAATAACAACTTTCATTGTTATTCTACATATTAATGATACGGTGAATAACTTATTAATGCAGTTTTGTTTTTGCGCACCGGTGGTTACGATTGGACCGAATTCGCTTTTTTGATGCAGTTTCTGATGGACTTCTTTAAATTGTTTATAAATACTGCGGCCCCACTGCCTAGTGATTGCAATCCCGGCCGTTTTCGCCAATCACAATCCCGGGATTTCGGGGTTACAAAAATTCGTTAAAATCGCGTTTTTGAGAGCGTTAAATGCTAAAAATTATACAATCTTCATCGGCTTATGGTCGAACTTCAACAAGTTGAAGACTCCTAACCAGTAGTGGTTGTGGACATGCCGGCAGTGCTGAGTGCGTAAAGAAAAAATCATGAACGATGTTCCGGTGCAAAACTAAGTGCTAATTAAAATAGAGAAGTGTCTCTGGCTTCTCACGGAATGGTCGCGACTCCCTTTCACCAGAGTCGGTGGAGTACAATTCTAGAGGTCTAATGAATAAAATATTTTATGCACGCTAAGTGCTACTCCTTGCTCTGCTCGGTAATTTGTATTTTGACAGTCACAGTCACTCCTTACACCGTTCTGACATACCTTTCGTACTATAGTCTACCACATCTTATCCATGAAATAACACCAAAATAACGACCAATCTGCATGCCTAATCTCGAAACGGGATCCCAGGATTACAATTTTCTCAGTCCCAGATCTCAATCTCAGTCCCGGGATTGCAATCACTAATACTGCCTAAATAACGGGTCAGCATAGCCACTTCATATTTTCATAACGTTAATTCTATTTTCAGTTCGGCGAACCGATAGAGAGCAACGCAGATTTTGCTACTTTCAGTTCAGGGAAAACAGATAACGCCCGACACCACCAGGCCGCTGACATTCTGCTGCCATCACTGTCAGGCGCGGGAAGGTGTACTTTGCGGAATGCGGATTGCAGAATGCAGAGATTTAAAAGATGTATTTTGCGGAATTTCTCTTGCGGAATGTACCGCAAATTAAATCTTAGATTTTATCCGCATTCCACATTTTGCAAAATTCAAATAAAATCAAATAATCAACTTCGCGTAGGCTTAAGCTTACATTTGAGTCTCGAATCAACATCGGCACATCACAAATGGCGCTCTTAAAAGGCCTTGAAGTTCGTTAACTCTACTCACGAGCGTAAACCAACACATCACACACGAATGCGAGGTCAACTCAAGTAGCCTAGGTCATTAAGAAGGCCTGCTGCCTGATGAACTACCGTTAAGGCACGATCAAAGACAGCTAAAGAATTCAGCTCAAATACACCTAATCACAAAACGGTTGCCGCCGCGGTGATGGCCGAGACGTCTGCTCAGGTAGGCCTAATTAAGAAAGACAATTGCCGCTGCTGTGAATAGTTCGCGGATAGTTAGGCCTATACCTGAGCAGACAGAGATGCTATATTAGAGCCGTTCATCGCAATGACAAACTTTTCAGTATTTGCATTTTTCATTTTGCATTGCACGTTTGGCACGTTAAAATGCCAGTTAATATAATACAGTTATTCAATGCGGGTCACTTATTAGCCTGATATTATATCAAGGTAACGTAGGCCTACCAAAACAATGATAAAATTAGCATCCATCTCCTCCTGCAAGACACAACGGGGCTTGTGAGCATGGTGGTCAAGCTCTCTAGAATTGTACACTTTTCAATTGACATAACTCAACAACAAGAACATTTTCCACAATTTTAATTCTGCAAAATACACTTTATTCCGCAAAGATTTTCCGCAGGTGAAATTCCGCAAAATACACCTTTTCAAAATTTCGCTAACTGCATTCCGCGAACTATACCTTCCCGTCAGGCGCTGATCTGAGGCGCTTCTGGCAACTTAGCGAAAGAATGCGCTATTGATGGTTGATGGGGGTGCCTTGACACCGCCGCCCGCACCTGCCGCCTGTCTGTCCTTGCAGCAGGTTATTGCCCCCCCCTGCATGTGGCATCCATGTCTCCCCCATTGCCAGGAGACTCACAGCATCCAGTGCATGCCTGCAGGCAGACACCTGTGTGATGTGCCTGATGCCTGGGACGTTTGCAATGGCAGCCACGGCGAGCGTCGTCTTCTCTGCATTGCACGTATTAAGGTCACGAGTTCTCGTCGAGTCCCAAGAATAGAAATTCTCATATCGAGAAACAAAATTCTCGATAATTAACATCCCTACTCAGGGCCTACTGTTAGCTGATTCTATATACTCGCCAGCGTCAAGTAATTACAAGCTTTCCTTTCTATACGCCTATGCAGAGATCATTCACTTCATTCCAGCAGGAGTGAACAATAAGTCTATTCATAGCAACTGCTCCTACAGACTGTCAGTGCCATTGTCAAGTAATTAGACCTACATCTATATAGATGACCATTGACCATTGACATTGTGTTCCCCATTCCCCAGCAATTGTGAATGTTAACTGAAGCAACCACAACTGCGCCCCTCTGGCAGTCGCACTACAGCCGAGCAGCGGTCAGTCAGCAGCGCTTGCCCACGCATAAAAGGCAAGTGTTGGCGCGGTGTCTATACTGGCGCTGCGCTGTGATTGTACATCACAGCGCGGCAGCCTGAATGAACAAAATGCTACAATGGACAAAATCGTTTTGGTGGTGCACAGAAATCACGATTTCGATTTGATTTGATTTGATTTCGAGAAAAAATCGCAATTTTTAATTTCAAATCGAATATCATAACAATAATATTAACCATATTCATGGCAAATTTGCTGTACCATATTGTGTTTATAAAACGTTTAAACTGGCACTTTTTTAACTATACGTCTGTGCCAGTCTACTATCACGTGTCTGTCATACAATTAAGAGGGGATATGATTCAGTTGTGCAAATATGTAAACAACAAGTATGATACCAATTTTGTGTTACAGTTGTAGTATAAATCTATGTTAGTTTCGTGATACCAGGGAACACAGATATAAATTGGTGTCCGAGTTGTGTAAATATGATCTTACTTTTTTGTTAATAGACTAGTTAAGCTATGGAACTCACTACCTCATGATGTGGTATCGGCATGTAGTGTTAGTAGTTTTAAGAGATGTTTAAATTTGCTCTGGCGTGGTTTTAGTTTATATTATGATTATAAATCCATCATTTAGTACCGGAAGTCAGTGTAAAAAAAGTATTAGTTTAGTTTTTTGTTGATACTTGTGTTCAAGTTATTTACTTCGAATGGAAATAGAGGCCTTTGGCCTGCTTCCGGCTATTTATTGATGATGATGATGTTGATACCGTGCCGGAGCCTTTAACATAGTGAAGTTGGCATTTATTCCGAAGAAGAAGAAGAAGAAATAGAGTCATTCCATTGTCAGCCCGCCATTCCAAAGGACCACCATTTTGAAAGTCCACTATGGTTAGAGATAGGGTTAAGGATAGAGTTAGGGATATGGTTAGGTATAAGGTTACGGTTAAGGTCAATGTTAGTTTAGCATTTAATAAGTGCAGTTTTATCATCATCTAAGACAGGTTTTTGTGAGCCTTTTTGAATGGCTCTTTTATGTCAGATCCAACATTCCTGGTTAGATTATAATGGTCCCACTTCCAGTATGTAGAATTGAACAGTTATTGTGGGCTGTGCTTGTAAGTTTACAATGTTTACATCAAAGTACTGGTACGGACTGCTGGTGTTATGTAGAGTGCCTAGGCTGCAGGGGTGCAGTAATGGAGGATTGGCAAAGTCAGATTCGGCATATTCTGCAGCAAGCAAGTGTATCTCAGCCACAGACAAGTGCACAGTTACTTGGTAATCATCGACTTTTTAGTTCACTGTGTTTTACATTCGGTCATAGGTGCTGAAACATTGTTACACAAATTGTAAGCTACCATACTGTACTGTAGTTCGTCAGAAGAATGTTAGCCTCTGGACGATCAGTACGGTAACACAAATGCCAGTCAGTGTGCAATTAAGAAAATACATGCACTTTGCTGTGCACAGTGAATGCTGTGCATAGTTTGGCAATAACCTGCTAAAGAAATACCACAGAAGCTAATAAATGGTTTTGCTTTATTGTTTAGTTGACAGAATACAGTATATTTAGGTTCTTGCATACATATGATGAGAAATACAAACGGTCAATAATATAAGACAGTCTTTGTTTTTAGGGATGTGACGAGGCGAAAAATATTTGTATTCATCGAATGCGAATATTAACTGTACTTTTTGTCGAATAACGAATGCGAATGTGAATATTTATTCAGCCTCAAGAAAACTTCTCTATACCAGTATTTGAATAAAGCAAAACATCCAAATATAGTTGTTCAGTGTTCAGTCAGTAAAAATCGGCATTGGCACCTAAGGCAAAGTTTAGTCAATCCAGTTCAATTAAGAAAATGAAACATCCAGAGTGCTGTGTTCTCTTTACTGTCAGTATTTTCTATTTAAAATTCAGTAAAGTTCAATCAAGTTAAATAAAGTGAAATATTTGTATTTGCCAGAAACGCCCCCAACTATTCGTCAAATATTGAATAGCTGTAAAGTTGTCGAATATTCGCATTTTGTCGAATGCGAATACAAACTTCGTCACATCCCTATTTGTTTTTTTTTCATTTTGACTTGTATGGTAGCTGTAACCACTATTAATCTTTCTCTCTGTTAAAATACTTTATCTAGTATTTTGTGCATTGTATTGTCATTGTAGCTGTCTGCGTTCTGATAGACAAATGATGCTGATGTAGATGATGATGATGGTGTGCGTGTGTTTTGTCAGGCAATGTCGGTGTTGTGTCTGCAGGAGCTTCTGCAGCCGCAGCAGCATTAATGACCAGTGGTCAATCCTGTGGAGCCGGGAATGGTACATTCGTGGTTGGTGACAGTCGAGGAGCTGTAATGCCAGGCAGTAGCAGTGTCATTTCACCCAAGAGTACTGGAGCGACAGTGCATCACCACGGCCCACCAGTTGATCCTCCACGAGAATCATCGTTTGCCCACCTATGTAGCCAGCTACAGCAATCGGCTAGTTTACAAGCACCTGCTAATATCATGCCAGAAAGACCACATTTATCGTCAGACTTGTCAGTTGATGTTGCTGATACGCAGGCGCGCAAGAGGATAAAGTTAGAGCCATCGTACGACATTTCTTTGATGTCTGCCACATCGCCATCATCGTTCTGTCGACGCTGTATATCAACAGTCGAGAGAACGAACTCTTGGAGCTTCGCTCGTCGTACCAGGAGCACCTCATGGAGCTGTTTTTCCTGGAGAATGGCGGGAATTTGATGGATTATATCGCATGGTCAAAACGTCCCAACATTCATCTCAGCAACCTGTTGCAGTCGGCAAGCCTTGATAGCACTGACGATACAAGACCAGAAGATAAGGTATGTCATTTCATGCATTTTATTTCATTGTAACAGCCTGCAGTATGGATCTTGCCTGATGCCCGTCTGTTCATCTCGTATTGATGCCTAACCTGAAAACATTTGGTGTGAAATTGTTCCCAGGATAGTTATAACCAGTGTGCCAGGTTTTTGCTCAGAGGGTCAAAGATCAAGATCAGTGGAGATGCAGTTGAATGAAATATAAGTGATTACATGATTGATAATCAAGTGATGATCAAGTGATGATGCTATTGTCCAGTTAAGTCAGCTGTGACGCAGAGTGCATCATATTGTCATATCACTGAAATTATAAAAAGCCAAGACAGGTTCTGCTGCATTCAGCTTTGAGTAGAATGTCTGGCTTTTTGGCCCATTTGCCATTTGCCCCTGGCTCATTTGCCATCTGTGCTTGTCTGATTCGCCTCTTGGCTTGTTTCACCACTGGCTGATTTGCCCCTGCAGGGCCTCACCTTAGACAATTTGCCCCTTAGCTCATTCACCTTGTGACTTGTTCGCTCGCTCCTGAGTGATTTGCCTCTGCATGTTGCCAGAAATAGCTGTATGTCAGGCGAGCTGCAGTGAAGGCCCAAAATCATGTTCTTTGGTTTGCATTGTGCGTAAAAAGTATACTAATGTTGGATGTTGTGATCAGATGAAGCTCTTTATCCCTGGTGCAAGTACAATTCCTGTTGTGACTCCCGTTGCTACCGCTACCACACTGCCGCCATCTATAACTGCCTTACAGCAACAAGGTTTGAGATGGTCACTCATTACTGATTTTATATCTGTTTTATTATATGTTTATAAGTAAGTATTATTAAGCAAAGTATCAGCAAGTATAAGGAATTTATCTTATTTTGCCAGATGTTATTTGCATTTTGTAGCTGTTTGAATGTGCTCACTTGGTCTGTTTATTGATGCTGTGACACAGAATGAGAGACATGAGTAATATGTCAGTTTTTTTCACACATGTGTCGGCTATCTTATGTCTTTATTGCTGCTGCATTACTCTTGCTTCTATTGGTTTAACATTAACATTAAACATAAACATATTGACAGTCATGATTGCTAAACAGTTGCACATTGAATGCTTTATCGGAAGTATATAGGTTAATAACTCCTGTTTTTACTTGTTCAATATTGACCAAAAACGCATAATACAAATGAGAAACAGTAATAAGAAATACAGTAAGGATTAAAAGTAGGAAATATGCAGTTAGCATATAAGCACAATAATATTAATATGTATTTTGTCTGATGATCGTGTTCAAACTCTTGATCTCATGAAATGACTGCAGACTCTTTGCGTGACTCCGGTGTGTTTCGCAAGGTGGGTGGCCGGCATGGCATGGTCTTTGGCTATGTCTCGCCAAAAGCCATCCATTTGCCACCCTTGGTGCCAGGTACTGTGCCTACCATCTTAGCCTCGTGTCAGTTTGCTTGCTAGATGTGAATTTGGCTGTACTGGTCGTTGATCGTGAATCGTTGGTTTGACTGTAGTGAACTAATGCACGATGTTCGTTGTCGTTGTCAGTGTGTGGTTCATTCTGTTGAATTGTGTTTATGTCTAAAACAGACCTCTGCATGAGGCTGAATTATTTGGCTTGGTCCGTTTACTTTTTAACCTGGTACCCAGCCATTTTGAGTGAGTCTGTTTCGTGGCCTGGCGTGTCGGTTTTTCAGTGTTACCTGGCGTGAGCCATTTTGATGTGATTTCAGGGCTTTGCTTTGCCTGTGAGCCACTCAGCCCATGCATACATCTGCTATGAAATAAATCTTTTTCTCTCGATTGAAGTTAATTGTTGAATTTTTGTTGCTGATCATGTGGTGTCCAAGCTTGTCATCTCGACTTGCTGAAGTTGTTTGTTGATTAATGATCGTCTTTCTTGGTATTGAATTTGATCTTATCTTTACTGTTGTTAGTTACTGAATTGTTTGTACATCAAGAAAGGTGCATATACACTGTGGGCCACAAAAAACGTGGTACTTTACCTTTGTTCATATCTTTGCCAATTATTGACCGATTTTCAGAATTCGTTCACTTCCACACTCTGCAGACAATTTGCAATAATGTGATTATTGTATATCTCGCCACACAGTAACTGTGTCTTTACACTACCTAGTGAAATATAAATGTAAGCAAAAACTAACGATAATAACAAAAATTTAGATAAATGAAAAAACACTTCAGACCAACATTGCGATGAATGATTCATATGACACTAAACTGTTATACCTACGCAGTCTGGTGCCATATAGACCATTCACTGTATTGTTGGTCTGAAGTGTTTTTTTTATTTTACTAAAATGTTTGTTTGTTATTATCATTATATATGTATATTTCGTTGATATTTCACAAGGTAATGCAGGGACGCATTTATGTGGTGTTAGGATATGTAATAATCACTTTGGGCGACTCTCCTAGCGTGTGTTCCTCAACCACAATATTACAGTCGCCACCAAAGTCTCTGTTTACCATGCCATCTGCCTTGCTATGCTCCTCTATGGATGTGAGAGCTGGACACTCGTATCGCCGCCACGTAAAAGCCCTGGAGGCTCATCACATTAAATGTCTCCAAAGTATACTTGGTGTTCGATGGTGGCATAAGGTACCTCACGCTGAGATCTGGCGAAAAGCTTACTTGGAATGCACAGAATCTTGGATCATGCAGAGGCAACTTCATTGGCTCGGACATGTCATCAGGATGCCATCATACCACCTCCTCCGTCATCTCCTCTACGGCGCATTGCAGCAGGGTCAGAGGTCTGCCGGAGGTCAGAAAAAGTGCTTCTCTATCCATATCAAAGACACACTTAAGAAGTGCGGCATACCGCTCGAGCAACTAGAAGTCCTTGCCTCTGACCGCGATACCTGGCGTACCACGTGCAATCAGGGTTTGACCATCTTTCGCTCCAATTATGCTGCTGATGCTGAAAGCGGACGTGCTCGTAGACATGCAGCGTCTACTTCTTCTTTCGGTGCCACTTGTCACATCTGTGGCAGAGTCTGTGCATCAGACTTCGGGCTTCGTAGCCACCTCCAAAGCCACACCCGACTGACCTCTAGCACAGCATCATCGTCGTAATTGACGGATTACTCCAAGGAAGGAAGGAGGAATAATCACATTATTGCAAATTGTCCGCAGAGTGTACTAGTGGAAGAATTTTAAAAATCGATCAATAACTGGTGAAGATATGGACAAAAGTAAAGTGTCGCGTTTTTTGGCCCACCCTGTATTGAGTTTGATATTACCTCCATCAGTGTGTCATTAATTGCACCGTGGCAGAAAAACTGATTTCATAGCCTTTGCTGATAACTGGCTATTCTGAGTTGGATAAAATTTAATAATGTGGAACAATTTTGAACAGTTTGCTGATAACCATTTGTCAAACAAAGTATTTAAGTTCGCAGATTTGTTTATCATGAAATTTTGAAGAAAAACAACGGTTGTTTATATTAATATCATATTTGGAGGTAGCTTAGTAAAAAGTAGACGTGCTAAAAATTACCAGTGAATGAGTGATTGATTTGTTGTGCAAATAGTGGGTTTGTTTAGAAATAAAGTGCATAAAACTGGTTTTCTTTCGTTGCACAGCATCTTGGGTGCCGGTTTTTCTGGACATAGTGTAGTCATCCAGCATGTCTCTGTTTCTGTCATTTGTGCATTTTGGATCTGTTTTCGAGATAAATAGTTAGATATATCTGTATTTATTTAATAGTTAAGCATGTTTATTCTTGGAGTACAGATAATCTGAAACAGTTTTAGTTTTTTTTGTCATACATATGGATTTTTTTAGCAACTCAGTGTGACTTTGGGTTTCTGGCGTTGTTGTGGGAATTATTACTCTTGCTAAAAGCAGTGGCAGTGTGGTGGTCTTAGGGACTGTTTCTGTTTCTTAATCAATGGGTTATCTAAGCTATTAACTAGGTGCTTATCCAATTAACACGCAAAAGAACAAGCAACCGCTCTTTGTAGTTATTTTTGATGTTGAGGAATTTGTTTATAATGAATATGTGAGCTGTTGAAGTTTTTCTTGCTGTTTGTCAGGTGCCTTTGTGGATTCCAGTGACATGTTGTGTCAGATGGGGGTCTCTGACCCAAGTGACGCCTTGGTGGAAAGGGAGAAATTGGGGGTCTAACTCGCAGATAGAACATGCAATTGCTTTCGACTTTGGAAAAAAGAAGATTTGTGATTACTTAAGAAGCATCATCTATAAGTGATGATTTCACCTTTTACCAGATTACATTGGTCATTGTGATATCATAGCATGGCTGTGTGTATGTAGGTGGAATGCCGTTGAGTCCGACGGCTGCCAGTACAACTGTAGGCTCTCCGAGTCCATTCACATTCAGCTGTTCAGTAGCTTCATCGGATAACACACTGTCTGTGTTTGACGTCGGCAACAAGCCTGCTAATGGCCATCACTACGATGACTCCACTTTAACTTCTGTCCATTATTCCCGGCCAGCTATTCTTCCAAGGTCAGTGATTGGTATCATTCAGTCTCAGACAATCGCATCACATTTTGGTAGCGACACTAAGTCAGTGATGTTTGTGGCTGAGTCGCTTTTACTGTAGGCAGTGGCACTCAGTTTTGTTTTAATTAAAATTTCGCTTTGAACTGTCGAGAAGTTTGGTGAATCTACAGTTATATGACAATAAGCGACTTCACTTTTTGACTTAGACTTTCGCTGAGTCTTTTTGCTGAGCGTAAGCTAAAGCTGAAGGCTAAAGTCTGTACTTAGACCACAGTTCAACTAAACTTTGGTTTAAGTCAGTAATTAGACCAAAACGATTAAAAATGGCGGAAAAACAGGTAAGCCTAACAGGAACTAACTCAACCATTTACGCTTGGACTTGCTTATTTAATTGCGCCGCGCATGCAAATAACGTAATTATGTAACATCTGACGTTATTGCATATTCATTACGGCGTTTATTTTTGGTACCATACTGCTTTAATTTACTAAACTGTCCATACGCATAGGACTGTAAATAGTCGCCATGTTTTTGGTCAGCTAAAGTCAAAAGTTGAAGTGGATTCAGGCTCAGCGAAAGTTAAGCCCTAAGGCCTAAAGCTATCTCTTCCATGTAATTCGAACCGACTTTAGCCAGGTTAGTTTGGCTCAACTTTGGTCTAAGTAGGTACTTTTGGACTCAGCGAATCGCTGAGACTTTCACTGAGTGCAAACTTCGGTTTAAGTAGGTAAGTTTAGATTCAGCGAAAGTCTCAGCGAAAGTTTAAGTCAAAAAGTGAAGTCGCCCAATGAGTTTGGGATTGAAGGAGAAGATACCAATAATGCTTTATTTGATGAGCGTAACGTTGGCCCTGATACGTACACTGTGTCTCAAAAAACAGCCCGAACATTTTCTAACATTGTAACTTGAAGAAGGATAATCGGATTTTAGTAATTTTTGGTAAGAATATTTCAGGGACAACTGGCCATCTAACCATTATGTAGTTTCTCACCTTACCCATTGTATGTTGCTGCACTACCTGGGGAAATCAGAACCAAAGAAATATTGCAATTTTATCTAAAGTGGTATTATTACTAATGTAAATAATGCACAAAAACACATCATGTTTACATTTTTGTCATTTTGGCCGACATTTTATCCAATTGTTTCGCTTTTCAGCTGCCTGCAATAAAATTGATCGAAATGTTGGTCAGTTGTGCAATCACAAACATTGACAGCAGTATCGATAACGTTATGCTCCAGACTAATCCAGACTTAACAGTTGCTTCTTAAAATCATAAACATTTCTTAACATTGTATGGTAGATGTACTGCTGCACAACAGTCAAATCTTGTATTCGGCTGGCTCTTGGGGGCCACAGATCAGGATAGATGGAATTTATTGATTTTTTTATTATTTTAACATATGATTTGCTAGATCTGATTTCCCCAGGTAGTGCAGAAGCAGACATTGGGTGAGGTGAAAACTTAAACAGTCATTTAATAGCCAGTTGTGTCAGAAATTATTGAAATCTGATAATCATGCTTCAAGTTATGATCAATAATGTTGGGGATGTTTTTCATTTTTTTGCATGTTTCGATGCATATTTCTCTTGGTTTACTTTCCTGAGATAGTGCAGAAGCAGAAATTGGGCGAGGTGAAAAACTGAACTACCATTTAATGGCAAGTTGTGTCAGGAATATTCACACCAAGAATTATGAGAATCTGATAATTTTTGTTCAAGCTAGAATCAAAAATGTCCAAGATGTTTTTTTGAGACACAGTGTAGTCATAATGATGTCTTAATTCATTAAACTTTGATCCATAAATGGCAGATGTTTGGACAGGAATTTGGACTCAACTGCAATCATCATGTACTAGTAGGGCAGGCATTACTATGCAGTGCACCATCTTAAGTAAGTAAGTAAGTACCAAATTATATAGCACCACAATCTCACAAGAGAATCAGGGTGCATTGGGAAGGGAGCTAGAAGGTATGATAAGCAGACCAAAAATAATAAGTCTTAAGATGACGTCTGAAGGAGGCGAGTGTTTGGGCTTGACAAATAATGTAGAGGAAAGGAATTATATACTTATGATGATTGGTGTCGCAACTTGAAATCCACGGGAACCAAATGACAAGTTACAGCACTGAATGTCAGTTAGATGACTGGAAGATGATCATGTGAATCTTGTAGATTTGTGATGATGTAAGAGATCAGCAAGATAAGGTTCTGCGTTGTGAAGTTTAGTTCTTAATAATTGTTGATAATACCCAGTTGTGGTTGATGATGAGGCTTACGTGTGGTATGACTGTTGCAGTGTGTCATCGGCTGGTGCCAGTGTTACCAGTTCTGTCATAACAACATGCGTCACATCGACACCATCGCTTCAGACACTGTCGTCGTCAGCATATCTGCCAACATTGTCACTTGGCAGCAGTGCACTAGCTGTTGTCAGCAGCAGCAACGGCACTTACACCTCGTCTTCACATGATGCCGTCGTGGAACAAGCCAGACAGGTTTGGGACTTATTGTATCCTAATAAGCCACAGTATGGGTCTTGTCTCTGTCACTGGCTGGAATATTTTATTGCGTTTGAATAGTAAGCTGAATAGATACTCGTATTCGGCTGGATAGTAGTGCAAAAATAGACCAAATGCGAATAATAGATGCCACACCATCGCCACTCATTGCTGCGACATTTAGCCTGAAAGACAGCTGCTGTCAGTTTGGTTGTGTCATCAGCCTAATGCCCACAAGCGATGCTGTGGAATTTTCCGTTCTAAATCCATTTAGTTTGCTCCATGTCATGAGTACAGCATGTTTCATACTGCCTGTAATTTTTTGTTAGAATCATTCTTTTAACGTGATACAATAAGTCTGATTTGGAAACTCTTCACCGAAGGTTTCAGCGATGAAAGCAGGTCTGTAAACTTGCATGAACTATTTGTGTTTTTTTCATATTCAGCCAAATAACACCTGAATGATAAAATGTACTATTCTGTTGTGGCTAACGTTTGTCCAGGAAGCGCAGGTGTTGCAGCGTGTGAGTGAATTGCGTCGCACTGGTATGTGGTCATCACGTCGACTGCCCAAGGTGCAGGATATGCCGCGCTGCAAGGCACACTGGGACTACATGCTCGACGAGATGCAATGGCTTGCTGTTGATTTTGCACAGGAACGACAATGGAAGATGGCCGCAGCTAAACAGGTCAAATTCAGGACTGTGATATATTTGTGGTGTGAGTGTGCTGAACACGGTCAAATACTTTATGTGATATCTTTATTGTGGCTTTGCTAAATATAGGTCTTACCCAATGCCCATCCATCTGTCTGTCTGACACGGGCTTTTAAATCGAAACCAGAAAGACTATTATTGGCTAGAACATTCCTCCTGACAGGAATAACTGGTGGTTTGGGTTAGACTAGTTTGGGTTGTACAGTGCATGGTATACATATGTTGACATCCACATGCTATATAATATATAACAAGAAATTTGAACTAATGCTCACGAGATGCAGGAAAGCCTCTAGCAGTTTTTGTTCGCAAACTGTCAGTCTATCTCCAGCCATTTCGTTGCAGTTCATTCTTGGATTGTGCGCTACAGCCGAAGATTGCAAAAATCAATAAAAACCCCTTATTTTAAAAGTTTAGGGTCTTTCAAAGTCATCGATGTTGATACGACTGTAAAGCTCATCACTAGTGCTTGTTGTGATAGACAGCATGCCCATGCCTATCTGCAACCATTTTCACGAAAGACTGGCCAACAACGGTAAAATAACGACATTTCACATTTCTGGGGATACCGCTCTTTGATGCCCTCATGTGCAGGTTTCCTTGAATCTATAAAATCGAGACTTGGACCGTTGAAATCTACATTCAATGCTGAAAATTTCATGTGCAGCTTCTCCATATCTGTCTCAATTGATTTTGGCACAATTCGCTCTTGAAATGTGTCTCACAGCCGAAAATTGACAAAAAAATTCATAAAAACCCCTATTTTGGCATTTGAGGTCATCCAAGGTCATTGATTTCAGTGGCAATCGAGAGCCAGTGTATGACTCCCTGTTAGTGATTAATAGTAACCTAGGTCTTATCTCGCATCGTTACTGAGATACAGCGACTTATTGAGTGAAAATCGCAAATTTTCCCCACCTTTTTCTCATTTAGCACTCTCGCTGGGGGTGACCCCTTTCAAATTTATGAAAAAAGCTTTACGCTCAGTGTAGATTTAAGCTATTCTATATTTACCAAATCGAATGAGAAATTCATATACATATCTGTCAGTGTTTTTACAAAATCAGATGCCACGGACCCCTGCTTTTACAAATCCAGCTATAGACTGGGAAATTTTCATGCAACAGTGAGCCTGATTCTATGCTGTTCACGTTAATGCTCTAAGTCATTTCCATTTAGAGCTCTATCATCTCTATGATGTCATAAATTACAATGACATCATATCGCAACAGACTTCGCAAAGGATGCATAGATTGTGGAAAATTATTGTCTAATGTGTAGAAGCTGGAAACTTTTGGGATGATTTTCGTATGTTCACACTTTGCCAGCATTTTTGCTTGTTCGTTACTCGACATTTACATGCTTAATGTACAGCGTACAGGTTAATGCTTGTTTTCATGTGATGAAATTTTTATGTTATTAGTTGTAACTGCTGCTGTCACTCCCGCTTCATTTTGCATGTGATTTTTGGTAAGATATTTGTGAGTTTATGCACCCTTGTGGCTTCGTAGTGTAATGGTAGGGTGTTGTGCCTACGATCATTGATCAAGTTCATGGGTTTGACTCCCGATCAGGTCACTGTCATGTGCCTACTACTCGGATGGGTGACTATTGGTGGAAAGGTAAACCATCTCGGTCTATAACCAACACCAAGGTCAACTCAGCCTTCCATCCTTCTGCGGTAGGTAAATCAAGTACCAACCTGTTTGGTTGGGGTTAAGGTGGGTTGTGTTCACCTCTGTTGGGTGGCAGCTAACACCGTGTGATTTCCGTATGGAAGGTCATGCTCCGTAAATTTGTGATGGGTTTTTTTATTGAGAGCTATACATCATTTTTACTTCTACCTTTATGTTGTTTGTTGTCTAGCTGGCTCATGCTGTCATGAAATACCACGAGCACCAGCGTCAGCTGCAGCATGTCAAAACAATACGCATTGCCAGCATGATAGCAAGCATGATTCGTGACTTCTGGACTCGGATGTCTGAGGCATGTTGCAGCATTTGAGATAATGACATAAGATATCCGCATTCTGTTGTGAACTAGAAATGAAACTGTTATCCAGAGTATATCATTAGCATGTTTATGACTGCAGCTGTAACTTCATCAGTTCTTCAGTTCATCATCGTCGTCAACAACAGCACCAGCAACAGATGTTGTTTAGCTCTCTGTGACAGAGTGATGTCATAATTCTTTCCACTTAGTGGTCATACCTGTTTCCTATTAATGTCCATAGATGTTATTCACTTCTAGTTGTTCTGTTTAACGCTGTTGTTGCTAAGTGTTCAAGTATACAGGGTGCAGCAAAATTAAAGACCCCACTACAAAAATGCATTATCTAAAACGGCGGAAGAATTTTAAATGAAAATTTTTTCGGTTATTGAGGACATAATTTGACACAACCAGCGTAACCAAGTACCAGCTTAACAATGACGTCATAGCTGCGTCATTCTATAGTGAAAATAAATCGTGCTTGTAAATAAAGTTTAAACGTTGAATTTTCGCACTCTTAACGATGGGTAAGATATCCGCAAGTC
>Ga0209367_1006136_pt1 | contig 16660 bp, 10 predicted proteins | sample WorMetLIZISLAND2_FD_187412 | JGI IMG/M metagenome (GOLD analysis project Ga0209367, IMG submission 187412) | Marine gutless worms symbiont microbial communities from Max Planck institute for Marine Microbiology, Germany - Olavius geniculatus... ... | reverse complement strand
GGTCTGACGCGCGACCGGCGCCACGGCGTAGTCGCAGATCGGACCGAAGTAGACGTTCGGCGGCCCGCCCAGGTAACAGTTGAAGGCTTCGTTGATGCCGTGGGCCTCGGAACAATTCGAGTCGCGGTAGGATACCAGCAGACGGCGACGAAAGACACTGGCCACCCGGTCGACGGCTAAGTCGACGGCAGGACGTAGCCGGACTGCGGAGAACGGACGTCGGTCGTCGGCGATCGGCAGCAGAACGGCCAGGTTGATCGTCGGGTGTTCTACCCGGCCGCCGCTGTTGGCCACCGCCATTCCCAGGGCGATCCAGAGGTACCACAGTCCCATCGCGTCCACTTACGACGACATCGATCTGTACAACCTGGTGTGACGTACGAGCGGTCTCGACGTGCCGTCACGTGGAAAACAAATAAGCGTCTTGGCGTACTATCCTACAAAGCGCTACGGTCGGATCGGTAGTCGTCGCAGATTTGGCCGCGGGCGGACGCCATGCAACGAACAGATAACACACTACTAGGCGCAGAGAGCGAGCGACCCGGTCGCCGTGCAGCTAGACATAATTAATTCATCAGGTCTACATTAAAGGCGAACGCCTGGCGCCGTCCAAGAGGAAGTGATATGACCGCAGGACTACCACCCAGCTGATCCTCGGGGAGGCGTCCGTTTGTCTGTCTGCTCCGTGTGTCTACTCGGGTGACAGTTTGAACGCTGGCGCAGGAGGTGCCCCATTATAGGATCGCCCTCGAGAAAAGTCTTCCCCGCGGCCGATATTTTACTGGCAAAAATTCGCCCCGCCCGGCGGCCGCCGGGGCGGGACGAATTTTTACCGGTAAACTGTCAGCCGGAGGGAGACTTTTCCGGGTGGAGAGGGAGCGATCCTATAATAGGAAGACTTATTTGGGGGGGAGGAAATGGCGTTATTTTAATAAAAAGAAACATATTAATACCGTGATTATCTCTCCTTGGGCGGATTTTTCATGGGGGAGACATTTTAATGTGACACCGGCGCTACGCTACGCAGTACGCTGCTGCTGCTGCAGCTGTGTCGCCAGGCTGAGAGATAGTAAAAAGGTGAAAGGAAGACATCTATCGTTGTTGGCCTTTGTGGACGCCGCGCACGACGCATCCGGGACACCAACGCAGCGCGCATTATGAGATGAGCTGTCGTTCGTTACGGTTTACGATAAACTGGATACTGGACGAAAAGTAGCCTAGAAGAAAAACGCAATAAAGTGGTCCAGAAAAGTAAGCCTTCAAGTTTGTGAGCAAAAACCGCATTGCATATTTCCACGATGCAATAAAAATATCATTCAAAAGCCCATCAAATCTCGGTCGCTCCGTTAGCTTGCCAAATATTGGTGTAAGTTTTGGGGTGTTAATATTTCATGAAATAATGCGTAACCCAACAAAAATTATGAGTAAACGACAGCTGATGATCACTTTATTACTAAGCGTGCGAATCAACAATTTTTAAATCGCTTAATATTCGATGACGTTTATTTTGCTTTTTATGGACCATATCGTGGAGTGTAACAGCATAGAAGTCAAATTACTTTAAAAAGGTAAAACATGTTCCAAATTTAATGGTTTTAAAGATAATATTTTACTAACGGATATATTAATTTCGGTTGACCATAATTACTATTATTTTTAAAATCTGAATTAGTGTCATATAACTTGCTTTGCCGTTGCAATAATCGACATTATACCGGTCATATCGAAAGTCGTTTTTTGAAAAATATATTAAAGCCTATGGTAAATTTTGGCTGGTTTCAAATTATTCGACCCAGTCCGCTTTTGTGCAAAAATGGTAATAAAATATGACAAAATAAACAAATACCAGGACACCGGCCAATATCTCTGACTAAAGTCTAAACAAAACATTAGTTGTTTGTCACGACAGAATCGACGCAGTTTTTTAAAACTCCGGTACGACATCGATATAGCCTAAGTGAAGAAGCAATTGTTGTTAGTGCGACGTTCGTTTTTATGACTTATTCTTGTTCGTTTGTTTTGTTACAAAATAATAAAACTGCAAACAAAGTCCGCAAAAACTGCATGAGCGAGAAAACAAAACAAAAACCGGTTCAGATTGCTGCAAGAAAACGTAAAACCACTGCAACAAAGCGGTCGCAACGCGTCGTGCGTGACAAACAATAGTTATTGCCGCAATATCGACCTAGCACCGTAACGTGTGTCCGTGTGTGTATAGACCTACGCGTGTCTTCCACTATAACTAGGCTATAGACGTATATAAGTTACAGCGTGCCGCCGACATGCCGCCATTATGCATAACAAACGTGGCATCGATAAACGCATTCATCATTCATCAAGTATATAATGAAGTCATCAGGTGCACGAGGATATCACTGGTACTAATCCAAGACGATAAAGCTGCGTTAATAGCGCTTTTATCTGCCTCTATCTTCTGCGACCGTTCTTGCGTCGTTTATTTTAGAAACCTATTGCTGTCATTACTAGCGGCCAAGGAAAAGAAATGAGACAAATGATGCCAGAAAACGCTGAAGATGAACAAGTTCTTAACCCTTTACTCAGGGTTAGTACGGCGATGGGTGACTGCCTGCGAGCAGGTAAACCATCTCGGTATGTAACCAGCCGCCTAGGTCAACTCAGCCTTCCATCCCTCCGGGGTAGATAAATCGAGTACCGGCTTATCTGGCTGGGGTTAAGGCGGGGCGCGTTCACCTGTGTCGGGTGGCAGGTAACACTGTGTGATCCCATATGGCAGGTGACGCTCCGTAGCTTTGTGAGGGGTTCAATCTTCTAAAGAGCCATATTCCGACCTTTACCTTTAACTTCTCTGACACCAGCGCGCACGACGCAAACTGCATTACTGCACAATACTAGGTTTTTCATTTTCTTCGAACGGTACAACAGTGAAACTTCATCGAGGCGAAGACTGCTGGCCACGAACAGAGTCGGCATGTCTATTGCCGGCAGCGCTAAGTATACGAATGTCCAGAAATCGCGTGATGCAGGTAGGCTGCAGAAGAGATAGAGACAAGAGTCCCTGGGTCTCGCGAAAAAAGGCGCGACTCTTTTTCATCAATACCTTAGTCGCTATTTATGGAAAGATGTAGCCTAGTTCCTGACTACCAGAGTCTAAGCGGTGATCGATATGTTCTCCTACTGTAGAGCGCGAATAACCTGCGCAGTTCTCTATCCACGGCCACTGCATGGAGTTCCCGCACGCAGACGATTTATCGATCTACTCCAAACTGGTTAGTTCCCACCTACTCGTCAGCACATCACGTATCTTCTGTCAATAGACAAACTGTTGCCGTGTTTCCCGGGTAGAATAGGCAATTGGGCCCATGCTCGCGACTGCTCAGAGGGGTAGTTATCGGAGTTGATTAATTAAAAAAGAAAAAAAAATAAAGCAAAGAAGACGGGCAACGATTGGCCGCGATCGAAACGCTGGCTACTTTATGTAACGTAGTAGGCAGTCTATAGTGTGAGTCAAAAAATTTTACACCCCTAAAGTTTTTTAACTATAATTTTTTCAAAGACTAAAAATTTTAAAGCCATATTTTACACACATAGGCCTACTTAACGTTCAAATCTACTGCGAACTACGAGGTTTCATTCGGTTATTGTTAGATTTGATGAAGTTATGCCATGCGCGCTCACCCAGCGAATTTTCCATTTTCACAACGCATGTACTGCAAAACACAAACTTTTGATATTTGATAACAAATAAATCATTAAAATGCACAAATTTCTGGAATATTACAGGTACAAAACAGTTTAACATATTTAATAAAATATTTTTAAAAAAGTTTATGTCTGATGTTCAAAATGTTTACCACCGGCCAAAGCACATGAATTCAGACGACATTGCGAAAGTCTGCGGCAAGTCATCCCGTATCTGCTGCAGCGCAACTTTTAGCTCCAGAATGGTCTTCGGCTTTAAGTTAAGTTTGTTAAATATTTGCAGCATTGCACTTCAAACATTAGTAGTCAAGTGGTTAAAATCTAATAAATTTGGCGGCCATTTATACTTTACAATGAAGTGGGCTTTCAAGTGAAAATGAACAATTTTTAGGTGAGCGCGTATAATATGGCATAACTTCATCAAATTTAAAACTAATTGCACGAAACTTTGTAACTTGGCGTAGATTTGAACGCCAAATACGCGTGTAAAATATGGCTTTAAAATTTTCAGTCGTTGAAAAATAAAGCGCAAAAAAACTTTAGGGGTGTAAAATTTTCTGACTCACACTGTATATGACGTGATGGAATTGCATTTTTGTTGCATTTTCTTTATAAAAAACATTCAGAGCATGTCATGCTTTTGACGCCTTACCGTATTATATGGTAAATGCTTATTTCTTTATATTTCTGCGGTCAGTACGAAAAAAGCTACAGCTGTTATAAAACAGTCCGTATCAGTAGTGTATGTATAAATGAATAAATGAATAAAATTCACTTTGTTGTAAAATACGTGTAACAAAGTATGTGCATTTATTTTAATTCATTTTAGCTTAGTACTACTGTTATTTAACAACACCAAAATGGGTACAAATAATCATAAAATGGACTTTTAGCTTTTAGCTACTTCAGTTGTCAACATCTAAGTGCCTTAAAACTGCCAACACTGCTAACCGATACCACTTCATCAGACAACGTATTTCATAATTATATTGATGCACAATAACATTTTCATTAACGTGAGGTCCAATTAAATAAAATAAATTTAAGAACTTAACAAAAATTAAAACTAAAATTAAAGTTTCTGAAATAAAGTGAAAGTTGAAGTAGAATAGTAGCTTAAAGTTGTATTTTTTAAATGAAATTTCTGAGTCGTTTTTCAACACTTTGCGCTCGTACGCTGTAGGTTGTGAGCTATTTTTAAGTTGCCATAAACCCTTGGCTGAACTTGGTGATTACTGTCTGTTTAGTTAATTGTCTGTGCGTCCTGTTTGTGTGTTTGCTGCACCATTTGCAAAATGGACTGTAAGCAAAGCGTCAAAAAACATTATTGTCAAGCACTATACGCTGAAGTTGAACTTGAAGTAGAACTTGAACCGAAATGACAAGGTACGAACTAAATTGTATTTGAAGTAAAACTTTTTGTCCAAAGTGTAATATCACTGTTAACGCTGCTTAACGCACTGTTGCGAGTTGAAATAGACTATGATCGCAGAGTGCCCGACTAATCATGACTGGCAGACAGGATGGGGTTCCGAGCGCTGTCAGCTGCTGAAGTCAATTCACGCACGATTGGTTCAGAGTCTCACGCTGTGATGATTTCAATAAGTTGCTCATCTATCATATCCCGACGTAGCCAGCCACCGCTCAATCAGCTGACATTTCGGTTGGTTTTCAACAAGAAAAGATGTCGGAGCCAATTGCCGACACAATATACGTCCGGCCGTTTATGTAAAGGCCAAGCGTCGCAGGCGTTGACAGTGAATTAGGCCTAACAGTGGTTAGGTCCGCTGTGCAGTGACACCTGAGCCGCACAACGCTTGATCCGCCACCCCGGTGGTGTTAACGTTCTGTGACCATAACCTTTGACCGTTAAAACAAGTAATTTGAGAAAAGCTCATGAGACGCGCGACAGCCTTAGCAGTTCCTTTTCGCAGGTTGCCCAGGTCTATTTCCAGCCATGTCGGCGCAATTCACTCTTGAAATGTGTGCCAAAGTTGAAAATTGCAACAAAAACACTAAAAACTCCTATTTTGGAAGTTTAAGGTCATTCGTGGTCATCGATGTTGACACCATTGAAAAGCTCGTCACTAGTGCTTGTTATGATAAGCAGTATGTCTGTGTCAATCTGCAACTGTCTTCACTCTAAACGAGCCAATAGCGGTAAAATAACCACTTTTTGGGAAGTAGCCGTCTTTGACTCCCGCTTCCTTGAACCTAGGGGGCCGGGACTTAGACTGCTAAAATATGCATTTAATGATGAAAATTTCGTATACAGGTTGTCTTGTCAATCTCTCGCCATTTCGGTGCAATTCACTTTTAAAATGTGCGCTGCAGGCGGAAATCACGAAAAATTCACCAAAACCCTTCTTTTTGGGGTTGAAGGTCATGCGATGTCATCGATGTTAATAAATCTAAAAAGCCAGTCACCAGTGCTTGCTATGATATGCAGCATGTCTATACTTATCTGCAACCGTTTTCACACTAGACGAGCTAATAGCGGCAAAATAACGTTTTTAGGGGTACCTTTCTTTGACACTCTCTTTCGAGGGGAACCCTCTCACCCAGGGACACAAAGTTTTGTCACAAAAAACTCGAGTCCTTGAAGCAGCGCACAGTTAAGATTTCGTGATCCTAGCTTGCACCGCTTTGATACAGATCAAAAGTGTGACGGACGGACGAACGGAAGGACAGACACCTCGACGATGGCTATGACGCACATAGCATTACTGGCTGTCGCGCGTAATAGAAACTGCGACACGGATTACTGCTTTTTAGAAAACATTCACGACAGTTCGTTTCTGTCCAAACCGCTTTGACGTCGCGTGGCCTAAAGTCGCGTACACAGCGACGTAACTGAACTGAACTGACACAGTTTAGTTTTTGACGAACTGGCCAATTGGCAATGGGCGAGCAGTTCGACGGCACCTACTGTAATGCAATACACTTATTGCTTGTCATTGTTCATTTCGTTAAAACCTAAACCATGTCAGTTTAGTTTAGTTCATTTCAGTTTAGTTACGTCGCTCTGTACGCGCCTTAACGTAGTTAAGTTAGGCTAATGTGGTGTTTCGATGTCATAATGTCTCAACTCGCCAATACGCTCATTGCAACACTACGTCAATTGCTAATCTCTTTTAGACAACAATTCAACTCTCTCCACAACTTGCCTGGGCTATCATGCTGTTGTGATACTGCCGATGAGTCAAGGTTTAAAGCGGCAAAACATGAGTCCACTTGAGCCCTGACAACATACATGCTGCTTACGAGAAAATATCCGCTTTTGGCTTAGCGGAAAAAAGTCCGAATGGTGAAATGCCTGTTACCCAATTAACTTGTAGGCGATTTAGTGCATTTTGAAAAAATACGATACGTTTTCGGCCATTTGCTACGAGTTTCGCTTTTAGCGGAAAATTGCAATAAATCACATTGCAGTATATTTACATTAGCGAGAATGTTTTTTTTTCAGACGCGTGCCAGCCTAGAAATGTCCAGGAGCTTGTCGAAGGAGCTCTGCGTGACACTATCAGCCAGCTCTATTACTAGCGCAGCGCTACTAACGTACTGGTCTAAATGTGCTGGCTTTTAGCGTAAGCGATCGACACTCCGCTAGTTCGTATGCTGTCCAAATTAGGTCCAACCGTCGCCGGCAAACGGCGCAAAAAGGATGAGCTCCCATTCAGCAGAGCTTGTCACACATAACGTCAAGTGCCGTCGTTTGATGTACAGGGTCGGTAACACGACTGACCAATTCTTTCACTGCACCGTCTGTGCTACTTTGCCTTCGTTACTGTTTGAACTTTAACCTTGCACATTCTTCTTTTTGGTAAATCTATTCTTTTCCTCTTTTCCTTAAAAGGCCTACATGATGCAGTCTTGAATATTACGCCCTTGACCAGCAACTGTTCTTCAGATCTGACTATATGTGTGTAATTATGTCAGTTTTTTTCTTTTATATACTTGGAACGAGTTTCTGCTTTAAGTCATTATCTTATAAAATCCATTGGTTTAACTCTATTTTAATTCCAATAAAATCCTTAAAATTAATATTTCTCGGCCAGTGTTTGTCTCTCACTCATGAGCTGTGGCAAAACAGACCTGTCGAAACAGACAAATATATCACCAAACACTCTGACACGAACATAGTAGTAGGCATAGTAGTAGTACACTGTGAGGCATAAAAACACACCAATTTTTTTACCATAACTTGAAGAAGGATTATCCAATATTAATACTTTTTGGTACACATATTCATGACACAACTGAACATCAAATGATTGTTCAGTTTCCCACCTCACCCAACATCTGCTTCTGCACTACCTAAAAAAACAGAACAGACAAAATATGCATTGAAATCAACAAAAAAAACTTTATAAAATTTCGATTTTCCGGAAATATGGCCACCAACAACCAATCAATTACAAGGTTTGACTGTTGTGCAGCAGCACGTCTATTAAATAGGCATAACATTCAAAAATACTGATTAATTCAAGAAGTGACTGGTGAAGTCTGGATTGGTCTGGAGCAGAACGTTATCGACGCTGCTATCAACGAATGGAGAAAGTGTCTCCGAGCCGAGCCCATGTTCGTGGGCCAACATTCAAAACATTTTTGTAAACAGTTAAAAACAGACAATTAGATAAACTGTTAGCTACAATAATGAAATTATGGACAAAATGTGTGTTTGTGTGTTGTTTTGATTAAGCAATAATACCAAAGTGGTTAAAAATGCAATATTGTGTTCGTTTTCTTTCTCCAGGTGGTGCGGATACAGACAATAGGTGAGGTAGAAAACTAAACAGTAAATTGATGGCCATTTGTGTCAGGATATTCGTACCAAAACGTATTAAAATTGCATCACTTTTCTTCAAATTATGATGAAAAAAATTCTGGTGTGCTTTTTTCTTTCTGCCCCAACGCCATTTCCTATACTTAACGCTCATCGCCCTTACAACAGTGTCAGCACTACCGTGCTGCACTGTGATGACTGGGTCGGGTCGGGTCGAGTCCAGAAAAAGTGACTCGCGTCCAACCCTGGCGCCCGCCTCTGCAACATAAAAAACAGAAAAACTGATAAAAAAATTGCTGTAAAAAACTTGAGATTGTTGACGTAGAAATAAATTACTTTTTATTAAAATTTTTTAACCTAGTCTTGCTTTTCGCCATGTCAACCGTGGCCGTCCCCTGCAGTACGGGAACGTCGTTGTGCAGCAGCCGTTAGTAAGTAGCGTCATTAATATTTCTGCAGCATGCGTTAGCGTCGCGATAGATTTGTTGACTCAAAAGTTGGTTGATAGCAAGTTTTGTCACTGTTAATGACAAGACAGCTACAGGCTAAAAAGCCTATTTTTCTGCATTTCTGTTTACCTTGGTGTGGAGTAAAGTAAGAATACAGAGAGTGTTTTATTTTGCACGGTAAAGTAGCGTCAGTATTCAGCCGAAGTAGACTATCAGTATACTGTCAGTTGCAGGCTACTCTTCTAATGTTGCCTACAAAAATTATAAACATGGGGGCCTACGTTCAAATTTGTTAAAGTTATTAACCGAAACACTGTTAGCTTTTTCACGTCGGATACAATAAAAACGGCATGTTCGATGACGTCATAATTACGTCAGCTCTATGTACTGACTCGACCATATAAAAAGAAAATATTTTAAGAATTTAATAAAGTAAATATTCAGGACAACTCTTGCCAAAAATTATGAAAATAAGTTTAAGTTTGTCTAAGATATGTCGAAAATACTGTAGACTCTTTTATCCGGACACGGTGTACATTCGGCTGTGAGTGATCGGCCGAATACAATAACAGGCGGTCGATCACTTACTTGCATATTCGTTGCCAACTTCAGCGCGCAGTATGCTGGTCAGCTGGTGGTCAGTGGTAGTGGTCAGTTTGAAGTAGTCGTGTTGTAAGAGGCTGCGTCTGTGCAGCATAGCGCTATGTACATCGTTAATCACCAGATGGCAGTACCGGTCAACGATCTCGCCGCCAGCGACCGGTTCGTAAACAAGCTTCACGCGAGACCACCTGAAAGAAACAACGATCGAGGTTTAATTACAAGAAATCTGAGCTAATGCTCACGAGACGCGCAAGAGCCAATAACAGTTATTGTTCGCAGGTTGTCTTGGTTTGTCTCAACCATTTCGGTGCAATTCACTGTTGAAATGTGCGCCGCAGCCGAAAGTCGCCAAAAAACACTAAACCCCTATTTTGGGGGTTCAAGGTCATTTAAGATCATCGATGTCAATACTCCTAAAAACTCGTCACCAGTGCTTGTAACTAAGCAGCATGTATGTGCCTATCTGTAACCGTTATCGCTCTAGACGAGCCAATAGCGGTAAATGACGATTTTTAGGGGGTACCCCTCTTTTACGCCCTCGTCCGTAGAAATCTCCTTATCCATCGGCACGAAATTTTTGTCACAAAAAAACTAGAATCTTTGTAGCAGCCCACAATAAAAACTTCGTGATCTTAGCTTGCATCATGTGACAGATACACAGATGGATGCCTAGACGATAGCTAATACGCGCGTAAAATACAGTACTGCAATTTGTAACTGAGAATTAGTTTACGCTAAACAGGCTATTTGTCGTTTTGGGGAAACATGGGGGCAAGTATAAGGGCATGTGACGACACTTGTTATGCGTGTGATATCTAAAATAATAGCATAGGCGTAGTCATCACCATCGCTGTCGTGGATGTCTGGACACACCAACTTTTAGCAACTATAGGCCAAGTAACAACCAAATACAATTGTCCTGATCGAAATATGGGCCTTTTAAAGCATTTTATAGTCATTTTACTGTAGTTATTCACAGAATCTAAAAATGCTGACCACTTCAAGCGTCGACATAGAACATCTGTGATAGTTGTAAGAGGTAGCCTACAATCTCAGCGTTTCCCGACTTTGGCGTCAGTCAGGACGTCCATCACAGCGATCTTGGCTAGATCTTGGCTGGTGAAACACCCGTAAATGAATGAATAACTCGCTGCTGAAGTTTTTAATGTTTCTTGCCAGCACGGCTGCTCTGTGGATTGTAACGTCAGTCACGCTGAGTCTTTTTTGTCAATTGAAGCAATTAAAAAGTTAGCCTACTTTCAATTATTTGTTTGGCAGCAACATGGAGGTCGAACGCAGCTTTCGTTGCTGAAAGTCGTTTCTTCGTAGTACAATGACCCATAAGCATCTAAATCACGTCCGTGTTCTGCATGTACATTAGGCCAAATACTGTTGCTTCTTGGATAGACAGGAAGAGAGGTCGCCGAAAACTTTGTTGAGAAGCACGATTCTCGCCGATAGGCCGATAGGCCTATTCGGACAGATTAAGAGTTAAAGAACAAGTAATCCGAGCAGAGCTCACGTGACGTGTAACAGCACGTGGTAAGCACGTGACAGCACGTGACAGCGTGGTAAACCAGTGTAAACATTTGCATTAGGCCTAATGTTTGCCGAGTTTATGAGCGGGGAGGTCGGGGGTGCCGTGCGCACTCCCCTCAATATTCCCTTGACGATAGCTAAGACGCGCGAAGCACTACACGCTGTCACGCGTAAAAAGTAATTTGATTGTGTCATTGGCTGTACTGGGGCTGACCTCAAATTCTTACTATTCAACTTGATGTCGTATTTCTTGCCGCAAATATTCGGTTATTACATGACAAAGCGTATTGAGCCACACGTACAGAAAAGTCGTTAATGCGTAAAATGCATTCGCAGTCTTTTTAGTTAAGTGGGGCATTTTATTTTGTCGTAACGTTCCACTGGCGCTTTAAGCATCAGACCTCTCATACTTTTCTGCAAAATACAAAGAAAAACGAACGAGGCATTGAACAAAAATATTACAAGATTTTTGTATATGTCTAAGGAACTGCATGGATACCCGCAATTTTGAATTGGTGTCTGTGCCGACGAACGAGTGTTCAAGTAATTAGTGTTGATTATATTTTTATGTTGATGCATGTTTTTCTGTGCTGGGTGCACTCTACCAGCACCAGTCGTCTGACTACCAGTGTCATCAGTCAAGCTCTCAAACGACTTTAACGACTGCTAGTCTCCGTGTCTGGAATGACGTGTCACGGTGGCGAGAAAAGAACGATTGCTCAATGGCTCAGTCAGCCAACGATGACCTTTTTCGGCATCTGACCGAAAGCTCTGTGTCTACAGGAAGTAATTTTCTGATCTCTGTTAATTTATTGTAAATGGAAATGCTAAAAATAACGTTTGATAATCAAACGTTATTTTTAGCATTTCCAAATCAAACTTTGATTTCACGTGTGACCACGTGTCTGTCACGCACGGTCTCTTTACGTCGTGTGCAACATGATAAACAAGTAATTTAAGCAAAGCTCATGAGACGCGCGACAGCCTTAGCAGTTCCTATTCGCATGTTGTCTTGCCTCACCTCTATCTACTTTGACGCAATTCACTCTTGAAATCTACGCCGCAGCCACAAATTGCAAAAAAAACACTAAAACCCCTATTTTAAAAATTCAAGGTCATTCAAGGTCATCGATGTTTACACCAATAAAAAGCTTGTCACTATGTTGCTTGTTATGATTAGCAACATGTCTCTGCCGATCTGCAACCGTTTTCAAGCTACACGAGCCAATAGCGGTAAAATAGCTAATTGTAGATTCTTAAAAATGTACGCTCTATGCTAAAAAATGTCATGCGCAAAATGTCCAGGTCTATCTCCAGCCATTTCGGCGCAATTCACTCTTAAAATGTGTGTCGCAGCCAAAAATCGCAGAAAAGTTCACTAAAAACCTCTATTTTGAAGGTTCCATGTCATTCAAGGTCATCGACGTTGACAGCAATAAAAAGCTTGTCACCAGTGCTTGTTACGATAAGCAGCATGTCTGTACCTGTTTGCAACCGTTTTCACGCTACACGAGATAATTGAGGTAAAATAACCACTTTTAGGGGGGTAGCCATCTTTGATGTCCGCCTGCGCCGGCCTCCTTGAACCTAGGGGGTCGGGACTTGGACTGCTAAAATCTACGTTGAATGCTGAAAATTTCATACGCAGGTTCTCCAGCCATTTCGTCGCAATTCAGTGTTGAAATGTGCGCAGCATCCAAAAATTGTGAAAAATTCACTAAAAACCCCTTTTGGGGAGGTTCAAGGTCATTCAAGGTCATCGATGTTGATAAATTTAAAAAGCCTGTCACCAGTGCTTGTTATGGTAAGCAGCATGTGTGTACTATCTGCAACCGTTTTCACATTATTCGAGCCAATAGCGGCAAAATGACGTCTTTTTAGGGGGGTACCCCTCTTCGACGCCCTCGTTCGAGGGGAGCCCCTGCACCCAGTGGCACGAAATTTTGTCACGGTAAACTAGAGACCTTGAGGCAGCCCACAGTGAAGATTTCGTGATCCTAGCTTGCACCGTTTTGATACAGATCACGAGTGTGACAGACAGACGGACAGACGGACAGACAGACAGACAGACAGACGCCCAGAGGATGGCTAAGATGCTGTCGCGCGTAAAAATTGTGGAAAATTTTCACGACATTTTGTTTTCCGTGCATCCTTAACGTCTTTTGCGATCGTAAACGCCAAACTGTTAAGCGAGAATTAACTTTAGCTATACTCTGCAAAAGTCTGTATTGTCCATGCTGTTAATCTACAAAAGCAGCGGGTTTCTTCGCGTGTCAGTCACTGGCGTGATAAGCCGTCGTTTCCATAAGATCATCGAATGAGTGACTCTGCTGCCATCTAGCGAACGACAGGAAATTAACGTCTGCTCTATATAACATATTGGCTAGTAATACCATTAGGCTTTGGCATTATAACGTACCTAAACGCTGCAACCTTTAGCACACGACGCACGCCCGTTCAGACACACCGATTTCAATAATATTTATCACTTGTAATGTCGGTAACTTTAAAGCAGCATTAACACAGTCTGTGCGAATTCTAGAGTCACTTTAGATCTAAGTGGGCTTCATAACTAGGCCTACATTGAATAAATTTTAGTTTACCATAGCACCCGCGGTGTCACGCGTTACGAGCTGCCAGTATCGCAAACGGCAGCAGTATGAAAAACTTTTATGCACGTCTTAGGAAGTGATCGAATAAGACAGATGGCAGATGAGCACTGACCGAAACCATAGCAGAGTTGACGTGATGAATTCTGAGAGTGAGTTGAAATTGGGTCCGACGCGAGTCAACAGGGCGTAATTCGCCTTCTTGAATGTGCCGAAATCGCTGGCCATCGCGCCCCCAGTCACCATAGGTATATTCCAATATCGCACCTGCCCAACAGATATTGTACATTCCATAGTAAAAAGCATTCTGTGATTTCAAACTTTCTTGTTTCAGTTAGGTTTTATGTTGCAACGTTAAACTCGTACGCAGCATCAGAACCGGGCTCGTAATTGTCGATGGTTATCGTATACGAACAATGGCGCATACGCACTTTAAATTACCCATAACAAAGCTACAAATTAGGCTAATGCAGTGGCGTATCCCCACTTTTTCATTGATGGTGATCTTTATCGGATACACATTGCAGACAGTTTTTTTCGTCAAAATCTTCATTTTTATCAGCTATTTTGTATGAAAATAGACAAAAAAGCTTTCAGCTTCGTCGGGTCTTCGCCCCATGACTCCCACGAAGAGTTTTGTTTCTGGATCCTGCTAAAAGATTTGCTTCAAGATTCTCGTTATAGGCCTAAGCTTCCTCTCCGCTTTTGCCATGATCCGCCCCTTTTGACAAATCCTGGATCCGCCACTTAACTTATGATAAATTATTTCCGAATTCCAATCGAGACGCTCAGAATGTTTAGCAAGACAAAAGATCAACTCCAAATTCCAACTGTTTGACAAAAAGTTAAATGTTTTTTTCACAAATGTCTTCCATTGGCGTTTGAGTAAGCTAATCTTGTTCACTGAGGCAGCTATAGACGATGATGACAACTAAACAATCTCCTGGACTGAGATAATAATAACGCGAGCAATACCTAGCGAGCACGGACCACTTACGGTGACACATAAGTGCGCTATGCACATTTGTGCATCACACGTTAAATTATTAAGTACGTTTATATGGCTTAGCTGCGCCATATCGGCAGCTGTTGCGAGCATTATGACATTAAAACTGATTTTAGCCGTTTTCAAAATAGGCTACACTGCAGATAACGTCATGTCCAGACGAAGTTTAGCTTGGGCTGTTCCACACGGCATGATCCACTGACAGCGAAACTGCGATCGCCATGCTAGTGCGTGGAACAAAATGTCAGTTGTCCGTACTAGGCGCAGCGTATACACCGACCATCGTGTGATGAAGTTATTGGCTGGCATGCATGTAGGCCTACATAGAAATCGACAGCATAATACTTCGCAAACTACAAAATACCATGACCATGTCTCGCGCATGAGGCTACTGCTTGGTAACAATGGCATTTGTGTGTGGACTTTTTACAGGACAGTGGAGCGGACCGGGGTCGAATCTGCAACCTGCCTGATGCATTATACCCCGTTTACACGATCGAGCAAGCATCGAGCAAACGTCGAGCAAATGTATTCAAAATACACGTGCTAACTGCTCGACGTCTGCTCGACGTTTGCTCGATGTTTGCTAGCATTCATTCAGCTAGCTCGACGAGCTATGGTAATTAGCATGCTAATTAGGAAGGGGGCGGGTTGTAATTGAAAGGCCTATATAACACGTGATCAGCTGTGGGCTAAGCCTAGGCCTACATTTGAGCCAGGGGGTGGGGTTCCGTCAGGCCTGCTTGATGTTTACTCGATGTTTGCTCGATCGTGTAAACGGGGTATTAACCATTTACACCTCCAAGCCACGATAACCTATATACATGTAACACTTTCGCTGAGAGAAAGTGTGTAGCAATTACTTAGACTACCTCCAGGCACAACCGCTAGTCGTCCATTGCATCGCCATGTCCATTGGAAATCAACTTCCTAATTCATTTCCTTAATTTAGTCAGTCTCTTCGTTTATCTAATTCCGCACACGTCGCCTCAGTTCGTCTTTTCATCGGCAGCAGGCACTCTTACCGTTCGCCGCCCTCATTTCAGTACAAGATTAAAACTCGCTCGTTTCGCAGGGCGTTCAGGCCATAGACGTTGCTGCTATTCACTATAGATTCCTTTCACAAAATGCGGGGAGTAGTGCTTTTTCGATCCGTATTTTTCGTTTCTTTTTTCTCGTTGGTTTTCCGTTTAGTTTCTGACCACTGGATCAACGTGTTTTATCATTCCAAGGACTTAAGGACTGTTCTGACACAAAGCAGGCGTTTTATTGGCATTTTATCGAGTTATTATTCCGCATTTTTTGCGTCTCACCACATTTTAAAAATTTTATTAACCATCATGTGACTAATCAAACACACAACAAAAAAGTAACATAATGAATGTACACAACAACAAAAGGAAACATTTTTTAAAACTGCCGTATTGTGACTGCTTGTTTATTAAAGACAAGATATTTAAGCTAATGTCACGAGACGCTCAAAAGCCTATAACAGTTTTTGTTCGCAAACTGTCAGTCTGACTCCAGCCATTTCGTCGCAGTTCATTCTCGGAGTGTGCGCTGCAGCCGAAGATAGCAAAAATGAATAAAAAACCCTTATTTTGGAAGTTCATGGTATTTCAAAGTCATCGATGTTAATACGACTAAAAAGCTCGTCATCGGTGCTTGTTGTGATAGAGAGCATGCCCATGCTTATCTGCAACCGTTTTCACGAAAGACTGGCCAACAACGGTAAAATTACGACTTTTACCGGGGTACCGCTATTTGATGCCCTTGTGCGCAAGTTTCCTTGAACATAGAAAATCGAGACTTGGACCGTTGAAATCTATGTTCAATGCTGAAAATTTCATACGCAGCTTATCTATATCTGTATTATCTAGCTCAATTTATTTCGACGCAATTCGCTCCTGAAATATGTCTCGCAGCCCAAAATCGGCAAAAAATTAATAATACCCTCTATTTTTGGCGTTCAATGTCATACAAGGTC
>Ga0209367_1006135_pt1 | contig 16660 bp, 13 predicted proteins | sample WorMetLIZISLAND2_FD_187412 | JGI IMG/M metagenome (GOLD analysis project Ga0209367, IMG submission 187412) | Marine gutless worms symbiont microbial communities from Max Planck institute for Marine Microbiology, Germany - Olavius geniculatus... ... | reverse complement strand
TGAACATCACTAATTTGCACATTTCTGCTCTTTTGCCCGAAAATGTGACATCACTTGTTTGTCTGCGTGATTGGCTGAAAGCCTGAAATGCGTGTTAACTGACTGCATAGTGTACAAGTAGGCCTATACGTTTCCAACTTTTATGAACGGTAACAAGTACACCTGCGTTTTGCAGTTTTCATGGTTTTTGCATCAACTACAAAATTGAAAAATTGTTCGAAATTAATCGATTAATCGCGATTAATTTTTGGTGATTAATCGATTAAAATTTTTTTAATCAGTACCAGCCCTAGTTTCATTAAATAAACTTGTAAAATTTCATATTAAAATCGCAAACGGTTGCTGAGAAAATGGCGAACAACTTTAGGGAGTCCACTTTTTCGCCGCACCCTGTATATGTAGTTTACATTTGTTTATTTGAATATAACGATAATTTATTCTATTTGCTGAAATTTATTATTTTATGACGGCGAACTGGTGTGGACGTGGTTTGTTCAGAGTACCTAGACGCCAGCGTGTTTTACAATCAACTGCGACCGTTTTTCAGAGGGTTCGTAGCCTATGTTTCATGGCGAAAATTAGCTACTAACTTTTCGACCAGTACTGTGATTGTTGTCACTTGCAATTACTTATCTCACATCTCAAACTTCACGTAATCTCCACCTCCGGTCAAATGTCATATAGGAGTTGCCTGGCTATCACGGATTATCAGTCGGCAAGTTTTTTGCTGGCCTACAGAAACCTCGAATTTACCACTCATATTGCACACTAACTTTTGATGTTCATTTTTCTCACATAAATCTTTTAACAAGTAATTTGAGCAAAGCTCATGAAACGCGCGAAAGCCTTAGCAGCTCCTGTTCGCAGGTTGTCTTTTATCTATCTGGAGCCATTTCGTTGCAATTCACCCTTGAAGTGTGCATCACAACCAAAAATCGCAAAAAAATACGAAAATCCCCAATTTTGGGGATACAACGTCATTCAAGGTCATCGATGCTAATACCAGCAATTAGCTCGTCACCAGTGCTTGTTATAGTAAGCAGCATGTTGGTGCCTATCTGCAACTGTTTTTACGCTAGACGAGCCAGTATCGGAAAAAATCCACTTTAGAAGTACCCCTATTTAACGCCCGCGTACGCAGGACTCCTTAAACCTAGGAGATCGAAATTTAAACTGCTTAAATAATAATTGATGATATAAATTTTATTACGCGCGACAGCATGTAATGCTTCGCGCGTCTTAGCCATCGTCGAGGTGTATGTCCGTCCGTCTGTCCGTCCGTCACACCCTTGAGCCCTATCAAAACGGTGCAAGCTAGGATCACGAAATCTCCACTGTTGGCTGCCAAGGACTCTTGTTTAGCGTGACAAAATTTCATGCCGCTTGGTGAAGGGGTTTCCCTTGAACGAGGGCGTCAAAAAGGGTACCCCTAAAAAGACGTTATTTTGCCACTGCTGGCTCCTATAGTGTGAAAACGGCTGCAGATATAAGTACAGATATGCTGCTTATCATAACAAGCACTGGTGACGGGCTTTTTGGATTTGTCAACATCGATAATTTTCAACGACCTTGAACCCCCGAAATAGGGGGTTTTAGTGAATTTTTCACAATTTTTGGCTGCAACGCACATTTTGAGAGTGATTTGCAACAAAACGGCTTTAGATAGACCAAGACAACCTACACATGAAATTTTCAGCATTAAACGCAGATTTTAGTAGTCCACGTGCCGACCCTGTAGTAAGTAAGTAAGTAAGTAAAGTGAAATTTATATAGCGCATACTCAAAAAGATCTCTAATGCGCTTAATACATTTTGTCATCAATATCGCGTACGCGTACGTGTCCACTGGGCTCACTGGTGTCAGAGTCAAGCTTGATTGCCGGGCCACGACCATCGAGTTTACTCAGACTGTACTTGCAACCCGACCACAGGAGTTCTGTCTTCTCTGTATTTCGCTTGAGGCGGTGTGCCGACATCCAGTGATTGATATCTGTGACACAGTGTTCAAGTTTCCCAACAGCAGTCGGCGTATCATCGAAACGACAACGCTCATTCATCTGCGTATCGTCAGCAAAAACGTGATAGTTGACGCCGTGCTCATCAGCCTTCTCTTCGAGATCAGCAGTGTACATAATGAACAACCGCGGGCCAAGTACCGAACCTTGTGGCACAGAGCAAGTGACGTGAACAGTATACGTACTACCGTTATAAACGACTTGAAATATTTTGTCACATAGATACGACTGAAACCACTTCAACACAATGCCACGGAAGCCAAACTGACGCTCGAGCTTCAGTAACATGAGGTCGTGGTCCACGGTGTCAAAAGCTGCTGTGAGGTCAAGGAGACAGAGGGCGGATACGTCCTCTTCTGATGCCTGTAAAACAGTCAGCCTACCGTCTGTATCATGGCACCGAAACGGCTGTCACGAAAGTGTTCGACGAGTTGCAGACACCTCCTCGACGATGGCTAAGACGCGCATAAAAACGCTAACCCTAACGCAAGCCATAACCCTAACCTTAAATTGGCTATGCCCGAAAACCGCAGCTAGAACCAACAAGAAATTTGAGCTAATGCTCACGAGACGCGCGAAAGCCTATAGCATGCCCATGCTTATCTGCAACCGTTTTCACGAAAGACTGGCCAACATCGGAAAAATAGCGATTTTTACGAGAGTACCGTTCTTTGATGCCCTCGTGCGCAAGTTTCCTTAGAGCTAGAAAATCGAGATTTGGACCGTTGACATCTACGTTCAATGCTGAAAATTTCATATGCAGCTTGTATATGTCTATCTCAATTGGTTTCGGCGCAATTCGCTCTTGAAATGTGTTCCGCAGCCCGAAATCGCCAAAAATGCATAAAACCCCTATTTTGGCGTTTAAAATCATCTAAGGTCATTGAATTCGGTGGCAATCGAGAGCCAGTGTACGACTTCCTATTAGTGATTAGTAGTAACCTGGGCCCTATCTCACACCGTTATGCAGCATTATCACATCCGTTATACAGCGACTTATTGGCTAAAAATCGCAATTTTTTCACGCCTCTCTCATTTAGCGCCCTCGTTTGGGGTGACCCCTTTCGAATTTATGAAAAAGCTTTACGGTTTCTGACACTAGAGTCTTCCAGGCAGCCGACGTTGAAGATTTGGTGATCTTAGCTTGCACCGTTTTTGACTGATCCACCCGTGTGACGGACAGACGTACAGACAGACAGAATTGCCATGGCTAAGACGCGCTGAAAGCGGTAACTGCTTTCGCGCGCAAAAATTACGACTCTATCTTACAGTTATGACCGTTTAAAAAATTGTTTAATTTTTACCATAGGCGCATTGTAATTTTTTCGAATTTTTCTATTAAATCAGTTGAATATTAAATTTTAATTTTTAACCTCAAAAAGACACACCCTTGCTTGATACCGCATCGTTTGAGCCATCACGCGCAAAAATCCGCCGAAGGGTTTGACCTGTAGGTGAGTTTCTGAAAAAGGCATATGGCCATAAAAATTTTTTGCGTATATTTCACCTATTTGCCGAGAAGCCCCCTTGATAAGATCTACACAAAATTTTGCGTGAGGGGTCATCTAGCCGATGTAATCAGCCGTGCCAAATTTTACCTCAGTCGGATCAGGGGTTTTGATTCTGTGGGAGGTCAAATTTTTGGCTATCCCACAGGAAAGAAAAGTCGCCGTTAATAACTTACAGGGCTTGAACTACCATTCAGCCTGTGATTATTAACAGTGAGATAAGTTGATGATGCTGTTTGTAGCTGGGGCTGCCCGGGGTCACCTCTCGCACAAGGTCTATTGTTCGAAGGAGTCAGCGATACGCCACTAACAGTGAGTCGGTTTAATTATTATCTTTTTACGCGCGACAACAGGTACTGCTATAGCGCGTCTTAGCCATCGCAATTCTGTCTGTCCGTCTGTCAGTCCGTCTGTATATCACACGGGTGGATCAGTCAAAATTGGTGCAAGCTAGAATCACTAAATTTTCACCGTCGGCTGCCCGAAAGACTCTAGTTTCAGGAATCGTAAAGCTTTTCCATAAATTCGAAGAGGATCACCCCGAACGAAGGCGCTAAATGAGAGGGGGTGGGGCAAAATTTGCGATTTTTAGCCAATAAGTCGCTGTATCTCAATCACGGTGTGAGATAGGGCCCAGGTTACTATTAATCACTAATAGGAAGTTGTACACTGGCTCTCGATTACCACAGAGATCAATGACCTTGGATGACCTTGAACGCAAAAATAGGGGTTTATGGATTTTTTGGCGATTTTGGGCTGCGACACACATTTCAAGAGCGGCAGCATTCACGCGAGACGGTGGCGCCATCTGGCCTATGTACATACATCGTACCCAATGTCAGTTGCTGGATCGATGAGCTTAGATTTGTTCGCAGTGGGCCTTCAAACATGCACCGCTGTCGCGCGTTCCCTTTTGCGTTAGCTAAGCTTTTTTTTGCTTTTCTTTGTGATAAGTTTCATTGATGACTATCGTTGCCACTATCACCAGTAAACCTCGAAGGTCAAGGCAGGGACTAGCATCACTCGTCGAAAACCATAAACTGTGTATGGGAATGGATGTTGCAGACAATTGGTTCTAGTGCCGCGGAGAGTTCATCGTTACCGTGCTTTGATGCAGCTCTCGGCATTACTCACCAGACAGGTCGGAGCTCCTCCATCAGCTGTCAATGTGTCACAGTATTGAATCATGTTAATGCTCGATCGACATTCGCACATGGTCCTCGGTCTTTGATATTCTGGTGTGAAATTTGGCGTACGAACTGCAGTCGTTGTCAGACGATTGTGTTTTCGTGCACCGTGTAGCCAGTCACACCAACCATTTATATTCCGCGTAGTCTATGAAATATAATATTTCAAAATTTAGGCCTGTAGACCACAGGCTAATTGCATCAATTCGATTAAAGAAAACTAGCGACATGGATAGAACACCGCGTCATTGAACCAATGTGTACTAAATGAACTGGCACTGGAACAAAGCAGATCAGTTACTAAAGCATTTTTCAGAGTGAGAGTACAAACCATTGCTAAGAAATCATATGCAGTACGCTAGCTGTTACGCTATGTGTCTCTTTTGGTCATTTTAGATTATACAAAAATTAAGAGAAATCAATAGTTAAACTGAGCCATAAGTTGACCACCTTTTAGGGTAGGTAGTAGGTGAGTAAATAGACTATTCCAGTGCATCAAAGTCGCGCAGTTTAGCTTCATGTAGTTGATAGTAATTATCAATCACGGATATCAGCATTGTGATGTTTATGGAAAATACAAATGTATATCGTTTTCAGACAAACAAGAATTTTTGAATTCTGTGATGATTTACATGCCGTCGGCACACGCGCAATTTATCAGGGAGCTTAGAAAGCCGCCACACATCCGCCAGTTTGGTTTGTAACTAACCACTTTGTCCCGATCTTTGCGCATTCTTTGTACACAGGCCTAATGCGGTCACGACGAGCTTATTGCAATTTGCTACACTGTAGGCCTAAGTAGCATATAGTTCCGTCTTTAATTTTTGTTGTTGTAACTTTGATATTGTGGGTTGTCGAACGTCAGTACGTCACTCCAGTTTTGTCAATATGGTACGGTTTGAAGATGAAACTTCTAAGTCAGAAAAGCATCGATAAGTTAACAGGCTATTAACAGTTTTTATTCTGACATCTAACACTACTGTTATAAGTTAACTGTTGTAAGTTTTTGTTTTCATTTTTAAGCTAACACTAGGGTCTATTATTTAAGCTCTGGGTCTGATAACATCCGTAAATATTTGTCGCACTGTTTGATAAAATTCGAACAATGGAACAAGAAGTGGCCGCTTTGTTTGTAACATTTCTTATTCTCAATGCTTTCTTATGGGGCTGGCCGAAACATAAAATAAAAATTAAAAGCACCTGCATGTTTTCAGTTACTAGTAACAGTAGGCCTAAAGTTAGGCCTATTATTGATGCTGGACGTCAGCATGCAGCGCTAACTCAAACAAGACGTGTACACCAGTCCTGTACATGTAAACACACTGATCGATAAAATGAATTTGCTCCTACGCAAAACATAATGCTCTGAGACGTATGCAGTAGTTACAGCACTGCTAGAATGTGTGATTACGCTTATACCACTCCCGACAGCGCCGTATCGCATAGACTACACCGTCTTTTGGTTTGTGACGCACGAATGCAGCCGAAAATTGTGAAGACAGTACCAGCGCGAGCTGTGTGCGGTTTAAGCGTTGCGACAAACGACGCGGCTGCCCATAGGCATACTCGTGATTTTCGTCTCCGCCGACTCGGTCACTGTGACAGTGTGTGAAGGCTCCTGACGTGTGTAGTGCTCGCTAGTCGAGACGACGGTCAACTGATTGCAGCGTACAACAGTTGTGTCAGCGCTCTGACCGAGTTCAGATCATACCATCTGCAGCTTGTCATCAAGTAACTTGACCTCACAGTTTTCATTACCGAAACCACATAAGCCCTAGCCTACAGCTTTACGGATACTTCTGCGCTCAAATGACTTTGATGAACAATACCTTTTGGCTGCAAAATTTGAAGTCGGCGGAGAGTGAGACAGTGACATTTGGGCCTAAATTGGTTGAGCAATGTCAAAGTATTGTGAAAAAAAACAGGAAAAGTAATGCCCAATTCACACCTACCACGCCGACGCGAGTAAACTGTAGAGTCTCGTCGGCGTCGTAGATGTGAATTGCCTTTTGGAAGTAAGCCTATACGTTTATCTCTGACTTGGCTGTCAGATCTCTGTATTTTATAATAATGCAACTTTGTACAATTATTTCCAGCCAACGTTTCTTTTACAGTAATTTTAGTTGTTATTATCCCGTGTGTTGTAGATATATCGTATCCAAAGCTACTAATAATTCAAGTCACGGAACAGGAGGCACAGGTATTTTACTGTATTTTGTTTTATTTACTTTTTAATAAGTACAGACACATTAGTAGTACTCGACTTGGGCCAACATGGCCATTTGCTTGCAGTTTTATCAATGACAATTTTAACTGTGTAAACTACAAATGACTTTAAAAATTTAACATGAAAAATTCCCGAAATACCAAAATAAGCGAAGACAGTTTGGTGGGTACTAATCTGCAGTGGAAAGGACGAAGGAGAGTAATTGTTATAGGCACTAAGCAGGAGTGCCAGCAATGGAAGAACAAAGGAGCGATAAGCTAGAATGATAGAGATAAAAAGTGATGAAATGAAAACGGTGAACTTGCATAGAATGAACAAGAAATTTGAGCTAATGCTCACGAGACGCGCGAAAGCCTATAGCAGTTCCGGTTCAGTAGTTTAGCTAAAAATTGGGGTGTTCGCGCTAAGTTAATATACAAATACCAAATTCTCTGTCTGGGCCGCATAACGATAGTTCCGTGGCGTCACCTTTTGAATGATATAGACTTGTGTCGCAGCCCGAAATCGCCAAAAATCCACAAAACTCCCTATTTTGGAGTTCAAGGTCATCCAAGGTCATTGAATTCGGCGCCAATCGAGAGCCAGTGTACGACTTTCTATTAGTGATTAATAAGAACCTAGGCCCTATCTCGCACCGTTACTGAAATATAGCGACTTATTGGCCAAAAATCGCAAATTTTGCTCACCCCCTCTCATTTAGCGCCCTCGTTCGGGGTAAATCCTTTCGAATTTACGGAAAAGCTTTACGGTTCTTGACAAATCTTCTTGACAAGTCTTCCAGGCAGCCGATGGTGAAGATTTGGTGATTCTAGCTTGCACTATTTTTGACTGATCCACCCGTGTGACAGACAGACAGACGGACAGACAGAATTGCGATTGCTAAGACGCGCTGAAAGCAGTAGCTGCTTTCGCGCCTAAAAATGACACATAAGCGTCAATGTCATGTTACAACGGCTAAAAATTCGTGTAAAAATTTGTTTTTAAAATTTTTATGAACGCAATAAGTCTTAAAAGTCCAAATTTAAAGTTTATAAGTTTTTTTACCTGCTTTGCGATTGTAATTACAGATCATACATAATTTTATATTTCAATCAAGTTTTCTTGAATTTATAGAAAACGGCGTATTATGCATATAAAAGGATGTTCTTCCTGGGTGTTTTTTGAATATAAAGTTAAAAAGCTTTTTAAACTATTGAAAACTTTCAAAAACATAAACTTTAATAATTTTTTCCACAAATGTTTTTAAAGCCCTATAAGCTTATGTCACGCAAAACAAACACTGTTATAGGGCCTAGGCTTTTGGGTCATATGTCGACAGTTATTATCGTTGTAAGCATGCAATATTATAATACAAGGCAGCTACGGGATGAGCCATATTAAACGGAACCACTCCAAATTTTTCCTAATACAAAGTGTCTATAAAACTCATGTAAACTCGTACATGATTTTTTTCACACAAACATGTCCGTTAACAAGATAAGAGCACAGTTCACCGGATTCAGATGCCGGCTCTTCGACATTCGATGCGACGAACGACAGTACAAAAAGTAACTAGGCCTATACCGTCACGTTTGAGTTTTGATACCAGTATTGCAAAATTATCGAGTGGAAGAGATTTGCCAAGTTGCGCCACTTTAAATGACATGCAAGCGAAGATCTATAAACTCGCACATCATCGACGTGTTTAGTACATTGGCATTATTATGCACAGTCGTCGGCAGTCTTCTATTTAGGAAATAGCTTCCTTTAATTTGACCCACGTACGCCGTGTAATGTTGATGTGCAATTATCACAGATGCGGTGAAGTTCCTGAAGAATATCCGTGACACAACTGCGGCAGCATTACTATCAGCATCAGTACCAGCAGCAGCAGCGGCCGGATCGATGCCGAGTGATGCCTAGAAGCACTAAAGCACAACACCAGTGTATCAACGCTTCCAGTTCCAGTTAACGAACCGAACAAGACTGTTTATTTAGATTACCGCCGTGACGATGTTGCACAGAATGTGCTCAGAGAATGAAATTACACTAGAAATCTGAAACACGGTTGAACACGCCTTTGTTAGTCAATGTATAATTATGCTGCCGGTATACTGCTCTGGTTTACTGCACGTAGTCGCTATTCTATAGCTTAGTCGATTGTCTCAGCCGTAGCATGGGCTCTATACTTTTGAAAGAAAAAAACTGCTACGTAGGGCGATATCTGTTTTGCTTAGCAACAACGTAGATACAGTGTTTGAATTGCCGGAGGGTTGGGGGGTTGAAGCCCCCAACTGTTTTCTCTACCCCCTATAACACGCTGTCAAATTATGTACAGGGTGTCAGCTATATACTGTATACATACGATTTACATCACAATTTTGTTCGGTCTCCCGACTGTCGAAAAGTTTAACCCCCAGCTAATTTTTCACAATTCAAACACTGGTTAGATACTAATCAGTCTCTATACTAAGCTCTCATTTGCTTTCGTTGATACACTGGAGTTGACGAGATTCCGAACTTGGATGTGACCGATAACAATTTTCAGCCGGTCCTTAATGCAGCAGCGCTGTGCGTTTTGCTGGAGCGCTGGAGCGGTTTCGCGTATGCGAGAAGGCGTGATCTATACGCACGGGCTGCAGGACATTCCTCTGTGTGACTGTGACCGCATATTATCACCTCCGCCAAGGAGGTTATGTTTTTGCCAGAGTTTGTCTGTCTTTCTGTCTGTCTGTCTGTCTGTGTGTTAACAAGATAACTCAAAAAGTTATGGAAGGATCTTTCTGAAATTTTCAGGGAATGTCGGGAATGGCAAAAACTACAAGTGGTTCAATTTTGGGGGGGTGATCCGGAAGGAATCCTAGATTCTGCATCACTTTGAAATTTTCGTCAACATTGCTTTCAATGGGGCATAGAAGAAACCCCTGCCAAACCGAATATGGTGCTGCCACCTGGCGAACAACACGGCGTTGGCGGAGGTCTGCGGTCTCTGACTGCTTTTCTAGTTATAGGCTACAGTTCCGCGCAATGCATTATGGGCTTACACGCAGTGACGCCAGTGCATAGGCTACACGAGTGAGCTGTGCGTTTCGGCCGCACGGAGACAGTCAACGTATCATCTGCGATCGTCGCACAACAGTCAGTCAGCTGGCTGTTTCGATGGTGAAGTCAAACATATGGTGCTCGTTCCCTGTCTGCAGCCGGACATAACGTTTGGAAGAACCTACGAGACTGTCTCAGAAACCCGGCGCTCTCCACCCACTAGTTGAAACGTGAAAATTAATATTTTACGAACTTTGCCGTTCGCCCGATAAGCTTACTAACAGCGTGTTAGAAACTTCTGTGCCTTTGTGTCGTGCGAATAATTCACCGTTCTCATAATTTCATTGAACTGCTTTCGGCTTGAAACACGGGCAACAGGAATACCTGAAATGACCACAAAGCAGTAAAATGTAGCTACAGATTCAGCATGGTTTTCAAAAAATCGTTACTGGACTTTTTTAATAATAAACGTACGAGCAAAAAGTCTCCGGTGTTTTATGATTAAACACAAAATGTAAGCGGAAACAAGTGGGCAGTTGTGTACAACCACTAAATACGCTTGCAACACACAGGTTTATTGTTTTTAAGTTATAGGCTTATGTAAGAATTGTAAACTTTTAAAGTGTTAAAGTTCGGACACACTCTGTAGGCCTACAAAGTATTTTAAAGTCACGAGTATACAGTGTGTGACAATAAAAATACCCCCATAAACAAATATCATTATTTTCGGTATAATTTAATACTTTTAAAAAAATTTCAGAGTTTATTTCCAATACAACTTGCTCATATCAATTCAAATTTTAGCTATCAACTTTCGTTGTTCAAAAGCAGCACAAATTTAAATATGAAAAAATTAATTGCGCAGACTACAACTCTGTCAAACGTATGGGAAACATTGGATACGTTTAAAATGCAGAAAAGCGCCATTTATTTGTTGTTAAAACAAAATATTAACCACTAAGTTTACTAGTTTTAGTGTAAAACGGAAAGTCGCATTATTGCAGAGCGTCGGCATAGCTTATTTACCTCTATCTTGGTTATCGCAAAAGTGTTTGTCCGTCTGTCCGTACTTCGGTCAGCGACACAGCAATTCTATCAAAACGTCGCAAGCTACGATCACGAAAGGTTTATACTGTCAGCTTTATGATGCTGTCCCAAAAATTCGAAAGGGGTCACCGCAATCCAAACAGATGTTTTAACAAAAAATATTTTAGATTGTGACCAATCTAATGTACTCTTCGCGCGCATTATTTTCTTTTGTATTCTTTAAACTGCTTTTAGTTCTTTTCTTTTCACACTGCAAATAGCAGTGCCGACAGCATCACTTCGCCGACAGCATCAATCCTGCAACTGAAGTCATCACGTCACGTGACCCCAAAAGGTCAAACTCGTGACCCCATTATCTTTGAGGCACCATACCTCCATAACGGTGGTAAATAGACGCATGGTCTTGTCCATAGTGACCATGCATCTATCTAGCACCGTTATGGAGATATGGCCGTTTGAAGTTCTTCCAGGAAGGCTCTTCCAGGAACAGAGGTCGGTCGTTGATCGGTCGGTCGGTCCTCAATATTACACTCATCTTATATACTCCTCTTCGTTACGTTAGGAACGTAGCGCGCAAGGAGTAAAAATATTAAGGCTGTTGTGGAGGCGTTTTAATTTTTACTGCCGCACGCTATATATTCTATAAAAGTTTACATTCGGCATTTGACATTTGACGCGAAAGAAGACGTACAAAAGATAGCGGAAGGTGGGTGGCCTAACTGGGTGCTGGGTAATGGTGTCGTAGCGCAGAGAGCCGGCGTAGCGCGACACGTTCGTAGCGAGACTGAACTTATGCGCCGATGCAGCGCCAGCCGATGATGCGCCGGGGCCTGCTGTGGCTGACAGCAGATCGTCGTCACCAGGGCAACGCAGAACGTCCTGGCCGAGGCCTTCTAGACTGGCGCGTCGCACGGCGCCAATACTTCGTGACCGATCACGCAGCTGTAGTTGTATACACACACGTACACGGGGGCGTCTACAGGGAGGACGTAGACGCAACTTAATTGTGTCCAGTTTGTCTCAGGGGGAACCATTCGGCTGGCTGGCTAAGTCTAGTTCATTAGAAATTTTACGATTATTTTCTGCCTCCAGAAGCATTTTTCACGCTCTCGATGCTTCCAAAATCCAAATTCCAATTTATTGCGCTGGGGGGAGCTTACAGTGTTCCCCCAGTTCCCTAATTGCTGGGAAGGGAGCTCGCTGCCCACTCCCAGGAACACCACCTCCGCTCTCCGTCTTTGGCTTCATATTTCCGCCCTTAGGCCTTAAACTGCGGCCTCTGAAGGAATGATTCCTGGTCGTTGGGGCTGGATCGACACCCCTACACGCACACGCATGCAGAATGTAAAAAAATCCTCAATTTATAACCGTTTTGACTGATTCACTGACTAATTTCGTCAAGCGCTGTAGGCTGCCATCGGAACGATTTCTGTTCGCCGCTGCATGTCGATAAGACTAACAATTTACCGGGTGAGCCAAAAAATGACACCAGTTGCAGACTGAAACTGTCAGCTACGTCAGTATAAACTGCAAATACATTTGTACTGTTTGAACAATTTTAGCATTCGCTATTAATCATTTACAGTTAAAATAGGCTGATTTTTGTAAAGCATTTGTCATAACTATTTCGGTATCCAAGTGTTTCTCCACACACAGATTGTGAATCAAGCGGCATTCGGCAAACTTACAATTTATTCGCATAAACACAGAACTTGGCGAAAAATTAAGACTAACGTAAAACATGAACCCACATTTTGAAAAAAGCCACTGGGTGATGTTAACAGTCGTAGGAAATTTTTTTCAATGATTTGCCACGAAGCAGAATATACACTGTTTTCCAAAAAATATTACAGCAGCTCATATTAATAACGTTGTCAATTCTCAACGTATTTTCAAAATTCTTTTACCGCAAGTTTTCCGGAAATTTGCGACAAAACTATCATTATAAATAAAGATGCCACCGCTACATTACCGCGTGAAACACGAATGCTGTAGGCTAAACAAGCGTGTTTTGTGTGCGCTGAGCTACTACTTTTCTGTGAATCAGTGTATAATACCCCGTTTACACGATCAAGCAAATGTCCAGCAATCATCGAGGAAACATCCAGCAAATGCATTCAAAATACACGTGCACGACGTGTGCTCTAATTGCTCGATGTTTGCTTGATGTTTGTTCGACGTTTACTCGACGTTTGCTTGATGTTTGCTTCATGTAGGCTATGCTTTATGCATGCTTCATATTTGCTTGACGTTTGCTCGATGTTTGCTTGATGATTGCTTGATCGTGTAAACGTGGTATAACGTACGTCAGTAGTTTTTACCACCTGCGGTATGACGTCGTTCTTGCGTGCGTCTGCTGCTGGTACGGCCGACGGAAAAGGTTGCGCTGCGTTAAGCGTTTCGGTCAACACTTCAGGCGTCGGATCCTAACACGACAAAACCCTTCAACAGAGTAGAGTCTGTCTGTCTGTCTGTCAGCCCTCTCTAGCGCCTTCGCGGTTGCACAGTCGCGGAACCAAACCGCGGCGTTTGAGTCCTTGGGTCTTAGGTACGTGCACAAACGTGCTCGGTGATTGGTCGATTGGTGCGTTAACCGAGGCCTGGTAAGATCTACAAATACGCAGCCCGTAGATGGATACACCACATGGGAAGTTCGCGACGCATGGCCAGTGTGACGCCAGACTTACGATTACCTTCCCAGCCGCAGAGCATCGCCGCCCTTTGAGCGCGGTATCAAATTATAGTGCTTGGTGAACAGGGGCAGGTGTGTGTGAACAACTTGCCCAAGGTTGTTACCTGGCAATGCCCCGTTTCGGAGTCGAACCTGCAACCTCAGGGTTACAAGTTCGGCACGTTACCGTTAAACCACCAAGCCACACACCGTGTGTGGCTCCTATAGGCCAAGCCGTCTATTATCGCCACCGACAAAGCGTCAGCATTAGGACGCTTGCACACATGCGATTAGATAAAATGCAGTAAAAAGGCTAAAACAACTGTCAAGCAACTTTTTCAGTTTTTCTGCAACTTTTCTGCAAGTTAACAGCGCCATGTTTCGCCACGTGTGATGAACAGTAAACGGAGTCGACGGCGACCATCGCCAGTTCTTTTGTTTTGTTTAATTTTTTTCGCACATGTGTGAGCGTACATTTAGCCTGAGTGTTTGCTGATGGTCGACAACGTCGACGTTGGACAGATGACATCACGGAATGGACTGGGATGAAGATCAATGAAGTGGCTGCAGCAGCCGGAAGATTTTGATTGTTGGAGAAGGATACTACGCGCCGCCAACCCTTCTTATGGAGGAATGCACTGAGAAAAGCACGATATACTCACTAACTCGAGCGCTAGCCAGTCAAAGTCCCAGTCACACGTCCAGCCGGACCGCTTCATTAGACCCCTGAACAGTCCCTTCAGATAGACGTAATTCGGTGCCTCGGAGAACTCGAGGCTTTTCGCGTATCGAAGAAATGCACCAAATTCCGCTGCACACGACACATCATCATCAGCATCATCATCATTAAAAGTTTAATAAAAACAGACAAAACGCTGTTACACAATAAAAATGAGAGGAGCTCAATGAAACGATACGAATAGTCTAAGCTAGTCTAATACAAATATTGTCATTAGGCTATAGAGCATTCTTATAATAAAGTTTTTGTCATTGGTGACTGACGTACGATCAGGAAGTTGAAAGTTGTGACTTCGGTCACGAAGATTGTAGTGCTGCTCGCATTCAGGAGGAAGGAGCGGATGTAGCAGGTGCTGACTGTTGCCTGTAATCAGTGAAAAAAACTTTGTTGTTCAGCGACCTTCGCCAGTATCTGTGATGATGCCGACAACAAACTTTTTTCACAGATTACGAGCAAAGGTCGCTGAACTGTTAGCTCGGTAACCGAGTTTTACCGACCTTCGTACAAATGTTCCAAGCGATTTCAATCGTCTGCTGAGGTGAATCCCCACCAAGCTGGAGAAGCGTAACTCAATCGGTTGATGACTATCGCCTGGAACACTTGATGTAAAGCATCGTTAGGTAAACCACGTTGTCGTAGTATTCGCAGAGCAAACAGTGACTGGGAGCACACAGACAGGAGGTTGTCGACATGCTGTGAGACTGAAAATTTTCGACTGATAGTCACTCCCAGCATTTTAATCGACTCGACTCGCCTTAGGCCTGAAATTACAGACGGCGGTTCAGACTGGGATCCCTTGCTTCTTGGTCTGACAAACACCATCTCCACAGATTTGTCAAGATTTACCTCCAGGTTATTATCACGTGCCAAGTTGCTGGTATTAGTGAGCTCAACAGGACCAGAACTGATGTTCCCGGCTGGGTTAATCACGTATGTGTCATCAACGTACTTCACTATTGTATAAAGTTCGCCTGTGAAGATGGCTGCAAGTCAGATGCTGTAATGACGTAGGAGACTGGGCCAATAACAGATCCCTGGATGATGCTTGCTGATATTGCTTTCAACACAGAGACCTGGTCACCAAATCTGATACCGTGCGAGTGGTCCTGAAAGAATGACTCCACCCAGTTGTAAATGTTGTCTGGAATATTCAAGCGGAAATATTTGTCAAGAACAGCAGAATGGCGTACACTGTCAAAGGCCTTAGAAAAATCGATGGCTAGAACGACCACGTAAGGGTTGGTTTCAAGCAGGGAGGTTACAGTGTGGAGCAGGTAAATGAGTGCGGCAGTAGTAGAAGCTGTAGGCTGAAAAGCGAACTGGTCTGTGAAGATCAAACAGGAGGGTGGAGTGCGTAAAGATGGGTAGATGTAGTCCCTAACAACAATACGCTCCAAAATTCTGGAGATAACGGAAGTGTTAGAGATTGGTCTGTAATCAGAGAGAAAATGTGGTGTTGTAACCTTTGGAATGGGTAGGATGGATGCCAACTTCCACTGTTTTTGAACCACTGACCACTGATTTCAGCTAATGGGGCTACAAAGAATGGTGCGCCAATTCGCAAGAACCAGGCTGGAATATTTTCTAACCCAGTGGATGTATGACGAAGTGCGTCGAGAATGTTAAATATTCTCCATTCAGAAATTGGATCGAATGCGTCACTGCTGCTACAACTACACTTGATCCCTGGTGCTGCATAATTAGCGATAATAGTAGCATAGTGGTCGTTTAGTTTATCAGCCGACAAGCCAGAGTGACAGTTATAATTGGCTTGATCCTTACTACGACCGGTCAGCTGACACAACTTTATCCACACAGTCTTTGCACTCGACATTGACTGGACTCGACTGAATTCTGCACTGGTGTAATTTTTGATGGCATGTCCGATCTTAGATGCTAATGCTGCAGCCTTCTCAACACGTCCTGAGCGCATTAACTTGTTCTTCTCCCGCAGCATGTGTTTGACTGCAGGCGTGACGTATGGTCGGAGGATAAGGTGACAGTCTGCTCTGGGTAGTACTTGTCCAGCAATGAGAGCAGCACAGCGTAGAACTTGTCAAATTCTTCCTGTGGGTCCCCACTGCGACAGACAGTGTGCACCTGCAGAGGATTAACGTCAGCTAGAAAACGTGCGTGCATGTTGTAAGTAAGTAAGTAAGTAAGTAAGTAAATGATTTATAAAGCGCCAAAGTCTCAGAAAGAATCAGGGCGCATAGGATGATGGACGCTAGGTGGCAGAAAAGGCT
>Ga0209367_1006134_pt1 | contig 16660 bp, 10 predicted proteins | sample WorMetLIZISLAND2_FD_187412 | JGI IMG/M metagenome (GOLD analysis project Ga0209367, IMG submission 187412) | Marine gutless worms symbiont microbial communities from Max Planck institute for Marine Microbiology, Germany - Olavius geniculatus... ... | reverse complement strand
ATGACGAATGAAAAATGAATAATGACGAATGATGGAATCGCTTCGCTCTGTCTTTTAAAAATAGACAGAATACATTATTCGATGTTCGATGTTGGACGTTCGATGTTCGACGTTCATTAGTTTCTTCTCTTTGATCAGACTGGCCGTTTTTGGGCCAGCGGCCGCCGCTCTTGTGAAACTTCAATGAATGACGAACTTCGAATGTCGATTGACGAATTGTGGATGTCGCTTCGCTCTGCTTTTCTAACATTTAAATTGGATAGAATTCCTTAATTCGACATTCGTCAATCGACATTCGTCATTTGTCTTGCTGAAGTTTCTTTCACGATCAGGCATTCACAATCCGACTTTCGGTCCTACTCGACTTGCATCCAATAGAAGATGCCCAATTTGGTGGCGGCGGCATTCACTCTATCAATATCTGCATTATTTTTATTGATGTAGATAGAATCGGTATCTCCCGTGCGCAGAAAGAACGACACATTGATGTTTCCGGACATTTCGATGCCGGTAACTTCCTTGGCCTCACTGCTGTCCTGGCTGATCTCGGTTTCGTCTCCCGAGGGCGATTCATACACGACCGTATCGATATCGACAAATACGTCCTGGTCAGGCCGCGCGCCGTTGCAGGCATTGATGGCGTGCAAAATGGAATTGCCGCCGGAACCGCACGGGTCCTGGCCCGGGGTAAAAGAGATCACCAGCACCTTGCCTTCTCGGATGATGACATCCCTGACCACCCGTTCACCGCTATTGGGCAGGTCAAAATACCATCCGGCATGCACCGTGTCACCGGCGGTCACCGAACCCGGATCGGGTTGGGGATCGGTCTGACCCGTATCGTCGTCGTCTACCGTGCCCCAGTTGGGGGTGTGATCGGTGATCACCCTCAGATTCTGACCGTCGGTCGTTTTCCACGTGCCCGGCTCGACTGTTTGTTCCAGCAGCTTCACCCGCGTCCACGACTCCTCGTCGACCCAGTGGGGGTTTGACAGCTGCTGGGTGGCGGTGCGCTCGAAAGACCCCAGGTATTCGCGGTGGTCATCATCATCGCCGTAATCCCAGATCCCGTATAGGGTGGCGCTTTCCGATGATTCCATGTCATATTCCGTCAGATACATTCCGGTGCCGAAGATCACCATATAGCCCGGCTGGCTGCAATGATACATCACATCCGGCTTGGTGGTGATGGGCTGGGTGCGGCCGCTGTAGTTTTTGGCCTGAAACACCGGCGCCGGATCGCCGGCGTCCGCATAGGCCACCTCCCAATTGTCGGCATCCGTATCAGTCAAATCAAATTTCCACAGGTTGCCCTGCAGGTCACCGGCATAGACATAGTCGGCCGTGCCATTATTGTCAACATCCGTTGCAATGGGACTGGACAACCCGTTGCAGTTGCCGACGCCCGTGTCGATTCTTTTGATTACCGCACCGGTTGCCGGATTCAGGATATAGAGCACGGCATGGCTTTTGGCGCTGTTGTACCCGTTGCCGAAAATCACCAGCCATTCGATACTGGGATCATTGGATTTGACGATCACCGGCCGGCTAAAACTGTAGCCCATATAGGGGTCGTAAAGCCCACTGTTGGCCCGGGCAACTTTATCCCCGCCTTCATACAAATCGTCTCCATTCTGAAAGGTTCCCGATCCCCCGACATTGATCAGACTCAGAATTCCGGTATTGCCGTCCACCACGGGAATGGCGTCAACTTTCCCAACAGCGGTCCCACCTTGGGTTTTGATCACATCACCCACCTCAATATCCTCGATGCGGCTGTCAAAGGCCAGATAGCCCCGACCTTCGCTTTGAGGGTCGGGAAACTCCCACAGCACCCGGGTGGCCAGCTCGTCTTCATCGGTGATATCCGCCGCATTGGTCACATCCAGGGCATAGTAGCCCTTGCCGCCTTTGCCCAACCCGCCGACCAGGATGGTCTTGGCCTGGCCACCTAATGTGACATCCTGAACCGTCGGGCTTAAGTCGACAAAATACTTGTGGCTGTAGTCCGGATCGACCAGGTAGCTCAGATTGCCAAACACCAAATTGGGCACGTAGGCGAATTGTTCATCGCCGCTGGCGGCATCGATGGCGTGCATCATGCCGTCATTGCCCCCTGCATACAGCATACCGTCGTGATAGACCGGTGAGGAGTGCACAATGTCACCCAGCAGCTGGATTCGATCCCTGAAGGCGCCGCCGTTTTGCGCTTCGTTGCTCCGGTCACCCCGCAGGTAGTTCAACCGCTTGACCGCGTTTTGCTCCATCGGCGAGTTGGCCACCAGGTCCGAACCCAGCGCTCTTTGCTGACCCCGATCCAAAACGCCGCGGTCATAGCGGAAGGGAATCCCCTGGGAACCATCATAGGTGGCGATAATGCGGCCGCTATCCCAATTGAGCGATGCCAGCCGGTCGGCGGCCGACCAATCCGGGGTGTCTGCCACTTCCCCGCTGACGGCATCGACCTGGTAGGCGCTGACATCTCCGATCCAGCTGTCGCTGCGGTAGGTGGCCTGGTACATGCGCGTATGCTCATTCAGCTCATTGTACATTCGATCACCGTTGACCGATACGGATGAAGACGATGCCAGCCGGCCCTGAATGCTGCGGCTGATCGCCAGCAGGGAATCCACCAGTTCGGTGGGACTGGCGGCACTTAAAAATTCACCCCGGCCGTTGACCGCCGCATGCCACAGATCGTCGATTTTGTGCGCACCAACGTACCTGGGATCCGGCCAGACCGGATACGAGCCATTGGCAATGTCGTAGTCCTCGGGGTTGAGACTGCCCACCCGACCAAACGAGACCGTATAGGTGACCATGTGCTGGTGGGAAGCCGAATCAAGGTGGGTGGACGGGATGTCGTCGTCCAGGCCCGCGTGAAGGTCATTTTCATAGTAATGCATGGCCACATCGGCCAGGGTGTCGGCGTAAATATCCGCCCGACCACCGCCGTCAAAAGCCGTGTTGTCGTCGCCGTCGGCATTGCCGACCCCCGGAGACGAACCATTCCAGAAGCCGTCGGTCATCACGATCGAGAAGGCCTGCTGGCAGCCGCCGCCATTTTCAGCGGTGGCATACGGCGAGCTGCCGATCATATCCGATGAGGACGCAAAATACTTGCCCACTTCCCGCAAGCCGCGCCGCAAGGGCGTGCCCTGGGCCCGGACCTTCAGGTTGTATAAGGCCTGCAGCAGGCTTTTGGATTTATCGATATTGGCGCTTTTGACCGGCAACACCGGCTGGACCAGGTTGCCGTTAATCGAATAAAAACCGACATGCACGCCCTTTAAGCCCACAATCACGTTGGCCACCGCGGCGGTGGCGGTCAACTCCCGCCGACGGTAAAATTGGTACCAGTTGGCAAAATTCTGCCGCTCTTCTTCATAGGTCCGCCCCGGCTGGACATCGGCCGGCGGCGTGGCCGCCACTGTAATCTCGCCGGACTCAATCTTATCGTCGCCATCGCCGTCCGTGACGGCATAGTAGTCAATATCGCCGTCCAGCACCACCAGGTAAGGCCTCGCCTCTGATTCGGACCAGGCATAATAATGGGCCTGCTTGATGTCGATGACATCAAGGGCGCCGGCCGGCGCGATTTTGATCGCATCCGCACAGGCCCGGTCGTTGTCCCCGCTGCGGGTGTGGCTAAGCGTGACCGTGGCGCCCACGGCGGCCTGGAAGTCAAAGGTGCCGAGCTTGACCCATTTGCCACCGTTTTGGCTCTGGTCGACATCGACAGAATTTGATCCGCCGCTATGATCAACCGTGTAGCTTACGCTGGCGGAGTGGTTGACATCCGCCGGCCAGCGGGCATAGACGTCGTAGCTGTCGTCGGTGGGAATGCTCGCCGTCCAGGTGGCCGTGTAGTCGCCGTCGGCCCCGGTCCACCAGTAGTCGCCGTTTTCGGCCTGGTCGCTGCCCTCGGCATACTCCCAGCCGCCGGCCGCTGCGTTTTTCTTGATGACCACATCGTCAACCCATACATTCTCCCTCCTATTGTTGACTGAGGAGTTAAACTGTATCCGGAAATTGGATTTAAAATAGCGGCTGTCGCTGATGGTGCCCTGAAAGCGCAGCCATCGGTCGTCCCTACCAAGGGTGTCGAGATCGGCAATGAAGTTATAGCCGGCCCCGTCATAATAATAGAGGGTGAATTCATTGGATTCAATGTCATCTTTGCGGATCCAAAAATCCAAGCTGATCGAATCACCGGCTCTCAGATCGCTGGTGTCCAGGTCATCGGAGGTCAGCAGGCTACCGGAATTTCTAGTCGCCCAGGCGCTGTAAGTGCCCCCGTGCTGCTGAACGCTGTCCGGGTTCCAGTCGGTGGCGCCGTTGTTTTCAAAGCCGTCGTCCCAGTCGCCACCTTCAAACCCCGTGCTGAGCAGCGTCTGTTCACCGCCACCGCCGGTACCGCTGACGGTCTTGCTGAATCCGCCGTCCCCATTATCAACGATAATGGCGATTGCATCGCTGGTGTAATAAAAATAGGTCCCATTCAGATCAAAGGTCGTACCGGCGTGCATGGGGTGCGAGCGGGGCGTGTCCGGGTCGGCCGGGTCCAGGGTCGGCGCGGAATCACCGGCAACGTGATTGGGCCAGGGGTCATACGTCACCGCCGGGTCATAATACAGCTTGTTGTAGCCGGCCCACTGGGACTTCCACTTCATACGCCGGTCGTTGGACAATACGCGTCCATACAGGTTGTCGCCCGGGTTGTCGAACACATAGCGATAATAATTGTCGAACAGACCGTCATCGGCCGTCGTCATGAACTCCCAGTCCATGCTGCCCGAATCGTCGAGCACAAACATGACATTGGCCGGCGCCGACCGGTACCAGGCATCCAGCGGGATGTCGGGTATATCGACACAGTTTTCAAAGTCGGCATTGAAAACCGCCACGATTTTATGATCGGTTTGGACATTTTGAAACTGGTAAGAGCTGACCGCCCCCACCCACCGGTCGTCCACCCACACATCTCGGATGGTGTTGCCCGCCGCCAGTGTGATGGTAAATGTCTGGGCCCCATTATACGTCACCCCCACCGCCCCGACCGGGCTGATGGTCCCGCCGTATTCGGCTGAGGCCGTGATCACCGGGGTATACTCGCAGTTCACATGCAGCGTGTAGCTGCCGGTGCCATCTGCGGCTTTTTCCTTGACCACGACATAGTAAACGCCCGGATCCACCGTCTGAGCGATCCTGAAATTGTTGCCGGCCCCGCTGTCCTCATCGGCGGCAATCGGGTTGCCGGCCTCATCCAGCAAGCGCCCACTGGGATCGCTGCCGTCGGTGGTGTAAGCCGTCAAAATCCCGGTGCCCCAGAACACGACCTTGAAATAGTCCTCATCGCCGCCGGATTCGATATTACCGCCGATGCTGCTGTTGCAATCGATGGGGGTGGCCTCGTCGATGCTGTCGCCATGATCGTCATCGCCGCACTCCAGCGACAGCTCGTAGTCGCCGGTTCCGGTCTCCGATGCGTGCCGCACCTGAACATAATACCTGCCGGCCGCCACCGGCTGGGAGATGTGGAAGTTGTAATCGACGGTATCATCCTGGGCGATTTCGACACAGTTTTCGTCATACAGATGCCCGTAGGTATCCGTGGTCCCGGTGGTGTAAACCTCCAGCCAGGTGTCGGCCCCCAGGATCACTTGGAAGGCATCCCAGGCGCCGGGGGTCTCGATCGAACCCGGCGTGGTGCTGCCGCAGCTCACGGGCAGGGCGCCCACGCCAATGTCGCAGACCCCTCTTTGCACCGTAATAAATCCCTCGACCGGGTGCTCGGCCTTGTTGGGCCACCGCTGGTTGTTGTAGGTGGTCGTAATCCAGTTCGCCGGGCGCGCGATGTTGGAGATGCGAACCTCGTCGATGATGCCGTCCATTGTCGTTACATCGTGGCTGATTTTGCATGTACTGTCAGGCGGAAATAATGTTTCTGCGAGAACCTGGCTATTGAGCTCCTGGCCGTTTAAATACAGCCGCTGAGTCTGGCCGTCCCAGGTTCCCATCACATGGTACCAATCGCCGGCAGTCAGTACGTTGTTCGCCGTAAGATGTCGGTAGGTGGAGCCGTCACCGGTCCTGATGTAAAAGCGCAGTTGCCCGACGCTGTCAGCACCGCTATGCCGTATAGCGACTTCATCGGAAAGGGAAATATGCCGGTCATTGGTTGTGTCTAGAATGTTGTGATTCACCCAGGCCGATACCGAAACGGCATTGACGATGCCGCTGAGATTGTCAATATTCACATAGTCCGCGTTGCCGTCAAAATTCTGGGCGCCCGCGATCCAGCCCACAACCGGCCCGTTCCTGTCCTGGATGCCGTTGAGGGTGCCGGTCGAGTCGATATGGATGCCGCCGGTCTGATCGTCGGTGACGTTTTCGTTCAGGTGGTATACCCTATTGAAATTGCTGTCCCAGACCGCCGGCGCATTCCCCTGGGGCGAGCTGACGGCGCTGTTGCCGTAGTGCAGGTAGAAAACGGTGTCTTCGGACGCCACCAGGCTGGGCAGCCTGACCCAGGCCATCAGGGTACCGGTGGTGCCGTCGTAGGATTCGACCTCATGATTCAAGGGGCTGAGACCGGCCGCATCTGCGGTAAAAATAATGTCGTCGCCCTCGGCGTCGGTCACCTGCCCGCCATTGGCCTCGGTTTTTAACTGCGCGTCGTTCAGGATGCTGACCAGCACCGGGAAGTCCACCAGGGGGCTGCACTCTGCGATGGTCATAAACCCGCCCGGGTCGCTCTGGTTGTTGTATTCGGTGGCAATCCAGTCCGCCGAGCGAACGGTGTCGGACAGGCGCACCTCGTCGATATAGCCGTTAAACGGGTCGAAGCCATTATTGGTTGCACCGATATTAAACGGATTGCTGTTTTTAACTGTGTCCAAGATCTGGTTGTCGCTGCTGCCAATAGTTAGTTGCGCACCGTCAGCATACAATTTAATACCCGTAACATCATCACTCCCATCATAGGTTGCCACCACATGATGCCATTGATTATCGTTAAATGTTTGTGTTGACCCCCTCCATTTGTAATCTGTATCAGCGTCGTAGAACTGCAGGCTTAAATTTGGACCTTCCAAATAAAACCATACGCCTTGCCAATTACTGTCATTCGCTTTACCGGCAATTGACATCATGCTACTGCTAGTTTTTATCCAGGCCGAATAGGTTATGGGGTCATTTTTGCCATAATCGAGCACATTACCCATGTTCACGTAATCATTGTTCCCGTCAAACTGCTGCCCGGCACCGATCTGTCCCGCCTTCCCGGTGGCGGACACCTGGTCGTCGCCGTGGTTGCCGCCGGCGGTGGAATCCCTGTACAGGTCGGCGGTTCCCGTGCCGGCCTGGTCCTGGTCCAGGTGCCAGACGCCCTGGTAATTGCTGTCCCAGACGTCCGACGCAACTCCCAGGGGATCATTGATGGTGTCGTTTCCGTAGGCCAGGTAAAATACCGTATCCTCATCGTGCTTTAGCTCCGGCAGGCGCACCCAGGCGATCAGGGTGCCCGTGGCCCCATCGTACTGCTCCACCTCGGATTCCAGCCGGGTGGTTAAATCCAGGGCGTAGAACACGAGATCATCGCCCTGGTCATCGGTCACCCGGCCGCCGTTGGCCGTGGTTCTCAGCGCGGAATCGTTTTGGATGCTGACCAGCACGGGAAAGTCGGTCAGATTAGACGTACCGCTGACCTTGGCATTATCGATGGTGATGCACTTGATAAAGCCAAATCCGGCCGGCGGTGACACGGCCGATAGCGCCACCCGGCTCCCGTCCACGGTTACCGTCATTTTGTAGTCATAGGCCGCCTGGGCGGCAGGCGCCAGGGTAAGCGAAGCAACCAGCGCAATCATGATTACAGTAAACAGCTTGCGGGTTAGTTTCAGCATTACAGCTCCTTTTATTCTCTTTACCGAAAAACCAAGATCTCATCGCACGCGATGAATCGGCTTTTGTTCAATCAGGGTTGATTTTTGAGGTCGGCACCAATGTCCGCAAAATTAGTGCCTAATTTTCCACACTCCGATCGACTATGCCAAATATTAATTAACTAATTGTTATGATTATGAAAAAAGAAATAAAACCGACGCAGAAAATTTTTTCAGGATGAGGTACTATTAAAAAATTTTATAATTTCGTTTAATAGCAGGATGAAGGAGCGCTGCGCTGGAGGAGCGCTGCATTTGAGGAGCACTGCGTTTGAGGAGCACTTCGTTTGAGGAGCACTTCGTTGGAGGAGCACTTCGTTGGAGGAGCGCTGCGCTGGAGGAACGGCCTGGCTCTAAAAGAAGAAGGTGGGAAGGTGAAAAGGTGAGAAGGTGGGAAGGTGAGAAGGTCGGAAGGTGGGAAGGTCATAGGAAATAGTGGAAGGGGCTACCAAATTGAGGAGTTGGGGGATTAAAAGAAATAGAATTTCTTCAATTCCTGAATTCCTGAATCCCTGAATACCTCAATCCCTGAATCCCTAAATTCCTAAATTCCTCAATCCCTAAATCCCGGAATTCCTCAATCCCTAAATCCCGGAATTCCTCAATCCCTAAATCCCTAAATCCCTAAATTCCTAGAAGCCATCCTTCTTGATCATCCACAGGGAGATAATTTCCTGTCCCGAATTGCTTAGATAGCCCACGAGATCCCCCTCTCTAAAATCGCTGTTTACAGCCATTACGCTGTTTAGCGTCGTATAGGTTGTCGCAGGCGAAAGCCTTAGCAACGAATCATCGATCACCACCTCCTCGGCTGCGATCCGGTTGACATATCCGTACCCGTCAAATGCGGCGGGATAATGATCGGGCAGGTCCCATTTATTTTTTACCTTGTGTTCCCCGGCACCGGCCGGGATGCAGATGCCGGCAACGATCAGGGCCAATGCAAGGCCTGCAATAGTCAGCTTGATTCCCTGATGAGGGTTTGTTTTTCGTATTTTCATGCCCCAACTATTCCTTTCGTGTGATACGATTCAATGGATTATATATTTTATTCCCGAAACCTAAACTTTTAGCCTTACGTTCAAAAAGCCTTCCGAAAACCAAGCCTAACCTGAGCAGAACCTCTATTCTGAGAAGATCCGTAAACTGCGATTTCATACAGCTTGGTGCCGCCCGCCCCTAAGGAACCGTTATGCCCTAAATTAAACGCGATAAACGACGCACCCGCATCAATCGTGCATGATTGGGGTCTGGTCGCTTCGTTGCCCGCCAAAAAATCATCAATGCGGCTCTCGTCAATGAGGTCCTCGTCGTCTTTAAGAGCGAACTCATCCATCTCCAACCAGGCCGGTCCGCTGGTGGTAGTGAACGAATTAGTGTTCAGCCAGTTGGCAGCTTCCATGGCGGCCCCCTCGGCCAGGTAGAAATTGTCTTGATAAATCAACTCGGCGCCGGCGATCTCGATCTCGGTGCTGGCGGTATTGATGGAAGCCAGCCCGACGACAGTCAGCAATGCCAGAATCATCATGATAAACACGATCAGGGAGCCTCCTTCATTCATCAACGGTGAATATGCTTTATTCATGAGGTATTAATCCTTTTCTTTTTTTCCGGCGACGTCTGCAAGGTTTGGAGTTATCAGTTATTCGTACTATCTGTTTCTATTTTCCAACTATAGATATAGATTAGTTGTTAAAATATCGAGTCAATCATCTTCTAACAACCAATAGCCAATAACTAATAACCAATAACTAATAACTAATAAACAATAACTAATAACCAATAACCAATAACTAATAACTCCTAATTGAACGGTTTCGTTCAATTAGGGTATGCCCCCGGTAAAGTGTTGATCAAAGACCGAGGTTGCGGCATCTTACCTCGGTGGCATAGGTGCGTTCCACGGTTTCGCCTCTGCCTGCCGGCTCGCGCACGGTCAATTCAATTTGAACTGTCCGGATGGCGGCCAGATCAACAACCGGTGTGGCCAGGGGCGAATTATCGGCGGCCAGATAGGTGAAAGTCAGACCGTTGATATTCACATTTTCGACCAAGGGCACCGCCGACAGGTTAGACTGCAGTTCGTCGCCGTTGAGAAAATAACTGAATGTCTCACCGGTTCCGGCAACGCTGCCGTCCAGGTCGATATCTGCTGCAAAGGTGATGCTGGTTGCAGTGGCATTGGTGATACCGAAATCACCGGTTTGGTCCGGATCGAGTCCGGCCATCCGGATGCTTTGGGCCATAAAATCAACCCCGGCCCGTGCGACCTGCTGGACATTGGCGGCAACATTGTTGCGGGTGTACGATTTGTCGAGGGTTGCGAATAGGGTCACCGTCGCCGTGAGCAATATCGAAGCTACGGCCATGGCCACCAACAGTTCAACCAGGGTAAATCCCCCGGGTTCGGCTGCGGCCGGATCAGGCGCCTTTTTGTATTTTGTAAAGGTAGCCTTATGGCTCTGTGAATTCTGCATTTACGATCCTTAGGTCAGCGTTCTCAAAACCACGCTTCGACTTTGGCCTAGTCGAGTCCAGCTGACGGTCACCTGGATTTGCCGGGAGGTGCCGGCCGCAGAAACAGCGCATACACGCGTATACATACCGCCCGCATTACCCTGCAGGTCAATATTGCTTTCCGTTTCAGTACCGACGGACAGGGTGCCTGCATCCGCTTCGCGTTTTTTTTCCTCGATTTTGGCCCGGGCCATCATGGTGGCCTGGGTCATGAAATCGCCGTGGGTATTGTTGCGGTTCGTGGACAGGATCAACGTCCCTACCGCCAGAATACCGATCGAAAATATCGCCATGGCGACCAGTACTTCTATCAATGAAAAACCCTGGATGGCACCCGGGAAAACAGGTTTCCCTTTAAATGATTTTGTCGCTGCGCTACGCATCGGTCACCTACTCCTGCCTTATCTGCCCGAGGGGATTGATACTGACTTGTCGCTGATCGCCGAGTGTATCCTCCAAAACAAGGGTCCCGCCGGACGCACACCGCCCCCGCGAATTAAACTCGGCCTTCAAATTGCTCATATTATCGGGATCCGCGGGAACCGTGCTTGCGCCCAGATCGAGGACGACACCGGCGGCCAGCTGCCGGGTACGAACGGTGGCCCCGGCCCCGTTGTTTATAACGTAGCGGTTGGTTTCAAACACAACCGCTACCAGGTTCTGATCGCGGATGGCCCTTGATTTGGCCCATTGCAGGTCCGCTCGAAGGTTTTCCATGGCCCCCTTGAGTTTGGCCCGCTCACGCCAGTCGATCATACTGGGCACGGCAACCGCCGATAAAATCGCAATGATGGCGATCGTCATAATGAGCTCATAAATTGTGAATCCGGTATTGTTGCGCTTCATTACCACCTCTTGGCGGTTGCCCCTTGAATTGGCGGGGACCCGTCCGCTTTACCCCCCCCGCAAGGTATGCTTTGTTCAACTGTCTATTTCGTCGGCTCACTTGCACGGCACCGGCCAGAAATTTATTGTTTAAGGATAACATCGGAGCTTTTCATAAAATACTTTAATCTAAAGTTATCGGCTCCAGGTTTGGAACTTCGCCTTTTGGCTGCGCCCCCACCAGCAGGATTCAGAGGTTACAGTCAATTGAAATCGTTAACCTTATTTATGGAACTCTATCTGGAAGGACTACAAATTCCGTGCCAAAACTTATATTTTAAATAAGAGAATATGGTTTCGGATCCAACTGAACGGGTTGGCTAATAAAAACATCTGAAATAACTTAATATAGTTAGCATGACCCGCGATAATTAATCGATGGGATCGGCAGACTGTTTTGGATGTTCGTTACCAAAATAGACAAAATGATCGTGAATTATTGAAATGATCTATTAAATATTTTTTGAGAGTATAAAAATAATTGAGGATTGAGGAATCTAGCAGGTGGGTAGGCGAAATGTCATACGTAAAAGAGTGCCCCAAGTGCCGGCAGACAAACCAAAGCAGAACATAAGCGCAGTTCGACATCCAAAATTCAATTCCGGCTTTGCCAGGTTAGGGTTTTTACCCATCATTAAACCATCAGCAATAGATCACTTGCCTAATTGAAATACATCAATATTTTCATGATAGGGGAGCAATTGTTAAGAGCTTGAAGATAGTGGCGGGCAAATCCTATGAATCGTCGTGTTTTTCAACCTGAAATAGTGCGCCCTACCCGGTATTCTATCATTCTCCGGCAGATGAGCAAAGCGAACTAAGTCAAGCGCACCGTTAGAACTTTTTCTGGATCAACGTTTGGGAGGACGAATAAGTGTTGAAATCTGTGATCACCTTCATTTCGGCCTGGATGCTATTTGTCATCCCGGGGAGCCGTGCTTGTGACCTGGTTTATGAGGTACGCAGCGATGATAATGTCTCTGAACTCTGTGTGACCATCGAAAAAAATACGGATGGGATTACCTACCGGTCAACCTACCGGGATGTAAATCAGCTATATTATTACAATGCCGATAACTCGTTAATGCGCTGGGAATATACGGATAGCGGTGCACAAACAGATTTTAGCGTAAACCGCCGAGAAGGTGAATTCATCATTCAGGGACGATCTCGCGGCCAAACGGTGAATAAATCTTTGTCAGCGGGCAACCAGGTCTGGCTGCAAAATTCCGAATTCGGGCTGCTTGAATTTCTGAAGACGCAAGAAAAAAGCAAAGAATTTGTTATGATCGCACCCGAGGACCTTTCGATTAAGAAATTCAAAGCCTCGCGGGGGGCAGAAGAGGAAATCGTCTGGCAAGATAAGAAGATATGAGTCATTAAAATGACAGCGCGACTGAGCGGGTTCCTGTCCCTGTTCTGGCAGGCGACATACTGGCATCGCTTGCCGGAAATGACGTTCATCCACTACAAAGCAGACGGGCTGCCAGGCGTGCCCAAAGTGGATATCCGACTGGTAAATGAAGATTGAAGATTGAAGATTGAAGATTTATGGTTTCGCTTCGCTCTGTCGTTTTAAATTAAATAGATAGAGTTATCTAAATTTTCAATCTGGATATTACAAGAATCCTGCACAAACGTGATTGTGTATCAAAAAATAGGGGATAAGGGCGCAAAAGTATACTGCTCTATCTCTGCTTACCCTACGCTGCCCTCTCCGGGCTTGGATCGAAAAATCCGCAATCCGCATTCCAAAGTCCGCAATCGAAACCCTATGCGTGCCGCGGCGTCTTGTGGGGTCGTAGCCCGAAGGGCGAAGCCCCAAGCTCGAAGAGCGAAGACGGGTCTTCTGACTTCTGTCATTTGTCATCTATCTTCTGTCTTCTGTCATCTTTCTTCTGTCATCTGTTATCTGTCATCTGTCATCTGTCATCTGTCTTCTGTCATCTGACCTCTGTCATCTGTCATCTGTCTTCTGTCATCTGTCTTCTGTCATCTGTCCTATACTAAACGTGCCCGTAGTAGTCTCTATGCACCACGACTGAATAAGCATAGTCCAGCAAAGTCCCCCAGCTGAAAATCGGCAGTTCGACGGCCTGCTGAACGGCCCGGGCAAAAGGCTGCATTCCGGTGCATTCCAGCATGATCGCCCCGATGTCTGGATGGGTTTGACAAAATTTTTGACAGATTTGGATCATATCTTTTTCAGCTTTGCCATAATAAATTTCAGGTACCGCGGGTCTTTTCTCATGATCCCAGAGATTGTCGAACTCAGGGCAGCCATATTCATCCTGGGCCCCGGCAATGACGAATTTGCTGTTTAAATCGATGCCGACATTGCTTAAATGCGAATCGGTCAAGAACCGTTTCTGGGCGCAGACGATGCCCACTGATTTTTCGGGGTTAATCAACTGCTGGATAAACGGAACCTGGAGCAGGCTGGACATGAATACGGGAACATCCACATGAGCAGCCACATCTTTTTGAAAATAGGCAAAATAGCCGCACTCGGCTGCAATCGCCCGGCAGCCCATTCTCTCCAGTTTTTTGGCGGCACGCAGAATCGGTTCCCGGCAAGGGGTTTTGTCCGGTTCCCAGACCAGGGTGTAATTGTCCACCCCCTCGGCAATCTCATATTGAATGGGATACGGAAAGGCACTGGCATTTCTCACATCACCCGGAAATCCCGGATAGGCATCATCCAATACCATGATACCCAGCCCCATTCCATAACAGGTATGGTTTCTACGGGTGGCGGCATACTGAATGTTTTGATTGCGGTTTTGATAAATCATGGTCGGTTCTCCCTGTTATAGGTTCAGGGTTCAAAGGTTCAGGGTTCAAGGTTCAAGGTTCAAAGATTCAAGGTTCCAGGTTTAAACAGTTGCCAATTCAGTTTTGCAGGATATACACATAACATTTTTCGACATCAACGACGCCCTCTAAATAGAATAGATAGAATGCCACAAATCTTCAATCTTCAATCTTCAATCTTCAATTCCGGCTTGTCCGGGTTGGGGTTCAAGGTTCAAAGGTTCTAGGTTCAAGGTTTAAGGTTTAAGGTTCAGGGGACCAGCGCTGCCGCCGGCCGGGCAAACGACCGGCCAAATTGAGAAAGAAACTTATGAACGTCGAACATCGAACGCCCAATCACGCCTTGGCGTGATCCAATATGGATGGCGCTGCGCTTTGTCTTCTTTAAACAAATATAGCGTTGTAAGTTTTTCCGATTAATTTCAATTGGTGAACGCACCTCGTTCCGTTTGATTAAATTGACAGCATTCATTATTCGATGTTGGACGTTCAATGTTCGATGTTCGATGTTCAATTCTTTAAGTGATTTCGTCACCAGCCAACAATTGTCTTTCAACCCGGAACCTTGAACACTGAACCGCTCAACCTATGAATTTATAAGATCATGGATGTCTGCAAGGAATTTTCTATCAACTCCTTGCGACATCATATAATTATCCAGTTCGGATCTGATGGCTGGATCAATCTGAGGCTGCTGATAATCATCGAGCATCTGATTTATAGTGGTTTGGATGTTGTCGTAATATTTATCCAGCACCGCTTTGCGGTCAATTTTTCCCCGGACCCCGACCCTGGGCGTCCAGGAGTGGGTGCGGCATTTCTCCGTGGTGTCCATGGTGATAAGGAAATTTCCGCCGGGGCCGACGGCTTTGATCAGATCCAAATTCAGGGTGTTGCTGCTGATTTCAAAATCATCGAGATAGTAGGTTACCATATCAATGATTTCCAGATCCACGATGAATTTTTCGTAGGAGATTGCCGCGAAGCTGTCCAAGATGCCGGTGCTCTGGACCATCAGGTTCACCTTGTTCTGACAGGCAGTCAGCAGGGAAAGCATCCCTTCGTATCCGCTTTGGGGCGAGACACACAAGGCGTCGGTATTCGATCCGCCGCAGCGGCTGGGCAGGTCCAGATACCTTGCCAGTTCGGCCGTATGCCTGGCCATCTGGGCATAGGCCGGTGATCCAATGGAGACGTTCGCCGTTTTAAGATCGGCGCCAAAACACTGTAGACCGAACAGAACCGGAACGCCGGGTTTTATCATTTGCGCAACCACGATGCAGGCCAGTGCTTCAGCGGTTGCCAGGGCCATATTTCCGGCCAGATCAATGGGGCCGGTCGTACCGGCGCCGGGCCCGGGTGATATAATCAGGGGTTGGTTAAATTCTGCTGCAACCAGGATGGAGCTTAATGCCATATCATCCACCAGAAGGGGGCTGATGGTGCTGATCATGGTCAAAATGTGTGGTTTTTCTTTCAAAGCCTCCCTGCCACCGAATGCAATGGCCGCCAACTCCATGATCTGTCTCATCTGAGACTCATTGCCGGGCAGCCCCATTAAACATTTGTCTGAAGCCATCAGGGCCGCATAGGTCATAATCAAATGGCTAAGAACAGCAGGCACATTGGAAGGCTGTGCCAGAATTCCACCATTGATTGAGAAATGGTCGCACTGATGAATCAATCTGGCGAAACGAAGGTAATCAGATAATCTTGCCGCCCGTGCAGAGCCATCCAATTCATACACGGTGGGGCAGCCATAGCCGGCTGTAAAATTGATCCGGTCGCCGCCGATGAAGGCATTGTATTCGGGATTCCTGGCATGCAACGTAAAAGATGAAGGGGCTTTTGCGATCCAGACTTCGATATCTTTTTGGGTAAAGAAGGCCGGGTCCCCTTCGATTCTAACCCCGTTGTCCTGCAGGATATCGAGCACCCTGTCATGCTTCAGCTTGACACCGACCTGTTCTAAAATATCAATGGCGTGCCGGTATATTTTTCGAACACGGTCTTTCATCTTCGTTGTACTCCGGCTTTGAATGAATTCAGGATTGAATCCTGCAATGCCATCGTATCGGATTCAATCGAAATGTTGGATGGGTGCACCAGCTCCACTCGTTTTGATGCTTATCAGCCACGCAATTCCAAAGCAAGTGCCGATTGACTTCGAGCTTCAAAATCTGATTTGCCGGGTAATATAATCTGGGATAGAAACTTTGTAAAAGCGAATATCGAATAATAAATATAGAATGTCGAAAGAATGTATTCTATCTATCTTATTAAAAAGACTGATCAACGTGTGGGGTCGTAGCTCGAAGAGCGAAGCCCCAAGCCTGAAGCGATTCCACTTGGAACTCCCCCTTTTCTAAAGCTGACCTGTGCACACACTTGACACCGTCGGTTAATATTGCTATAAAGGGGGTATGCAAGTTTGTGGTCAACATTTTACGATGCCAATACTTGAGCGGATACAAAAGACAGTACTTATTGATCCATTG
>Ga0209367_1006132_pt1 | contig 16662 bp, 15 predicted proteins | sample WorMetLIZISLAND2_FD_187412 | JGI IMG/M metagenome (GOLD analysis project Ga0209367, IMG submission 187412) | Marine gutless worms symbiont microbial communities from Max Planck institute for Marine Microbiology, Germany - Olavius geniculatus... ... | reverse complement strand
GTGTGGAGCGTCATTTGCCATATGTTGTGTTTTCCCTTCCCAATTCTTTTTTTCTTTCCCCTTTTTCTTTCCCTTTTCCTTCCCTTTTGCTTTTTCTTTTCTTTCCTTTTTCTTTTTTCCTTTTTTCTTTTTCCTTTCCTTTTCCTTTACCTTTCTTATTTTTTTTCCTTCCTTTTTTTCCATTTTCCTTCCTCTTTTCTATTTTCCTTCCCTTTTTCCTTGCCCTTACTTTCTTTTTCCATTTCCATTTTTTTCTATTTTTAGTTAGGCTTATAATATTAGCAGAAATGTAACCAATATAGCCGACGCACGTCGCCAGTTTTATTTCAATAACATTGTTGCTTTACAACTTAAAATCAAACATTTTGATTTTTTCCATTAATCTAAACAGCTAACTAATTATATTTATACAGACATATGCTGTAAACTATCGAAATGCATTGGACAGACTTTGTGTTCGTATAAACATTATCTTGTCTTAAGTTTATCTAGTTGTGTTATTTGCCTTTCTGGTCCAACCCGGCATTTTTCTATCCCAGCTCAGCATTGATTCTGATGCGGAGCAGAAGGATGACAGTCACCGGCGTGCAGCGTTAGCAGCAGCAGCAGCAGCAAATGCAGCATCCATTGTGCATAGACCGATTGATTTACATGCCCCTGCAGCCTGTCAGCCTTTGCTTTTGTCCTGTGTGCATCTATTTCACATTTTACGATAGTGTGAGTGTTGTAAAAACGACCTTTAAAGTCTGTGGGAAAAGGCAAACTTTGGCTCTCAGCCAATTAATAAAACCGATCACCAAATTTAAATAGTACGATTACGTTGTGAATATCTACCACAAAACAAATTTGGGCTTAATTTACCCAGGGGTTTCTGCTCCCCATATAGGTGAATTATACACCTTTCCTGTTCGGAATTTATTACACTTTTTGGTACTTGAATTCGTTTACAGGCGAGTCCGTGAAACTGATTTTACACTTAATACGTTAAATGGCGCGGTTCGGCGCAAGAAAGTTTTTTTTTAATGTTACAAAATGAAAATAAAATTATTGATTTTTTATTCGAATAATTCGAAAAAATACAATGGCGCCTATAAAAAAATGATTTTTAAACTGTCATAACCTTTGTTGTGTGAGGTAAAGTGGGGTAACTTTGACACATTTGTGCTATTTGCGTGTTACAAAAATGATTGTCTCAAGTATGATGCTTAGTAGATTTGTAACTTATTACAGAATCATGTATCTTGTTAATGGCATTTAGTACAAGTAATGAAAGATAACAATAATTAAAAATTTGATTTTTTTTCTCAATATATCAGAAAGTCAATGTTACCCCGCAAATGAGGTAACATTAACACATAGCGCACTCAGCTATCTGTGTTTGACTTTTTACAAAAATTCAAAATAAAAAATTTATTAAAATGACATTTTTGTGAGCAGTACTGAATAGTCAACTATGTACTTAATACATCCATTGATAACAAAAGCCATAATCACAAACATTATTTATCGACATCCGCATTGCAAAATTTTATCAAGATTTGAGCAAAAGTAAAATGCTAAAAATGGACAAGAAACATGTCATAACAGCAAGCACATGTAACAGTCTTATCATCCATAATACGCTAATTAAAAATACAAAGCATGCAAAACAAAAACTACAATGACTGTAGTTTTGTTGACATTAAAACAACACTAGTTTAATACTATCAATGTTACCCCGCAGTGGGGAAAAATTTGACATTATATGTTAGTCTTTCCCCATAGTAATTTGAATAGCTTATAATCAATTTCAAAAACATAACACAGCAGTGTTTAATACAATGCTTGTAAATATACTGCATAATACGTCAGCTTAAACACAGCACCAGTTATATTGCACTACTAAAAATACAGCGGAACCGCTTAACAAATTTGGACTTCGCTGCTGACATAGCGATAATGGCGGAGGAAGAAAACGTATGCCAAGATGACTACCGAGCTCGAAAAACAAAATGCACAAGTTGGACTATATATAAGCTGGGAAAAAACGACGGTTATGGGAATCACCCAGCGTTCATCACCACAGCCAATAGCCGTTGCACAAAGGAACATAGAATATGTAAAGAGATACACCTACCTGGAAAGTGTAATATCCAGCGATGGAAATGTTGAAGCAGATATCAACACTTGACTGGCAATAGCAGCAACAGTTTTCCGACGACTTGACAACGTGTGACAATCCAGTACGCTTAGCATCAAGATTAAACTGGACCTCTGCACCTCTCTCATTGTCTCCAGAGCCATATACGTTAACGAGACTTGGAAAATTACAGCTAGAATATGTCAAAAGCTAGACGTCTTTTACCAGCGCAACTTACGGAAGATTTTGGGCATTACATTGAAGGACCACGTGACTAACATGGAGGTGCTAAGCCGGACTGGGCAACGAAAATTACAAAACATTGTAGCAGAGAGACGACTTCGGATGGCAGAACATATCATCAGGATACCACCTTGATGACCAGCCAATCACGCCATGTCATGAACCTCTCGTTGTAGTGGCAAACGACAAGGTCGTCCAACGAAGACTTGGCGGTCTACATTTAAAAAAGACCTGGTGACTGAGGAGTCGGTTGGAACAGCGTTTGGGCTGTGGCTACAAATAAAAGCAGATGGTGAACTCTTGCTGCCTATTGTCCTGTCAAGGACCGAAAAAAACTAAGTGCTAAGTAAGTAAGTAAAAATACAGTGCACCAAAAATGCTGATAAAACTGCATAACTAAGCTTAAGCTTACAGCATAAACAAGACAATTATTAATAGATAACATGGTTACAATAACTGCTGCTTAACATTGACACTTGCTATTGCACTAGTTATTGCACTACTAATATAAACTATGAGTCAGAACAGTGATAAAACTGCATAACAACAATAAAAAAGAAAGAACCGCTGACAAAAAACAATTAAAATGACGTGTCCGCATGCGGATGCTGCGTGAACTATGCTTATAGAATTTCTTCGTAGTCAGCAGCAGTAATAATGCGTGGTGCAATCTTAGACAAGCTCCATTGGGTATACTTTTGTTGCCCAGTTTTAGCTACTTATTTATTTATTTACTGGAGGCATACGCGCTGCCAAATTTGACATTCGGGGCGTGTTATACGGGTTAAATAGTCAATGTCATCCAGTTTACCATAAAATATTTAATTTTAAAAAGGTGGGATAAGTAAGTAATTGGGTCGGGCTGCTGCTTTGGTGGCTCCGAAGACACGCAGCACAGCCCCCAGTGTACTTGGAGACATCACCAAAGGCAGACACTGAAAACTGCAATAATGTAAGCCTATGACGCAAGCTTAGCCAGCTGCAGGCCTGCTGCGCGAGCCTCATCATTTTTTCGTATCTTACAATTTTTTTTATAAATAAAAAATTTAATATAAATGGATTTCACAAAAGAAGAAACCAAAAAAACTCCAGCAAGCAAAGCAAGCGTTCAAGATACGTGCACTTACTAGGCAACAAGTAGAGTTTATTTTAGAAAAAAAATTAACTGATAGAATGTGAAAAGCCTATGAAACTCCAGAACAAGACAATGTATACTCAATTAAACGTTTATTTTCAAAACTTAAACAAAAATCTAACAAACCAGACTTTAGCTGTTTAGATGTAACTAAACATGCGGCAAGAAAGCACAACGTTTTCAAGCTAAACAGCAAGATATTGACTACAGAATTGCAAAACTGTTTAAGGATGTTAAAATAGCTGCACAATAGAAAATATTTGTGAATATAACTACGATAAATTTAATTCAACAAGATCTTATTGGAAAACATACGGCGATGTCGATATCTTCCAAATAAATGTTGTGATAAAAAAGCTGATAAGCAGGATAACGGAGAATTTACCTGATAATGTAAAATTACGAATTAGTCTAGTAACGATGAAAATGACAAAGTGAATCAAACAAAGCTGTTAAACAAGGCAGATATGATTGCAAAAGTAGCAAATTAAGTTATACTGTTTATAGATTATCACTGTCACAGCTTTACAGCTAGGCGTGCAAGCTTGGACTTGTTTTATTGGTTATCTACAAGACTTAACACCCACTAGTAATTCCTACAAGGTGAAAACTGGAACACGCAACTGGCAGTAAAAAAACCCAAGTTTTCATATACATAAAATCAAGACAGACAGAAACACATATTAAAATATAACACAGTTGGAAACAAATCACTTTACATTAACAGCGCCTGTATCATAACAACAGGACGAAACTACTCACCTCGACAGCTGGTGCAACGTTTAAACTGAGAATCTAACCAAGTTGGACGTCTTTCAGAACAACAGTATTTTAAGTGTTAACAGCAGCAAATAAATCGCCAAAAAAAATTACAACTAAACGAGTAGGCTCAACAAAGACTCTCGAAGTCTGTAGGGACGCGCAAAATATGTCAAAATAACGCCCGTACCAATAACAGCAACGTCACAGATACACTAGCTTAAATCACGGCCAGATTAACACGAAAAGAAGATCTATTAACACACACTACAACGTGTACGGAAAACAAGCAACACAGAATACAACTCACGGCACTGAGAGCCGTGAAATGTTCGTCAGTTTTCTGCGACAGAGACAACCACGGAAAAACGATCTCGGCGATGAGGACACGCTGGCACAACAACGAAAGTCAAACAGTAACGGCACGACGACGTCAGTTCGTCGGCAGTCGACGGACCCCTCCGGCGACGGCAACGGCATTAAAGTTTACAGTCACAGCGACGCGGCTGAAGCGGCGGCGTCGGAACAAACAGCGGCGGCAGGACAGCAACAGCTTTTAAGTCGTTTTCACTCAGCTCACGAGTCGACCACGTCTCGTCTTCGACGTGTTTCGAACAGCTTCCGAGTCGACTCAATCTTCGACTTGTTTTAATCGACTCCCAAGCCGATTCAGACAGCTCCCGAGACGATCCACTCGATCCCCCAGTTGATTCGCACGATCTCCTTTCGTTTCCGAACCGTTTTGTTTAACAAACAACCACAAAATAATGACTTACACTGTCGCAAAACGGTTTAGCATACTGATACCAAGTGAAAACTGCATCGCAAGACACCATAAAATCGACAAACTAACGACTAACCCTATTATATCAAATACGGGCAGATTCAGACTGCGCCTAACATCACAAAATAGCTCACACATAAACAACTAAGCAGCAATCTAAGCAGCTGACCCACGAAATCAAATAATCATCTCAATACTGTTTAATATACCAGTATCATCATCATCATCAGGTCGAGTCTCCTCGGGCAATGGCACGCCACGCGCACTTGTCCTTCAGGAGTGTCTTCAACTCCGCTGTAGTCTGAAGTCCGGTATCCTTCCTGAGCCTGTCCACATACGTCAGTCTCTGACTCCCTCTGTTGAACTTTTCTTGGGTTGGTTTCCAGAGTACCAGGTTGCTTACTTCTAGCTCGCTATGTCTCACACAGTGCCCCGCGAGTTTAAGTCTTTTTTCCCGGATCTTATTTGATATTCTTGGTAGGTTACCATAGAGATCCTCATTCGTGATTTTGTCCATCCACGTAATGTTCATGACCATCCTCAGCATACGAGTGTAGCAACCGTCTAGTCTGGCTTCGTCCCTTGCGGTTAGCGTCCATGTTTCACAACCATACAGAAGTATAGCTTCTACAGTTGTGACGAATAGCTTTTTCTTAAGTTCTGCATGCATTTACGATTTCCAAACTTTTTTCATAGAGTGCAAGGCTCGCCATGCTACGGCCTTCCTGATTTGTATATCTTTCCCAAAGGAACCAATATGTGATCCCAGGTACTTGAAATCTTTTGTAAAGTTTAGCACTGCTCCATCTAGAATTTTTATCTCGGCGTGTGCAACATTGTAGGCCATGACCTCTGTCTTCTTAGCATTCAATCTTAGCCCCACATTTCGGCATTTAGCTTCTACACGATGCAGCATCTCTTATGCTTGCTCTACCAAGTTAGAAACTAGAGCAATGTCATCTGCAAAGTCGAAGTCTGTCTTTATTGTCGGGTCTGCCCTCCTGCTCTTTTGGGGGGTGACAGTGAAACCAGGCTGCTCTTCCTTACCATTAATAGCTCTTCTAAGTGCATAGTCTAGAGCAATTATAAAAAGGTAGGAGGCGAGTGTATTTTTCTGTAGCAGGCCAGAAAAAAGCGGAAAAAACTCGGTCTCGCCATTTGGAGATACCACTTTAGCAGTTGTACTGTCATACATTGCACCGTATGACACATACTCAAAACCAAACTTACCGCTAACAGCAGTCACACAGTTTCAACACGATTCTAGCCAGCACACACAGTTTTCTGGCGATCTACGGCTTATCCCAGAATTGCTAGCGACTAAGTTTCTATTATCCCAGCGCCGGATACCGATCTACGGCTAACTGGATACAAAGCCAAACACGTGGCTATACCACTGCTGTATCAAATAGCGACGTACTGAGTAACGAGTCACACTCACAACTGAACGCCGGTCAGTCTAGTCTCTGTCAGTCGGTCCGGTTCTTCCCGTTTAAAAATTAGTCGCGATCAACAAAAGTCTATCGCTTGTCAAATCACGAGACAACGGTCACACGCCTACAAGAGCACACAAAAAAGACGCGCGTGAAAACGAACAACCGCAGGGTGATACGGAAATACAAAATCACCCAAAAACACAAATAAGCAAACAATGCACGGAAAACCACGCGAACAACCCGCGCAAGCTATTTATACAATACAAAGCAAGGCTTGATAAAAATCAACCGTGACAATGGCCCACTCCCAGTCGAAAGCCGGGTCTTTCGACCAAAAAACAAAGCACGGTTGAGGGAGGCCCATTAATTAAACCCTTGACATCGTTAATCACGGTGACAACGATAAGCAAGCAATATACACAAGCAACCCAGTAAATTACTGAAGAAAATACAAACAAACAAGTGACAACACACAGTGTCATAATGGTTCAGACAGATGGAGGCGCTACTAACGTACACGACCTAAGTCGCACGTGTGTGTGTCTGAAAACTTGTCTGACACTAAGGACCGCTGATGACCTACGCTGATGTTCACGCCAGACAGTGGACTGTCCCTGGTCTCTGCTGGGCTGAGGCAGCGTCCGCTTAGTCTTATTCATTAGAAATGGTTTACGGGGTTTTCCAGTGCCGAAGATACTCGCGTTTTTTTCTGTGTGCACAACAGTGTTCACCGGATTCTTAACGGTGCGAGGAGCTTCAGCTTGGATCGCACTGGAGCCGATTCAGAAGAAGGTTCACGTAGGTTCAAGTCTGGTTGTCGTCGGGTGTTGCTGCTCAACAACTGCATAAGCAACAGCATCGGTAGTAGCAACAGCAGCATACAACATTTCACTCTAGCTAAAAATTGATACGCAACATATCCGTTCACTTCTCCTATAATTGAAGCAACAACAGTTTTTTTAATAAATATGTTCTGGAGTACGTTTGTAAAAATCTTTCAAAACTGGTTTGTATGGCAGTACTATTTTACAGTCAGGATGCGTCTAATTGTAAAATTCAAGTGCTTTATCGACGTCTTCAAAAATATTTTAACATCATTTTTCTGTTTTACAAATCTGTTAATAAAATCAAAAGTGTTTAGCCGTTTTTGATTTCATTTTGCAGATGTTTTTATTGTACATTTTTAATAGCTCTGTTATGTCTAGCCTTTTATACAGATCCATCGGTTCTTTCAAATTTATCGTACAATGCATTTCCTGCACTGCAAGCTATTGCATTAACGATGGCGGCTCCGATCATTACAGCTACAGTAGCCATTTAAAGCTCAACTTCTTGTCCTTGATTATAACTCTAGCATTTGCTCCAATATACACATGCATAAAGTATCTGCCATCAGCTTTTTCAGGAGTCCTTTTTATTCTTAACATTATTCCATTCTCGGGCTTTTCAATTTTTTATGTACCGTGTAGTTGATTGTTTTCAGTAATCCGTAAACTTATCACTAATGCATATTCATTTAAATAGTATGATTTTAGTTCGATTTGTGTATTCTCGTTTAGTTTGAAGTCTTCAGGCATAGGCCTAAAATATTGACAGGCTTTATTTTATTGGTTGTCTTCTTTATAACCATTATCGTATACAACATTCGACTTACCATCGAGCTTTATATTTTTAATTCTTTGGTTTACAAAACATTCTGCGTTTTTTTCTACCGTGTACGAAGTCATCTTCAAAAATTAGCTGTATATTTTATAGCGATTTTCTGGCTATACCGGTTATGTCTACATTGATTTCATTATTTTTACTGTCTACAATTTGTTGCTTGTAATGATAAACGTGATCGAAAAGACACGGCACGCCACCCGTCAAAACACAAATGATTTTTTGGAGCAAATCATCATCCTTTACTGTTTCAAATTTAAGACGAATGTTGTTTATGCTGATGTTGACGCTATTACTTTTTGGAGTCACATAGATTAGTACATACTTTTTTGCATAAATTTTTAGTCTAAAAATAATAATTGTAAATGTGACAACAAAGGCATATGATTTAATATCAAATCAAAGTCTAAAGGAATAATATATCTGTTTTTGAATATATCTTTTAGCATTTTATAATCTGCATTTAGTGTTTAACGGTCGTAAGATTAGTTCTTGTTTTTCTAAGATCTAAACTCTGAATTTCTATAAAAACGAAATTTTTTTCGTATTTTTGCTTAGCCATAGGTTTTTATATGTGTTATACAAATAAGCATAATTAAGGTCGTAAATGGTTTCGGTACGTATTTTTACCGTGTATTGAGATATAATACTAGCTGCAAAATTATTAACAAAAATGTACTTAAAGGATTTCCATCTGCACCTGTATCTGGACTCACTGTCATATCAAAAGATAGCATGACTGAACCTGACTTGTTTTCAAAGCTTCTAGGTATTTCTACATATAACTGCCAAAGACCTTGGCATCACCTTTGACAGTCATTTGTCTTTCACTACGCATATTAGCTTTACTACGTGTACCGCCAATCAGCGTGTTAATTTGCTATTTCGTTCTTTTCTTACTCGTAACCGATCTGTGTTGGTTAAAGCTTATGTTACTTATGTCAGGCCTATTTTGAAATATAATTTAGTAGTCTGGTCTTCCTATAAAATTGGTGATGTCTCCTGTATTAAAAAAGTCTAGAGGTCATTTACCAAGCGCCTTCCTGGCCTAAATAATTTAACTTATCGTGAACGACTTGTTGTAACTAAGCTTGATTCTCTCGAACTATGACGACTTCGTGTTGATTTCATAATTTGCTATAAAATAGTCTTTAGATTAATTAATGTGTACTTCTGTGCGTTTTTTTGTTTCGTGCCCTCTTGTAATACTCGTGGCCATGGTTATAAATTGTTTGCTGAGCAGTGTACTCATAATGTACGCTATCATTCATTTGCTAGGCATGTTGTTGGCCCCTGGAATAGACTCCCGGCCCATGCTAATTTTTCCTCTTTCGTTAGGTTCAAGGCTTTTTTTAATCGTATTGATTTGTTTAATTTTCTGTTATAATGTGTTGATTAGAGTAGATGTTAGTGTTCCTTCTGGAACCTTTCTATCCTTGGCTGGCATTTTGTTGTTTTATTTGTGTTGCTGGTGTTGTCAATGTTAGTGCTGAAATAAATAAATAAATAAATAACGTTTTTTCAGGTGTAATATTTAAAGGCTTGTGTGTTATAACATAGCGTGTTTTTTTTCTTTTAAGATAGACAGATGTTTTCTTCGATTTATATAGACTGACATAGTTTTCGCGCTTCATTTGAAATGGAACAAATTAACGTTAACAATGACGATGTGTCTGCGTTCCAGCTCATCAACGGCGGTCGTTGTTTCAGTGACTCGTTGCAGCACGATTGGGGATCGCGCTTTCCCGATTGCTGCTTCTTGTGCATGAAACAGTCTATTGTCGTTTGTCACGTTATCGTCGTCACTGTCGACTTTTAAGTATCAATAATAAAGACGTACTTGTTCGCAACATCCTACTAGCGACGCTCATTCTAGTTCTTCTAGTTTTCTGTCTGCCGAAGATGTCGACTTTTAGTGTAATAATGTTACGTGTCCTTGAAGTCTGCTTAGACTAAATGCCACGATAATAATTTTCGTGCATAATAATAATAATAATAATAATAATAATAATAAGATGATGAAGTCTTTAGGCATGCTAAAACATCGATAGACTTGCCAGATGTTTTACTGCAAATACGAAATCTGTAAAAAAATACGTACAGACAAAAAACGCCACGATTTAATAGCTACGAGACGTACGGACATAAATTTTACTGGACACGTAGATCCTAGAATATATCGTCATTTGTCTAAAGATAAAGAAAGATATTTCTACTATAACAACAAGAGAGTGTCCACAGGTCGAAGGCGAGATGTATGTTTGTTGAGTGTAAAATCTTTGCAGAAAAATCTTGATACTCGTAAATTCTTAAGATTAGCAGGTTACGAGCAAGCGCCCGATCAAGAACTGGAACGAAAAGTACAGGCAGTAAATTCTCAACTGGTAAAATCTATCAAAAGTAAAATAAAAAGCTTTAAGATAACTGAGGATTGGGCTAAAACAAAAAGAAAAAAGCTATTCGAGAATTGCAAAATACAGTCGACAAAACCGAAAAACAAAAATTGAAAGATAAAATACAAAAATACGATTAATTAAAAAGTCAGGTTAAAAGGCTTTACAAAGAAGTGATGCAAAATCAGTTTAAAAAATAAACGAGATAATAAACGATGACATCAGACCTCTTTCGGAAAAATTAAGAAAGTTGTTTAAACGTGTTGGTTTCACTATAGGAGTATTGATTACAACCTTCGGTATAATTATATTTACGATTTTTTTAGCTGTACAACCGACACCAACTGCTACACCATCACAACCTAATAAAATATTTTCAAGAACAAAGTCAAACGACAGTTGGCCAAAATAGCTAACTGGTTTTTGGGTTTGGTCAAAAAAGCATCAGCTTCCTTATTAAAACTGATAAGTTCTCTTTTTAAAAAAACTGACGAGCTTGTACTATTTTTCTTTGAATATTTGATAAAACTTTTGCTGGCAATTATTGTTTCTGCAGTAGAAATAACTAGGAAGAAAATGTTAAAAACAGAATAAACACCACAAAAACGATTCCTACCCCTATCTCTGTAAAAGATATACGAGGATTTGCTGTTGCTGCAGCATCCAACGAATTTACTGCTTTGGCAGAATTCAAAGAATTTACTGATGTTGCAAAATCCAATGGATTTACATTTTTATTTTTAACGCAACGCTGAAACTAAAATCGTAAATGTTTGGCTGGGCAATGTGCAGGGTTTCCTGTTTTTATTTTAGTCACAACGAAACGTTATGATGCCAGAATTTTTTGACTCAGCCGCACTATGACCACGGGCATAGTCATCGGCCCCACATTGGGCGCCACTTGTAACGTCAGCACTCCACGTGACGGTCATCAATCCTGGTTCCTCGTCGACATTAGCATCCTCTCCGGCATAACATTCTTTGCCTTGACGCACTGCTGCTCGACTCTCCGAGTGACCCGATTGACCGCCGTCCTCCGTGTCATGGTCAGCGTGCCTCGGTGAACTACAGAGTACTCTTTTTCTCAAGGTTCTTGGGCCGGACAAACTATGTGTCAAACGTCCTTCATCGCCGCCACATCTCCTATGACTAAGATGTGACGGGATGAATAAACAACCCGTGGCCATCTAAGTCGGCATTTGTGATTATGTGTGAACTAAGTGGTGTGATAAATTTAATGTAATTTAATTAATCGTATTGTTAATATAATTTTACTATTTTAATACGGTTTTATTGTTTTGACATGGTTTTATTATTTTTAGTGATTAGCTGTGATTTTATTAGTTTTATGGATTTATTAAATAACAACACGAGTAAGAGAATTGATGGTAAAACAATTATTACATGCGTTATCAACTTAATAAGTGTAACGTAAAAGAAGTGCGCAACAAACTGTCTTTTGTGCAAACAAACAAACAATAACCTAAGAAAAGCGCCACTGGCAGTAGCCAAAATATTTAGGTAAAACACCACAGTTAAACCTTACACCCGTGCCCAGCCAAAGCTTCGGCCCTCTAGCATGGTGCTATACCAACCGCGTCGAGGTCCGACTCGAATGTCTCTATATCTAGCAGCGGCGGCTGACTCTCATTTATAGCTTTTGGAGGGGGCGTGGCTCCTCATTTCCTCACTGAAGACTGAAGAACGAAAAGTGATGAATGAAGGATGCAACGAAGCGTGACCCAAGGCTGACGAGTAAAGACTGAAGACTGAGGAGTGATGAATGATGAGTAAAGAATGCAGTGGAGCGTAACTGAAGACCGACGAATGAAGGCTGAGGAGTGAAAATTAAAGACTGATGACCGAGGAGTGATGAGTAAAGAATGCAACGAAGCGTGACTGAAGACCAATGGATGACGACTGAAGACTGAGGAGTGAGGAGTGAAGACCTTAACACTGAAAAGCAGCAACTAAATATGGGCAAAACAATTAGACAATATAAATAAGGAACTGCCAGCAGTGCTAACCTAAGCTACAAATAAACTACAAATAAAGAAATGTAATGCCAAAAACTCCACAAATACATCCGTTTATTGTTAATTATATCTGCACTGCTTTTGTTACTTATTTTTTTAAATCTTTAATTTGCTTAATTCGTGCTCGTCTGTCAGCACCAATTTTTTAAGTCGTTTTTTTTATTTTTTAGTCCGCCCAAAAACGATAGTTTTTGAAAGGATTTATGTTTTACGCATGATGTTTTATTAGTCCGCGTGAAAAACGATAGTTTTCGGAAGGACTTCTGTTTTACTGCTGATGTTTTTTCTTTCCTTGCAAGATCTCCGAGATGCGTGAGCCGATCGGCGTGAAATTTTGCACGATGGTCAGTACTAAGCCGAATTTTATAATGCCGGTTTAAAATTTTGGAGGGCGCACCCGGAAAAAATTTCAGTGGCAAAAAACATGCAAAATTTGGCTTGATTTTGGACGACTTGGAAGTTCGGCAGCGAGTATTTCCAAAACGGATAAAGATATTCAAAATCGGATTTTTATTTTATCTACCGCGATTCCTCCCGCGTTAAGCGAATCAAGTCCGGTAAAGTTTGGCCCAGTGACCTTAGAGATCTCGATTCTTAATCGTACCCACCGAAAGCGCATATTTCGGAAGACCATATTTCGGCCACTAGGGGGTACTGCGTCCACAAATTTTTACACACGCTACAGAATAACCAAGTCTTACTAGCGCATTTTCCACCGGGGACGGCGGCCCTCCTTACAATTTTTTTCAAAGGGGAATCAAAAATCGGTTTAAAATGTAGCGTATTAAACGAAGCATCTTTGGAGCCAAAAAGAGTAGCTTCATAAGACTTTGCCACGTGACGTGCTGCTAGATGGAGGTAATAACGCGGGTACAACTTTTAGGGGGCATTGCCCCCTTAAAATTTGGCAGTGCAAAAAAACGCGCAAAATTTAGTACATTTAACGACAACTTTCGACTTTCAGCGCAAATATTTCTGAACTGCATAGGGATATCGACAAGCGGTAAACGGCGTTATCAAATACGGTTAATTCCGCGTTGAATAAAAAAAATTGTGTGAACTTCAGTCCACTAACATCAACTAATGTTTACCACCAAAGTCAAATTTTTTGGAAGGCCATATTTGGGCCCCTAGAAAGTGCTGCGCCCTCAAATTTTTAAAGCCGCAAGAAAATGATTAAGTCTTACTAGCGCATTCCTTATCGGGAACGGGGGCCTCCTTTACATTTTTTTAAAAAACTGATGTAAAATTGGCTTAAAATGTAGCGTATTAGCCGCGAGAACTTTGGAGCCAAGGAAAGTAGCTTTATTAAACTTTGCCACGTGACGTGCTGCTAGATGGGAGCGATATCGCGGGTGCAACTTTTGGGGGTCACCGCCCCCTTAAAATTTGGGAGGGCAGAAAACGTCCAAAATTTAATGCGTTTTACGACAACTTTCGAGTTTGACTGCAATTATCTCGAGAACGAATAGAGCTATCGACAAGGGGTAAAAAGCGTTATCAAGTACAATTAATACTGCGTTGAATAAAAAAAATTAAACTTTGGTCCACTAACACCAGAAATTACGCGGCTAATGCTTACCCACCCTAAGTCAATAGTGCGCGTTTTGCGTATGCTAATGCATTTGTGTGCGGGCCACGTGATTTTGCTACCGGAAGAATTTCACTTCTTAAAATTTCTCCCCCAATCGGACTTAGGGCGCCGGGCGGACTCACGTTGGGCTTTGCTCAAATTTTCAGTTTTTTTTGTCAACGCGAGATCTCCGAGACGCGTTGGCCGACCGGCGTGAAATTTTGCAGGATGGTCAGTATTAGGACCTGTTTTATAATGCCGGTCCAAAATTTCGGGGGGCACACCGCAAAAAAATTTCAGGAGCGAAAAACATGCAAAATTTGGCCCGATTTCGGACGACTTCGAAGTTCGGCGGCGAATATCACCGAAACGGATAATTATTTTTAAAATCGGATTTTTATTCCGTCGACCGCGATTCCTCCTGCGTTAGAAGAAACAAGTCCGGTGAAGTTTGGTCCAGTGACCTTGGAGATTTTGAGGTTGAATCGTACCCACTCAAAGTGCATTTTTCGGAAGAAAAACATATTTCGGCCCCTAAAGGGTGCTGCGCCCCCAAATTTTTACACGCGCGAGAGAATGACCAATCTTACTAGAGCACTCCCTATCGGAGACGGCGGCCCCCCTTACAACTTTTTTCAAAACGGAGTCAAAAATTGCCTTAAAATGTAGCGTATTAGACGAAAGATTTTTAGAGCCAAAGGAAGTAGCTTCATGGGATTTTACAACGTGACGTGCTGCTGGATGGGAATGATAACGCGGGTACAATTTTTAAGGGGCACCGCCTCCTTAAAATTTGAAATTGCAAAAAACGCGCAAAATTTACTACGTTTAACGACAACTTTCGAGTTTGACCGCAAATATCTCTAAACTGGATAGAGATATCGACAAGCGGTAAAAAGCGTTATCAAATACACTTAATTTCGCGTTGAATAACATCATATAACATTTACTAACATCAGAGATTACGCGGTTAATGTTTACCCACCCAAATCAAATTTTTCGAAAAACCATATTTCGGCTCCTTAGAGGGTGCTGCGCCCCCAAATTTTTACAGGCGCTAGAAAATGACCAACTTTTACTAGCGCACGCCCAATAGGGGACGGAGGCCCCTTACAACTTTTTTTAATAAAAAGTCAAAAATTGGCTTAAGATGTAGCGTATTAGCCGCGAGAACTTTGAAGCCAAAGGGAATAGCTTCATAATACTTTGCTACGTGCCGTGCTGCTAGATGGGGGTGAAAACGCGAATACAACTTTGAGCTTAAAATTTGGGAGGGTAAAAAACGTCCAAAATTTAGTACGTTTTACGACAACTTTCGAGTTTGACTGCAAATATCTTTAGAACAAATAAAGCTATCGACAAGCGGTAAAAAGCGTTATCAAGTACAATCAATACGGCGTTGAACAAAAAATTTGGTAAACTTTGGTTTATTAACACCAGAGATTACGCGGCTAATGTTTACCCACCATAAGTCAATAGTTCAATAGTGCGCGTTTTGCCTATGCTAATGCATTTGTGTGCGGGCCACGTGACTTTGCTACCAAAGAAATTTCACTTTTCTAAATTTTTTAAATTTGTTTCCCCAATCGGACTTAGGGCGCCGGGCGGACTCACGTTGGGCCTTGCCCCAAATTTCTAGTTAGTCCGCCCGAAAACGATAGTTTTCGGAAGGACTTGAGTTTTGCGCATGATGTTTTTTTATTCAACGCGAGATCTGCGAGATGCGTGGGCCGATCGGCGCGAAATTTTGCACGATGGTCAGTACTAGGCCGAATTTTATAATGCCGGTCCAAAATTTTGGGAGGCGCACCCCGAAAAAATTTCGGGGTTAAAACATGCAAAATTTAGCCCGATTTCGGACGACTTCAAAGTTTGGCGGTGGATATCTTCGAAACGGATGAAGATATTCAAAATCGGATTATTATTCCGTCTACCGCGATTCCTCCCGCGTTAAACAAAACAAGTCCGGTGAAGTTTGGTTTAATGACCTTAAAGATTTAGATATGAAATCGTATTCACCCAAAGTGCATTATTCGAAAGACCATATTTCGGTTCCTAAGTCGTGCTGTGCCCCAAAATTTTTAACACGCGCAAGAGAATGACCAATCTTACTAGCGCACTTCCTATCGGAGACGGCGGACCCCCTTACAATTTTTTTTAAAGAGGAGTCAAAAATTGCCTTAAAATGTAGCGTATTAGACGAAAAATTTTTAGAGTCAAAGGGAGTAGCTTTATGAGATTTTACAACGTGACGTGCTGCTGGATGGGAATGATAACGCGGGTACAACTTTTAGGGGGCACCGCCCCCTTAAAATTTGGAAAAGCAAAAAACGCGCAAAATTTACTACGTTTAACGACAACTTTCGACTTTGAGCGCAAATATTTCTAAACTACGTAGGGATATCGACAAGCGGTAAACGGCGTTATCAAATACAGTTAATTTCGCGTTGAATAAAAAAAATTGTGTGAACTTCAGTCCACTAACATCAGAGATTACGTGGCTAATGTTTACCCACCAAGAT
>Ga0209367_1006131_pt1 | contig 16664 bp, 4 predicted proteins | sample WorMetLIZISLAND2_FD_187412 | JGI IMG/M metagenome (GOLD analysis project Ga0209367, IMG submission 187412) | Marine gutless worms symbiont microbial communities from Max Planck institute for Marine Microbiology, Germany - Olavius geniculatus... ... | reverse complement strand
CCAGAAAAGTCTCCCCGCGGCCGACAATTTTTTGGCAAAAATCTGCCGCGGGGAGACTTTTCTGGGGGGGAGATATTTTAGTACGGGGGAGCCTTATCAATTCCGTGGTTATCTGTTTCCGGGCGGATTTTTCATTGGGAGACATTTTAATGTGACACCGGCCGGCCGGTCCAAGACAGAGTAGGTGGCACCACGGTACTGCAGCAGCTGGCCGCTGGTCACGATGGTTTTGGCGGCTTGCTCGTCTGGTCGTTTGGTCGTCGTCAAGTTGTCGCCCGTCATGACGCCCGCCGGCCTATTATGCATGCGCTGTGGTCGGTCGTCGACCCGAGCGTCCACCCAGCTATGGTCTACTCTACGCTGCAGGACCATAGTCCATGCAGTATGCACAGTCATGCAGAGTCATAGGCATCGTCGAATCTTCAAAAGATTCAAAAGTAAAAAAAAGTTATCGTAAAAGCGGCTAAAATATTTAGCATGGACGGTTTTTTGAGTAAAGTCACATCAATCTACTGTGGGGACTATTCTTGATTAGACTCGCATGCATCCGTTGCTGTGTCGGTTTGCTAAAAGTCCCAAACGTTACAAACATAACGTATAACTAATGTGAAAGAAGCCACGTTCCTGTGATTATAATCAGACGAAAGCATAAAGCTAACGCCCTGTTCTCTAAGCGGTAGCTGAGCTTCTTGTCAATATTCTGGCGGGCTGCAACGCTCTGTGGGTCATCCATCGGTCGGGTCTCTGACTACTGATCGATCATGCATCTCACTGCCACACTACAGCCCAGGAATATTTCATGCTTATCGACCAAGTCATTATTACGTTTTACTTTTTTATTCATTGCTGGTTCACAGCGTGAATTCTACTCGCAGTTTATTACGTATTATTACTGCTAGTGTTTTTTATTATCACAGTTGCCACTTTTGCGATTGTAAAACGCTTCTGGTCGTGAAAGCAACGCTCTAGCACACACTCGGACCTTTAGCTTTTGCTTTTGCATGCCCGAAGGAGTAGGAGTATGGCCAACGTTCGTGGAATGTATGTACTACATTCTAAAACTGTCGATCATTCGACTAAAGCACCGTTGTCGTGCGTGTTGAACATATAGATGAAAGTATTTTAAAAGCCTGTTCGCGGATATAGATATTTTCATCTGCACTCAACTGTGCTTGTATCTCAATTTGTTATCAGCGTAATAATGGCTCGAGGTAGGCCCTATGTTCCACAGGACAAGACATTGTATGTCGAGATAATTACAGTGCACGCTGCATGCACGGTGGTGGGCAACCCACCCAGTAATTGTTGTGGACGTTACGGTGAACTTCCGGCCGCGCTGATCGTGCATTGCAGAGTGAATGCGCGACAGCCGGAAACAGTGAACTTCGCGCCGCCATTACACACTGCTTTGCTTCGGGGCGCTGCATGGTAGTGCATTAGCAGCTGGCGTCGTGTGAACGAACGCTTCACTGGATAGTGGTCGTTTATTCACTCACCGACGGAGAGCGAATTAACGCACCACTAGCACCCACCGATTTACCGTGGCACCCACCTCGCCTGTCTCTCTGCAGGCCTCCCGGCTTACACTCAGAGACCCAGTTAAGCCTTATTCGGCAAAAAATGCGGGGTCCTTTCGTTAATTTTTTGACTTGAATGTACAGTAATTTGCCATGGATTTAGCGTTGCAACTGTGCGCAGTTTTGCTGTTAGGCCTATAGCGGCAAGGGAATTTCATGCTGCACCAAGTGAACTTCTGGGCCATGTGGCAACACGTCATAAAGCGGCCCCCACAGGCCACAAAACGTCGCGTGGCGGTTCGACATTATTCTCTGGCCTATGTGGGCCCTTTCTAGGGCCGCTTTTCCGTCGAACATGCTGGCCATAATACTATAAATCCGCATCTGTTTACACCATTGAGACAGACAAGACTGCCTGTGTCTGGAACGAAACCGGGACCAGATTTACGACACTTTTCGTTGATTTTCTTAAGATCTTTTCACGTTTTTAAGTCAGCAGCTGGTTATGCGTAAATTATTTATTTAAAACTCTTCTCTTACGTTTTTCTTACGATTTTCTGTTAATCGCATTTAGCTTAATGTAAAATTTTTGTAAGTTTGATTATTTTCCGAGTTTTTTGCAAGTTCAACTCAGTATGTTTTTTTGTAAATTTGGCGCCTAGGCTTCAATATGTTACAACCAGAATCCAAGACACGACTTTCAGATTACAGAAGTCCAGCAGTCCAAAATTTAGCAGAAATTGTTTTCCACTCTTCACTTTTTATTGTTTTTGCCAACTTGCGATTTTTAACATCAGATTGCCGATCTCAACTTTTGTGGAAAACTGTGATTTCGCACATGCAGCGCTACTTGCGGTCATTTGCATTCCGTGACAGTCGTCCGGTCAGTAATTGAAGGCTGAAGTCGGATTGTGAACTGAACGGCGGCGACGACTACACGTGAATCGCGTGACATCAAGTCAGCTGCTACAGCGTCTGTAGCCATGTCTCAAAGTCAAAGGCATCGCGCGGTGTACCGACATGAGCTGACTAAATGCGACCCGACCTGTCGCACTGAGCGCATGGCGGACATCGGTCATCTATAGACAAAACATCGCGTGAACACTGCTTTGTTGCAACTGCCACTCTCCGATCAGCAACAGACAAAAGCCGCTGTCAATCTGCCGGACAGTTAGAATTCGGCGACTCGAATGTGTTAAATACTCAGCTGCTGCATTTCATTCTGCGCGATTTGTTTCCACTTAATGTTCTTGCAAAAGATACCGCGAAACCATGTTTTATGTGCGTCTTTATTCACTTAAACGTACTGTAGCACAAAGACAGTACTAACAAAAATACAACTCAAGTAGGCCTATAAAAAATTTACATAACCATGTTCGTTCCCTGGTATTTAACATAAAACTTTTCACAATGCGCTGTCTCCTAACGCTTTAGAATTCTAAATCAACGACCTGTTGATATTTTTTTGCGATTTTTATTTTTATTGGTGACTGCTGCAACGTCACTTAGAATAAACAGTATTGTTTCAGAATTAGTGGCGTCGTGAACGACGCAGGCTTAAAATGCAGTTTGCGGTTGTAAAACTTACAACATATAGTTTCCGTTGCAAACGTCATTGACTGAACGGAAGGTTGCTTTCTTGTGGTGGATTATTTTTTGATTGCGGAAGTGCGTTGACGTCGGCGCAGTTGCAGTGGAGATTGGAGAAGTCGTCGGTTATTTATTTCGATGTGACGTCAGTGACAGGAAGCTCGGACTGGTCACGTGACTGATGTCTGACGTCCTTCATAATTACTTGTCAGAAAACTGCGCGGTGCTGAAAGACGGATGATTGTGGATCCAGCGTTGTGGGAAACGCGATAAGCTCATACGAACAGGAACGCATGCAAACTTGTAGTTACAGGTGATCACTTTTCATCAGCTACTGTAAGCTAACTACCTATTGTCAGCTGAAAAGTCAGATTGGAGAAAAATATTTGCGCTTTAAGTTTGAACGGAGTTCAGCCCACGGTCGTGTTTGTCGCTCGCGGACCTGTATAAATGAAAAAGCGCTCGTGCTCATGACTTATGTAATGGAGCCTTTCTGTGATTCTTTGTCGGCGCTTGTTATACAGCCGTCCCGTAATAGGCCGCGTTACGGGTCTTGCCCGTCCGTCTGTCTGTCTGTCACAGTCCGTGCGTTTTGTACGAGCTCTGAACTTGAAAACGAAAAGGTGTACCCTGTAAAGAAACAAAAATTTGCCCGAACATCGATGTAACCGTCGTGCCATTTTTAGCTTAGAATGTCATCAAAGATCAGCAGGGGATGGCTGCGTAATATGTCGGCACTGCAGGGCCTGCATAATAGCTTGTTTATGTTTACGTTGCAATTCTGATTTAACGCTTGTGTACCGAACGTGTTTCGTAATGAGCAGCATGCATGTCACGAATCTTCGTCGGATGTGCTATAATTGTCGACTGCCGTCCATACTAAGTTACTATCACGCGTGCATGTGAACTGTTGAGCAGTCATGTTAATTTCGTCCACTGCGACAATGAATTCGTTACGCGCAGCTCACGTTTTCACAAATGCATGACAGCATTCGTTAGTATTGCAGAAGTGCAGCACAGCATGCTACTTGGAACAAAGCTTTCACAGAATTCGTTCCATGCGCCCATTTCACAGCTTCTTTGATCGCTGCACGACACAACTTTGAAGTCTTCACATCTTAATTTTCATTTACAGATTTGCTCTTTTTTCTCCGTCTTTAAAGAGTAAAGGCTAACTCAGCTTGAGATGCAATGCACCTGTGGTGAATTCGGAGAATGCGAAAGAACAGATAAATCCAAAAGCGTATACAAGTCTGCCCGATGGCTTTTAGTTTGATCAGGTTTTCGACAGGTCACACACTTTTTCTGTTGTATTTATATTGTCAGTGCCTGCATTGTCACAGATCTGCTTTCTGATCAGATAAATCCAAAAGCGTATACGAAGCCACAGAAATGAACTAAAATAAAGTGAACTCAACTGCCATGCTGCAGTTCTTTCGCTTAGTATACAATGCGCTTAACGCAACGGAACTGACATATAGTAGTTCAGTTTAGGTACGTTTATTTCTGCCGCTTTATACACGTTTCAGTGGAATTTGGGGCTTATGCTCTATAACGCTTTTAATGCAACCGTTTCAAACAGGTGTTTATGCAGGATGAGCGAGATAGTCACGTGATGTCTGTGTTTGTAGATGACTTCATTGTCAACGTGGGTGGCCGACTACGGAAGGATTAGTGCGTTGGTCGCTGGATCAGTGGATTAGCAGACAGCGAGCAGCATGCGTCGTTAGGGTGGCCAGCATACAGTCTATGTGCGGTGATCCAGTGAAGGGTATAGCGGCTTGTGATGGAAGGTCGCGTGGTCTTCATCGTCACGGTCGCTCTGATACCGTCGTTTGTCAACCAGCTCGTCCTTGCCGCAGATCTCTGTGAGTACAATGTCATTAGTCCATAAACCCCATTTCATGCATTCAGTTTTGATGCACAATGCTCTGCTGATTCTAACCAACGTCAAGAAACGTCTAGCGTTTCATAAATTATGCTTCCTAGTCATGGAACGAATTTATGATATGACTTTAAACAGTGTTTATAAAATTTTGCGTTGCTGCTTTAGAGTGTTTTTGCTGCATACATATTCAATGTTCTTTAACTCAGAAATAACTGCAGGCTTCAGTTAGGCCAGCATTTTATCCGTGATATAGTCATTACCATGAAATCTTGTTTATCTGGCCAGTTTGCGAATTCATTTCGTGAGTAATGTCGTCGTCGTGGTCTTTAGTACGCTTTTTCTTTAATTAGCGAATTAAATAATGCGAGTCGATAGATGACACCCCTTGCACGGTGTGTGGTGTCCAGTCAACCAGTATGATAATAGGCGCCGCTGACCAAAGCAGTGTGCTAATGAAACAGCTGAGGCCAATACGACGACAACGGCGACGACATGACATCTGTGGTATAGCTATTAGTTTTCATAATCCGCACATGTGACCATCACCCCCGCGGCATCCGACAGACACAGTATAGCGTCATGGGTGGAGAGACAGAGGCAACCGCCCCCCTTGCCTCCTTCTAAATTTTAGTTTCTCTGTGGAAATTTTTTCAGTCCGAAAAGTGTGGCTGTCGGAAACATTAAATTGGAGGAGGGTAGTGGCATAAACGTCCAAAAATCAGAAAGAATGCTGTCGGCAAATCGTGCAGCAAAGCTCAGTGCTTCTGCGCATACATCATACATGTTAGGTTCACATCAATCATTTACGTTGCTGCGCCACACTGTCAAGTCTTGTCAGTTCCGATGTAGTTCGTTGTTGCGAATCACGATTAGTGCTCTGAAAACATGCAATATATGACAACCGAAGTGACAGCTAGAGCTTGATACTTCTCAATACTGTCCGAAATGTGCAGCTGTCGGAAAATAATGCAAGTTCTTGCCCACCCCACCCCCAACTTTTTTATACCCACGGCACCGCTGATGGTCAGCAGCAGGGACGAGCGGCAGGGAGCCTGGAAATGGAGGAAGGGAGGAAGAGAGCTTCAGGGCTTCAGCGCTTGATCAGAGCGTGCTGATGACGGGAGATCCGATGATGACAGGCCATGTGATGATGCAGCGTGCTGAGATGGAGTGGCGTTCAGTCATCGCCGGTGTCCGCCGTTGAAAAGAACGAACAGTCCTACACCGACTGCGTCCCGTAATGCGGGTTTCGTCTGATCTTTCTGGAGTGCGTCGGAACTTGGGTTATCGGAAGTTGCACCATGTTAGACGCCAGCCTCGCTGCAACGGTGCTGAAGAGGCAACAGAGCACTTGGCTTGCTGCTCGTTACTCGGCTTGGAAAGAGAAATGGCTCGTCCTCAGATTATCAGCCGATTTACAACCCCTGGAGAAGATTGGGGCAGAATCAGTGGTGACGTGGGTTAAAACGTAGGAAGGGTAGAAAGTTGCAGTTTTGCGGCAGACGCTAAAAATTTCGAACGGAATTCCGACAGACAGCTGCAATTTTTCAAAAGGGTACTCAAAATTTTAATTTTGCTTCTAAGTTTTCTCAAAATTGGGTCTTTCACTTCAGATTTTAGATTTTACATTTTTGGATAAAAATTTTCTGACAAGAAGATTTGCCAACAACTTTCATCACGAGAGGCCAGTTTTCGTTATTTCTTCAGTTTTTTGTCAAAAACGAAACCTTTTTGAGCCTACGTCGTAGTTATCGACGGTGAGAGACGTAGCCGGCCGCCTACTACGTTTGCACGCCGCAAGCGGTGAGCGTCAGGCATGAGTGTCACGAAACGTACGTTCCATGCGTAACATTCCCGAAAGGGATGTTTAAAACTCACAGTTCCAGTTACTATTCTTGCAGCAGAGTGTAATTACAGACGGTCAAGCGGAGCTTGTCCTGCAGTGACTGACGGCTTGCCAGCTTCAAAGCTTTCTTCTGCAAGCTCGACCACTACATCATCATCGCGCTTTCGTTTCTGTCTATTTCTGTCTTTATCATCGCCGCGATAATTGACAGCTCCGGGAATTACTGTAGGTGTATCGAGTACCGCCGCTGTACTGTTCAAGAGATTAATTAGTTCGTATATTGTGTAGGCCTATTGTTGACATCTGCCTCAAAATGTTGTAACCTACAGGTCTCCTCTAATTAATCTGGCTGATATCGAGTGAAACACCGTTAGCAAATGTTATTATAGGATTGAATGCCATATGAGCATACTTTGGTTGCACGTTCGTTTTCTGCATGGGACCGATTTTTACCCAAGCCTACAGACCATCGGCGCGTATATGTGTACTGTGATATTATTAATGAGGACCGGCCGACGACCGACGACCGACCTCCGTTCCTGGAAGAGCCTTCCTGGAAGAACTTTAAATGGTTATATTTCGATAACAGTGCCAGATAGACGCACGCGTTAAGGTATAACAAGACAAATGGCAACTAGCGTCATCGACCATTATTGGAAATTTTTCCCCGCAGTTCCTAAAATCGGGCAATATTTTACGAACTTCTGGGAGACAATTTTCAATAACGACCTCGACGCCAGTCACTATTGGTGTAATATTAAACGGGTCTCAAATAGACGGCGGGTCTCTTATGCAAGCCGAAATGAACGAAAAAAACACTTAGAAGAATACAAAAGAATATGATGCGCGCGAGGAATAGTACATTAGATTGGTCACAATTAAATAATATTTCTTGTTTTGGAATAACGGTAAATCAGTGAGTATACTCTGTTAGATTTTGATGACAATCCGGAGTACGCCGCAAATCCAGGGTTCCGCGATCGAGTCACGATTAAGTATTTTTAATTTATTTTTTTAATGTCAATATGTTTGGCTTCCTATAACAGAACAGTCCCTGACTGAGCTATGCGCTTTCTGCTGACTGACCGCTGTATGTAGGTTTATAGCTGTCCATGTACGGTAATTGAATTATCAATAGTGTCGCGCCAGCACTTTTGCCGTTGTTGCCAGACTGCGTGTCTACACAGCACGGCAGCGTTTTGCCGGTTGACGACGCCGCACTGTTCTGCACTGCAATTCAGTGGCGTCGCTGTCGTCGTGGCATTGATTGCAAGATCGATACTCGTGTATAGTGGAAGGAGGCTGCTGCTGGACTGAGATAATGGCGCATTCATCATTGTCGATCACATCCTGCAGCCATGTTCATTTTACGCACGTCCATAGTTCACCTTACCTTTTTTCTCGTCTTGACTTACCTCGCACAGAGTGCGTGCACCTTAATAGTTAGACAGCGCGCGGTCGGTGTGCTGGGAAGCGGAAGCGGAAACAACGTTTGTACTCCAGCGCGCCTCCTGACTACAGAATCAGTGATATTATATTATATATGCCTATGCAAATTTGTTGAAGACATTGCAACACTTCGATGATTTCCTGTGCGCGCCCGCACAAATGCAGTATATTTACCTGCAATGCAAGAGGCAGGTTTTCTGCAAGTTTATATTAAAGAAAATTTCTGTATTTAGTTGTAACTGCGTTTAAATTGACCTGTGCGCGGCTTGACTTTGGTGTCCAGACGTCGATATGGGGGACGAGAATCTTTCGTTTTTAACGTGTGTGTGTGTGTATCGACATATTCGTCAGCCACCCTATAAACGTCATAACTCTTCAGTCATCATAGAAATCCCCGTGCAGGCTTCCATCTATAGCACTTTATTGGCCGCTATACCCGGACACATGCGTCCCTCGTGACAGAGTTTCTTGCGACACGCAGTAGTCTTAGATTGTCACTGGAGAAGTCGAGGTGTTGAGCGGAAGTTGGGACGAACGACGAACGACGTCTCCACCGAGTGCATGCTCTCAAATAGGCCTACGTAAATTACTGTCATGATTAGTGCGGCGGTGGCTTAAAGAGGAAAATGCGCAAAATTGTGTAAATTGCGCGTACAAGATTTATATCGTCCGGTGATGTAAATCGTAACAATATAGCAATTAATTGTGATCTGTGCATTGGCGTCGCCAGCTGTAGGGCACTGGGCACTTTAGAGCTGCAGACCATGACATTCGACTTTATGTGGTTGCCTTTCCAGTAAAAACTATATAGTATAGCGTGTTCTGCGTGAGCTGTCATTGTTTCAACTTTGTTGCACGAATTTCATGTGCCACCCTTGAATTATTTTCTCTTTGTGTCGTGCTCCCCCGGCCCCAAAAACGACACCAATAGGCCCTAATAACTTGCAGTTAAAAAATAATAATTCGATGGTTGTCTGAGAATTGGTGGTTACGAACTTGCCTTATTTGGCTAGCTTTAACACAAGGCGTTTGGAGATGGTGTTTCGTGCTACAGGCAGCGGTCGTAGATTGTAGTCGCGAGGTGTTGAGCGGAAGGAAATAAAGCGAGCGCCACCTAGCGGAGTCTGCATGAACTGCACGTAAATGCGCCTCACGTATGAATTAATGATATCCACGGAACGAGACCGGAATATATACGTGCGCTGCTTGCTTCCTTTCGCTGATGTAGGCCTACATATTCTATATTCTATAAAAGCTCTTATAGGCAAATCAGCAATTTCAAAGTCATAAATTGTTTCATTAATAATACGTATTCTTATTGTTGAACTGCTGAAGCGTGTAAAAAATTGAAACCAAGTTTTATCGCGCTGTAGGCTTATTCTACTAATTTTTAGCGTCATAGCTTTCTCATCATCATCATCGTTTATCGCTTTTTTTTGCGTAAATTAGTTGAGAGTTAAATACTTTTTTCACTTTGTTACTTGTTTCTGTTTTTCAGTAAGCTATTATTTTTTCTTTGATTTTACCAAACTTCGCGGGAAGTAAATATTTTACGTCATCGTTTAAATGCTATAATTCTATGCATAGTTCACAGACTGTGCGTTATTATTGCCACAGATGCACGGCGACGGCATTCGCATAAGACTGTGGCTGTTTTAACACGACAATTGAATGAACACACCATGTAAGACGCGTGCGTGTGAGAAAGACGTATAACATAAACGATGACGACGACGACAAGGTCATATAACTGGGTGAATGGGTAAATGTACATGTCACTTTTGTCGGTATTTGTCTGTCCGGTCGCTCGAATGCCAACGCTCACGCTATTATGACGATCCCAGACTTAACGTTCTTGTCTCTCACCGTTTTCATTCTGTTATCCAGTCTCTTCTTTTTCTTCTTCGGAAAATGGTCAAACTTTAACAAGTCGATGACTCCAGAACGGACCAGTAGTGGTTGTGAACACGCCGGCAGTGCCGAGCGCAGAAAACCAAAAAATGTCCAGGTGAAGAATTGAGTGCTGATTAAAATAGACCTGTCTCTGGCTTCTCACGCCTCACCGAAGGATTGTGGGACTCCATTTTACCAGAATTTGTAGCGTGTCACCAGTCTTCCAACATGCAGAGGCGTGTGAGAGTCGCGATAAGTGACAGAAAGTAACGGATTGAAGTTCAACTAGATAATGCGATCATAAAGTGATCAGCGATGATCGGATCACTCAGTGATGCGTGATTTATCACGGTGTGTGTTGCGGTGATGATAGGTCGCTGTCGTTGTTATGGAATCTTCTACGCTAGCATCGCACTATGCTGCTGCAGCATCACGCCGCTAATAGCGCCCATCCAGCGTCAGCGTCCCTCGGGCGATATCCATCATCAAAGCACCATCACTCGCACTCTCATAGCTCCCGCAGCAACTGATCGGTTATTGCGAGTTGAAGCTATATATTTCTGATTTGAACTGTTGCCTGAAGATTCACTTTGCAGTTGCACCGACTACGTTTACTTGCAAGCAGGATAAAACTCCAGCAGTTGAAATTAACAGAGTTATAGGTGCATCACTTTAGTGAGCTCATTTGTGGACGTGGTTGAGGCATACTCGATGTTAAGAGAAATACGAATTGGAACTTTGCAAGACGTCAAATTTAAGGGCGTAGAATGGAAACAGTGCGTTCTTTTTTAGCTGATCAGGGCGTATGGAAGCGCTACAAGCTCACGTTATATGCTGCCTGGTCATGAGATTTTGGTGCATGATGTATGTAGGCTTCTAAGTCTGAGAATACCTTTGCAGAGTGGGCAGTAGCAGTGTTATTGGTATAACAGCTAGTTCGCTTCTTTATCCGTTCAGAAATACTTCTGGTGTAGGCCTACGCTATTCTGACCACACTATAGTTTATGATATAGATACGGCTACCTGCAGTTAAGAATTTGCAGCAGATGTGTGAAATGCTTTGATGCAACGTTGCAACTTTGTTTAGTCTGTAGTCTCATACAGCAACGTCACTTCGCCAGTCGCCACCCGCGTCGCACCCTTTAAATATGTTTTATTAGTAGTCAGTAAAAATAATTAGTAGCCCACGGCAGCAATGTGAACCGGTGTCGGGTGATCGTGTCTCCTGTGCCAGTGAATGAATCGGCTACAACTGTTACTGTATAGGTGCGTCATTTATACGACCCAAGGCAACACATAGGTGTACAGGCTATATACACGCTGTACTGGTAGTTCTGTAGGCGTAGGTAGAGCATCCATTGTCTGTCATGTCATTAATCAGATCGTTCGGCCTGCGTCCAAGGTCGATCGATCATCGCTGACTCTTAGGTCGCTCCGTTTTGACATCTGCCATTTACAACATTAATATTACAAGGCAGTATGAAATCATTATCTCGGACGTCTAGGGAGTGCCGTGTTCTTGGCTCTGGTTTGTTTGCTGATTGGTCTGTTTGTCGGCTGATTACTTGAACAAAACTAGATGAATATTTATGAAATTTTTGCCAGGTTACGCGTTGGGAAAGAAACAATTGATGTTGATTGTCAAATCGAAGTTCGCTAGTGGCGGGAGAATCTAGCCATTTCTGAATAAATCTTGCAGAATTGTGTTAGCGCATGCAAGTTGTTAAATTGTTGACTTAGTCGTCGGCGAGTAAAGCCGGTTTGTTGTACATTAATTTCAGCCAATATACGTGCTCCCCTACAGAGCCTTTCATCTTCGATCGTTTTTAGGCTTTTATACAGCGGCGCTCCTTTGGTTTAGATGGTGCAAAGGTGTACATTGTACAGCACTGACTGTGACAAACGACACTCAGGACTGAATAGAGCGAACTAGCATTACACGCTTGCACGGGTCAAGTACATTGTTACCGATGTGACAGTGACACGGCGTCATTTGTGTTACAATACAATACAATATTTGCATAGCGATCTGTTTACTCGGTGTAATTTTGTATTGATTTTTGCACAATCTCCTTTCTCGTAGCCGCTACAAGCCTATATACCGATCGACTGCAGCTGGATCTTTTACGAGCCATTATTCGTTAATAGTTAATGAATGATCGTGGCAAGGGTTCGGTTTCATTAAGGAAGTTTGTCATAATTCTTGTCGGCGAGTCAGCACATCACAACAGCGCATGCAGCTTTTGCGTCACTGATTTTGTGTGCCGCTTTTCCTCAAAAAGATTTCTTCTTTTTCGCGCATATGTGCCGTATTTTGATTGCAGTGTCATTTGCGTGACTTGTGCTAATCGTTTAAACGTTAAATTAAATGATTTAAATGATATTGCTTTTTCGTTAGTGACCAGTGTGTGAACTACAAATTGGTTACAATTTGCTGATAGCTTGTTTGTAATTATTTATTTGCTTGTATTACTGATATTTTAATTGTCCTTCATGCTTACTTTTAAAGATCAGGGTAAGTGGCTAAAACTACTGGATTTTGATCTGTGTCTGTTTACGTTATTTTTGTACTTTTGTTGCTTTTAGTGAATGGATGAGGACTATTTTTTTTATTTTCAAGTTAAAGTTATTTATCACATGTTGCACCTCAAGCAGTTAATTTTTGTCAGTTTTTCGGTGTATTGCTTTGCGTCGCAGACTTTGATATCTGTTTAAACCATATTTGAGATTCAATACAATGTTTTTGTCTGTTATTTTGTGGTTTTTACATCTGCATTTATGTTATAAGTGTTGAAATATTTAGTTATTTGTTATGTATGTATTCATTTATTTATTTATGTATAATAAGTTTAGTTCGTGATACACGTCTATCGTGTATACGTGTATTTGCATAAATGATAATTTTTAATTTCCACAAATATTTGGAAAGTTTGATGCCAGCTGCAAATTTCCGACAGAGGAAATATTGACACTCAAAATTTTTATTTTGCCACAATTTTTATAAAATGCGGATTTCCAGCCCCGTGAAGAACTTGTGTGTTTTGAAGAACATTTTTTGATAGGTTAAAATTTAACTGGGGGTGATTTCTTTCTGCCATCCGTGCCACGGCGTCATTGTTTAGTGAACAACAAATGGTAAGTAATTGTTACAGTTGTCAATGATGAGCAATAATGTCGTATTGTGTTGCAGCCAACTGTCGCAAGAGTCTGGGGATGCACAGTGGAGCTATACTTGACAGTGCGATCACAGCCAGCTCTTCGTACGACAGTGCCAGTGTCGGACCGTCCAACGGCAGGTCCGCTGTCTCAGTCATTTTATTTTCTCTTATATAGGCCTACGTAATTATTTATTATACTTTTTTATAGTAGGAAGCTTTCAGACCGCATGTCCTATTTCATTGGTGTAATTTTTGGCACACGAATGCTGTTTAATCACAGTATTAACTGCTGTGTTGGCAATAGCTTGTAACATTTCGTGTTTGTTTGCATTCTGGCATTCTGCTATATGTTGCTTCCTGGCTATACATTATATTATTTTTTTCATTGAAGAAATATTTTGATTTGGATTGATTCGCATGCCGGTAACGTCGGTTTTGTCGGTATACGTATAGGATCCGTACAGAGAAGAACGGCGGCGCCTGGTGTCCCAAGTCGCAGATCTCACGCGACGTTTACGAGTGGATTCAGGTTGACCTTGGCGAGCTCAAGGTCGTCACACAGGTCGAGACCCAGGGACGCTTCGGCAACGGACAGGTGAGTGATGGAGATTATTCATTTCCAACCAGTTTTCGTATATTCTGTAGTGAGCTATAGGCCACAAGATGCTGTGTTGCACAGATGGAGTCCAAAATTCGTTTGGCGAGGGCTTGTTAGCTTATCTCCGATTAGTTGGCTTGATAGCCTAACAACGGTTAACTTAGAACGTTAGACTTGCGATCAAGAGGTCGTTAGTTCCACACCCGGTCGAGTCGCTGTCAAGTGCATGGTCATACTATATACTTGGATAGGTGAGTATCTGCGGTATAAAACGAACCACCAAGGTCAACTCAGCCTTCCATTCATTCGGGGTAAAAAGTGAATTGGGTTCCGGCCCTTTTTCCTGGGGTCAAGGCAAGGCGCGTTAATCTGCTTCGGGTGGCAGATAACACTGTAATCCCATTTGGTATGGTGACACTCTGCTGCTCGGCTATTAGTTTTCCATAAATAGCTAACCCTTCTTTAGTTTCAACTTATAACTTTTGTTCTGTGGCTGTGAATTTAACTTCATAAACAGCCATAGCTGCCAATATCATTACGAGAAAAAAGCAGGCACTGTTGCATAGCGCGTCTTAGCCATCGCAATTCTGTCCATCCGTCCGCCTGTCACACAGGTGGATCAGTCAAAAACGGTGCAAGCTAGGATCACCAAATCTTCGCCGTCGGCTACCCGGAAGACTCCAGTTTCAGGAACCGTAAAGCTTTTCCATAAATTCAAAGGGGGTGACCCAGAACGGGGTCACTAAATGAAAAAGAGTAGGCAAAGTTTGCGATTTTTAGCCAGTAAATCGCCATCTCAGAAACGGTGCGAGATAGTGCCTAGGTTATTTTTAATCACTGATAGGAAGACGTACACTGGCTTTCGATTGGCACCGAAAGCAATGACCTTGGATGATCTTAGACGCCAAAATGGTTTTATGGATTATTTGGCGATTTTCGGCTGCAAAACACATTTCAAAAGCGAATTGCGCCGAAATCAATAGAAATAGACCAGGACAACCTGCGTACGAAATTTTCACAACTAAACGTAGATTTTAACTGTCCATGTCTCGACTCTCTATGTTCAATGAGGCCTAAGCACGATGGCATCAAATAGGCATAAAAATTGGCAATTAAAAATTGGCATAAAATTTGTCGTGTAGTATTACAGTATTTAAATAGTATTTAAATAGTATTTAAATACTTTGAAAGTTTTCAGTATTTGTATTTTATTTATATACTTTTATTTAGTATTTGTTACAACACTGCTTTTAGTGTCGTGCTCCTTCTGCACCAAAACGACACCAATAGGCCCTAATAACTTATTTGCAATTAATGAATAATAATTCAATGGTTGTCTAAGAATTGGTGGCTACGAACTTGCCTTATTGGGCTAGCTTTAACACAAGGCGTTTGGAGATGATGTTTCGTGCTATATATATATACAGGCAGCGGTCGTAGATTGTAGACGCGAGGTGTTGAGCGGAGGGAAATAAAGCGAGCGCCATTTGCCTATAAAGTTTTTTTGCCGCTGTTAGCTACGCGAGACCGGTTACGCCCTATAGCGAGTGAAAATGAAACGCTATAGATACTAGTCTTTATGATCATCGTGACGAATGTCAATTGCTCGGATCGGTGAGCCTAGATTTTGTTCGCAGTGGGTCTTTATAGGTGCACCGCTGTCGCGCGTTTCCTTTGCGTTAGCTAGGCTTTCTTGTTTTGTAAATGCGACGGATGGGCAGTTGTCTTAAGATGATTGCCTGGGGTGGTTCTATGGTGGTATTGTTCGGGGGAGAGAGTAGATGTCCTGGAATACTTACCTGAGTGCTTTTCCTCATTATCTCGCTCTCTGCCATAGACGAGCAGCTGCTATACTGCGGCTCTTAAGTAATCGACATTTTCCTTGCGCTCATCGAATTACGCCTTCGGGGGAACAGTGATAGTGTGGAGTTTTTTTACAGCCGGGTGTCACTCATTAGGCCTACTGTTGCACTGCAACCGAAGCACTGAAGCACGTCCTACTAGAAATAGGCCTTGGCAATCCAGCAGCTGAATCTTAGTTATCAGATAAACTACTGTAGCGTCTGCAGTTTGTACGGATTGGATTTGGTTGACACAGACCTCGGGTAGATATAACGCTATACTGTCGTTGTTGAATCTATCTACAAACACTAAGATTTCGATTGTCTTTGGTCTGCTGTGTTTAGCTGCATCTTATGTGCATCTGCTGTTTTGTTGTCATAAACGACGAGTAAGTGAAGCAGCGAGTAATCAATTTATCTAGCCTGCCGTCTCACGGTGGTAGTGGCTTGCATGGATGATTGTTTATGCTGATTCCAGACGGTTTCACGTTATGGCGGGATGTTTTGGCAAACGTGACGTCACTTAATCTTCCCTTCGTTAGCTGGGTTACAGCAGCTGCGCTGGGTGAACGGACACAACACCTTACCCCGTCCACTAACTATAATTATGTACCTCACCCAATACAGAGTTAATATATTTATATTATAGTTTTTTGCCGTTATAAGTTGATAACAAAACTGGTTGTCGTACGTTTTGTTTTGTGTTAAGCAGTCCATCCCGCCGTGCGGGTCACAAGAGCTGTAGAATAGATCCTATCGGTTTCCTGACCAGATAGCGAAAAAGACCAGGATTGGATCATACCTTAACTAGAAATTTGGGGCAAAGCCCAACGTGAGTCCGCCCGGCGCCCTAAGTCCGATTGGGGGAAATTGAGGGGGGGGAA
>Ga0209367_1006130_pt1 | contig 16664 bp, 19 predicted proteins | sample WorMetLIZISLAND2_FD_187412 | JGI IMG/M metagenome (GOLD analysis project Ga0209367, IMG submission 187412) | Marine gutless worms symbiont microbial communities from Max Planck institute for Marine Microbiology, Germany - Olavius geniculatus... ... | reverse complement strand
TACATTAACAGTGTGGAAAATGTAACTTTCACTTGCAAGTAAGTTTCCTTGCAAAATCCATTCCTTGCAAAGTGAGGCGACCCCTCAATACTATCAAAATTAAACAGACAGCCAGATAGACTGTGCTACATGTAAGTAGAATTTTATTTAATTTTGGCGAAAACAACAAAACGCTACAAAGGTACATTGTTTGCTATATATAGGGACATGTCAGTGTCGGGCGATGTTGACTCTCTGGTACACTACATGCTCTATTACTTCTTTGACGCCGTCATGACTGTCATTCAGGTATAGTATAAGTATTAGTAACATCGGCAACAATAGAGCGCTAAATTTTAAATACGCAATTAATACTCTGATTATTTTGGCTGCCACTATTTGCTACAGTTAGTAGGCCTATGCACTGTCTACAATCAACATCATATAGATAAGTATTTTTCCACATGGATGACATTGACAATAATTTTTGTGTTCGTATTGTCGAGTTATGCCGTCATTGCTTTTAATTTGTGTTTACTGTTTAGGCGTTTTATACCAAGTTCTATATTCCAGAAAAGGATCTCTATCCACAGGAAGTGGAATGCACCGACAAGCTTTCCCGGGCGCTAGTGGTATGTGGCGTCTATTGTGGACTATATTCTATATTTTTTGTTTTAGTTCTTTCTAACATTTGTCTTACGGTTTTTGTGGCTGTTTGAGTTCAAGAAACGTGGTATGTGTATGAGTCGTATGTAATCTGTGTTAGTTCTGACGTTTCGTCGTGACTCAGTTAATTTTTTAAACACATTTCAAAGTTTTCTATCAAAAAACTTAGCCGAAAGTGATCGTTAAATATTTTTCACTGCACTGCATGGTTGCATCAGTTGCTTTTCTTATACTTAGCTAAGGGTTTAAAGACTGGAGCTTCGGCTTTTGGACGTATTTGTGACACAGATAAACGAAAAAAATCCCAGCATTTTTGGTCGGAAGGGTGAACTCGTTAGTTTTCTTAAATACAACTTACCTAACATGTAGCTAGTCTCTAGCAGCACTTCAGAATTAAAAAAAAATTTTGTTCGTAGCATATTGCGATCGTTGTGCAGAAGCCTATTTTAGCCCATTGCTGACTAATCCTATGTAACATTGTTCGTACGCTGCAGGGGTTGTGTGAAGCAGTAATACCATTGGTGATGTGTCCGGCACACTTCAAAGCAATCATTTCGTGCATCACTGCCGTCATTCCTGCCTCAAGTCTGCCCAACTCGGTTTGCTTCTTATTATCATAAATGTACAAAACTTTAGTTTATACACTTGTTAACGGCAACATTTAAGGACTTGCACATCGAAAACAGCAAAAATGACAAAAGGTGATATTATTCAGCAGCACACTGACTGTGTGTCAATGTGCTGCTAAATAATATCATCCTATAGACGCAAAAACATCGCAGATATCTCTTACACAAGGCGAGTTATAGCCAATTTTATCCCAAATTTTGTTGCCATGGCAACTGGGGTCGGTCGGGGAAAATGCGATTGGCAGCATTCAATGGCACATCCCTGAAAACTCCTCTATAGATGCAAAAATCTCGCAGATATCTCTTACACAAGGCGAGTTATAGCCAATTTTGTCCCAAATTTCATTGCCATGACAACGGGGGTCGATCAGAGGAAATGCGATTTGCAGCATTCATTGGCCCATCCCCGAAAACCCTGTACATTTTAGTTTTTTTGCTATCGCGTCCGTATTGTAGAATAGTAATTAAAGTATTGTCGTATCAATAATAATGTCAAGATTTTAGGCCTATTCCTAGCGATTCCAACTTTTGTCTCTTCTTTGTGTCCGTTTGGTGGTAAGCATGTTTGGGGCATTTCGAACTATAAAATAGCGCGTGTATGTTATTAAGAACACACAAAAATTTTATTAATCGAACTGCGGCAAATAGCCTGGTGAGGCATAAGAATGATGTGAGCTGCAGACAGAAATTTAATATCGACATAACTTTGCATGCATTAATAGGCTATGTATGGTAAGCATTTGGCTAGAATTTTTGTTTTGAATTTTTTTGTGGTTAGCCTTAGGCGTAGTGGTGATGTGTTGAAATGATTGGCAGGTGATGGAGAACCTGATCGAGCAGTTGAGAACGGCGAACAAGCTGCGTGAAAGTCGACATCAACTCATCAAGGTCACCCGGCGCCGCTATTGCTTACTTACTTTTTTATTGGTTCGCTGAGCTGTTGACTGTCAGACTCGTAGCATCGCAAACGAAGTAAAATTGACAAAATTTTAACAGATATTGTCGCCTGGATTACTGCAACTCGATGTTCTACGGCATCACCGACTGTCTGATGAGCCGGCTGCAGTCTGTTCAGAATGCGGCTGCGCGTTTGGTGTCGGGCGCTCGACGCTATGGCCACATAAAGCCGATGCTACAGGAGCTGCACTGGCTTCCGGTTCGGCGTCGGGTGGACTTCAAGATTGCCACTCTAGTTTACTTGTCACTGTCCGGTATGGTTCCATCTTACCTGGCCGCCGACTGTCAGCTGATCTCCGACGAAGGCCGTCGTCAGCTGCGTTCTGCCAACTCAAGGACATGTGTCGTCAGAAGGACGTGCAGCAGCTATGGAGACAGATGCTTTGCTGCTGCAGGTTCGAGGCTGTGGAACAGTCTGCCAGCTCATCTGAGACAAACTGACATTAACTTTGAATAGTTTAAACGGCAGTTGAAGACATTTATGTTCGGGCGTTGAGAGCGCGGCGCATTGTGGCTATTGTTAAATTGCGCCTTTCTAAATAATCTTATTTACTTACTTACTTATTTACCTCCTATCAATAATTGCTTTTATTGTGAAGCACGTTAATACTGTCGTCGGTTTGAGTTGAATCTTTCGCGGTTCGCTCAATCCCCGGTGGCCGAGCCACAGATAGTTTACTCAGTTGAATAAAAGAAATTCATATTGATGTAGCAAGTACCTTTACCTTTACCAATAAAACACAGAAGACAACCTAGTCACGGATGTTAGCGGTTTAACAGTGGCGGATTCAGGGGGTGAAAAAGCGGCCGCTCCTCCCCTACTGACATGATGCATCTTATAAGCAATAGAAAATTTTGCACACAACTGCACTATTTTTGCATAAAAATGTTAAAAAGAATTTTTGCGCATAGAATTTTCTGCGCATATCCCTCTTTTCAGACCCACTCTCTCTACCTGTCTAAAATTTTGGATTCGCCACTGTGGTTGTATGCTGCATGCCTGGATGTAGGGTCATCGCGAGTATTACGAGGGCGAGTTGGAACTGAACTCAAAACTGCGCACATTCGCCGTCAACTGCAGTCTGTTGTACGGCGGCCACAACACCGTGCAAGCTCAGCTCAAGTTCAAGTCTAAACGACGTCAGTATAGGCTCACGTACGACGTCTGTAGATAGCATAATTATTGTTTTCGTAATACTCACAAAACTCGTTTTATTTCAGAATTTGGTAAAGCTGCTGAAAAGCCTTGCTGCTGAGCGGCGTCGTGGCACAGGGAGGGTGTGGGGAAGGGGCATTGCTGACCCTAAATTTTGGCTGTCGGAAAATTTTCTTTTTAATGTTTGCTAGAAAATGCAAAATTCGGGGCTACGAACCGCATTTTGGGAAAATCAAGGAACTCAATTTTGAAACACACATAATCTTTTCTATCGGAAATTTGCACAGTGCCTGTCGAAAAATTGCAGTTTCTGTTCTGCCTACTTTTTTGGCCTACGACGCCGACGTTGCTGCAACAAATCTCATAATTTTACATTTACGTCAGAAAACCAACCTTACACGAACTATGGATGTTATAAGTTTGTCACTTAAACCACAATCAAAACTAGTAATAGGGCCTAACACTGAAAATATAAGCCTAGGCCTAATCGTAATTGCTGATGTCGTATTGAGCACCTAATCTACGATTGTTACGCCACTGTCAGAATAGCGTCTGTCTGAATAGAGTACTGTACCCTGTTACACTACATGTACAGAATTTAGCCAATATACCGGGTGGTGCAGAAAAAAAGTGGAACATACATATTGCCACAGTATCGCAAAGAAATAGCCTAAATCCTTGCAGTGAAGGGTGGTCATGTTAAACATTTTTTGATTGGTTGTATTCAAGTGCTGTCGATATGTTACATTTGTTTTAGGTCTACACACGAGTGCGCCGTATGCAAAGTAATAATGAAAATGGTATACTTTATTTTCGCTCCACCCTGTATATTACATAATTTGTATACACGGAATAGAGTACACGGAGCTGGGAGGTGATGAGGAGCTTCCACTCGGCGAAGAGTTTCAGGAATTGTTGAAAAGGTTCGTCCGACCGCACGAGAAGAAAGTTCCGAAACGCATCGAACTGATTCGAAAACTCATCGACCAACTGGCGTGAGTTTTCGCCACTATAACGTACAGACTAGTAGTAGTAGTAGTAGTAGTAGTAGTAATTAGTAGTAGTCGGCCTAGTTACAGCATGGCTCATGAATACCTGGTCGATCTCGGCTGCCCTGACTCCTGCGTTGACGGCCGAGGACGTTATACGATCTGCAAGCCGTGGTCAGCTGCAGGTTCCACGGATCAGAATGTCAATCTACGAAAGTCATACTCTTAAACATGCCGGTCCATCTACTTAAAACTCTATTTCGAACGTTCTTAAATGCAGCAGACACTCTTTTCCAACATGTATCATATTGAAACTGCAGACACTGATGAAACACTTGTGATTTTTTATCCGTTTCAGTAGGGTACATTCCTATAGAGTATAAACATGCTTAATTTAGTAAGTCAGTGGATTATTATGGCACACAGTGTCAAAGGGAAACGCGCTATATCTGAGCCGATTAAACGACATTCTGTTTGCGGAAAAAAATAAGCGTTTTTTGTTATTATTATCTCTGGTAGGATATCGTCTCAGATGTACCGGAAGTTGTCGTCTGAGTCTGCTCGACTGGAGCAAGAAGAACTGGATATTCGATGTCTTCAGCTGCTCAGAGCGACGATCCACAACGAGGAACGAAAGCTGCCCGAGGACTGGGAGGAAAACGCCGCCGACAACAAAAAGTATAACTTATTAGTATTAGTTTTGTCTTAGGCTTAGTTTCCATCGAAAGCAGCGCAGCAGCGCAAGACCTTTGCTTACGTTTTTAACGCAACTGACGCAGTTGACGCAAGAAAAGTACGCAACGAACGCAAGGACGCAAACGACGCAAGCGTCGCAACGGCCAAAACGCAGTGATTGAAGCCGTGTCTGTTCCTATGTTGTGTACGTTGCGTTTGTTGCATGCGTTGCGATAAATAGAAATTAGGTTTGACACGTCTGGTTCGTCATTAGTGGTTTTGAGTGCGTGGTTGAGTGTATAAGATAAACGTGTTTTACGCCATGTGTATGTTGTACAAATTCTTACTTCGAAAATTTTGCACAGATCTTTGCACCAAGTTTGTAGATTCGCTCTTCTTGAAAATAGAATGGACCCCGGTTGCTCGTTAAATGAAAATGTTTCCGGCCTTTAGTTGACAACGGTTGAATATTTGCTTTACACGTTGATTTGTTTGTACATGGTTTAAGGCTTATTCCAAATGAAGTACGTAAAAAACGAAACGCCTCGAATGCCAAAACTAAAACTTTTTGAATTTGGTAACTAAAAAGCATAATTCTTTTTTATAACTGTATTGCGAAATTACATTTTTGTTTTGTTTGGTTTGTCAGCTTTTAATTGTTCCGTTTTGTTTGACGACCGTATATACTTAAGTAACAGTCGAGCTATTGGCATGGTTGTCGTCGTCTGTTCATCCGTCTGTCTGTCCGTCACGAATGTATTTTGGCTAAACGGTGCAAAATAAAGTCTATTCATTACTAATAGGAAGTCGCATATTGGCTTTCAAATGACATATAAATCATTGACCTTGGATGATCTCGAAGAGTCATAACACATTATGCATGGTATGCCAATCCTGCGGTATACTGACTAAACGGTAAGTCGTAGGTGGTCGGCGATAATACCATCGGATAGTGCGCTGGCAAATTCCTATAGGCTGTCTATAGTAACCATGTTTCTATCTGCAGCGGTTTAACCTCAATTTTTAGTGGAAAGTTTCAAGCTACAAGTGGCCATATCTCGGAAACGGTGAGATATACGGCGAAGATTTTACTATTAATCACTAATAGGAAGTGGCATACGCTTTTTTAGATAAAATGAAAATCATCAACCTTGGATGACCTTGAAGGTCGGTACGCGTTATTGTGGCTAAACGGTGCGAAATAGGACCAAGGTGGCTATTGATCACTAATAGGTAATAGCACAGGCCTACGCCCTTTCAGATTAGATGAAAATCATCGAACTTAGATGACTTTCAAGGTCGCTGACGGTCGGCTGTTTTAGCAACAGCTGGGCTTTTTGTTTAAGTAGCTTTCTCAGCGTGATCGTGGTTGCTGCTGCTGATGATGCAGACAGATGATGCTGGTCCGAAGTACGCAGATAGAGCTGAACAACATGGGCGCGGTCATCAAAGCACTGCCGCACCTGGCGCGTCCCAGCGACCGCACTGCTAAAGAAGTGCTCTCGTTCGTCTGCATCATGCTCTTCAACGCCAACGAAGAAATACAGGCACGCGACTTCTATAAGTAGGGCCAAATCTATCGAAATCGAAACGTTTGTTATAATCAGGCGGAATCGCTTTTGCACTGCAAGCGATACAATTCCGTCTAATACTATAAATTTCTTTTTAGCATGGCGCATGGTCTCTCTCTATCTGTCGGTCTGTCGTTTGTGATTAAATGGTATTTAACAAAAAAGAAAAAAAAAACATTTAACACCCAAATGTTAATATTTCATTAGGCCTACGTTACAAGTCTTCTGGAGTTGAGTCAAATCCCGATCTGACAAGTTTCGACGGAGGTAGTTTTGTATTTTCCGAGTGCTTGTAGTTTCTGTGATTATTTGTTTGGTTCGTCCTGTGCAGTCGTCTCTGTTGTACTACTTTCTGCACACGAGAGAAGAAAGTTTCTTCGCGGCAATTCGCAACAGAATGCACTTGTCTGCTCTTGCTATCAAAGAACGGTAAGAATTTTTGTGATTTACCGGTACATTTTTCCCTTAATTATCGTACCACATATTTCATCAGGTGATGCATTGTTTGTACTATTTATGGGCTTTTTCTTGTACGAAAGGTTTAAACCGCCTCTCACAAAGTGTCCTGTAATGTGTCTTTCATTTCATTTCTTTACGCTGCTTACCATTAGATCATCCAACATTTTGTAGGATACGTTTGTTGATCTTTTGCCTAACAATCAATAACAGCTTTGATTGATTAACTGATTTCAATATCTTTTACAACGAGCTGTGCTAAATTGATTTTAGTCATTTTTGGATGAAGCACGTTAAAAGTTTTACTATGGCTTACTTTTTAGCAAGTAGACTGTGTAAAAACCGAGTACACTCAAGTGTTTTGATGAAACTATTAGATAAAGCCCAGTCGCCCAGTCCGATACCTGTGAAAGCCAATTTTTTTGTAAAACAGTTGTTTTTGTCGGTGGAGCAGTCGTTCGCTGGCAGCTCAACAGAGAGCGCGGACGAAAGAAGTTCTCGCACAGAATAAAAGCATGCAGACGACGATGGCGATCGGCCGTAAAGCAATCCAGGTCCGTCCTGTGATTTATGTTGTTCTCAGTCGTCGTTTTTAATATGTTTTTTCTTTTCTCTTTTCTATTATTTTGCAAATAATGACATTGTTGTCACTGCTACTGAACGTCTCCAAGTGTATTTCCATTGTGTCCATGTCTTTTTTTACGTTTTATCCATACCACAGTATTCACAGTGTTTTTTTTCATACTGCATTTATACTAATTCATTTATTTGCATTCAGCTTGGTAAGTGCAGATTTTTCATACGAGCATTATTAAATGCAGTGTCCGTTCGTTGTTCTGTGCTTGTTTCATTCTTACACTGCTTCGGTGCTCGGTGGATTTATTATTTCCCGCGATGAAAATGTTAGCGATGTATGTAGCTCCAAATGTAACGGGCATTTAAGTCTGACTGTGGAAGTCAGTTTCCCATCCGGATATAGAAGGATAAGAGAAAAAAAGAATGACGTGATGAAGAAAGCAAAGAATAAAAAGTGAATATTTTAATCACCATTTTGGGATCATATCGTTCGATAAATAAGTTACAAAACAGCGTTATTCTGTTGGTTTTCTAAATCCAAAAAAATCCGAAATATACACTTTGTAGGGAATTTTTTTTTAAACACGTGTAGAAATTTTTTGATGATGACGTCATTATTGTAACGACATCTGTTCACAAAACACAGTCTACACGAACGAACATTATCTTGTCTTACAACAAACGTGAACTGTTCGCTTTGTAAAACACATGTCGCCATCTACTGGATGCATCTTAGAGTGAATCTGATTTGAATTTTTTTTCACAAAAAATACAATAACGGAATGGTATTCGTTATGGGAGAATTTCAGTGGCAACGTCGCCGTATTTGATGTTTATAAATGACGTCACAGTGACGTTATCGTCATAAAACTTACAGCTGCTACTCAGAATTAAATTACCTATAAAACGTATATTTCAGATTTTTAATATTTGGAAAACTAATAGAATGACGCTGTTTTGTAACTTATTTATCGAACGACCCTCGTAATAAAAATATATAATATAATGATGTTGCTGGTGATAATGATGCGACGATAATCTTTGTGTTTTGTTGTATTTTGCAGGAAATCCAAGCCGTTGATAATGCGTTGAGAAAGAACACGCTCGGAGGACACGGCGTGAGTCTTATTTCTGATATCAGTGCTACTGTTTTTGCACACATTAATAAAATTATTTGCAATTGTTTACGTAATAGTGGGAGAACCGTGTCTAGCGGTTTCGCTGTTCTAGTTTTATTTTAGGCTATCTGATTTTTATTACACCAGGCCTGATCTTTACGTGCATTCAGTTTAAATGGTTGATTTTTAGGCCTCTTTTTATTATTTGTGCGATGTAATGCTTTCCTGCAACGAAAGTACCAGTTTACCGGAATGTTCACTTTATTATCGGTGTCTGTTTAACCGTCCATTTTGATATTTTGCAGTAACCCTTTGACGCCGGTAGTTATCGTTATCACACACTGCTGCTTGTCGTGACAGCGCAAATAAACCTGTGTTGGGTGGCGGGTAACACTGTGTGATCCCATATGGCAGGTGACGCTTCGCAGCTCTACAATGGGTTTTCCTGTAAAGAGCTATACACTACCTTTTATCGTATTAACACTGTCATAATGGTCGTCGTCGTTGACGAGTTGATGCTTGTTGCCGGCACAGCGCAAGGTAAGCCTGTGTCGGGTGGCGGGTAACGCCGTGTGATCTCATTTGGCAGGTGACGCTCCGTAGCTCAACGATGCTTTGACCTATTAAAATTATCACTATTATTGCCGTCATCGTTGTCGTGTTGATATTTTCACAGCGCAAGGTGAGTCTATCGACGCTACAGAGCAAAGCGGCTCGACGTCGTGACGACGCACAACGCCAACAGATGCGTGGAGCAGGGGCTGCTAGGAACAAGACCTCACACAACGCACACAACTCACTGCTGGCAGCGGCCAAGGCGAACGGATTCACGGGCATGTCAGCTGTCTCCTCGGAGCGCAATCGACTCGACGACCCGATGGAGCTCGAGATTATACAAGTCGACACCGTGCAGACACCGCAGCGCAGAAAGGTAGCCTACATGTATCAATGTTCGCTGTTCTGTACTGCTGGAGTGGGTAAGCGAATACGCAGTACGAGCTTATACCACTCTAGACAGCGCGGTATCGCACTCATCTGATTTTGTTGCTTTGAATCTGCGCGAAATCAAGCATGATGTAGGGCCTAGTGCACGAATTTCGATGGAATTTTTCGGACGGATATGCGTAGTTAAACAAGAAGTGAATGGAGTTTTGGTGACGATCCATATCGTCGTCCGGATCGAAAATTTGTACGGATTTGTAAAAAAAAATTGTGCTTATTTCTGTACATCGAATAACAATACTCAAATAGCATTATTTGCTAGATGATAGTATTGTAACAAAACAGACATTTTAGAGAGGTTTATGCTTTTCCATTACTTTTAATTTACTTAAATTTAATTTTTATTTTTATTGATGTTGTCTGTTGTTCATCAGAAGGGAGGCAAGCACAAGGGCAAGGAGAAGGGTGGGGAGGAGGAGACGGAGGGGATGGTTGCAGTAATGAAGGATGATAACTTGGAAGAGATTGATCAGAAAGACGACGGATACATCGAGCTCGTGCTGCGTGTGCTCGCCAGGATGTGCGACGGACAACACAAAGGACTTCAGGTATTTCGTCTCATTTATTATGCGAACAAACAACTGCATATATACGAAATATGGACAATTACAGCGGTAGCATCGTCTAGTAGTGTTAATGTTGTGCATCTACGTGTGTGCGCGTGTATTATCTATATAGGTTGTGCTTTTTCATCATCATGCAATACTTGTGTTATTGTCACACGTCTGTCAAAGTGCATAGAGACCGAACGACTTCAATGTGCAGAACAACAAAAGACCGTCAACATGCCTACTTGGTTATTGAGTATCGAGCGTTGATTTGCTAAACCCATCTGACGAATGCGCATTAGTCGGTTTGTCATAAATATGTCGGTTTATTTTATTTTATTTTAATTTATTTCTGTTTCTTTGCACACGTTTTTAAAAGTAACTCACTTACATAGTGATTGATGACTGTGTTAAGAACTACCTGCGCGAGCAACCGGACAACATAAAGTCGTTCAACATCGTGGGTGAGACGGCTCAGTTTGTCAACCTCGTCTACTCTAACATCAACTCGCAGAACATCGACCTCTGCATTCAGCTCTTTGAAACACTCAACGAATTCACCGTCGTACGTTACACCGCATTCACGCTTCTAATGCCGTGGCTACACGCACCGATTTTTTCGTCCGACGTGTCCGATTTCCTCGTCTGAGAAGCTCAGACGAGGAAATCGGTGCGTTTAGCCACGGCAGAAGGCGTGACGATAACATGGCAAAATAGATTAATTGAACAAGAGTAGAAATATTTTTTACTATTGCTGTTTTATGTGCTGCTGCTGCTATGTTTACTGTTAAATATATTTAGGTAATTAAAAACTGTTATTTTTGCTATGGTACAATGTGAATTTGAAGCATTTGTTTATTTGGATGCCAGGGTAACCAAGCAAACCGGTCAGTATTGCTGAACAGTAAGGTGATCGACTACGTGAATTTCATTTTGCGAGCGTCTGAGTTTCAAACCTGCTCGCCAGAAAAGGTCTGCAATCTGCATGTTATTTGTGCTTTGTAGACTTATCTAAAACGTATACATGGTGGATCAAAAACGTAATCAAACTATCGCGTTGTTGTTGAAGCTTTGCCTAATATTGACTGATTTTTAAAAGATCTACCAGCACTGCAATAGTTTGAAGTGTCGTTATAATTAGAGATTCTGACACACTTCAAACATGTCGCTACACTACTGTGTGTGAAATATTATTGTCAGTTTTTAATGCTAATATTTGTATTATTTAAAACAACATTGCAGTGACGTGTTGTAGTATATTTCGTGAGCGCATTACTGCAAATTCACTGTTGTTAGTGTTGATAAGAAAATTTTTTGAAATTAGTAAATATTTTATAAAGTTATGAAATTTTGCTGAACGTTTTGGCTTACACTGTATGGACACTTTTTCAATTTTTACGCGCGACAGCAGAATGCTTCGCGCGTCTTTGCCATCGTCTGGGCGTCTGTCTGTCTGTCCGTCTGTCTGTCTCTCTGTCTGTCTGTCACACTCGTGAGCTGTATCAAAACGGTGCAAGCTAGGATCACGAAATCTTCGCTGTGGCTGCCCCAAAGTCTCTAGTTTATAGTGACAAAATTTCGTGCCACTGGGTGCAGGGGTTCCTCTCGAACGAGGGCGTCAAAGAGGGGTACCCCCGTAAAAAGACGTCATTTTGCCGTTATCGGCTCGAATAATGTGAAAACGGTTGCAGATAGGTACATACATGCTGCTTATCATAACAAGCACTGGTGACAGGCTTTTTGGATTTATCAACATCGATGACTTTGAACGACCTTGAACCCCTCAAAAAGAGGTTTTTTCAGTGAATTTTTCGCAATTTTTAGATGCAGCGCACTTTTCAACACTAAATTGCAACGTAGTGGCTGGCGATAGACCAAGACAATCTGCGTATGAAATTTTCAGCATTCAACGTAGAGTTCAAGTTCAAGTCTCGACCCCCTAAGTTTAAGGAGACCGGCGCAGGCGGGCGTCAAAGACAGCTACCCCCTAAAAAGTGGTTATTTTACTGGAATTATCTCGTGTAGCGTGAACACGGTTGCAGATAGGCACAGACATGCTGCTTATCATAACAAGCACTGGTGACAAGCTTTTTATTGCTGTCAACATCGATGACCTTGAATGACCTTGAACCCTCAAAATAGGGTTTTTAATGAATTGTTCTGCGATTTTTGGCTGCGACACACATTTTAAGAGTGAATTGCGCCGAAATGGCTGGAGATAGACCTGGACATTTTGCGCATGACATTTTTAGCGTAGAACGTACATTTTTAAGAATCTACAAGTAGGGGCCTAGTTGTTTTACCGCTATTGTCTCGTGTAGCTTGAAAACGGTTGCAGATCGGCAGAGACATGCTGCTTATCGTAACAAGCAATATAATGACAAGCTTTTCATTTGTGCAAACATCGATGACCTTGAATGATCTTGAATTTCTGAAATAGGGGTTTTAGTGTTTTTTTGCAATTTGTGGCTGCGGCATAGATTTCAAGAGTGAATTGCGTCAAAATGGATAGAGTTAAATCAAGACAACCTGCGAATAGGAACTGATAAGGCTGTCGCGCGTCTAATGAGCTTTGCTCAAATTACTTGTTTCATATTGTTAAAACATCTTTAAAACTTAAGTTTCAGGTTTTTGACAGATAATTTTTAAGTAACACGCGGTGTATGTCATGCAGCTGTATCAAACATCTTATCAGTTTTGTGTTGAACTGATAACACAGTCATAGTGCAAAATGTGTATTTGATGCTATTGTTACAGGTACTGCAGCTGAAGGTGACAATTGGTAACCTCGTGATGGCGATGATTGAAGAAAACAGTGTCGAGAGTCTTGTGGTTGCCAAGGTATATACGCCCACAGTCACTCACCAACTCTTTTAGTAAGGGGGTGCGTACATGTAACAAGAAACCCAGCTGTCGCTGGGGAGGGCCGACCGTAAACAACACCGCGATTCGCTAACTGTTTCGGCACTGTACCATTCGAACGTCATGCCGTCAACAATCGCCGCTCGTTCGCAATGGATGCAGGCAAAAACTTTGCGTTGAAAATTGCGGCCAAACCGCTGCAGATAGCGAGATAGTTACTATTGACCGCCTATAAGAACTCATCATTGCCCTATCCAACGGTAAAATCGCCAACCCTTTACGACGTACCGTTTAGCCACAATGCATGTGTTACAGACGGCAGACAGACGACAGCTTGTGCCCAAAGCACGACCGTTAGTACGGTCGGCCAAAAACTAAAACGTTAATTAAACTAATGCTTGCGTGCGATTTTGTCTTAAGCAGTTTTGGACAGTTTTAGCGATGCCTACATCTGCATAAGACAATCACATGTGTCTGTTAGTCCTGTTTTAGTTTTTTATGTAGAGGCCAGTTAATTAGAAAGTAATTGATTAGCTAATGCGTTATGTAATTTATCAGCTAATTCGAATTATCTGCTGGAGAGAAAAAAAATGCTACTTTTAATTCTAAGTCCTATTCAAATTTTATACTTTTCTACATTGCTCATTTTAGACGATTATTTTTTAAATTTTACAGTTACCCATCACTGGACTAGAAGCACCTCTAAACGACCAGTACGTGACAGACGGACTGACGGACGGACAGACGCGCTGGTCGTAGCTAATACGGGGTACTTGTATAGCAGGCTGTACTGACGCCTTGCAATAATGCTTAGTTTTGCTTACCACACGAACACACCGTTACTATGTAGTTGTTCCTTGTCAGATATTTTGCAAATGTTTTGGTTTTTTGCTATTACGCGTAACCACTCCCAAGTCCCACGCAGTTATGCTGGCATGTTTCAAAACATTTTTGACTATTTTGGTATAGGCGTAAAACAGTTTTGATTTCGTGAGAAATAAAACGCAAAAAACATGTGCGTGTAACTAATAATGTGTGAAATATGTGGTTTCTTTGACTGTGATTATCAGGAGATTAAAGACACGATAGACAAGGAGGCGGTGTATCGCTGCATGACCAACTGCTACGAGGCCTGTCAGGTAGGCTACTTACGAGGTTACATCGTATCATTCGTACGCTTTGTCGCAATTCGATTCGTAGAAAGTCGTCCGAAACGCAGTTATGTGCATTGGTGGTGTGCGCGTTGGACTCGCCGTTGATTGTTCAGTTGTCATGTAACAACTCAGGTTGTTCAGATGCATCTGCCGCCATCACAAAATTGGCAAGTTGTATATTTCGGTACTGAGCCAAAAGCGGCAATTCTTTCTGGCTCAAAAATAACCGCAGGCCTAGAGACAATACTGCGAGGTTTGTGGCAGTCGGCGCAGGGTACGATGTATACTTTTCGCGTTAGTTTTGCAACGCATCGAAAACGTTGACACGGTCTCATATAAAAGGTTTTTAAAATCGCGAACCCGCGTTACTTGGCTATAGACGTTGTATCTGAAAACTTTTTAGTTCATTTCTTATTAGTATCACACTAACATTAGCAATTTGCTTTCTGTTTAGAATTCAACGCAATTATATTTCTGCTATTCATCGGCCTCCGTTTCTTACAATGCGGTTCAACTTCAAATATTAAGACGGATATTAAGATCAAGTCAGCGTGATAATATCGAACAACATAACGTGCGTTGGTTGGTCTTGGCTAACGTTGGGATTCACCTGTTGTTATGACTCTGTAGTCTGATCGGCCGAAGCTGGAAGATCTGCGAGGTAATCTCAACATTGGTATGACGCTTCAGTCGGCCAGGAACATCGCTAAGCTCGGCTCCAAAATGCTCTACGCTCCCGTACGTTATGTTTTTTCTCATTTCATTTTTTTAAAAAGTTTTAAATATTTTCTTGGATCCGGCTTGAAAATTAAAAAAAATTGCAGTTTGCTCTTGCATTTCTAGCCAAGAACAAAGTGCACAAGTTTAAACTCTTTGTTGGGTTTCGAATTTCGGTTTTCAGATAAATTTAGCTTTTGAATTTGATTGTTGCATTAAATTAAATAATGTGCGTTTTAGAAGCAAGAAGAAGCAAAAAGTCCGGAAATGAAAGAAATGCTTGAAGAATGCGGATTTGTTTACTATTTGATACTGGCCAGACTCTTCGACGTCGACCCGAAAATGTATCAGAAAGAAGGTTTGTTTTAGCTTTTAAGCTTAAATTAAAAACATTCTCTATTATTTTCTAGGCCGAAGAAGAATGTTATGTTTTTTTGTTTTGTTTGTTGTAAACTTTATCAATGGATTTCGATGAATATTTGGAGGATGGCATGCTTCATGGAGGAAGTGAAGTGATTAGATTGTGGCGGCGCTCTAAATTCGTTTGTGGATTCTGGATCTGCGCAAATGTTCGTATGTTGTAACGCGGCGGGCGCTGCTGCAGATCTGTCGATATCCAGCCAGCAGCTGGAGGCGTACAATTACTACAAGAAGAACACGATGTCCATCGAAATTCTCAAAGACGATCATTTGCAGAAGGTCAACTTCCGCGTCAAGAACAAGGTCAGTTCTATTTACATGTATATAATTCATTCGTGCAGTATAAAACAGACACATGCTAAATCGTGCGTTTTTGCGCTTATAAGCGTAAAACTGCACTTGCCGTTTCATCATTAAACGCTCAACACGGGTAGGTAGATAAGTTTTCTGTTTATTAAGAAACTACAAGTAACTAAGTAAGTAAATAAGTTGCTTTTAATTGGCAGGCGACAGTTGCACAAATTGGTAATTAATAAAAAACCCAACCGATAGGTAACCGTGAAACACACATATCTGAACGTTACATTACACAATAATATAAAAGCTACCTATAATTTGAAAAATCGTTTATAATAAAATTTTTGGGGTTATAAAGGTACGGTCGGTTGTTATAACAAGTAATTAGTTGAAAGTTTGAAATGTAAACATAAGAAAACGTTTCCATATTTCCTATGCAATGCATCATGGCGTAATCCAGCTACTTGGAAGTTGTAAACCTATCAGCAGCGTAACGTGTGACGTCACCGGGGAACACGATTGTCACAGGCTGAACGGTAGTTCAAGCCCTGTGTTAACGGCGACTTCTTTTTCTTATGGGAAAGCCAAAAATTCGACCCCCACAGAATCAAAACCCCTGACCCGATTGAGATAAAATTTGGCAAGGTTGATTATGTCGGCGAGGGAACCCGTCATGCAAAATTTTATGCAAATCCCTCCAAGGGGGGCTTCCCGGCAAATGGGTGAAATATACGCAAAAATTTTTGTAGCTGTACATATACCTTTTTTCAGAAACTCACCTACAGGTCAGACCCTTCGGCCGTTTTTTGCGCGCGATGGCTCAAACGACGCGGTCTCGCGCAAGGATGTGTTTTTTGGGGGTTAAAAAATTTGAAATTAATATTTAACGTAT
>Ga0209367_1006129_pt1 | contig 16664 bp, 8 predicted proteins | sample WorMetLIZISLAND2_FD_187412 | JGI IMG/M metagenome (GOLD analysis project Ga0209367, IMG submission 187412) | Marine gutless worms symbiont microbial communities from Max Planck institute for Marine Microbiology, Germany - Olavius geniculatus... ... | reverse complement strand
TCGCTGCGTTGGTCGGTCGTAACCTCCAGTCGGTGTGGTGCGCCATCGAGTCATTGTAGCAGAATGCGGCCGCGTCGCCGACAACACTGCTGCAGAATGCACGTGGCCAGCCGCCGGCAAGCATCTCAAGATGTCCACTCAGATTCTGTGGCGTCAACTGCACATTATCTGTGCAGCACGACGTGATGGCCAGAAGACGGTGGAAGAGACCTTGCGTGCGGTCGCGCACACAGTCCGATGCGAGTGAAAGTGACAGTAACACTTTGCTGACTATTACACTATTTTTTTTTCTTTTTGGACATAAGCTGTATATAATATCGCCTTATTTCAGTGACATTTAAATTAATATATCAAATGACTTGCTGTATATAACTGTATATATTTATTCATAGCTATTACATTTTCTAATATGCTGTATAGGCCTATATTGCTGTATGTGAGACATTAATTCATTTGGATATTTGCTATTTGACCATATTATGTCAGCGATTGATACTTACACGAAATACAACTTACTTGTTAACTGTTTCAAAAATGTCGCCAGGTCTAACCGAAGGTACGGCGGTGCTGGTTTTAGTCTACGGATTTTGGCGCCGTGCATTACTTCACAAGTTAGCGTACAGCGTCACGCTGGAATACGTAGTAGGTTTTTACGGCAAAACGCTGCTCAGTATTTCGTGTTATGTTTTGTGCAGGCGTTGTCGATCAACGAGCTGAAGGGCATGACGTTCTATGCAGCCAACGGTACCGCACTTCATCCGTGAGTCCGCGTTTTCAAAAACAATATTATGTTTTACTTTCCTCGAGTTTCTAAGGGGTCATACAGGGTGGGTCAAAAATTGGCACAATTTTTATTACTCCTCGCGCGCTACGTTCCTAACGTAGCGATGAAGAGTATATAAAATTTGTGTATAATATTGAGGACCGACCAACGACTGACCGACCTCCGTTCTTGGAAAAGCCTTTCTCGAAGAAATTCAAATAGCCATATCTCCATAATGGTGCTAGATAGACGCACGGTCACAATGGACCACCCATAGGAAGTCGCCCACCGTGACTGATGACGTCACGTGACCACAAAAAGTCAAGGTTGTGATTCGGTTGTTGTTGAGGCGCCATATCTCCATAGCGGTGCCAGATAGACGCATGCGTTGAAGTATAACAAGACAAATGGCAATTTGCGTCATCGACCATTATTGGAAATTCTTCCCTCCACTTCGTAAAATCGAACAATATTTTACGAACTTCGGAGAAACAATTTCCTGTAACGACCTCGAGACCTCGACGCTAGTCACTATTAGTATGATATTAAGACGGGTTTTAAATAAACGTCAGGTCTCTAATAAAAGGCGAAAGGAACGAAAAATCACTTAAAACAATACAGGAAAAAATAATGCGCGCGAGGAGTACATTAAATTGGTCACAATCTAACAATATTTCTTGTATATCTTGCCTTTATCAAATATTAACCGACTGTTCATTGTAAATCAAAAGAAAATTTGCAATAACACTACAAATCCCACCACACCTCAAATGTATCGCTACACTACCTTGTGTTTTGTAAAAGCTCCACAACACGGCGTTTCGTTGATCACGCCTTTGCTCAATGGCGTCGCCGGGTTAAATGCGTCATTTAGCAGCAAAACGGACACATAGAACTTTTGATGTAAAAGCTGTATGATGTGACAGTTAATTTAGACTTTAACTAAGACAAAAAGTTGTTTTCTGCTGTTAATTTTTTAAAATGTGTTATTATAAAAGTTTTGTTTTATCTGTTGCTTTTACGACACTGACATTTCACAAGGTAGTGTAGCGACACAGTGTAGTAAGATCTTTACTAATAATGTTGCTACAAATTTTCTCTTGATGGTGACAGTGAAAGAATTTTAAAAATTGGTTGGTACTTGACAAAATATGGTGCCAATTTTTTGACCCACCCTCTCTCTTTCTTTTTTAGGCTGTGGATCCCTCAATTTTTGACCTACCTTGTACAACAGTAATTAGTTAAACATAAAACTACACATATTCGCTGACTGAGACACAGTCCGACTCTACGAAACACAATGTGTGCAGCACTGTGAATACACTGTAGATGCAGAACCATAAAATGTCCAACGACGAATAATAACGACAATTCACATGTGCAGAAATTATAAATAATTTTAAAAGTACCGTGAATGCACCTTATTACTTGTTGTTTTTGTTGCTTTTTAATGAAAAAAAAATATTCTGCTGCACTGTCTAACACTCTAAGTCATGTTATCGAGATAGGAGTTGTAATAGAATAAATAGTAAAATTTCAGAAGTCCGGTATAGTGAAATTGGCAGTAAATGTTTTGACAGAAAACGTAAAAAATAAGTTGAATGTTTGACATAAAATGTTACTGAAATGAGTCAAAAATGAGTGTGTATTTAACTATTTATAAAAGTTGTTGTCTGCCATTACTAGAATCAAGACGGGTTCTGAGTATCTGACGGAGCAAGGCATAGCGCACGAGACTAAGTGGGATTTGTGGAAGAACATCTTGGCGCTCGGAGTAATCTTCGTCGGCCTTCTGGTTATTGCATACATACAATTTCGTCGTGTAAAGAAACTCAAGTGATCTATGCAACGCTACAGCAGTTGCATCACTCGACCGGAAGCGAATATAACTGTCTGCTTCAGCTATAAAATGCGTCTTCAGACTCTTAACAGTGACAGTGTGTGATTGCGTTTTGTTTAGGCGGAGACCTATATCAACTAAATCAAAACGTTTTACTGCAGACACAATGCGCGACAATTTTAGGGACATTATTTTAGGGACATTAGTCCGTCGGCTTTTAGTTTGCTGTTTTAATTTTTTGTACCCTATAATTGTGTTGAATCATCACCGGTTACTCTCCCAAGTTTAAAATTGTGTGGCTGCCCGTCAAGGGGGCGCTGAAATCGCGAGACCTGACAACGCGGCACGAAGTAGCAAGGGTGGACATCGAGAGACTTGTTTTAATGTGCGAGTATCTGCTCACTAAATTTTTTTCTGCATGTCGCGTAGCCCGCAAAATGACGGCGAAAAGCGGACAAAATTCATCAAGTATAACGGGACAAAAACACAGAATTAACTTTTGACGTAATGCACGCCTACTCAGCAGTAAAAGGCAAGTGTTCCGTTACGAAAATGTCAGACGTCTCCGTCGTATACTTGCAGAGGCATACGATATAAAAGTCGACGCACAGCTTGAATTCAATAGAAACACAAAATCAAACTTCTGATGTTGACGTCGTCACTGCTGACATGGACGACTGACAGGCTTCGTCGTCGTCTTCGCTGCTGCTGCTGCTGCGACACGCGGCTGTAGAGACTACGTATGAGCGGCAGACTCGCCAGACAGTGAACTACGTTCTGGACGTCCGAATCACTTCCATACGCTTCTTTCAGACCGATCGCTTGATAATGGCCTGTGCGTATTGGCACCAACACCCGACAACCACATGCAGCGTTGCTGTAGATGTGCTGAAATCCCGCCACTGACACTTCCTTCAAGTTTACCATTGCATATGTCGATGCAAACTGCGGCAGCAACTGCTGCACTTTTTTAGTGTTCTGAAAGACTTTTCAATGCATATCTTGTGCCGCGTTGTCAGGTTTCGCGACTTCCACCCTTGCTATATACACTGTGTTTCAAAAAAACATCCCCGACATTTTCGACTGTAACATGAAAACCAATTATCAAATTTTGATAATTTTAGGTACGAATATTCCCGACACAACTAGCCATCAAATAACGATTTAGTTTCCCACCTCACTTAACGTTTGTTTCTACACTACCTGGGGAAAACACAACCAGAGAAATATCACTTTTTTATCCAATGCAATATCATTGCTTAATTAACATAACGCGTAAAACACATTTTGTTCACATTTCTGACACTGACTGACATTTTATCCAGTTGTCCATTTTTTAACTGCCTGCAGTAAAATTGTTTGAAGTGTTAGCCCACTATGCGAACACAGGCAAGGAGACGCTTTCTCCATTCATTGACAGCAGTATCGATAATGTTCTGCTCCAGACTAATCCAGGCTGTACCAGTCGCTTCTTGATTTCACAAACATTCCTAAACTGTATCTGGTAGACACACTGCTGCATGACAGTCAAACTTTGTAACAGACCAGCTGTTGGGGGCCACAGATTCATTTTAACACGTATTATGCTTGCTCTGATTTCCCCTGGTAGTGCAAAAGCAGACGTTGGGTGAGGTGGAAAATAACACACTTGTTCAATAGCCAGTTGTGTCAGAAATATTTCTGCCAAATTTATTAAAATTTGTTAATCTTTCTTCAAGTTACGATCGATAATGTCGGGGATGTTTTTTTCCGGTTTTCTGTTTATTTCAACACATATTTCGCTCGATTTGATTTCCCTAGGTAGTGCAGAAGCATACCTTGGGTGAGGTAAGAAACTGAACGGTCATTTGATGGCAAGTTGTGTCAGAAATATTCTTACCAAAAATTATCAAAATCTGATAATTGATTTTTAAGTTACAGTCGAAAATGTCGGGGATGTTTTTTTGAGACACAGTGTAGTGCCACGATGTCGAGTACCGCGATGTCAGTCCCCACAATTTTGTTTGTCTCGCGATGTCAGGTTCCGCGATTTCAGTCGCCCCCCCTCCCCCCGTCAAGTACTGAGGTGGATCTTGACCCATGGACTGAAGGTTCCGGCTTTTTAAAACGCCCACGAGCAAACGATAAACAGCTTAGCATATTCTTTAAAATTTTTAACGTTTATAGGTTTTCGGCGATGCACGAAGTTAATTGTTTGATGTAGGCAGGCCCAAGTGTTCATTCGTCAAAACGTTTGTGATCACGTGGTGTCCGGAGATAAAAATGCTGTCGTAGGAAATATGTCAAAATCTAGCAAGGAAGTTTATTTTTATGCATATTTTATGTACATTAGATAGGAAATGAGTAACGCATTTATTTTCGATTATTTAGTGCTTATTTAGTGATTGCTTTAAGTTGTTTGTGTTCAACACTAGCGCATTACAGATCTTTTGCCCCCAGAACGTTTTGTTGTGTATACGACGAACTGCGTCTTCTCCGCCCGTTCGTCTTCACCGTCGTCCGCAATTTTTAGTGGGCAAAACGTCCTAAGGGTCTTGTAAGCAAAACGTTTAGCCTATGCGCATAACGTCTTTGAGACAAAGCGTTAAGGCGGTAAAAAGTTTTGAGGTCACAATAGCGAACAACTGACACAGCTTTTATTGACAAAAATAATATTTTATCACACTTCAAAATCTTTGCTACGCTACCGTAACTTGTGAAATGTGTCAAAATGATCTTGATAAATAAATTCTAGGGAATTTATGTGATTTGTCTGCGGTTATTACTGTGCGATTTAAAAAAAAATAAATATCTGGACAAAAGCTACTAATAAATATATTCTGCTCGTTTATTGTGAGCTCCAGTCGGTAGCGGCTTTTATTGCCGTTATAAATAACTGGAGCGTGACGCTAACCCCTGAGCAGTAAAACGCCAGCTCTGCATGTAGGCCTATCGATTGTAAGCTTATGCCTGGAGAATACATAGGCTATACGTAAGGTACTGCCAAGTTGTGTCACTGCGCACTACGAGTTAACTGCTTGGTAAGTGCATGTCTAGTCAGAGTTACACTGACTGTTTCAACTGATAAGCTGCACTTGCTGTAGAAGGCTAAAAGGTCTGAAACTGCAAACTGTGATTGTGTTTTTTTTTTCTTTTTTTTCTTGTTACTGCTATCATTGCTGTTTCTTAACGATTTGTATCTTTTGTATAGCAGTTATCTTCTGCCAAATGGGGAATGGCATACGCCTACGTTACGTTACGGTGTTCGATAAGGATCTATGAAGTAGAAACGACGCTAGTCCACTCAATAAAAAACGTTAAAACTTATTTTCAATACCTACGCCAAAATCTAGTTACAACAATTACGTCGGCGTCAATCTAGGCCTACACTGTTGACGGGAAATGAGCAGCTACGCCTAGTTGTTCCTCATGGAAATGTAGCACTCTATTAACTCACGGAAGAATCGTGATATCCAATCTTCACGGTTCTCCGATAAGTTTTTCGACGATGATCGATGTTCAGAAGTCACCCACTTGGTTTACAGCTGACAAGGACAGCTGTTTGTCGACCGACGAAGATCACAGCACGCTTTGTGTTAACTGCTAACAATACCCAGTTATCAGTCAGGCCCAGTGCGCATTTACACCTGCAAATCGTCAAGCCAGGCAACGCGTGATCCGTTAGCCGCAGCTAAACGTGTACCGGAGACGTGATTAGCTTAACCACTGGCCTTTTGAATGAAAACTTGCACACCCTTGAAGATGCTTAGAACTACACAAAGTTTAGTTTTTCTACGCTTTTTCTTGTTGAGCTGAGAGCTCGTACGGACAGACAAACCGACACGCAACACTCCTAGGCCTAGAATGAACTGCATAGCATAATAACGTCAATACACTGTTTCAACATTAATATTAATTAACATTAATAGACCGACTTCAGCCTAAGTTGTTGATGAGCATGTCGTGTCAGATATATAGTCAGATAGATGATAAGCAAGAAGCATGTGACCTGCATTTTGCCGATCAACTCGTAGCGCATCAAAAGCGAAAATAACGTTTATGCTAAAACTGTTGTGTCTGAGCACTTTCTTTGATCTTTATTTGCACTACAAAGACAATATGAAAAGTATAAAAAATATCTATAAAATGTCAAGAAATGCACCGTACATCTAACACCGCACAGACCATCCAATAAGTTAATGTAAGCTTGCGTGATGAGCGAATTTTGAGCCTCGTTAATATAAGATTTCGACGTAAATAACGTCGTGGCGAATCACTGCTGTATAATGTAGGCCTACTTAAAGGCCAGGCCGACAGCTCAAGCTGCTACGTAGCTACGATGGAGGGTGCGTCGACTTCATCGGCAGTCGACGATCAGATCAACAATCACACAGAATCACAGAAAGACACAATGCACGGTTCGACTGTCAGCTTCCATGGATTCAACTACTTCATTAACAGACCGAGTGACGGCGGCTGCTGCCGTTGCTGCTGCTGCGTCGGTCCAAAACAGATTCTTCACGACATCAGGTAGACAGACACGATACTTAGCCTATGCTTACTTACTTATAATAGACCTTGGCACAGTAGCACTGTCAGATTAAGCTAATCGGGCAAAGAAGGCTATCACAAAGAAATAGTTTGATTTTGCAATTTAATAACTTGTGTTTTGTAATTCGTCTTATATCTCTATCTTTGTATCTTAAGTTTTATACTACGTGATCGTACAAACAGTTCACTTCTGGCTCGGTAGGTGACATTACGGCGCCGCCGTTTCGGCGCCACCATCTATATCATTGTCTTTATTTATTTTGACGCCAGTTTTTTATGCTATTTGTTGTACCAGCTAGGAAACGATTTAACAATGTTAGGCATTTCGTTTACAGCAAAACAAAATATAAAACTACATGCTATGTGATAATCTTTCCGTTCACAGCCAGCTGATGTCCTTAATCTATGTCGTTTAGTCGTTAGCCTGGCCAGCTTCCGGTTGCAGCCGCTGCATAGAAGATTTTATCGCTTACCTGTCGGCTTGGGCCTAGTAGTCAAAAAATTGCAGCACACCACATGCAGGGCTCACAAATCCGCACCTACTGACATAAATAAATAAAACAAGCATCGATCCACCGTGCACCTGAAGGTGAACGAATACTACAATGTGAGGTATAAAAACACACCAAAATTTATTCAGCGTAACTGGAAGATTGAGTATCACATTTTAGTAATTTTTGGTACGAATATTCCAGACACAGCTGGGTATCAAATGACTATTTATGTTCTCATTTCACTAAACGTTTGTTTTGCAATACCTGAAGAGTCATAAAAACTACATGTTTTATGGCGTCTTACTTCTAATGCAATCTTACTGCTCAATGCAGTAAGATTGTTTGTTTAAAATAACATTCACCTAGCACCTTTTTATCTAGATTTCTAGCACTTTTGCTTACAGTTTATTTAATTGTCTAGTTGTGCAACTGCTGGCAGTAGGCCTAAATATCTGAAATATTGGTCATTTGCATGAACACAGGCATAAAGATGCATTTTTCACTTATTGAGCTTAGTGACGACAGTGTTTTGCTCCAGACTTTAACCAGTCACTTCTTGAGTTTATCGACTTCTTAAACAGTGTTGAGTAAACTCACTCATTTTAAACTGTGGACTAAGGTCAGGGCTGTGGGAGGCCACATATCTTAAAGGATAAAATTTATTGATGTTTTTTTTTATTTTAATGCACATTTCGCTTGTTCCACGTAGTGCAGAAAAGACGTTCACTGAGATAAATAGTTTAATGGCCAGTTGACGTCTAGTTTTGTTTGAAATATTTGTACCAAAAACTATTTTAAAAAATTTCATTTGTGGTGTTTTTGTTTATTTTGGCGCTTATTTTATGTGTTCTGTTTTCCCCTGCAAGTAGCGCAAAACAGACCTTCGGTGAGGTGGAAACGTAAATGGTCATCTGATAGCCAGCTGTATCAAGAATACTTATACCCAAAATTATTAAAATGTAATAATTCACGTTCGAGTTACGATCGATAAATTTTGGTTTGTTTTTATGTCTTACAGTGTAGAATGCACACGTATATTTGTCGGTTTTGTGCAAACATAATGATAATTAATGCAGTTCAACGACGAGCTTTTACAGCATGAAAGAACATTTTGTTTTTATTTTGTTAGGGGAATATTTCGACCTGGAATGAACGCGATCATGGGTGCAAGTGGCAGCGGAAAGACGACGTGAGTAATACCGCATACTGGTTCGTAAATCAGTAAGCAACCATTTTGTTTCATAAAAGGTTAACGTAACGCGTTGCTCAAATACTATGAATAGGCCCGGTGAATGGGTTTGTGGCTGTGCAATTTTGTAGAATGCTTGACGCATTGTCTCGTCGAACGGAGCCAGGCAGCGTTAAAGGAATTATTCTTGTTGACGGTCAAAAACCATCGAGCAATTTCAAGTTTAAGACTGGATACGTCGTCCAGGTAACGACAACGATGATGGCGGCTCTAGCAGTAATAACGGGAGATACGCTAGTCACTTAGCACTAGTTACGATCGATAATTAATTTAAAATGATTGCGAAGTCATCAATGTTCACTTCCTTCTGAGGAGCGACATCACCCATTCGCTCTGTTGCTGAGACTTCGTTGCCGTCAGTGGCCGCAGATTAAGCTTATGGCGAACACCACAGAATTGTCTCTTGGCCCGTCTTGGAGAGATTAATCTTTAAAAACTTAACGTATATTTTTCCTACATATCTCCGTATTGAACAAAGGTCCATTTTTGAATCATAACCGTTCAAGTGTACAGCGCAAAATGGGCGTGTTTTACCGCTATTGGGCAATTTACCTAACCGAGCTTCGTGATCATAAGCTCTAGCACAACAGAAATTGACTGCACCAGGGAGGCATTAAACCATTGGTAAATAAGCCTATATCTGTTTCAATGCAGTTACATTGAAGTTTGTAGTGCTTTCACTGCACAGGACGACGTTGTGATGGGAACGCTGACTGTGAAAGAGAATCTCATGTTCTCTGCAAACCTGCGTCTACCAAACAGTGTGTCGCAAAAAGATAAACGCCAGAGAGTTGAGGACACTCTGCAAGAACTTGGACTAACATCGTGCGCCGATACTAAAGTCAGTCGTCGCGTTATTTGCAATCGTTCTTAAAATAAAACAAAAAATGCTGTGGTTGAATATGCTAATGTGCTATGGTTAGCTACATACAACAGTGTAATTTTCAGTGCGGCTATTCAAAAAATATAGGTTCAACACGTAGAAGAATAATATTTGCTCGCTAATTCTGTAGGCCTTTGATTCGCGTATCAACGTTTCAGGTTGGTACAGAGTTTATTCGCGGAGTATCAGGTGGAGAGCGAAAAAGAACAAACATCGGGCTGGAACTTATCATCCGTCCAGGAATATTGTTTTTAGACGAGCCAACAACAGGACTTGACTCCAGCACCGCCAGTGCTGTCATGTCGCTTCTACGCCGGTAAACTGTTTGTTGGTTTATGCGCATCGTGTCCGGGAAAAAACATCCCGAACATTATCGATTGTCACTTGACAAAGGGATATCCAATTTCAATAATTTTAGGTAGGTTTATTCTTGGCACAACTGGTTATCAAATGACCGTTCAAAATTCTACCTCACCCAGTGTCTGCTTTTGCCCTACCTGCGGAAAACAAAAGTGACAAAATGTGAGTTGAAATAAACGGAAGTACGTCAAAAAGCATCTCCAACATTATCGATTGTGATTTTTAAAAATGATAGACAGATTGGAATAATTTTTGGTGCAAACATTTTTGACACTACTTGCCATTAAATAACCGTTTTAGTTCCCACCTCACCAATTGTCTGTTTTGGCACTACCTGGGAAAACCGTAACAGGCGAAGTAGGATAAAAATGCAATATGTCGTTGGTTTGTTTCCCCAGGTAGTGCAAAAGCAGACAATAGGTGCAATAAAAAATTGGACAATTATTTGATCGCCAGTTGTGTCGGAAATATTACTGTCAAAAATTATTAAAATCTGATAAACCTTCTTTACGTTACAATCGAAAATGTCCGTGATGTTTTTTCCGGACACGGTGTACATGCTACGCCGATACATTTATTGTGGCGACTTTTTGACGAGCTATAGCTATATTGTACGGCGTCTGTGGTACGAACTATCGTGCGTCCCTTAGTCTGTCTGTTTGTGGATAACGGATGTATTGTGGCTAAGCGTTGGGTCGTAAGGGAAAACTTTTTGCACAGATAATTATACCTCTGACGACGCTCTCTGCGTACAAAATTTGAGGGATGCAGTGCAAGAGGAACATTTTCAAATTCGGGGTTAAATGGAAAGGGTTAGGAAAAAAATGTTCGTTTTTAACGGAAAATTGATCGTATTCTGGAAACGGTGAGAAATAGAAGCAAGGTTACTATTTATTATACGCCTTTTTAGATAACATGAAAATCATTGACCTTGGATGACCTTGAAAGTCAGTACAGTAACAGGAACTGTATAAATTGTAGCGCGTTTTCTCTAGCGACAGCTGGGCTTTCTTGTTTATTTTTAATAGATTGATTTGAAGAAGTTACTGACTATTTTAGTAAAATGAGATAAACTGTCAAGTGTTTGTTTGACGATTAATCGTCAATTAGATGTAGCTAGGTGGCCTATATAGTAGTGTCTTCGGCAAACTATACACGAAATTGTTTGACCGTCGAGTCTACTGTTGAGCGATGTTTCTGATTCACGCTTGTTTGTCTTGTGTGCAGACTTTCGAGGCGAGGTCGTACTGTGATATTTTCTATTCATCAGCCTCGATTTGCTATCTTCAAGTTGTTCGATCGACTCACACTGCTGGCAAATGGGTATTCCGCTTTCCACGGTGAGGCGTCGCAGGCGCTGGACTACTTCGAATCAGTGGGTCTGTTTCACGACTATGTTCATTGCACAAAAAGCGAGTACCGTGTTCAGTATCTATAGTTACTAGTAACCACGGTGGAAGATACGGCAAGCACGGCGAGAAGATGGCTGCAACTTTTAAATTTTTATACAGACTCCGGTACGAATATGCAAATCAAAGCTGCCGTTCCAACACGAATAAAATATTTGGTACAACTGTGAATTTGCTTCTTGTGTTGATTTTATACAATATTTTATATTCATTGTAACATAAAAACGGCAATAATTGAAAGTCATAGAATCTACATCTTTTTTCGTAACTTTGACAAATATTACGTCAACCGATTTCTATAATTTACAGCAGCCATGCACCGAATACATTTGTGATAGAGGGCGTATAATCAATCTACGTTCTGTGTAAAGTGTGCAGCTGTACTATACGATACCAAATCAAATGTGCAACTTTTAGTTAAAATCACTAAACTTTATCTTTGAGGAGACCGAACGCTCTACAGTACACAAACTTTGACTTGTTAATTAAGCGACACTGATAGCGACTATTTCCTAATATTGGTCTTCTTCTATTTCTCTTTTTCATTAGAATGTTGATGAGGCTATTAATAACCATCCACATTTAACGCTGTCATGCACCATAGCCGTCGCTTCGTCATATTGTATGTTTTTGTGTCTATGTTATGCGTTATGCGTTATAGTCTCTGTTGTCTTAAGATTGGTAGAACAACTTTGGTACCAAACGTTGCATAAATCTGGGCTTGCGTTACAGGTTATGTCTGCGAGATACACAACAATCCGCCAGATTTCTTTCTCGACATTCTTAACGGAGACTCAACAGCTATTCAGTCACAACAAGGTCTGTTAACCTTTTGAATAGTTTATCAGCAGGAATCTCAGTTTAAATACAAATGTGCTGTGCTGTTTAGTCTTTTTTCAATCACGTTGATCTGTTTCATGGAAAACTCATTATAGGCTACCCAATTCACTGTGACCGTTTAAAATTAGCTAAGTCAGCTGCGAAGTTACAAAAGATACAAGAACGCATAGCAGATCGTCTGTCACTTGGTGTTTGTCACTAACATATACGCGTGCGAACAGCCGAGTGGTGACGTGGTCTGGTGTTGACACGTTATGTCCGATCAACGTAGTTGTCATACGCCGAGAGTAGGTGGCTGGTAGGTGGCTGTCGATCTTGGACGCGTAAACTATCTCTATATGTAACTAGCCAGCCAAGTCAACTTTGGCTATTCCTCGATCCGTAGGTAGCTGCAATGTGTACCAGCAAAAACTGGGGCGTAACCAGGCACACCGCGCAGTAGAAAGGAAACCACTCTATGGCGTTTTGAGATGTTAATGTCCACTTGAGACCGTTTAAAATTAGCGTAATAACGCGGCAAGAAGTAACGACCTTAATGTATTCTACTTTGTCGGAAGCCGTTTATGTGATCAGCTTTAATTTGCATTATTTAATTAGCAATATAGGCTACGGAAGTTTGCACAGTTGCCTCAAATCGTCTTTGATTACAGGCATTACCACGAGATACTCGCAGAATACCGCTGTCTTAGTTTTGGCAAGCACTCGCACAACTAACTTTTAGTTGGTACAACTGAATTGTTTTCTGTTTTATAAGTTTTATTTTTTTCTGTTATTATTTAATGCCGGTCTATTACAAAAAACAAGTAGATCTTCTTATGTCTGACGGTATAACTGTTGTCATTTATAACTGGCAGAGAATGAGGCAACTGAAGAGACTGAAGTTCAGTCAGTCACACCGGTATCTGTAGACGACAACCGGTCAGCGAAATTCTCCAAATCGGCTAATAACACAAATATCCCAGGTAAGTGGCTCACTGTTGACGTTGCCAAAGAAATTAAAGTTGTTGTTGAGAGTGTGAAAATTATTGTGCTGAATTCAGTTAAAAGCGAGAGAAACTGACAAACTAACAGACTTTGTTGGCTTTGAAATATTTTTGTTCTGTCTTGTTAACACAATTACGAAATTTGTCTTTTAGTTTATTTTGCGGCTGTCTTAATAAAATACCCGTTAAATTACGGGTCTTTCCGTTTATCCACCCGTTTGTCTGTTTCGTAAGAAACAAGAGGCGCACAAAATCTCAAAATTGGCATAAACCTAACCCGGAGCAGAAGTAACCGGTTTGCGAAAGTTCAAGTAAAAAGTCAAAGACCAGAGTAGAGTTAGCTCTAGATGGACGGCCGCAAAATATGTGTCTACTAAAACGATATATTTTTAAAAGTTTACTTTGCATATGATAATTTTTATTGTATTTATTTTATTGACTATGCAGAAAATGACGCAGAAAGGAATCACGTCGTGATTGATGTTCAGTCGACGTCAAACGACAAGACAACGCCACTCGCCGAGAATCTTTTTGAGAAATTTTCCGCTTCAATTTGGGCTAAACAGTAAGCATTAATTGTTTCTTTTCGTACGAATAATTGCTCGTTAAACTATTTTCAGGCCAAAGAAGTAAAAAAATCGATATGATTTTAAAGCACAAATTATTTGTCACATAATTGCCGCCTGGATACGTAGGCCTAGACCTGTAAACGTGCGATCGTGAATCATTTGGATATGTGGTATGGTTAGATAATACACACCTTCATTCATTACGTATGATTGTACGACCATAAACATAACTTAAGCAATCTTAAGTTATAATGCTGTTGGCAAAAATTTACATTAGGAGTTGGCTAAATCTAACGGCGAACAATAATATCACGCACTTAACACTGTTGTACAAAATGGGCTAAAACCCCATATCTGTTTGAGCGTTAACAACTTTTTGTTTTTATCGTTTCAAAAACTGCTTGATTGCTCGATCTACGTTTATCATGTATGTTCAGTGATTTTTATACACCACCTTGCATTGTTACATTTGCAGTAGCAGAAACTTACCGTTATTTGGCTTGGCTGAAATCAAATTACAACGCATGGTTTGATATCAGAAACATAATAATAATAATAATAATCTGACTTGTAAAGCGCCAGTATGTGCTAAAAAGACTTCAGTGGCGCTGGTGCGTTTGAAAACAATTTGAATCAATTTGTGAAATGTGCAGCTACAACATTTCACTATATTTTATTTTTTTTGCAGAGTGAATGATGAATTATCTCCAATATTGGCATCATTTGAGTCGAACGCACAGTATGTGGGGCCGATAGATGACAGTCGTCACGTCACATCTTTTCTTACTCAGGTCTTTAAGCGCATAACTCAGCAATTTCTTAAACGAAATGAGTAATTATAACAAGAAAGATTAGCTGTCGTTAGGAAAGACGCGCTACAGCCTATACATTTCCTGTTGCAGTACTTACCTTTAAAGTCATCTAAAGTCAGTGATTTTTATGTAATTTGAAAGAACATATGCCACTTCCTATTAGTGATTAATAGTAACCTTAGCCCTAGCTCTCATTGTTTCCGAGATACGGCTACTTATAGCTTAAAAACTTTCTTGGAAATTGCGGCCAAACCGCTGCAAATGGAGACTTGGTTACTATTGACAGCTTATAGGAAGCCGCCAGCGCCCTATCCGATGGTACCATCGCTGACCCCCTACGATATACCGTTTAGCACAATACCGCACGATTGGCATACCATAGTGTGACTTTTCAAGGTCGTCCAAGGCCTTATCTCGCACCGTTTAGCCTCAATACATCCGTGACAGACAACAGACGACAGACGGACGACACATCGTGCCAAAGACGTCCTTCAGCATAGCTGTAGCGCGTTAAAAAACCGGAACAGGTCAACGAAAATAAGTATAGTATAGATTAAATACTCACTTGTGGCTACAAGGATAACTACACTGTGTCCGGAAAGAAGTAACCATTTAGACACCATACAATAGAAATGTCAAATCTAAACCAAATTTCGGGCATTCATTCATCAACAAATTGTTGAAGCATGCGCCAAATTTCGTTAAAAAATTTTATTTCTCAGCGGAGTTATCAATTGTTGAATATCGATAGCAAAATGTCTTTGTTACAATATGGCGTTACACAAGTAAATCTTTCTTTTTGTGTACATTTGCGTAACTACAATAAACAACAGCTAATTTTAGCAAAATTCTACACCAATAATGCGCCAGTTATTGGCACTTAAAGTATCAAATTTTAGTTAAATCTGCCAACGCAAACGACAGTCACGGTAGTTTTGTCAGGTCACCTCCAGAACACTTCAGTTTCAGGTCATTGTGTTTGACGTCATCCGCAAACACCGAAAACTGAAGTGTTTTGGGGTGACTTTACAAAAACCGCCGTAACTGTCGTTTGCGTGAAGAGATTTGATTGAAATTTAATACTCTGATAGCCAATAAATGACACATTACTGGTGCAGAATTTTGCTAGAATCAGATGTTGTTTTTTGAAGTTACGCAAATGTACAGTAACAAAAGAATTTACTTATGTAATGTCATATTGGTAACGAAGATATTTTGCTATCGATATTTAACAATTGATAACTTTGCTAAGAAACAATATTTTTGAACCAAATTTGGTGATCTGTTCAGCAATTTATTAAGATTACGTGTACGAAACTTTTTTCACATTCGTTCAGATTTGACATTTTTATTGTGCGATGTCTAGGGAGTTACTTTTTTTCCGGACAAAATGTAGAAAAGTAAAATTACGACAGCCAGCAAGACAGACATTTGATAAATTTTAACTAAAGGTATACCGGTGTTTACAAAGTTCCTGCTACTACTTCTTAAACTACTTAATTCTAACTCCCGCGCACATTTGAATGATGTTAGATCAGTAGTGTACAGTGCACTATAGTGTTAACGGAAAAAAGTAGCCCAGGGTCCCTAGCTATTGACGATCTAAAGCTTATTTAGTTATTTGAGGAACATTTCGACTAATCCAACTGATATTTTGAGATTCTAGTTAATAATTTGCATTCGTAAAACGTTGTTTACAGCTTCGACATCTGTCGTGGAGAACGGTAATGAACTTATTCCGCAATCCTGCATCATCATTTATACAGGTTTGTGTAAAAGTTAAAGTTTACACCTCAAAACATCGTCAGTTTACTAATAATTACAAGAAATTTGAGCTAATGCTCACGAGACGCGCGAAAGCCTATAGCAGTTCCGGTTCAGTAGTTTAGCTGAAAATTGGAGTGTTCACGCTAAGTTAATATACAAATATTG